>Ga0157369_10002172_pt1 | contig 23644 bp, 22 predicted proteins | sample C25metaG_FD_113461 | JGI IMG/M metagenome (GOLD analysis project Ga0157369, IMG submission 113461) | Corn rhizosphere microbial communities from Kellogg Biological Station, Michigan, USA - C2-5 metaG | ecosystem: Host-associated > Plants > Roots > Rhizosphere > Soil | place: USA: Michigan... | reverse complement strand
TGATCCAGTGCGTTGCTGGCCGCATTCGTGGTGTCGTTGGTGGCGCCGTTCATGTCGGCGGTCGCCGCATTTTCCGTGCCCATGTCATTGGCGGCGGTGTTGTTCGCGTTGTTCTTCGCGCAGCCGGCGAGGCCGAGCGCAAGGACCGCAACGGTCACTGCAATCTTCTTCATGATCGTTCGACTCCCTCTTTTTTTGCCCCCCAGGGGGCCGTGGGCTCGGCCTGCCGAAGAATCGTCAGGCCAGCGCGGGCCAATACAGAGGAGGAGGGGGTCGTGCAACGTAGCAGTAACAATCGATAGGTTGGCGACCTCCTGCGGCTATTGGATCGGGATCCCATTTGACGATATAAAGAATTCTTTATATGTCAGGTCCGGCCATGGAAGCCCTCCCTCTCGCCGAGCTGTTTCAAGCGCTTGCCGACCCCTCCCGGGTACGCATTCTGGCGCTACTCGCGCACATGGAGCTTTCCGTCGGCGAGCTCGCGCAACTTCTCGGCCAAAGCCAGCCGCGAGTCTCCAGGCATGTGCGAATCCTTTCGGATGCCGGGATCGTGGAACGGCGGAAGGAAGGAAGCTGGGTCTTCCTTGCGCTGTCGGATGCACATCGCGCTGGTCCGCTGGTCACTCTGATTGACCAGTGGGCCGATGACGACGACCGGTCGACGTTCGAACGTGATTCTAAGCGGCTGGACGCAATCCGAGCCGACCGGGCCGAAGCGGCGGAGCGTTATTTCAGCTCGCACGCCGAAGTTTGGGATTCAATACGTTCGCTGCACGTGGCCGAAACCGAGGTCGAGCGGGCGATCGAGCGTGGGCTTGGCGGCGATAGCCTGGGACGCCTGATCGACATTGGCACCGGTACCGGCAGGATGCTGGAACTGTTCGGGCCGCGAGCAGCCGAGGCGATCGGTATCGACCGTTCATCGGAAATGCTCCGCCTGGCGCGCGCGAAGCTGGAATTGGCGGGTATCCGCACCAGCCTTCGTCAGGGCGACATGTATGCGCTGCCGCTCGCAGACAGCAGCGCGGACTGCGCCATTCTCCACCAGGTGCTGCATTATGCCCACGCCCCTGCAAACGCGATTGCCGAGGCGGCGCGCGTGCTCGCACCCGGCGGCATTCTGCTGATCGTCGACTTCGCCGCTCACGACCGTGAAGACCTCCGGGCCAGGGACGCACACCTGCGCCTTGGCTTTGCCGACGATGTGATGGCAGGCTGGTTTGTAGCTGCGGGGCTGGAGATGGATCATGTCGAGCATCTCGAGGGCGGCGAGCTGACCGTCACTCTCTGGCGCGGTGTCAAAGCTTCGGCCAAACAACGGAGGGCGGCATGAACGCGCTCGAATCGATCGGCCGGCACTTGCCACTGTTCGCGGAAGCGCGCGGCGATATCGAAGTGAGCTTCGAATTCTTTCCGCCGAAAACCGAGAAGATGGAGCAGACTCTCTGGGAGTCTGTGAAGACTCTCGAGCCACTCCATCCGCGGTTCGTGTCCGTCACTTACGGCGCCGGAGGATCGACGCGTGAACGGACCCACGCGACCGTTGAGCGAATCCTCAAGGAAACCAGTCTTGCCCCAGCCGCGCACCTTACCTGCGTCGGCGCGAGTCGCGACGAGATTGACGAGGTAGCACGCGCTTATTGGGAGCTCGGCGTGCGGCATGTCGTCGCGCTGCGCGGCGATGCCGCCGAGCCAGGGACGAAATTCCGGCCGCATCCAGATGGGTACAGGGATGCGGTCGACCTGGTAGGGGGCCTCAAACGCGCTGCTCCGTTCGAGATATCGGTTGCTGCCTATCCGGAGATGCACCCCGATTCGTCGTCGCGCGCGTTCGACATCGAGAACCTCAAGCGCAAAGTCGACGCCGGTGCGGATCGCGCGATTACACAATTCTTCTTTTCGGCCGACTGCTTCTTCCGTTTCCGTGACGATGCGGCGGCAGCCGGGATCGAAGCGGAAATCGTGCCCGGGATCCTTCCGGTTTCGAATGTCGCGACCACTCGCCGTTTCGCCCAGACTTGCGGTGCGTCAATTCCGCAGTGGTTGGACGAGCTCTTCGAAGGCCTCGACGATCTGCCTTCGGCTCGCCAGCTGATTTCGGCGGCGGTTGCCGCCGAGCTTTGCGGTCAGCTCTATGCCGGCGGCGTCCGCTGCTTCCATTTCTACACACTGAATCGCGCGGAGCTCAGCTACGCCATCTGCCATTTGCTTGGAGTCCGCGCAAAATGATCCATTCGACAGGCTCAGGACAGGGTGCCGCCGAGAAGTTCCGCGCCGAAGCCGCGAAGCGCATCCTGATCACCGACGGCGGGTTCGGGACAGAGATCCAGGCCTGGAAACTGGGCGAAACCGACTATGCCGGCCAGCTCGGGCTCCCGCGCGATCAGAAGGGCAACAATGATTTGCTGGCGCTGACCAAGCCGGAAGTGCCGGCTTCGATCCACCGTGCTTATTTCGAGGCGGGATCGGACATCGCCTCGACCAACACCTTCTCCGCCAACCGCATTAGCCAGGGCGATTATGGCGCAGAGCATCTGGTTCGCGAAATCAACATCGCAAGCGCTAAGCTGGCGAGGGCAACCGCCGACGAATTCGCAGCGAAGGACGCGCGTCCACGCTTTGTTGCCGGGGCACTTGGGCCGACCAACAAGACGCTGTCGCTGTCGCCCGACGTCAACGATCCCGGCTACCGCGAGGTCGATTTCGACCAGATGAAAGCGGTCTACCGAGAGCAGGTGGAGGCATTGGTCGAAGGCGGCATCGACTTTATCCTGATCGAAACGATTTTCGACACACTGAATGCCAAGGCGGCGATCATGGCGACCCTCGAAGCGGAACAGGCCCTCGGCCGCGAGCTTCCGCTGATGATCTCCATGACCCTGACCGATCTCTCCGGCCGCAATCTCTCCGGCCACACGGTCGAGGCGTTCTGGGCGACCGTCCGCCACGCGAAGCCCCTCACCGTTGGTCTCAATTGCTCGTTCGGAGCGGCCCAGCTTCGGCCGCACCTGGCAGCGCTGTCGCGGATCGCGGACACCTTGATCATGGCCTATCCGAATGCTGGAATGCCCAACGAGCTCGGCGAATATGACGAAGCGGCGGCGCAGACCGCTGCGCAGATCGCCGAATGGATCGAAGAGGGGCTGATCAATGTCGTCGGCGGCTGTTGCGGGACGACTCCTGCCCATATTGCTGCGATTGCAGAGGTCGCGAACGGCAAGTCCCCGCGCAAAATCCCGGCGCGCCGGCAGCAGACGCTCCTTGCCGGGCTCGAACCGATGGTGATCGCCGCGTGAGTACAAGCGTACCGAGCGAACTGAAGCCGCTCGTGTCGAGCGAAGTCGAGACACGTCCCTCGACTGCGCTCGGGACGAACGGTGAGGCCGCAGCCGCTGGTGCTCGCTTCGTCAATATCGGCGAGCGCTGCAACGTCACCGGCTCCGCCCGCTTCAAGAAGCTGATCCTGGCCGGCGATTACGACGCTGCGGTGGAGGTTGCCCGCGACCAGGTCGAAAACGGGGCTCAAATACTGGACGTCAATGTCGACGAGGCTCTGCTCGACTCCGAAGCCGCGATGACCACCTTCCTGAAGCGTGTCGCCGCCGAGCCCGACATCGCCCGGATCCCGGTAATGATCGACAGCTCGAAATGGAGCGTGATCGAGGCAGGGCTGAAGTGCGTTTCGGGCAAACCGATCGTCAATTCGATCAGCATGAAGGAGGGCGAGGGGCCATTCCTCGAACTCGCGCGCAAGTGCCGCGCTTATGGCGCCGCGGTCGTGGTGATGGCGTTTGACGAAGTCGGGCAAGCCGATACCGCGCAACGGAAGGTAGAAATCTGTGACCGAGCGTACAAATTGCTCGTCGCCGACGGCACCGACCCCAGCGACATCGTGTTCGACCCCAATATCTTCGCGATCGCCACCGGAATCGAGGAGCATCGCCGCTACGCGCTCGATTTCATCGAGGCCGCGAAGGAAATCCGTGCCCGCTGTCCCGGCGCGCACATCTCCGGCGGCCTCTCCAACCTCAGTTTCTCGTTTCGCGGCAACGAGCCGGTTCGCCGGGCGATGCACAGCGTTTTCCTCTACTATGCAATCCCCGCCGGCATGGACATGGGCATCGTCAACGCCGGCCAGCTCGACGTTTACGACCAGATCGATCCGGAACTTCGCGAGGCGTGCGAAGATGTCATTTTTGATCGGCGCGAGGATGCGACCGAGCGGCTGATCCAGCTTGCCGAACGCTACAAGGGCACCGACGAAGCGGAGGAGAAAAAGCTCGCCGAGTGGCGCTCGCTTCCGGTCGCCGAGCGCCTGTCCTACGCGCTGGTCAAGGGCATCGACGCCCACATCATCGAGGACACTGAAGAGGCTCGCCAGCAGTTCGCGCGCCCGATCGAGGTGATCGAAGGGCCGCTGATGGACGGAATGAATGTCGTCGGCGACCTGTTCGGTTCGGGCAAGATGTTCCTTCCGCAGGTCGTCAAATCTGCCCGTGTGATGAAGAAGGCGGTCGCCTATCTCTTCCCCTTCATCGAGAAGGAGAAGGAGGAGAAGGGGATCACCCAAGGCAAAGGCCGAGTGATCATGGCCACGGTGAAGGGCGACGTTCACGACATCGGCAAGAACATCGTCGGAGTGGTCCTGCAGTGCAACGGGTTCGAAGTGGTCGACCTTGGCGTGATGGTGCCGTGGCAGGACATTCTTAAGGCCGCGAACGACAACAATGCGGACATGATCGGTCTCTCCGGCCTGATTACGCCGTCGCTGGACGAGATGGTGACGGTCGCGGGCGAGATGCAGCGCTCCGGAATGACGATGCCGCTTCTGATCGGCGGAGCGACCACCAGCAAGGCGCACACGGCGCTTCGCATCGATCCGGCTTACGAGGGACCGGTGATCCACGTGCTCGACGCCAGCCGCGCTGTCGGCGTGGCGTCATCGCTGGTTTCGGACACGCAGCGCGAGCCTCTGATCGCGAACACCGCGGAAGATTACGACAAGCTCCGCAAATCGCGCGAGCGCAGCGGCCAGAGCGAGCTTTCGACCTTGACTGATGCGAGAGCGAACGCCTTCCCCTACGATCCGTCGGGCCAGGCGCCTGCGCCCAAATATCCGGGCATTCACCATGTGGGCGAGTGGCCGCTCGCGGACCTTCGCTCGACCATCGACTGGACGCCATTCTTCCGAGCGTGGGAACTAGCCGGCAATTACCCGGCGATCCTCGACGATGCGGTGGTCGGTGAAAGCGCGCGCAACCTGTTCAACGACGCCCAGACGATGCTGGACCAGCTGATCGCGGAGCGGTGGGTGACCCCCAAGGCGACCGTCGGCCTATGGCGCTGCAAGCGCGAAGGCGACGATATTTGCGTGCTCGCCGGCAATGACTGGACCCGTCTGCCGATGCTCCGCCAGCAGATGAAGAAGCGCGAGGGGCGCCCCAACATGTGCCTCGCCGACTTCATCAATCCGGAAGGCGAGGATTGGATCGGCGGCTTCGCCGTCGGCATCCACGGGCTCGAGCCGCATCTCGAAGCCTACAAGAAGGCGAACGACGATTATTCGGACATTCTGCTCAAGGCGCTCGCGGATCGATTGGCGGAAAGCTTTGCCGAAGTCCTTCATGCCGAGGTCCGGAACCGACTGTGGGGCTATGCCGAGGAGCATCTCTCCAACGCCCAGCTGATTCGAGAGAATTATCACGGCATCCGGCCAGCGCCCGGCTATCCCGCCTGCCCGGATCACAGCCTCAAGCCGATCCTGTTCGAGATGCTGGGTAACAATCCGGGCGAAGTGGTGCTGACCGAGAATTTCGCGATGCTTCCGACCTCAGCCGTTTCAGGCTTCTACTTCGGGCATCGCGACAGCCAGTATTTCGGAGTCGCTCGAATCGGACGCGATCAGCTGGAGGAGTACGCCGCTCGCCGCGGGGTTCCGCTGGAACAGGCACAACGCTGGCTACGGCCGAACCTGGATTGAGTTCAATCGGCTTCCCTCCCCTTAATGGGGAGGGCTAGGGAGGGGTGATGTTTGACGCAGAGATCGACGGCCGCGGTCACCCCCACCCAGCCCTCCCCCATCGAGGGGGAGGGCTGCTCATGCTTCGCCGCCTGCTGATCCTGCTCGCGCTCCTTATTGCTCCGGCGCTGGCCCAAGCGCGCGGGATCGAGCCGCAGCTTGTTTCCGAAGGACCTGCACCCACGGGCGGCACTGTCGACCTCGCGATCGTCATGCATCCCGCCCCCGGCTGGCACGGCTACTGGCTGAACCCAGGCGATGCCGGGCTGCCGATGCAGCTCGCCTGGACTCTGCCCAAGGGCTTCGCAGTTGGGCCGCTCCGCTATCCGGTACCGTCACAGCTCAAGATCGCCGGGCTGATGAACTACGTCTACCAGAGCGACTATGCGGTCCTGACGCAGCTCAAGGTACCCGCGAACGCCAAGGGCACTATCCCGCTCCGCGCGGACGCCCACTGGCTCGCCTGCACCGACAGGATCTGCGTTCCCGAGAGTGGGCAGCTTTCGCTTGATCTGCCAGTCGGGACGGGAACGCCGAACCGCACCCAGTTCGACCAGTGGCGTCAAAAGCTGCCACGCCCGTTGGCCGCGCTCGCCCACTTCGAAATATCCGGGAGTGCGTTCCGGCTCGCGATCCCGCTCCCTAGCGACGTGAAGGTCGATCACCCCTATGTTTTTCCGGAGACGGATGGGCCGATCGACTACGGTGCTAATCAACACTTCAGCCGGAGCGATGACGTTCTCATCGCCGAGCTTCCGCACAAGGACGGCCAGCCGCAGCAATTCTCGGGCGTGCTTGCGCTCGGAAACGGCAGCGGCCTCGAATTCCAGGCGGTGCCCGGGCCGGTGCCCGCGGAAGGTAGCTCCCTGGGTGCAGGTGTGAGCAGCAGCGCAGTGCTGTGGGCGCTGCTGGGCGCGATCCTCGGCGGAATCCTGCTCAACCTGATGCCGTGCGTGTTTCCAATCCTGGCGCTCAAGGCGCTTCACCTTGCCCGGAGCGGCGGCGAAGCGACTCACGCGCGACGCGAAGCGCTTGCCTATGCAGCGGGCGCTATCGTTGGAACCGCGGCACTCGGGCTCGCCTTGCTCGCCATCAAAGCCGCGGGAAGCACCGCAGGTTGGGCCTTCCAGCTCCAGGAGCCGCGCACGGTGATGCTGCTATTGCTGCTTGCGACCGCGATCGCCCTCAACCTAATGGGCGCCTTCGAGCTGCCAACGATCGGCGGAAGCGCAAGACCGGCCGGAAGCTTCGGCACCGGTGCCCTCGCGGCATTCGTTGCGACGCCGTGCGCAGGACCGTTTCTCGGCACAGCGCTCGGAACTGCCCTTGCGTTACCGCTCATAGCTGCCGTGCCCGTCTTTGCTGCGCTCGGTCTCGGTCTCGCGATTCCCTTCATCCTCATCGCCTTTGTCCCGCCGCTTCGTAATCGATTACCCAGGCCCGGGGCGTGGATGCGGCGGCTACAGCGCTTCCTTTCCATCCCGATGGCGGCAAGCGCGGTTGCTGCCCTGTGGCTGCTCTCGCGGGAGGCTGGCCACGAGGGCCTTATCATCGGCCTTGTCGCTGTCATCCTGATCGTCGTCGCGCTTGTGCTGGTCGGCATCAGCCAGCGGCGCGGAGGTCCTTTTCCGATTACCAGCCTCGTCCTGGTCGCCATCGCGGTCGTAGGCACAGTCGCCTTCGCTCCCGAGGCTCGTCCGGTCGAACCTTCTGCGGCAGGTGCGGCTAAATGGAGCGAAACCGCGGTCCAACAGCAGCTCGACGAGCATCACCCGGTGTTCGTGTATTTCACCGCGGATTGGTGCCTTTCGTGCAAGGTCAACGAAGCTGCCGCGATCAACCGTTCGGAGGTGCAGAGCGCGTTCAAGAAAGCTGGCGTCCAGGTGTTCGCCGGCGATTGGACCAACGGCGATCCGGTGATCACCCGCTTCCTTGAAAGTCAGGGCCGGGCCGGGGTCCCGCTCTACCTTTGGTACCAGCCCGGAAAGCCGGCCGAGCAGCTGCCGCAGGTTCTCACGCCAGCCATGCTCATTGAGCGGGCGCAGCGGAACGGCTAGGCCACGCGCCGCATGCTCCAAACCTCTATCATTCAGCCGCCGACCATCGACGATATCCGCGCCGCCGCCAGACGGATCGAGGGCGCGATCGTCCGTACGCCGACTCTGATGAGCCGAACGCTATCGGAACTCGTTGGCGCCGAGGTGTGGCTGAAGTTCGAAAACCTGCAGTTCACCGCCGCGTACAAGGAACGCGGAGCGCTCAATAAATTGCTCCAGCTTTCCGACGCCGAACGGGCGCGCGGGGTGATCACGGCGTCGGCAGGGAACCACGCCCAGGCTGTCGCCTATCACGCCAAGCGGCTCGGGATTCCGGCGACCATCGTGATGCCGTCGCCGACGCCGATGGTGAAGGTGACTCAGACGGAGGGCCACGGAGCGCATGTCATTCTCGACGGCGAGCGCTTCGATGACGCGTACGCCAAAGCGCGCGAGCTTGAGGCCGAAGAGGGCTTCACCTTCGTCCACCCCTTCGACGATCCCGCCGTCATCGCTGGTCAGGGCACCATCGCCCTCGAAATGTTCGAGGACGCACCGGACCTCGACACATTATGCATTCCAGTCGGCGGCGGCGGGCTGCTGTCCGGGGTGGGCACTGCCGCCCGGGCTATGAAGCCCGAGATCCACCTGATCGGGGTCGAGACGGAACTCTACCCGTCGATGAAGTCGGCGCTCGATGGAGGATCGATTTTGACCGCCGGCGGCGACACGCTCGCCGAAGGAATCGCCGTCAAGGAGCCGGGGCAGCTCACCTCGCGGATCCTGAAGGATCTGCGCGCCGAAATCCTTCTCGTCGGCGAGCGCGACATAGAGCGGGCGGTGGCGATGTTGGTCGCGATCGAGAAGACGGTGGTAGAAGGCGCGGGCGCTGCAGGCCTTGCGGCGATGCTCGCCTATCCGGAGCGCTTCAAAGACCGCAAAGTCGGCACGGTCCTGTGCGGCGGCAACATCGATACGCATCTTCTCGCCTATGTGCTGGTCCGCGATCTCGCCCGCCAGGGACGTATGGCGCGGCTCCGAATTGCGGCCCAGGACAGGCCCGGAGCGCTCGCATCGATCGCCGCCTGCTGCAAAACCGCGCAGGTCAACATCATCGAAATTTACCATAGCCGGATCTTCACCCGGCTTCCGGCCAAGGACACGATGATCGAGGTGGAGTGCGAGGCGCGCGATCCGCAGGCGATCGATGGACTCATTCAAATACTTGAATCCAAAGGCTTCCACGTCGAGCGTGCACCGGTCGACTAAAGCGGGTCGAGCACCCAGGCGTCTCATTCCGAAACAGTTAGCCGCAAAACCGCTGTTTTAGCCGGGACCAACTCTTTTCAAGCGCGTTTACCAGTCGCATACATACACCGGTAACTATGAGCGCACCGTTCCGCTTCCCCAAGTTCTTCGTCACAAACCCTTCGCCGTGCCCGTATTTGCCCGGCAAGGTGGAGCGGAAGGTCTTCACCGAACTGAACGGCCGCAACGCCAGCGAACTCAATGAAGCGCTTGGACGGATCGGTTTCCGACGCAGCCAGTCCGTGGCCTACCGTCCGAGCTGCATCGACTGCAGCGCCTGCGTCTCGGTTCGAGTCCTTGCGTCGGAATTCGAGGCCAACACTACCCAGCGCAAGCTGCTCCGCCGCCACGCGGACCTTGACGTCTCTGCCTGCAAGCCCTGGACCACCGACGAGCAATACGCCCTTCTCCGCCGTTACCTCGCCGCTCGTCATCCCGGCGGTGGAATGGCGGAAATGGACGACAGCGACTTCGCCGACATGGTCGAGCAGACCCCAGTGCGCACCTACATCATCGAATATCGCGAGCCGTCGAAGAACGGCCGTCCCGGCAAGCTCGTCGGCGCCTGCCTCAGCGATTATCAGAACGACGGGCTGTCGATGATCTACAGTTTCTTCGATGCAGGCCCCGGAGCGCGCAAGGGCCTCGGCACCTTCATCATCCTCGATCACATCGTCCGCGCTGCTCGCGCCGGGCTGCCCTATGTCTATCTCGGCTATTGGGTCGAAGGCTCGAAGCGGATGGATTACAAGACCAAGTTCCGACCGCTGGAACGGTTGGGGCGTGACGGCTGGCGGCGCATGGAGGAGGCAGAGATGGAGGCTCCGGAGCCGCCGATGATGCTCCCACTCCGCCGCGAACGCCGCCGCTTCCTGATGGACGCCTGACGCCGCTTACCGAGCGGGCCCCTGTCCTACAGCTCGGCAATGGGCGTAAGGGCGCCGCAATGCACCGGCACCGTCCCAATCCAGCTTCCTACGCAACGCGGTCGCTCAGAGTGGGCAGGTGCGCGCGCACGCGTAGTCTTACGAACTTTGTGAACTTTCAGCCGGAGTTGTGGACATGACCGGGGTAGTTTTGACTCGGCGGCATGGCGATGTCGCCATCATCCTTGCGAACAATCCGCCGGTGAATGCCTTGTCGGCTGCGGTCCGGCGGGGGTTGGTCGAAGCAATCGAGTCGGCGGAAGCCGACCCGGCAGTGAAAGCGGTGGTGATCGCCTGCGAAGGTCAGACGTTCTTCGCTGGAGCCGACATCAAGGAGTTCGGCCAACCGCTGATCGAGCCCACACTTCCGCAGGTCGTCGACCGAATCGAGGCGTGCACCAAGCCGGTGGTGGCGGCGATCCACGGCAGTGCTCTCGGCGGCGGCCTGGAGGTCGCGCTGGGCTGTCACTACCGCGTCGCCGCGCGCGATTCGAAGCTCGGCACGCCCGAGGTGAAGCTCGGCCTGATCCCCGGCTCGGGTGGAACCCAGCGGCTACCGCGAGTCGCCGGAGTCGAACACGCGCTCGACATGTGCGCGCTGGGCGATCCGATCGGCGCTCATATGGCTTTCGAATGCGGACTGGTCGACCGATTGATTGAAGGAGAGTTGATTCCCCACGCAGCCGGTTTCGCCGAGGAGGTGCGCGACATCCGGCCGCTTCCGAAATCGTCCGAGCGAGAGGACAGGATTGAAGACCTGGACCGCTCGATCTTCGTTCAGTTCCTCTCCGCGAATGCAAAGAAGTTCCGCGGCTTTGACGCCCCAGCGGCGGCGGTCGAGGCGATCCGGATAGCCACCGAGAAGCCTTATCCGGAAGGCCAGGCGGAAGCGCGCAGGCTGTTCGATGGCCTTGTCGCCGGTGAGCAGTCGAAGGCCCAGCGCTACCTCTTCTTCGCCGAGCGTCAGGCGGCAAAGATCGATGGCGCTCCGGCCGACGCTCACCCGCGCCCAATCCACAAGGTCGGAATCGTTGGTGCCGGGACGATGGGGGGCGGGATCGCGATGAACTTTCTCTCTGCTGGTATTCCGGTGACTCTGGTCGAAGTAGGACAGGAGGCGCTCGATCGCGGCCTCGCGACCATCCGGAAGAACTATGACTCCAGCGCGGCCAAGGGCAAACTGACCACGGAACAGGTCTCGCACGCGATGTCGCTGCTCGGGCCGTCGGTCGACTTCGGGGCGCTCGCCGATTGTGACCTCATGATCGAAGCCGTCTACGAGCAGATGGCGGCGAAGCTTGAGGTGTTCCAGAAGCTCGACCGGATCGCCAAGCCTGGCGCGATCCTCGCCAGCAACACCAGCTATCTCAACATCGACGAGATCGCCGCCGCGACCTCGCGTCCTGGCGACGTTCTCGGACTCCACTTCTTCTCGCCGGCCAATGTGATGAAGCTGCTGGAGGTGGTGCGAGGCGCGAACACTGCGCCCGACACTTTGCTCACGGCGATGGCGGTCGCGCGTCGGATCGGGAAAGTGCCGGTGGTCGCCGGCGTTTGCCACGGGTTCATCGGCAACCGGATGCTTCGCGCCCGCCAGGTTCAGGCGATCCAGCTCCTGCTCGAGGGCGCTACGCCCGAGCAGGTCGACCGGGTGCATACCGAGTTCGGAATGCCGATGGGGCCGTTCCAGATGCAGGACCTCGCCGGCGTCGACATCGGCTGGCACCGCGACCCTAACCGGATCGAGAGCCTTCGCGACGCGCTTTGCGCCGCCGGTCGCTTCGGACAGAAGAGCGGCGCCGGCTTTTACGATTATGACGAGAAACGAAGGCCCGCCGAATCGCCGGAGGTCCAGGAGATCATCAGGAAAGTCGCGGCTGATGGCGGCATCGAGCGGCGCGACATCTCGGACGAGGAGATTGTCGAGCGCACGCTTTACCCGATGGTCAACGAAGGCGCGAAAATCCTGGAGGAGGGGATCGCCCAACGGGCTTCCGACATCGATGTGGTGTGGGTCTATGGCTACGGCTGGCCGCGCTATCGCGCCGGGCCGATGTTCTGGGCGGACAGCGCGGGGCTCGACACGATCATCGCGGGATTGAACCGTCAGAAGGAGAAGCTGGGGCCGGAGTTCAGCCTTTCGAAACTGCTCGTCGAGAAAGCGGAAAAAGGGGAGCGGCTTACTGCGTAACCTGCTTCTCTTGGAGAAGGCTCAGCATCGCACCCGCCGCTGCCGCTACCGCCGCGCTGGTGAGAAACGTCGCACTCGACCCGCTGCGGTCCCACAGCATCCCGGCGGCAAGGCTGGCCAGCAGCGCTGCGATGCCGCTGACGAACCAGAAGGCGCCGAAGCTGGTCGCACGAAGCCGCTCGGGCGCGCTGTCGGCGATCATTCGGGAAAAGATGCCCTGGGTTAGTGCCATGTGCGCGCCCCACAGTCCCACACCGACGACCAGACCGGCGAAGCTGGACGTCTCGGCAAGCACAATATTGCCAGCGACCAACACGGCGATCCCGGCCATGAGAATGGCTTTGGGGCTCATCCGGTCGCTGAGGCTGCCGGCGGGATACGCGAGCGCCACATAGGCCAGGTTGAACAGTGCCAGCGTGATTGGCGACATCGCCTCCGAGAGACCGATCTCGATTCCTTTGAGGATCAGGAACCCCTCGGAAAAGCGCGCGAGGGTGAACAGGAAGCCAACGGCGATCAGCCGCTTCGTGTCGCTATCGAGCTCGCGAAAGCCGCTGAAGAACGGCGCTTTTTTTGCGGAAGTGGAGTGGCGTTCCGGCTCACGAAGCGCGAGCCAGGTCAGGAGGAAGGAGAGGACCGCCGGGATGATCGCGACCCAAAACACCTTGCGGATGTCGTTGGCGAACCAGGCCATCAGCCCAATCGCGATCAGCGGCGCCAGCAACGCCCCCACTGTGTCCAGTGCCTGTCTTAAGCCAAAGGCGCGGCCGCGGATCTCCGGCGGCGTTTCATCGGCGATCATCGCGTCGCGCGGGCTTCCGCGAAGGCCCTTGCCGATCCGGTCGGCGAAGCGGGCGCCGATCAGAGTGACCAAATTGCCGGCCAGCGGGAACAGCGGTTTGGATAAGGCGGCGAGTCCGTAGCCACCCATTACCCATGGCTTCCGCCTTTCGCTCCGGTCCGAAAGCCGACCGGAGAACAGCTTGGCGAAATTGGAGGTTGCTTCGGCAACGCCATCGACTGCGCCGAGCGCGGTGACGGGCAGGCCCAGCACGATCGTGACGAATGCGGGGAGTAGCGAGTGATAGATCTCGCTCGACAAATCCATGAACAGGCTGACGAATCCCAGGACCCAGACGGTACGTGGAAGGGTGGGTCGCGGGTTCGTCGCCATCCAGCTTCCATTGGGTGGGTGAAGAGCGCGCGGCAACCGAAAACTGATGTGCCGTAAGGCAAAGTTGCACATCGGCAAAAATTTGTTAGCTTCGAACCATGCTTGGAAACATCAGCCCCGCCGGGCTTGCCGCCCGCTTCGCGAACCTGTCGCAAAAATGGGTTGCGGACGGGCCGGCGGAACGGGCGGACCGGGCGCGGCGCAAGATGCTCGCGGCAATCGGCGACGCCGAACCAGTCACTCTCAACGAGGTTGCGAGGTTGGTGGGCCGCGGCGCACCGGCCGTCAGCCGCTCGGTCGATTCGCTGGTCCGCTCTGGCCTCCTCGAACGGACTCAGGATCCGGACAATCGCCGGCGACTCGCGATTCGGCTGACGAAGGCGGGCCGCGACGAATTGGCCCACGCGCCTAAGGCCGGCGAGGGCTTGCGTATGAAAATCGAGCGGCTCGCCCAGAGCGAACTCCGGGCGGTGGAGCGGGCAATCGAAATTTTGGAACGATGAGCAGCTATACCGCCATCGTCCGCTGGAGCCGAAACGGCGTCGAAGGCTTTGCCAAGGGCCAGTACAGCCGCGCCCACCAGTGGGCGTTCGACGGCGGTGCGGTTGTGCCGGCCTCGGCCAGCCCGCACGTCGTGCCGCTGCCCTGGTCGGATCAATCGGCAGTGGATCCCGAGGAAGCCTTCATCGCCTCCCTGTCCTCGTGCCATATGCTGTTCTTTCTCGATTTTGCCCGCAGGCAGGGTTTTGTCATCGACTCCTATATCGACGAAGCCGAGGGCGTTCTGGAGAAGCGGGACGACGGGAAGATGGCGATGACCCGGGTCACTTTGCATCCGCGGGTGACTTGGGCCGGCGATCCGCCGGACGAAGCCGTCATCCACGACCTCCACCACCGGGCTCACGAAGCCTGTTTCATCGCCAACAGCGTCACCACGGATGTGCAGGTGGTGGCATGAAGCTGGGGCGCCTCAATCATGTTGGCGTCGCGACCCCGTCGATCGAAAAGAGCCTGAAACTCTACCGCTCCCTGTTCGGCGCCGAACCGCATGGCGAGCCGTTCGACCTGCCGGCGCAGGGCGTTCGGGTCTGCTTCGTCGATACGCCGAATTCGCAGATCGAGCTGATCCAACCGCTTGGCGAGAATTCGCCAATCCTCAAATTCCTCGAGAAGAACCCCGGCGGCGGGCAGCACCATGTCTGCTTCGAAGTTGCCGAAATTCATGTCGCCAAGGCGGAATTCGAGGCCAAGGGCGCGCGCATCCTCGGCGAGCCGCGGATCGGCGCTCACGGCACGCCGGTCTTTTTCGTCCACCCAAAGGATATGGGTGGAGTGCTGACGGAGATTATGGAGACGCCGAAAGCCGCCTAGCTTGAGCGGCGCTCGATCGTCGCGCCGACTGCCGAAAGCTTTTCCTCCAGCCGTTCATAGCCGCGGTCGAGGTGATACACGCGCAGCACTTCGGTTTCTCCCTCGGCGGCAAGGCCGGCAAGGATCAGGCTCATGGAGGCCCGGAGGTCGGTCGCCATCACCTCCGCGCCCGTCAACTTCTCGACTCCATGGACGATCGCCGAGCGGCCGTGGATGTCCACGTTCGCCCCCATTCGGCGAAGCTCCGGCACGTGCATGTAGCGGTTCTCGAAGATCGTCTCCTCGAGGAAGCTGTCGCCCTCGGCAAGCGCGAGCATGGCCATGAACTGCGCCTGCATGTCGGTTGGGAATCCAGGGAACGGCGCGGTCGAAAGCGCCAGCGGCTTGAGGTCGCCGTCGGCACTAACCCGGATTCCGTTCTCGACGAACTCGACCATTAGCCCGGAGTGCGCCAGAGCGTTGGTGATCGCCAGCATGTCGTTTGGCCGGGCGCCGACCAGCTCGATGGAGCCGCCCGTAATTCCGGCTGCACAGGCATAGCTGCCGGCCTCGATTCGGTCCGGCATCACTTCATATTTTGTGCCGTGCAGGCCCTCGACTCCGTCGATGACCAGGTGCGCCGAGCCTATGCCATCGATGTTGGCGCCCATCGCGACCAGCAGATTGCAAAGGTCGACGATCTCTGGTTCGCGCGCGGCGTTGAACAGCTGGGTTCTGCCGCTGGCGAGGACGCCGGCCATGACCGCATTCTCGGTCGCGCCAACTGAAACGATTGGAAAGCTGAAGTCTCCACCGGAGAGGCGGCCCTTGGGTGCACTCGCCCTCACATAACCGGCGGCGAGCTCGATCTGCGCCCCCATGCATTCGAGGGCCTTCAGATGCAGGTCTATGGGCCGGTCGCCGATCGCGCAGCCACCCGGAAGCGAAACGGTCGCTTCACCGGCGCGCGCGAGCATCGGGCCAAGCACCAACACCGATGCGCGCATCTTCCGGACCATGTCGTAAGGCGCTGTCGTTGACGCGATCTCGCTCGCCTGCAGAGTCATCTTGCGCCCGAACTCACCGCTCCGAATCCCGGCAACGCTGGTCGAGACCCCAAGTTGGTTAAGCAAGTGGCCGAAGCTGTCGACGTCCGCCAGGCGCGGAAGGTTGGTGAGCGTGAGCGGCTCGTCCGTAAGTAGAGCGCAGGGAAGAAGGGTCAGGGCCGCATTCTTTGCGCCGCTGATCGGAATTTTGCCTTCGAGGCGCTTGCCGCCCTTGATCCAGATGCTGTCCACCGCGGCGGTTTAGCGGGCGAGCAGCTTAGTGCAACAGCAACTCAGGCCTTCTCGAGAGTGCACTGCAGCGGATGCTGGTTCTCCCGGGCGAAGTCGATCACTTGCGCCACCTTCGTTTCGGCGACCTCGTACGTGAAGACGCCACACACGGCGACTCCCTGCTGGTGGACCTGCAGCATGACTCGTGTCGCGTCCTCAATGCCCATCGAGAAGAAACGTTGAAGCACCAGGACGACGAATTCCATCGGGGTATAATCGTCGTTGAGCATCAGGACCTTGTAGTTCGATGGCTTTTTCGTTTTGGGACGAGTGCGCGTGGCAACGCCGGTCTCGATTTCTTCGAGCCCGTCGCCCCTCCCGGGTCCAGCCGCCGTCGTGATTGAACGCCACTCCATATCCGCACCTATAAATATGGCACGGTAAGAACCTGCCGCAAGGCAGCATGTGCCCGAACCCGACAGAAAAAGGCGGCCGTTCCATTTTTGGAACGGCCGCCCACGTATGCCTGACGGGGAGGGGAGGAGGGGTCAGGCAACGAGTTCGTTAAAGCGCTCGACGTTGAGGCTGGTACGGGTCGAGATCGGCTCGAATGCTTCGCCGGCCACTTTCACCAGCGATTCGGCCAGCGCAGCGCTTTCCTCGACCAGACGGTCGAACGCGCCGCGGAAGAAATCGCTCTGAACCTGCAGGACGTCGGCCGGAGTCTTCGCCTCGGCGAGAGCACGGACCGCGTTCGCGGCGTGGTCGACGTTGTCTCGGCCCTTGGCGAGTACCTGCTGGCCAATGGACTGAGCGCCGCTGGTCGCGATCTTGCCAGCTTCGACCAGCGCATCGACATTCGCGCGGGTGACGTCGGCCAGTTCCTCGGCTGCCTTGCGCGAACGCTTGGCAAGCTCTTCGCCACGGCCGGTCGCGTCAGCGAACAGCTTTTCGAATGCCTGGACGCCGGGGAATGCGGTGAAGCCAGTGAAATAGTTCGGTTCGGTCGCCATGTCGTCTTTCCTTTCAGTCCCGCCCAGTTCTGTTTCCACTGGACCGGTCTCAATTTTCGTTTGCGCTCGGACCTTGCCCTTGCGCTTGCCTGTTTCAGCCTTGAACTCGTCCGCCAAAGTCCCCTCCACGGGTGCTTCAGTCGCGGTTTCCGCTTCAGCCACGGCTGGCGCCAGAGCAGCTTCTTCGGTCGTGTTCGTTGTAGCAGTCACGCTGAATTCCTTTGTTGCAATGCGATATATATGGTGCGGCGCACCATTTCAAGCGGTTTTTTGTGCAGTGCAACATAAGCTCGCTTGACGGCTTCTGGGGAGCATCGCAAGAACAGCTATGGACCATTCGGTTGATCCCTCTCTGGGACGCGTCCGGCGCGGCCTTCTGATCGTGCTTTCCTCCCCGTCCGGCGCAGGCAAATCGACTTTGTCGCGGATGCTCATGGCTGCTGACGATGAGATCAGCATGTCGGTCTCCGCGACGACTCGTCCGAAGCGGCCTGGCGAGAAGGACGGGGTGGACTATCATTTCGTCGATGATCCGGAGTTCGACCGGCTGATCGATGCTGGTGAGTTCGTCGAATGGGCCCCGGTTTTCGGCTATCGCTACGGCACCCCGAAGGCGCCGGTGAAGGCGGCGCTGAAAGACGGCCGCGATATCCTGTTCGACATCGACTGGCAGGGGACGCAGCAGCTGCACGCGGCGATGGGCGAAGACCTCGTGCGGATATTTCTGCTGCCGCCAGCGATGGAGGAGCTGGAGCGAAGGCTTCAGGAGCGCGGAACCGACAGCGACCACGTGATTGCCGACCGGATGAGCCGCGCAGCAGCCGAGATCAGCCACTGGGCTGAATATGATTATGTGCTGGTCAACCGCGATGCTGAGTTATGCCTGGCGCAGATCAGGACGATCGTCGCCGCGGAACGGTTGAAGCGTGCCCGCCAGATCGGGTTGGTGGCGTTCGTGCGCGACCTGGTCGGGCCGCAGCACTAGTCCGAAAGCAGATCCAGGAAACGAGCCGCGGCAAGAAAATCGCGGCGGCGGTTTTCCAGGTGCTCTTCGGCATTGGGGTCCGCGCCCCACTGATCAAGCTGCCAGCGATCCTCGATTGCGACTGCATCCCATGCGTCATCGGCCGATAATTCACCGTCCAGAACCGCCAGGGCGGCAACCAGCGAGCCGCCGATGGTCACCAGCGGCGACAATCCGGCCAAATGGAATTCATCGAGTATGCTAAGCGCGTGGGACAGCCGATCGACCGTCGCTTGTGTCTGGTCGATATGGACGATCCCGCTGGTCGTTAGGAAATCCACATCGAAACGACGCCTTGCCCAGCCAAGAAGCGGGTCCCAGCTTTGCGCCTGCCGTTCGACAAGCTCCTTCGGCCGTTCGGCCCGGTAGCAGGTGAGGTCGGCTTTCGCATATTTCGCCAGTCCCGCCGCGAATGCCGCGGGATTGGGCCGCACCCGATCGATCGCCGCATTCGCAAGACCGGTCAGCGGCATCGTGCGTGGATCGATCCGCTCCTCGACTGAATTCCACTCCTCAGCGATCCCACGCCCGAGGGCTTGGGTCGGCACAAGCAGAGATTCACGCATCGGCGTCTTCAGCGGTTTGCCATCGAGCTGGATCGCCCAGCCATCCTGCTCATGAATGGCCTCAGCGGCTTTCCAGAAGCGCTTCACGACTCCTCTCGATCCCACTTCTTCTTCAGCACATGGGGGGAAAGGAGCGCATGCAGCGCTCCCAGGATCACGATCACGGCGCCCAATTGGGGCCAACCGCCGGGCCGGAGCAGGTTGGAATAGATTATCGCGACACCGAGCAGGCAGAGTATCACTCCGCTCAGCCTCACAGCCGTGTAAATCAAAAGGCGCTGCTTGGCGGTATTGTCGTCCATCAGCGCTTCTTTCCGCTTCTCGACCGCCGCTCTCCGCGCCGGGTATCCCGCTTCGGCTTGTGTGAGGACTTGGGCCGTTGCGGAACGGCCGAGGCTACCCTCTCCCCGGCAGCAACTTCGAAGCCCAGGGTCTCGAGGCTTTGACGAAAATGTTCGGGCAGATCTGCGGCAATGTCGATCGCGCCGCCCTGCGGGGAATCGATCTTCAGACGGCGGGCATGGAGATGCAGTTTGCGGCTCAGGCCGCCGGTCAGGAATGCCTCCTGACCACCATATTTGCCGTCGCCCAGGATCGGGTGGCCGATTGCGGCCATGTGTGCGCGCAGCTGGTGCGTGCGGCCTGTCAACGGCTGAAGCTCAACCCAGGCAGCTCGGTTGCCAGCACGGTCGATCACTCGCCAACGGGTCTTGGCCGGGAGGCCGTTCTCCTCGTCGATATGCATCTTCTCGCCACCCGTGCCGGGTTGCTTCGCCAGCGGCGCATCGATCAGTCCTTCGTCCGCCGAAGGCACGCCCACAATTAGCGCCCAATAGATTTTCCGGGCTGTCCGGCCGGAAAATGCTCTCGAGAAAAACGCCGCGGCGCGGGCCGACCTGGCAACCAGGATCGCGCCCGAGGTATCCTTGTCGAGCCGGTGTACCAGCTTCGGTCGTGCTCCGTCTTCCGCAAGTCCATCGAGAAGCCGGTCCAGGTGATCGCGTGTCTTGGTGCCCCCCTGAGTCGCGAGTCCCGGCGGTTTGTTGAGAACGAAAGCATCAGCGCTCTCGGCAATTACTAGCGACCGGACGAACTCGATTTCGTCCGGAGTCAGCTGCTCCCGTTTGGGCTGTGCTCGACGGGGACGCACCTCGGGCTGAGCATCGACTGGCGGAATCCGGATCTCCTGACCGGCTTCTATGCGATCACCGGGCGTCGCTCGCTTGCCGTTCAGCCGAAGCTGACCGGTGCGCGCCCACTTGGCCACGACGGTGAAGCTGACATCCGGCTTATTGCGCTTGAACCAGCGATCGAGCCGGATGCCGTCGTCGTCGTCTGATACGGTGAAGGTCTGCGCATCGGCCATCGCGCTCCCTTAGCGATTGCCGCGAGGAATTCTAACCCGCCCTTGCGGCCCAGTAATCGAACGCCTGCTTTTGCAGTTTCCTGACCAACTTTACCGCTTGTGGCCCAGTCCAAAGCCCATCGTATCCGTGCTGAACCGCTCCGCCGGCAATCCACCACCCTTGACCGGGGAGACCATCGGACTGCCGGACGACGAGAACCGCGAGTTCCGGCTCTCCGCGCCCCGCCGCTTCATCGTCGATAACGGCCAAGACCTTGCAGAGGGCCCGCATTTTAGGCCGGGTGAATTCATGGCCGAGTGCGTTCAGTACTTCGGCATAAGTCACAGCGGCACCTGTAGTCGCGGCCGAAACCAGGATCGCGCGAACACGCTCGGGTTCGGCAAGAAGGCCGGCACTCATCCGGTCGGCTGATCGGCGACCGGAGTAAGTTCGAAGACCTCGATCTTGGCACCGCTGGATGGCCACGGGATCACGAGACGCCACCGGAACGGCGCGATTCTTTCGAAAACTCCGGCAGTGTCGCGATTCGGGTCCTGCCCGTACGCCAACGGTTCCTTCTCATCGCCGAGCGCGAGGCTTCCAAGGAAGATCATGCGGTTCGGATCATCATCCTCCCACAACCCTCCAGCGGGCCGCCGGCTTCCCGTCTGCTTGATAATCGTCAGGCGGCCCTGATCGTCTACCTGCACATAGCAGAAGAACGGCTTGAACTGCTGGAAGTCGGGGGTCTTGCGGTCGGCAGAGCCGAGCGTGTCCAGGCGGCAGTTATAACTTCCGGGCGTCGGCGCAGGAAATGGCAATCCCGCGCGCGGCTTCAACAGCACGCCCTCGTCGCCAATTTCCTTGCCGTGCCTAGGCTTCGCCTCCGCCAAGCCTCCGTACCAGGCGAGGCCAAGCCGATCGATCCGGTCCTCGTCGGCCGCACTTGCGATCGCCTTCCACGCCGCGGACTTTGGTTCCGGGCCGACGGTCACCGTCGCGGCTTCGTGCTTCGGTGGAGTCGCGCACCCGCCGGTCAGTGTGACCAGGGCAGCAATCCAGGCAAAAGCTTTCGATCTCACTGTCCGGTATCCCACTCTCTATCATTCACGTGGCAGCGTCGGGAGGGACTTTCAACCAACGCACTCTTCACCACGCCTGTTCAAACACATCAGGAAAACCCGAGGTGAACGCGATTTCCACACTGGTTGAACTTCATCTTCCGATTTACGTTCGGCAACGTAATGACCCACAGATTCGATCCATCCATCCTCCGCGAATATGACGTCCGCGGAATCGTCGGAAAAACACTCAGCGAAGCCGATGCGTACGCCCTTGGCAGAGCGTATGCATCGCTCGCCCGAGAAGAAGGCGCGGTTAGAGTCGCGGTCGGCCGTGATGGGCGGCTGAGCTCGCCCGCCCTCGAAGCTGCGCTCATCGAGGGCCTTACGAAGGGAGGGCTAAACGTCGTTCGGATCGGGGTCGGTCCCAGTCCGATGCTCTATTATGCAGTCGCCACTTTGGACGTTCAGGGCGGCATTCAGGTGACCGGCAGTCACAATCCTGCCGATTACAATGGCTTCAAGATGCTTCTCAACGGTCGGTCGGTTTTCGGCCAGGAGATCCAGGATCTCGGCCGGCGCGCGCTTTCCGGCGACTGGAGTGAAGGTGAAGGGGCAGTAGAGCAGGTCGACCTGCTGGATTCATACGTTGACCGGGTGGCGCAGGATTTCAGCGGCAGATCGTACAGGATCGGCTGGGACTCGGGGAACGGCGCCGCTGGGCCCGCTCTGGAGAAGCTGGTTCAGCGCCTGCCAGGCGAACACTGCATCATCCACGCCAAGATCGACGGCACGTTCCCTGCACACCATCCGGATCCGACGGTCGAAGCCAACCTCGCCGACCTCAAGGCGCTGGTTCGGGATAAGCAGCTGGACATGGGATTTGCCTTTGACGGCGATGCGGACCGTATCGGCGCAGTCGATAGCAAGGGCAGGGTGGTTTGGGGCGATCAGATTCTGATGATCCTCGCCAAGCCCGTGCTAGAGGAATGCCCGGGTTCCACCATCATTTCCGATGTGAAGGCAAGCCAGACCCTTTTCGATCATATCGCCAAATTGGGCGGGAAGCCGCTGATGTGGAAGACTGGGCATAGTCTCATCAAGTCAAAGATGAAGGAGACCAGTGCCCCGCTGGCCGGCGAGATGAGCGGCCACATCTTCTTCAAGCACCGGTGGTACGGGTTCGACGATGCCCTCTATGCAGCGGTGCGCTTGATCGAAGCGGTGAGTAAGTCCGGCAAGAGTTTGGCTGAGCTGATGGACGAGATGCCAATTTCCACAGCAACGCCGGAGATGCGGTTTCCCGTCGACGAAAGCCGGAAATTCGAAGTGGTAGACGAGGTGCGCGATCGTCTTGCCGCCAGCGGCACGGACGTCAATGCGACCGATGGGGTGCGAGTAAACACGCCCGACGGCTGGTGGCTTCTGCGAGCGTCCAATACACAAGATGTGCTGGTTGGCCGTGCCGAAGCGAAGGATGAGGCGGCGCTGGAGCGGCTTGTCGCCCTCCTTGACGAGCAGCTCGCCAAGTCAGGCGTCAAGCGGACTGAAGCCGCGCACTAGGCGAGCCGTTGACTTAGGGGCCCGCCGCCGCCATTTCGCGCGCCTGCCTCGCTTGCCGGACCTGCCGGTGTGCTTCGCCCTGTGGAGGGGTGGCCGAGTGGTTAAAGGCAGCAGACTGTAAATCTGCCCGTCTCTGACGTACGCTGGTTCGAATCCAGCCCCCTCCACCACTTTCCTGTTTTCGATCCCGAATTCGGTGGCGGTTGAGTCGGTTACGACCCCAAATTGCACAAAGGCTCGGCCGTCGAACGCTTTCGAGTCACGGCAACTTTGCGCTAAGTTAATAAATATTTGGTCGAATCCGCCATTTTGACATAGATTGAAGCAGACTCGGCGGGGGAACCGGGGCAAAATGGAGTCGAAAGGAGCTCGCGGTGCCGAATCCCGCGGTCCGGAATTATCCGGTGGATAGTGAGGATCTGATAGTCGATCGGGTGGCAAAACTGACGCCTGGTCAGCTCGACTGTCTGCGCCTTGTCGACGCACATCTTTCTTCGAAGGAAATTGCAGTCAAGCTGGGGATTTCCCCCCATACGGTCGACCAGCGGATTCGGCAGGCTCTGCAAATCCTTGGAGTGGAGCGCCGATCGCAGGCGGCGCGGCTCGTGGCGCAACACGGGGAGGCATATCAGCGGTTGATACATCAACCGCCGCACATTGAGACTGAGGACGATTCGGACGAACCCGAAAGCGCGGTCAGTAAACAGATTCGGCACGCTGATCGCGCAGGGGAGACTCGGAAGGGCACGGGGTCCATTACCGAGCAGGAACCCGGATCCTTCTGGTC
>Ga0157369_10002167_pt1 | contig 23665 bp, 20 predicted proteins | sample C25metaG_FD_113461 | JGI IMG/M metagenome (GOLD analysis project Ga0157369, IMG submission 113461) | Corn rhizosphere microbial communities from Kellogg Biological Station, Michigan, USA - C2-5 metaG | ecosystem: Host-associated > Plants > Roots > Rhizosphere > Soil | place: USA: Michigan... | reverse complement strand
GACGGTCCAGACGGCGGTACGTTGGGGCATTAAGCTACCGTCCGCCCTTTCGGCGGTTATCCTCTAAGCAGAGCATCTGGCAGTTGGCTGCCGTGGTCTTGCCACCTTCATGCCACGGCGTGATGTGATCAGCCTCCATGGCCCCTAAGTCGAACTTCTTGCCACAGTCGGCGCAAATGCCTCCCTGACGCTCGTAAGCCTCACGTCGCATGGCAGGGCTGAAGGCGCGGATATTGAGGTGCTTCTCCTTGCCGTCCAGCAAGTAGGAGTAGATACCCTTTTTGCGCTCCACGTCCTCATCGAGCATGAGTCGAGTGACCTCAGCCTCTAGCTTTTTTGGGTCGAGCAAACAGTCTTTGAACTCGTTGTAAAGCTCACCCCAGGGAACGAATTTCATTTCGGGGCGGTACGTCGGAAAGGTGGCGCGCACCCACGCTATCACCGCCTGAAAATAGAGCCACAAGTCATTGGCGTTCGGATCGTGCTGATGCCGCGCCATGTAGCCCTCAATGTCCCCTTTGCTGATCCACTCGATTGTCGTCTCTAGATATTCCTGCCTAATAGGCGATCCAGACATATAGTTGCCGCCAATACTATGAGCAGGGCACCCGTTCTTGCTAAAGTATGGCTTAGCAGCAGATATCCATGGGCCAGAGAATACCGCATTTCGAAGCTCTTGAGGCGTCAGTTCGGCGCCCGCGATATTGATAGTCTTGAACCAGTCGAGCTTCTCGCTGTCCGATCCAGAACAAAGATACACCATCAATCTATAGTCTAGTACTTGTCTCTTTTCATCTTCTTGCAGATTATGGAAGTAGCGCCGTTGCTTGACCGAACCCACCTGCACTGCGAAATCGCCCTCAACAAACTGGCAGATCGAGATAGTTCGTTGCTGGCCATCAATTACCTCGAAGTCCTGGGTGTCTCGGACCGCCCAATACATAACGTTAAGCGGGAAGCCGCGAGTAAGAGTGTGAATCACCGCGTCTCGCTGGGCAGCCTTGTAGACGAACTCACGCTGGTAGGGAGGGCGCACATCGAGCCGACCAGAAAAGGCTTTTACGCCCAGTTCCTCGTTGTCCTGATACCCCGCCGCGAGCTGCTCGACGGTGACCTCCTTCAGATCAATTTTCATAGTCCCTTGTTCCGAATCACCACACGATCATACATGCGCTTGTACTTCCCGTTGCCAACGTCGAGGTAGAAACGCCCCGAACCCTTTGCCCCGGGTACAACCTCCGACATCGGGCGAGCAAGGCTAGCGCTGAACCCGATGATCTCGAACTGGTCTGGCGAGAGCTTGGACAATGCGGTGACAGGCAAGCCCATTGACCCTCCATAATCCGCCGGAATGTCAGTGTATCGCCCGACCTCGATAGCATCGTAGTTCACGTACGTGGGATACGTCTTGGGATCGTAGGTTTTGTAAAGAATGAGCTCCTCGTGGCGCTTGGCATAGTCTAAGTTCGTATACCAACAACCGGTGCCGAGGCTTCGCCACTTTTGGCCCTCTCGATCGATCCAAAAGCGAGTGTCGCGCGGCTCATAGTAGGGAGGTACGCGGAACGCCATGTCGCCACTGTAGTTGCCCTGCCACATCTTACCTTCAGTTATCAGGTGCGCGATTTCATTGGTGGCTACGTGATTTTGGTTTCCAAGGATGAGGAACTTTTTGTCGTACTCCATCAGCTGTGCGACGTACTCCCGAAATAAGGAGAAGGGAGGGTTTGTCACCACGATGTCGGCCTGTTTGAGCAATTCAATGGCTTCTTCGCTTCGAAAGTCGCCATCCCCCTTTAAAGGATTGATCCCAATCTCGTTTAAATCCGGAACGAGATTGCCGTCCTTATCTCCGGTATACTCAAGAACAATTCCAGACTGGCTAGAATTGTCACTAAAAGCAGCAGACTCTTGATTCTTATAGCACGTCGCGATTAGCTTCTTTAGGCCCAGTTTTTCAAAGTTGTAAGAAAAAAAATAGAAAAAATTTGACACTCGGGGGTCATCGCAATTGCAGTATACCACTTTGTTTTTGAAGTGCTTCCTGTAGTGTTTGAGCTCTCGCTCAATGTCCTCGAGCTGAGTGTAAAACTCATCTTCCTTGGCTTTCTTAGCATCGGCCAAGCTGCCGTTTAAGCTCTTACTAGCCATTTCAGAAGTCTCGCATCCCCGGAAGCGGAGCGGCAAGGAGCGAGATCCCATTTGACCGCCTCGCAGTGGCACTACGCCTTCGTTCGACCAGCCCAAGAAGTGGCTTCCACTTTCGCATGTAGCATCCTCTCCATGCTCTGGTTATTCCGCGGGGGCTCCCGGCCGCAAGGCACTTCGTCCAGGGACCCGAGCCGATTGGCGAAACCCAATCTTGCGAGTCACAAGCTGCCCACCCGCTGAGATGGTAAAGCGACGATCCCAGTGGGGATGCGCAGGTGATTCGCTGGCTGGACATAGAACATATACCGAACGAGGGTGCGTGTGCAAGCTGTGACCTTGCGGCAACAAGCCGACGAACGCCTGCGAGAATGCCAGTTGGGTCGCAGAACCACCTAGTGACCACCCCTTCCCCTCCGGCCCGACTTCGGCTAAGGGCCGCCCCTTCCAAAGCATCAGCAATGGAAAGTGCGGGAGGCAGGGCTCGGCTCCGCCGTCTGGACCGCTAGACTTGAACCTCGGACCGTGGGGCTCCTGCCCTCCGCCCGACCTACAGAGTGAGACACATGGCTAAGAAGATAACGGGCTATATCAAGCTCCAGGTGCCCGCGGGCGCCGCCAATCCGTCGCCGCCGATCGGCCCGGCCCTGGGCCAGCGCGGCGTCAACATTATGGAATTCTGCAAGGCGTTCAACGCCTCGACGACCGAGATGGAAAAGGGGATGCCGATCCCCACCGTCATCACCGTCTATGCGGACCGGAGCTTCTCGTTCGAGACCAAGACCCCGCCGGCGTCGTTCCTCATCAAGAAGGCGGCGAATTTGAAGTCGGGCTCGAAGGAGCCGGGCAAGGTCTCCGCGGGGCGGATCAAGCGCTCGGCGCTTCGCGACATCGCCGAGACCAAGATGAAGGATTTGAACGCCAACGATCTCGACGCGGCGACTCGCATCATCGAAGGCTCCGCCCGCGCGATGGGCCTCGAAGTGGTGGAGGGCTGATCCGATGGCCAAGCTGACCAAGAAGCAGAAGGCGATTGCGGCCAACATCGACCGCGAGAAGCTCTATCCCGTGGATGAGGCGCTTGCCGCGCTGAAGGCGAACGCGACCGCCAAGTTCGACGAGACGATCGAGGTCGCAATGAACCTCGGAGTCGATCCGCGCCACGCCGACCAGATGGTCCGTGGAGTCGTCACCCTCCCCGCCGGCACCGGCAAGGACGTCCGCGTCGCCGTCTTCGCCCGCGGCAACAAGGCCGAGGAAGCGACCGCGGCGGGCGCCGACGTGGTCGGGGCCGAGGACCTGATGGAGAGCATCCAGGGCGGCACGATCGACTTCGACCGCGTCATCGCGACGCCCGACATGATGGGCATCGTCGGCCGCCTGGGCAAGGTGCTCGGCCCCAAGGGCCTGATGCCGAACCCGAAGCTCGGCACCGTCACCCCCAACGTCACCGAGGCCGTCAAGGCGGCCAAGGGCGGCCAAGTGGAGTTCCGCGTCGAGAAGGCCGGGATCATCCACTCGGGCATCGGCAAGGCGAGCTTCCCGGCCGAGGACCTGCGGCGCAACTTCGACGCCTTCGTCGATGCGATCGTCAAGGCGAAGCCGACCGGCGCCAAGGGCAAGTACGTCAAGAAGATCGCACTCAGCTCGAGCATGGGCCCCGGCCTCAAAGTCGACGTCGCCGAGGTCGCGAGCGCGTAAGAGATCGGATCGGAGTGGGACTTCGATCCGCAAAGAAGGGGCCGGGGGCGCGCGCTTCCGGCCCTTTCGGTTTGCGGGTAGAAGCGGGCGGATGAAGGGATTTGCCCTTGCCTTGTCGCTGGCGCTCGCTGCGGCCGGCCCCGCCGGGGCGGTCAACTGCGCGCTGAAGTCCGGAGTCACCGCCGAAGCGGCCGCGGCCGGGCTGTGCGGCTATGACGTCGCCGCCCGCCGGTTCCGCGGCACGGCGGCCGAGCAGGCCGCGTGCCTGACGCGGCAGGTGCGCAAGGGCGGCGCGATCGGCCGGCCGGCGCTGACGCGCTTCCTGCGGGAGCGGGTCGGGAGCGGGACCGGCATCTCCGCCGGCACTCTCGCGGCCTATTTCGCGGGCCTCGGCATGGATCCGGTGCGCGAGCTCGGAGGCGATCCGGCGGCGCCGGTCACGGCCGACTATTTCATCATCCACGACACCAGCGAGCCGAACTGCTCCCATGCGGGCTGGAGCGCCACCCTCTGCCCCGAGCCCGGCAAGCTCCCCAAGGCGCGCGACACGGCGGCGTTCGCGGCGGAGCTCGGCTATCTCGGCCACCCCAAGCCGGCGCCGGACCGGCTCGCCCATGCCTGGACCAACCGGATGGGCGGGTCGATCACCGAAGTGCCGTTCGACCTGCCGCTGCGCTCGACCAAGTTCGAAAGCTGCCTCGACACGCCGGCCAAGGCGGGCCTGTTCCTGGCGGTGGAGAACACGCAGCCGCGGGTGCACGACCCCAAGGGGCCGAAGGGCAACGACTTCACCGCCCCCTCCCCCGGCTTCACCCGCGCCCAATATGATCGGCTGGCGCTGCTCTACGTCGTCGCCAGCGTCAGGCGCGGCAAGTGGCTGATCCCGGCCTTCCACGCCGTGCTCGACTCCCGCTTCCTCGAGGGCCACGACGACCCGCAGCATTTCGAGCTCAGCGCGTTCTCACGCGCGGTACGGGCCCACACGGCGCGGATTGGAGGCGCGGCACGCCGATGACTTTGCCGAACCGGCGTCGCGCCCGTTTCGGCGAGCCTGGCGATCGTGACGCGCGGCGGCACCAGGCCGCTTAGGCACAGCGGCGGCGAGGACGTTCAGCCGCCGACGAGGGGCTCGAGCGGACGCTCCCGATGGGCGCGGAGCCACAGCTCGCTCTCGTGCAGCGCTTCGAGGCCGAGCGGCTCGGCAACGTCCCAAGCCCCCGCCGCGCCCGTGGCGAGACCCTCCTGGGCGCGCATGAACCTGTTCAACGCCTGGTGATATCCTCTCAATTCGCTCACGAGCGACAGCTTCTCGATCCGGAAGCGAAGCGCACCGGCGACGGCCGCAGTGAGTATGAGACCCATCGTCACCAGATCGACCGCGAGAGCCGCCCTGACGGACTCGCCGACATGCCGCTCATGGTCGAGGAGGGGCGGCAGCGGCAACAACGCCGCGAGCGCGCAGAGCCCGAACGGGAGCACCATCCCCGCCAGAGGCCCCGACCACTGCCGCAAAAGGCGGCGCGACCGCGATTCCTCCGCTTCCTCCTCGCCGTCTTCCGCAGCCAGCCCCGTGCCCAATCTGGCAAGCACGGCGATGATGGCGGCCGAACCAATCACGATTCCGACGACTGCCCCCGCGGAGGTCATCTCCGCAATTCGGCTGAAGAGCGCCCCGCTTGGTGTCTGCATGGCCGCGAGACACGCCGCTGTGCCCAGGCTGCTGGCGAAAAGAAACCAACTCGTCGACTCGAGCCGAAGCACATCACGCCGCCGCTGCGGCACATGCTCGCTAAAATAATCGACTTGCGACGATATCCAGCCGGCGACAGCGTCAGGATCGCTCGTCGGACGGCACCCGACGACCGTCGCCGCATTCAGCGTCTGAGAGAGAAATTCGCGAACGCGCCCCAGCGATCCGTGCGCACCGCGCAAATAGTGCCGGTCCACACGATCCGAGGGGGCACAATGGCCTGCAGCCCACCACGCAAGCTGGACGCGGAGCGCCTCCATCACCGCCCGATACTCCTCGGCAACGGGCTGCCACCGCCGCCGCTGCGCGATCGAGTAGACAAGAACCCCGCCGACGGCCGCGGCGAGGTAAACGAGCGGCATCCACCGGGACCAGGAGTAGGCTCTGAGTTCGACGAAGCATTCGTGGGCGATCACCGCGCCGATGAACAGCATGCCGAGCAGGTGAACCGACCGTCGTACCTGCCGCATCTTGCCCCGCTGAATCGCCGACATGCCGCGGCGAGCGCGGGCAAGGAGAGCTGCGGCATCGGCAGGCGCTTCTCCCTCGAGGCCGACCGCGCTCCATTCTCTATCATCGAGTGCGGAGACGCGGCGGTTGAGATGCTCGATCCATAACGGCACGGCCAGGCTCCTGTGCAGATCGGCGCCGGCCACTCGCTCTCGCGCCGGTCCCGGGCCGGCCTCCCTGATTTCGTTAGCAGAGGGACAGAATATGCGCATCGGCATCCGTTCACCGCGTTCCAGGTCGCGCAGGTCGAACGACCATACGGGACCGGCGGCGAACGCGTCGAGCGGCGAGGGCGCGGCGACCTCATCGCTGCGCGCGAGAACCCCGCGGGCAAGCTCGTCGACGGTGGGCTTCAGCCGGAAATCGACGACCCGCTCCGTCGCACCCGGCTTACCCGTTGACGCGGCGCTATCGGTGACGGCGATCAGCAGCGCGCTGCGCGCCGCGATGAACAATCCAAGCTGTTCATAGTGAAGCCGGCGGTCCAGATTAGGTGGAGCGTCCTTCGCCGGACGATGGAGCTCCTGCAGGGAAAACCGATCGCCGCCGGGGCACCGGCGCAACAGCGTCAGGGGGCGACACAGGAGGCGTTGCGCTCCGAGGAGCGACTGGAGCCGCGCCCGTTCGTCGTCATCTTCGCAATCCTCGATGAACAATTCGACGGGAAGCGGCAACGCTGCCACCACGCGCCAGTTCGGCCGCTCAAGGGCGACCTGCGCGGCCACCTGGTCGGCACCCTCGGCGAGACCGGTCAGCAATATCTTGTCCGTGTTGGAGCAATGGACGTCGATCTTCGCAAACGCGGTGGCGAGGGCGCGGCGAACCGCGTCGTCATGTCCGAGCAGATTGCGTTTTCCCGTTACCCCGACGACGAGCGGGAGGAGGCAGCGGCGCGCCGCCATCAGGGATGGCCGCAATCATACTGTTTCTCAACGCGATCCAGGTCTTCACGAACGATCAGCTCCAGCCGGGCAAGCGCGGCCATGTCATCGCAGATGGTTCCGCGGAGCGTGGCGTGCGGCGGGATCCCGGGCTTGTTCTGGATCCCGGCGAAAATCGACATCGCCTTCGCCGACTCGCGCTTCATGAGCCAGGCGTCCGCCTCGTTGCCGAGAATCCAATATTGTCGTGGGTCGAGAACCAGGGCGCGGCGCGTGTCGGCGATCGCGTCGTCCGGCCGACCGGACAACACCATTCGCCAAGCGCGGGTGCCGAGAGCGGAGGCACGCGCAAGCTTGTCGGACCGGCTGTTCGCGTAGCGCACCGCCTCTTCACTTATCTCCAGCGCCTCCGCCAGCAGATCCTTGCGCTGGGTCGGATCGACGATGGCGAGCGCCGCATCAACACTTCCCAGCAGTCGCCTGGCGTCCCCTGGAGCAGCCGCGGCGACGGGCTGGGCGGCGCCAAGGTTCCTCAAGATCTCGCGGGCGCTCGTGAGATCGCTCCGTGCAGGAGCGAGCGATCGATCGGTTCCAGCCTTCGCGGTTCCGGGTTTGCGGTTCGCGCGCTGCCTCTCCAACTGCCCTGTCATGAAAAGCATCTGCGCGAGCGTGAGATCCCGCGCCTTGTCTGCGCGACGTCTTCTAAGCAGGCTCACGCCCTTGCGGACCATGTCGATGCTGAGATCGGGATAGAGATCCCAGGTCGTCGCTGCGATGGAGCGGACGTTGAGCATCTGACTGGCGACGTCCGCGTCGACCAGATCGACCAGGCTGTCGTCTGGGAGAGCCAGGAAAGCGGAGCACGCCTTTCGCGTGTGAGTCTGCGCGCACTCGACCAACGGATCCACCGCGGTCTGCGATTGCTTGGCCCGCTCCTTCAACACCCTTTCGCTCTCGGAAAGTTCCCGCTTCGTGTTGCTCAGGAGTGCCGACTGGCTGTCAGGGACGGTGCTGGCATGCTCGCTCAAGACGTGACGAATCATGAATGCGGCGACGAGCAGAACGGCAGCCAGCGCCAACCCGCCCAACCTCACCTCCCGGCGCCGCTGACCGCGCTTCTTGCGGCTCCTCATCGCCACGGCGGCGAGGAGGTCGTGCGTCAGCTCGATCCTCGGAACTTCGAAGCGCTCCTCCACCTGAAGGAGGCGGCGGCGAATCAGCTCCTGGAGCGCCGCCCGATTGGCCTCGCCAGGTCCCAGGAGCTGTTCCGCCCTGTCGATGCTGACGCTTTCCCGCTGGCCGGTGCCGGTCAGCAGGTTCCATTCGACGAAATCGCGAAGAGCGCGCGGCAGACCCCTGAACGAGCGTTCGTAAAAGCTTTCCACGATCGCTTCGCGATTGAACTTCACCGCGTCCGCGGTGATCTTGAGCTCGCCCGCCCGGAGCCGCAGTTCGTTGAGCTCGCTGCAGTAAAGGCTGAGAAGGAACGGCTCCACCTCCAGCCCAGACAGCGGCATGTCGGCCCCCTCGGGCGCGCGAACGAACGGATCCTCGGGGGCGGGACGCCCGACCAGCCGGACGATCTGCTCCGCGGCGTCCGGCTCGAGCAAAGCGCGGCCGGGGAATTCGACGGCTTCCAAGGCATTGTCGCCGCTCATACGCTTGAGGCGCAGACTGGTGCGTGCAAGCGAGGGAGCGCGACTGCGCAACGTCAACATCTGCGGCAGGTAGTCTTCCCGAAGCGCGATGACGATGTGGTACGGCGCTGGAGCTGATGCGAAGTTCGCGATCAGGTCCGGATCCGCTTCAAGCCTTGCCCGGACAGCGGCGGGACAGCGATCCTCGATCAGGTCTGCCATCTCGTCCAGGAACAATTGCGTCGGGCGCCGGACGGCCTCATTGCGCAGACCGAGCGTGAATGCTTCCTCGAACTGGTCGAAGATGAAGACCGGTATCCAGGGAACGCGGGTCCCCTCCTGGTTTCGTCTGGAATGCAGATATTCCCAAAGCGACTCGTTGGCACCGGGGCCGCCCGGCCCATCGGGCGGCGCGAAGGCTTCGGCCAGCAACTCTCTCAATTGTGCCGAAGGAGAAGCCAGGTCCTCGCGGTAACGCAGCCGCACCAGGACCGGGGCAAGCCCTTCGCCCCGCAGCCGCGGCAACAACCCCGCCTGGAGCAAAGACGTCTTGCCGAGGCCCGATTGACCATACAGCAGGATCGTGCGGTCCCGGCGAAGCCGCCGGAACAGCTCCTCCTCCTCATCTTCGCGTCCGAAGAAGAAATTCCGCGAGTCTTCGCCGAACGCGGCAAGCCCCGGCCACGGATGCTGGTCGTCCAGAACGAAATCGGGGAGTGAGGCGCTCATCTCGGCGCGCCCAGCGCTTCGGTGATGGCGGTCAGCACTTCTTCCGTCGGCTCCCCGCCGGGAGCGGAAAGAATGTGCTTCTTGAGGAACACGCGCGGCACCGTGCGCAGCTCGCTTCTCGAGGTGCCGTCGATCACCAGTGGCAGGATGAAGCGAACGTCCTCGAAGTTGCGGGTGTCCCGCTCCTCGGCAAAGTGCCACTCGCGACGGAAATACGCATCGCGGACGTCTCGCTCCGTATTCTGCGACAGCAGCGGCACGAACACGGCACAGGTGTCGATCAGCTTTCGCAAGCGCGCATCGTAGGCCTCTCCGGGCCGAAGGAGCTCGTCCGTCCATACCGTGAAGCCGGCGGCCCCGAGGCCTGCGCTCAGCTTCGTCAGCGCCGCGCGATCCTCGCGTGCGTAACTGATGAAAACCGCACGCTGGCCGTCAGGCTTGACGCTCTTTCGGTCGCGGGTCCGGGCGCTCCAGCGTTTCCACAACTCGTCGATAAATTCCGGCGCGCTACCGCTGAAGATCCGCGTCGTCGGGCTGTAAACGCTCAGGAACGCCACCAGCGAAGCATCCTCGCGTGCGCGATCGTCGGCGAGAATTTCGAGCGCGGGCCGCGGGTAGGACAAAGGACTGCCCTTTACGAGCCGCAAGAACAGGCGAACGAGCCAGTCCGAGAAGTTTCCCCCCAGCAGCAACAGGTAGTTCGCACGTAGTGCGTCGAACAACTGCTCCGGACGAGGGCCGTTGTGAAGATCGTAGATAAATTCCAGCAAGTCGTCGTCGGACAGGACGTATTCTCGTAACGGTGATAGCTTGCCAAGCAGGTGGTAGACTACCGGATTTTGTAGACGGCGCAGCGATCCTCGTACGTCGCAGTCCTGGACGTCTCGTTTGTTGTAGCCGAGGCTGACGGTCTGACGAGCCCCGTTGAAGCGCTCCTGATCGATAGCCTGCTCGAGAAGAAGGTCGAAACTCGTCGTGACGAAGAGCTTGAAATTCTCGATCTTGGCGAGCTTGCGCAAGCCGCCAGCTGCTTCCACCGGCGATTGCGACAGAACCGTGTTTATAACAGTGTAAAGCTCGTCAATCGGACGACCGCCCTTGAGGCATCCGGCAACGATGTCGCTCAGGGTAACGTCGTTGTCGCCATCAATCCTGAACCGTTTGCCAAGCTCGACCGCAAGAAACTTTTCGAGAGGAATTTCGCCGTCTTCGGCCGAGATCAACGACAGCCCCGGTCCCACTATCGGGATGACTTGCTCGCGCTCGATGCTCTCGAGCAACTGATCCCAAACGCTGTCATTCCATAGCGGGCGCTCGGAGGCGAACTGCGTCACGACGACTTCCCCTTGCCGTCTTCCAGCCAAAGCACGCAATTAACAGGTCGGCCGTGACCGCCGTCGCGCACTCCTATGACTCTGGTCGCGGAGCGGCAAAAGCATCAACGTCCGAGCACTTCATTGTGACGTATCGGACGCTACTTCACAATAGCGATGGCCGCGTCGAGTCCACTCGGTGCGGGCAGGCGACGACGACGCGCAGGATTGCCGCCCTACGCATCGACCCGTGCCGCGCGAGCCGGTGACTGAAGGTATAAGGACGCCCTCTTCGGCGTCCGATCAGCCGCAATAATGGGGGAGCGGGACGGGCGCGGCGTCGCGCTTGCGCCAGATGCCGTCGGGGAGCCGGTAGAACTGGCCCGGAGCGACGCGGTCGCGCAGGATCTCGCAGGCGACGCTGGCCGCCGCCTCCTCGATCTTGACGCCGCGCTTTGAAGCCAGATCGGTATAGTAAGCACGGCGCTTGATGTTGACCGCGTCGACCCGCGCGCGGATCGCGCCCGAGCCGCCGCCGACCACGCCCATATAGCCGTCGGCCTGCTCGCCGGCCTCGCCCGAAGAACGCAGCACGGCGGCGTCGCCCTGGTACATGGCAAAGGCCGCGGTCGCGCCGCCGCAGGCCACGGCGAGGCCGATTGCGGCGGCGAGGATGAGCTTCGTACGGCGGTTCATGTCAGAACACTCCCGGGTCCTTCTTGATCAGGTCTTTCGCGTCCTGCTGGAGGCGGACCACGACCTCCTGCCGGATATTGATGTTGAGGTTGATCTCGATCGGCTTGTCGGGCGCGCTCACCTGCACGCACGCCGCCGGCGCGAGAAGAACCGGCGCGAGAAGAAGGATGCCCCGCCTCATCGCGCCCTGCGTCGCATCGGGCCGCAGTTCCGTCAATATCGAGGTCTTCATCGCACAGGCTCGCTTTCCTTGGGCTGAACGGTTTTGGGCGGCGCCGGTGCGGGCGCCGGCGGCTTGTCGCCGAGCATGGAGGGCAGCACGGACTGGAGGAGATTGGTCGGGTCCTCGAACGAGCGGGTGATGCCGATCAGCGCCCGGAAGGGCCCGCTGACCCGGATGTTGAAGCGGAACGGAATCTTGGCGAGCTGGCCGAGCGCGCGGTTGGCGATCATGCCGCGGATGCCGCCGCCGGGGACCTGGGTCAGGGCCGGGTCGCGGGCGATCCCGTCGAGCTTGATCCCGGCGACGAACTCCCCGTCGAGAGCGCCGTCGAGGTCGACGATCAGCCGGCTGTAGCGAAGCGCCTTCAGCGCGTCGAAGGCGAGCTTGCCATAGGCGCCGAGCTGCTTGTCGGAGAGCTCGCCGACATAAGAGAGGTTGCCGCCCGGCGCCCGCGCCTCGAGGTGGCCGCCGACGATCCGGCCGCCGCGCTCGTCGAAGATCATCGGCACGATGCCGTCGAAGGTGCCCGTCGCCGAGATGTTCGAGAATTCCATCTGCTGGACGAAGCGCGCGGCGTCCATTCCGGCGACGCGGAAGGTCAGCCGCTTTTGCGCAGGCCTGCTGAAATCGAGGATGGTGTCGTCGAGCGTCAGGCTGCCGCCGGCGAACGGCCATTCAGCGCCCTCCACGCGCACCTTGAGCTCGGGGAGGATCTGGTATCGGACCCGGCCGTCGAACACGTCGATGCCGGTGCGGACGGCGCCGACGCTCGCTTCCTGATGCGGCGCGCTGGCGAGGCCCAGGAGGTCGGTGAAGCGGATCGTCGTGGTGAGCTTCTCGACCGGGCCGAACGAGGCGGCGAGGTTCATGTTCGTCGTCGAGAAGGTGCCGGTGCTGCGGGTCCCGACCGGCCCCCAGGCGATGTCGCCGCGGCCGGCCAGGGTGCCGTCGACCAGCGCGACGACTCCGGTGGTGAGGCGGGTGATCTTCTCGGGCTGGAAATCAGGCGTGAAGCGAAGTCCGGGCACGTCGATCACGGCGTTGCCGGCGCCGCCGTCGAGCGCATGGGCGATAGCGACGTTGGCGACGAGCGTGCCGGTCGTCGGCTCGACGAGGCGTCCGGCGGCGCGGATGTCGTTGCCGCCGAGCGTGAAGCGGAAGTCCGGGCTGGCGAGCGGGTAGAAGCGCGGCGGATCCTGCTCGTCCGCGACCACGATCCGGCCGCTCATCGACAGCGCCCCGCCGGCGAGCCGCCACGGCCCCTCGCCCTTGCTGAGGACAAGGGGCACGGTCGTGAGCTTTCCCGAGAGGCCGGCGTAGGTGCCCGCCGCGCCGCCGCGCTCGAAGCGTCCGGAGAAGGATTGTAAAGCGATGCGGTTCGGAGCGTCGGCGGGGCCGAAGCGGACGGCGAGGTCGCTTGCGGAGAAAGACGGACCGGCGAGCGCCACCCGCAGGCGGCCGGCGGCGATCTCCACCGGCGAACGGCCGAGCGTGCCGCTGAGGCGCGGTGCGGCGATGGTCGCCCCGCCTTCGTCCCTGCCGCCGCGGCGCCAGAGAAGGCCGGTGCCCGTCGGGCAGAGCGGCAGGCGGGCGGCGTCGAGGCGGAGGCTGCCGATCTGGAGCGCGCGGAAGCTGACCGTCTCGCACTTCGCGCCGAACACGAAGCCGCCGCCGGCAAGCAGGCGCCCGCGCACCGGCAGCACGAGCCGGCTGACCCGGCCGTTCTCGAGCGGCCCATCGATCGTCGCCACGGTGTCGACCGACGTGCTCCCGTCCGGCGCCGCGGCGAAACGGATGTCGGCGCGGGCGAGCCGGGAGGTCCCTGCCGAATAGGGATCGATGTGGACGAGCCCGGTGATCGGCCCCCGCGCCCGCGGCTGCGAAAGCGTCATGCGAACGTCGGGCAGGCCGCCGCCGGAGAACGCCGCCTGACCGTCGAGCCGCACCGCGCCGTTCGGCCAGGAATAGGAGACGCCGTCGCCGCCGCCGAGAACGAGCCGGGCGCCGCTCGCGGCGTTCGCGGTCACGCCGGAGAAGCGGACGCCGCCCCGGGGTCCGCGGACGAGCAGTCGGATGTCGGCGCGTGCGTCGAAGCGGCGCAGCGCCGCCGACAGCGCCTTCGACCAGGCGGCGCCCACCGCCGCGATCGGCGTGGCCCTGGTCGCGGCAAGGGCGGAGGTGATTGCGGAGCCGATCCCGGGCGGGGGGGCGACGGCGCGGGCGCTGCCCTCGCCAGCGAAGCGCAGTTCGCCGTCGCGCGGGCGAAGCGCATAGTCGCCGGCGAGCCGCGTCGGGCCGGCGGCGAAGCCGCTGGTGCGGACGCTGGCGGCAGCCATGTCGGCGGTTCCGCGCGTCTCGACGGCATTGCCCTGGAAGCGCAGCACGCCCTTGAAGGCGCCGACCTGATGAAGGCCCGCACGGCCTTCGGCGGCGGCGACGTCCGCATGGCCCTTCCAGCCGTCGAGGCCGGGGGTCAGCACCGAGTCCAGCCGCAGGCGGCCCTGGCGGACGAGCAGATTGCCGTCGCAGCCGAGGCTGTCGAACCGCGCCGGGCCGACGAAGCGCGGCCGGAGCGCCTCGGTGCTGACCTGCCAGTGGGCGATCGGCCGTGCGACGTTGCAGCCGGAAAAAGCGAGCCTGCGCGAGGCGAGGCTGGCGCGGCCCTCGAAGCCGCCGGCGAGGTTGCCCCTGCCCTCGATGGCGACGCCGAGCCGGCCCGCCGGAGTGTCGAGGCGGAGGATTGCGTCGGCGATGTCGACATTCTGGTTCGGCAGCCGGAAGGGGCCGCCCTTGCCGGACGGCGGAAACAGCCGGTCGACCTCGCCGAAGCGGAGGGCGCCGTTCACCAGGCGGCCCTTCAGCCGGACTCCGCGCCCGGTGACGAGCACGACTCGCGGCCTCCTGAAGCCCCAGCTCAGGCGCAGCTCGACGGAGCGGGCGACGAGGTCGGGATCCGCCGGATCGCCGAGCACCACATCCTCAATCCGTTGGCTCATCACGCCGAGATGCTTGACCCGGTAGGTGGCGTGGATGCCGCGCCGGGCGAGCTCGCGGTCGATATAGTCGGCCGCGATCTGCTTGCGCATCAGCCAGAGGACGAGCAGCGCCACGAGCAGCAGCGCGAGCAGAGCGAAGGCGATTCGGCGCCATCGCGGCCGCCGCCGCACCACCACAACCGCCTCTTCGGTACGCTCGTCCACTCCGCCTGCCCAACCTCCCGCCGAAGCTTTCCGTTCCGCCGCCGTCACCGTCGGGGCCGGCTCCCGCGCATTATGGCGCGCGCACCCCGCGGCGCCAGCCGCGATCGGCGGCCGAATCAGGAGCCCGCGGCATCGGCCGCGGCAAAATGGGCCATCTGATCGTCATAGGCCTTCCGGAAGGAGGGGCGGGCCGTCGACCGCTCCACGTACGAACGGCACGCCGGATGTCCCGCCAGACCGTCGAACCGGTGCACCTGCCGAAGCACGTCGGCCATCAGGAGGTCGGCCGCCGTGAAGCGGCCCGCAGCGAGCCATTCCCTGCCGGCGAGAACCGTTTCCAGCCGGTCGAGCCGCGCCTTGAGGAAGTCCTGGATGAACTTCGCCTCCGGCGCTTCCCCGGGCAAGCCCATGAAGCGGAACAGCGCCCATGGCTGGCTCGGCACGTCGACCGAGTTCAATGCGGCGACGGCCCACTCCAGAGTCTCCGCGCGACCCCTGCGGTCCGCCGGCATCAAGGCTTTGCTCTTCTCAGCGAGGTGCAGAACGATCGCGCCGCTTTCGAAAATGGTGAGGTCGCCGTCGGTCAGCCACGGCACCTGGCCGAAGGGTTGCGCCGCAAAATGTTCGGGGCCGCGGTTCCGGAACGGGGTGCTCTCGACGCGATAGGGCAGTCCAGCCTCTTCCAGGGCCCATCGCACGCGCAGGTCCCGGACGAGGCCCCGCGGCATTTCGGGAACCCAGTCGTAGGTCGTGAGGATCAGCTCGTCCATTCGCGCTTCCCTTCCGAATGCGCCGGCGTTTCGCGGGCCGAAAGCCATTTCGGACTCCGGTTTGCTTTGTAACGGCGGCTCAGCCTAGGCTCGCATCATGGCGGACGAATATCCAGACGCCAGCGGGCACCGTGCGCGGCTCAGGAAGCGGCTCTTCGAGGGCGGCGGCGAGGCGCTGCTCGACCATGAGCTGGTCGAATATCTGCTCGCCCTCACCCTGCCCCGCCGCGACACCAAGCCGCTCGCGCGCAAGCTCATCCAGGATTTCGGCGGGCTGGGGCCCCTGCTCTCCGCCGACGGGGAGACGATCGTCCGAGTCGGCGGGGTCAGCGAAACGGTCGCGGCGGCGCTGAAGATCGCGCAAGCCTCCGCGCTCCGCCTCCTCGAATCCCGGTTCAGCGGCAATCCGGTGCTCGGCAGCTGGCAGGCGGTGATCGACTATCTGCGCGCGGACATGGCGTCGCTGTCGATCGAGCGGGTGCGCGTGCTCTACCTCAATTCCAAGAACATGCTGATCCGCAACGAGCCGCTCTCCGAAGGCTCCGTCGACGAGGCGGCGGTCTATGTGCGCGAGGTGATCCGGCGCGCGCTCGATCATGGCGCGACCGCGATGATCCTCGTCCACAACCATCCGAGCGGGGATCCGCAGCCGAGCGCGCAGGACATCAAGCTCACCCGCGAGATCGTGGAGGCGGCGCGGCCGCTCAGGATCAGCGTCCACGACCATGTCATCATCGGCGCGCGCGGCGAATGCTCGATGCGCTCGATGGGCCTACTCTAGCGGACGGAGCGGCGGTACAAGGCCGGCGCACCGCCGCGGGAGGAACGCCGAATGACCCTGAAGCTCTTTGGCCATCCTTTCTCCTCCTGCCTCCAGAAGGTGCTGATCCCGCTCTACGCGGACGAGCCCGAGTTCGAGTTCGCGATGCTCGACGGGCAGCATCCCGAGAACCAGGCCGAGCTCGCCCGCCGCTGGCCGATCGGCAAGTTCCCGCTGCTCGTCGATGGCGACGTCGCCATTCCCGAGACGACGCCGATCATCGAGCACCTGCAGGCGCGGGGCGCGATCGGGGCCCATTGGATACCGGACGGCGAGCAGGGCCGGCGCGTGCGCTTCCTCGACCGGTTCTTCGACCTCTACGTGATGACTCCGCTGCAGAAGATCGTCGGCGACGCTCTTCGGCCGGAGGGAGAGCGAGACGGCTACGGAGTCGCGCAGGCGCGGCGGACGCTGGACACCGCCTATGACTGGCTGGAGGCGAATCTCGACGCGCCCTGGGCTGCGGGCGAGGGCATCACGCTTGCCGACTGCGCGGCCGCGCCGTCGCTCTTCTACGCGGACTGGACGCATGGGATCGGCGGCGCCCGGCCGAGGCTGACGGCCTACCGGCAGAGGCTCCTCGCCTACCCGCCCTATGCGCGCGCCGTGGACGAGGCGCGGCCCTACCGGCCCTTCTTTCCGCTCGGCGCGCCCGACCGCGACTGACGTTCACGCGCGGCGCCCCCGCGTCCCGATCCGGGACTGGCGGAACAGCCGGCTTGCGGAGCCCCATCCTCTCGCGGAAAGCGGCGTTCACCGACGCGTCGCGCCGCTCCCGGCGCCCGATCTGGGACAGGAAAAATGGGCCGCAAGCCGTTCTTCTACGCCGCTCTCGCCGCGATGCTGCTGCAGACCGCGCCGGCGCCGGTCCCGGCGGAGACCCGCACCGCCGCCGCTCCGGCCGCCGCGGCGCCGCCGCCGGCGCTGGCGCCCGCAGAGCCGCTGATCCCGGCGCCGAAGGCGAGCGCCGGCCCCGGCACCGTCGCCGAGGTCCATGTGCTGCGGGAGCTGCCGGTCGCCGGCTGGCTCGCGCCCGGCAGGTTCGTCTGGGACGATGCCGGCGTGGCGGCGGGGCCGACGGTGATCGTCGTCAACATCCGCGGCCGGGTCCTCTCCGCCTATCGCCACGGCATCGAGGTGGGCCGCTCGAGCCTCATCTACGGAGCCGACGACAAGCCGACTCCGATCGGCGCCTTCGACATCCTCCAGAAGGACGCGCACCACGTCTCGCGCACCTACAACAATGCGCCGATGCCCTACACGCTGCGCCTGACCGCCGACGGCGTCGCCATCCACGGCTCGGAGATGGCCGACGACCTCGCCACCCACGGCTGCATCGGGCTTCCCAAAGCGTTCGCGGCGAAGCTCTTCGCCTCCGCCCACGTCGGCGACCGCGTCCTCATCTGGCAGGGCTGAAGGGGACAGCCAAGCAACCGTCCCCTCGCGCCGCCCCGGTCAGCGTCCGCGGCGGTGGTGCGCGGCGTGGCGGCCGCCGCGCTGCATGCAATTGTCGGTGACGGTCCGCGAGCAGGCCGGATAGCTCTTCGCGGCCTCCATCGGGCCGCCCTGGCCGGTGTAGGCGGCGGCGCCGCTCGTCGTCGACGCGGACGCGCCGCTGCTGCCGGTGCGGCCCCAGCCGCTGTCGCCGGACGTGCCGTTCATCGACGTGCCGCCGTTCATCGGCCCGGCGCCACTCGACTGGTCGCTGGCGCCGCTGGTCGAGGGGCTGCTGGAGGTGCCGGTGCCGGTCATTGAGCCGCCGGCGGTGCTGCGGGTGCCGGGCTTGCCCATGTCCGGGTTGGACGATCCGGTGGTCTGCGCGAAGGCGGGAAGGGCAAGCACGATGGCGGCGCCGATCGTCAGGGATTTGAGCATGGTCTTCTCCTGGTCGGTTGGCTGCCGGCTCCAGGGGGAGGAGCGGCATTTCCGGACGGGAAAACGACCGCAGCGGCGCGCCCGTTCCTGTTGCCCGTCGCAGCGGAGGGGCGACGCGGCCTCGCCTTGGCAGCGGGTTGCAACGGAGGTTAGAAACGAAGCGAGACGAGGAGGCGCCGCCGATGTTGCTCGACCGCAGAAGCGTGCTGATCGGCGCCGGCGCCTGCGCCCTCCCCTCTTGCGGCCGGGCCGAGCCCCACGCTGCGGCACCCGCCGCTTCGAAAGCGATGCGGCTGATCGCCGCGGCCCGCTCCCAGATCGGCGTCACCGTCCGCTACGATCCGGCCTACAGCGTGCTCCGCTTCCCCGGCGGCGACGTGCCCCGCGTGCGGGGCACCTGCACCGACGTCGTCATCCGCGCCTATCGCGACGCGCTCGGGCTCGACCTCCAGGCGCTGGTCCATGCCGACATGGCGAAGGCTTTCGCAGCCTATCCGCACAGCTGGGGCCTGAAGGCGGCCGACGCCAACATCGACCACCGCCGCGTGCCGAACCTCAGGACCTGGTTCGCGCGCCACGGCGCCGCGCTGCCGGTCCCCCGCGACGGCTCCGGCTGGCGCGCCGGCGACATCTTCACCTCGCTGATCGGCGGGCGCGGCACCCATATCGGCCTCGTCTCCGACCGCCGCGGCGCGAAGGGCCCGCTCATCATCCACAATATCGGCGCGGGCACGCGCGAGGAGGATGCGCTGTTCGACTGGCCGATCACCGGCCGCTACCGCTGGGCGCTCGGCTGATTGTCGCGGTGGCGGGCGATTGCTATCGCGCCGCTACCTCCCAGGCGAAAGGCCCCCGATGATCCCCCGTTATTCCCGCCCGGAGATGAGCCGCATCTGGGCGCCGGAAACCCGCTTCCGAATCTGGTTCGAGATCGAAGCCCATGCGCTCGACGCCATGGCAGAGATCGGCATGGTGCCGAAGGAGGCGGCGGAGGCGGTGTGGGAGGCGGACCGCGCCGCGCCGCCGTTCGACATCGACCGGATCGACGCGATCGAGGCGGAGACGAAGCACGACGTCATCGCCTTCCTCACCCATGTCGCCGAGCGTACCGGGCCCGCCGCGCGCTTCCTCCACCAGGGCATGACGAGCTCCGACGTGCTCGACACCTGCCTCGCGGTCCAGCTGAGCCGGGCGGCGGACATCCTCATCGCCGACGTCGATACCTTGCTCGAAGTCCTGAAACGCCGCGCGCACGAGCACAAGCTTACGCCGACGATCGGGCGCAGCCACGGAATTCATGCCGAACCGGTCACGTTCGGCCTCAAGCTCGCGACCTACCATGCCGAGTTCGCGCGGGCGCGGGCGCGGCTGGTCGCGGCGCGGGCGGAAGTGGCGACCGCCGCCATTTCCGGCGCGGTCGGCACCTTCGCCAATGTCGACCCACGGGTGGAGGCGCATGTCGCCGCGAAGCTGGGACTAGAGGTGGAGCCCGTCTCGACCCAGATCATCCCGCGCGACCGCCACGCCATGTTCTTCGCGACGCTGGGCGTCGTCGCGTCGTCGGTCGAGCGGCTGGCGACCGAGATCCGCCACCTTCAGCGGACCGAAGTGCTGGAGGCCGAGGAATATTTCGCGCCCGGGCAGAAGGGCTCGTCGGCCATGCCGCACAAGCGCAACCCGGTGCTGAGCGAGAATTTGACCGGCCTCGCGCGCATGGTCCGCGCCTACGTCACCCCCGCCTTGGAGAACGTGGCGCTGTGGCACGAGCGCGACATCAGCCACTCGTCGGTCGAGCGCTATATCGGCCCCGACGCGACGGTGACGCTCGATTTCGCGCTCGCGCGCCTCACCGGCCTGATGGACAGGCTGGTCGTCTATCCGGAACGCATGCAGGCGAACCTCGACCGGATGGGCGGCCTCGTCCACTCGCAGCGCGTCCTCCTCGCGCTCACCCAGGCCGGCGCGAGCCGAGAGGACGCCTACCGGCTCGTCCAGCGCAACGCGATGAAGGTCTGGGAATCGGACGGGCGCCTTTCGCTGCTCGACCTCTTGAAGGCGGACCCGGAGGTCACCGCGCTGCTGTCGCCGGAGCAGCTCGAGCGCAGCTTCGACCTCGACTACCACCTCCGCCACGCCGATACGATCTTCGAGCGGGTCTTCGGCCGATAATTATATCCGGGTTATATTGACGCGCTCCCGCGCTGCCGCTATGGCGGCTCCATGGAACGGGTGGATCGGAAGGCGGCGACGGCCGCGTGGAAGGAGCGCAAGGCGCCGGCCGGCATCTATGCGCTGCGCTGCAGCGCGAGCGGCGAATGCTGGGTCGGCCGCGCGGGCGACCTCGACGCCGTCGAGAAGCGCCTGCTCTTCTCGCTTCGGCTTGCGACCAGCCCGCACCGGAGCCTCCAGGACGCGGCCCGGGCGCACGGCGCCGAGAGCTTCCGATTCGAGCGGCTCGAGCTGTTCGACGATGAGGGCGCCTCGCCGGAGCTTCGCGACGCCATCCTGAAGCGGCGCGCCGACCATTGGCGCGAGACGCTCGGCGCCCAGTCCATCTGATTCCTTCCCCACGGACGCGCCCTTGCGCCTCGCCCTCCGCTCGGGCAATTTGCGCGGGGGCAGAGGGGTTTAGCATGATCCGCAGACAATTCCTGACGGGCGCTGCAGCCGCGGCGCTGCTTCCGGCCGCGCTGGCGCGCGCGCAGACGCCGGCGGCGCGGAGCGGCCCTCGCCCGGTCGAGGATTTCGGCGCGCTTCCGTTCATGGAGGGCCCGAAGCTGTCGCCGGACGGATCGCTGGTGGCCGCCAAGGTCGCCGCGCGCGGACGGCAGCTGCTGGCGATCGCCCACGTCTTCGGCGGCGCCAAGCCAGCCCTGGTCGGTACCGGACCCACGGACATCAACTGGTGGCGCTGGGTCAACAACGAGTGGCTGATCGTGGGCATCGGCGCCATGGACCGGCTGCTCGACGTCGACTTCTACGTGCGGCGCACCGTCGCCGTCTCCGCCGACGGGCAGAAGGTGGTCGAGATCGCCAAGAACGACGCCGCCCAGATCGCCGACGACGTGCTGTGGGTGGCGAACGACGGCACGCCTCGGATCCGCCTCGCCCTCCAGAAGTCGATCTACCGCGACGACATCGGCTTCTGGCCGGAGGTGATCGAGGTCGACGTGTCGACAGGCAAGTCGAAGAGCGTCGTCAGCCCGCAGACGGAGGTTTCGCAATGGTATGCGGACGGCACCGGCGCAGTCCGGGTCGGCATCGGCGAAACCAACGAGGGCCGCAACAGCCGGCTCCTCTACCGTGAGCGCGACGGCGCCATGTTCCACGTCGTCGACCGCGCCCATTCGCGCAAGGATGAGCGGCTGATGGTGCCCGCGCTCTTTCTTGCGGAGAAGACGCAGGCGCTCGTCATCGACGACCGCGACGGCTTCGACGCCGTCTACAAGCTCGACCTTCCGGGCATGCACGTCGGCGAGAAGGTGGCGGGCGTCGACGGCTTCGACATAGACGGCATCGTGCCCGATGCATCGGGCACGCAGCTCCTCGGAATCCGCTACACGGACACGCACGCCCGCACCCGCTGGCTCGATCCCGAGCTCCAGAAGATCCAGGAGGAGGTCGACAAGTCGGTCCCCGGGCGCATCGCCAGCATCGTCTCAATGGACGACAAGAGGCAGCGCTTCCTCTTCCATATCGGCGCCGCCGACCGGCCCGGCGCTTATTATTTCATGGACCTCTCCGACGCGCGGCTCCAGCGCCTCGCTCTCGTCAACGAGCGGATCGGGATGGCGGCCGCGAACCCCGTGCGCACCATCCGCTACAAGGCGCGGGACGGGCTCGATCTCACCGCCGTCCTCACCCAGCCGGCCGGGCGGGAGCCGAAAGCGCTGCCGGTGGTGGTGATGCCGCACGGCGGCCCCTTCGCGCGCGACGACGAGAGCTGGGACCATTGGGCGCAGGCGCTCGCCGAGCAGGGCTATCTGGTCGTCCAGCCGAACTTCCGCGGCTCCTCCGGCTTCGGAACGGCGTTCGCGAAGAAGGGCGCGGGCGAATGGGGCCTCGCCATGCAGGACGACGTCAACGACGCCCTCGCCGAAGTCGTGCGCCTCAGTCTTGCCGACCCGAAGCGGGCGGCGATCTTCGGCGGCTCCTACGGCGGCTATGTCGCGCTCCGCGCGGCGCAGCGGGACGGCAAGCTCTACCGCTGCGCCGTCTCCTTCGCCGGCGTGTCGGACCTCCCCCAACTGCTCAAATATGACGGCCGCTTCCTCAACAGCGGCCGCGGCACCGACTGGCTGCGCAACCAGGCGCCGGACCTCAAGGGCGTGTCGCCGATCAACTTTCCCGAGCAATTCTCGATTCCGGTCCTGCTCGTCCACGGCAAGCAGGATCTGAACGTGCCGGTGAAGCAGTCGCGGCAGATGGCCGACCGCCTCCAAAAGGCTGGAAAGACGGTGCGCTACACCGAGCAGCCCGAAGGCGACCACCACCTCTCGCGGCAGGAGGACCGGCTCGCCTTCCTCCAGGAAGCGGTCGCCTTCCTGAAGCAATACAACCCGGCATGAAGGCGGGGCGCGGCCCCGGGTCTTCGCCTGCTTTCGGAACCGCCGCACGCGGCTTAGGGACTTGAGGCTCGAAGAGGAGCCCCCCCATGACCGATCTCTCCGCTTTCCCGATCACGCGCCAATACCCGCCGCAGCATCCGGACCGCCTCCAGCTCTATTCGGCGCCGACGCCGAACGGCGTGAAGGTGTCGATCATGCTCGAGGAAGTCGGCCTCCCCTACGAGCCGCACTACGTGAACATCTTCGAGAATCGCAGCCATACGGACGAGTTCACGTCGCTCAATCCGAACGGGAAGATCCCGGCGATCCTCGATCCGGACGGGCCCGGCCGGCGGCCGCTGGCGCTGTTCGAATCCGGGGCCATCCTCCTCTATCTGGCGGACAAGACGGGGCGGCTCCTCCCCGCCGACCCGGCGACGCGGTGGGAGACGATCGCGTGGCTGATGTTCCAGATGGGCGGCCTGGGCCCGATGTTCGGCCAGGTCGGCTATTTCAACAAGTTCGCGGGCCGCGAGATCGAGGATAAAAGGCCGCTCGAACGCTATGTCGGCGAGGCGAAAAGGCTGCTCGGCGTGCTCGAGGCGCGGCTTGCGGGGCGCACGTGGATCATGGGCGACGACTACACGATCGCCGACGTCTCGATGCTCGGCTGGGTTCGCAACCTCATCACCTTCTACGAGGCGCGGGATCTTGTCGGGTTCGACGATTATCCGGCGGTGGGCGCGTGGCTCGACCGGGGGCTGGCGCGTCCGGCGGTGCAGCGGGGCATGGCGCTGCGCGCCGAGGCGGCGAGCCAGGTCGACATGCGCGATCCGGCCGTGCAGGCGGTCCTGTTCGGTCAGCG
>Ga0157369_10002166_pt1 | contig 23672 bp, 20 predicted proteins | sample C25metaG_FD_113461 | JGI IMG/M metagenome (GOLD analysis project Ga0157369, IMG submission 113461) | Corn rhizosphere microbial communities from Kellogg Biological Station, Michigan, USA - C2-5 metaG | ecosystem: Host-associated > Plants > Roots > Rhizosphere > Soil | place: USA: Michigan... | reverse complement strand
GGGCAGGTGATCGTGAGCGAGCCGATCGACCGGATGCTCTACGACCGCCCGCACTACGCGCGGCAGGGCTTCGACTACTGGCAGCAGCTTCCCGACCGTCGCGTGCTGCTCGGCGGGTTCCGCGACGTCTCGATCCTCGACGAGCTGACCGACGTCGAGGAGACGACGCCGGCGATCCAGGCTTCGCTCGAACGCTTCCTCGGCGAGCTGATCGGCGAGACGCCGCGCATCTCGCACCGCTGGGCGGGCATCTTCGGCCTCACCCAGGACATGCTGCCGCTCGCGGGCCGCGTGCCGGAACGCGACGGCCTCTGGGTCGCCGCCGGCTACTCCGGGCACGGCAACGTTCTCGGCTTCGCCTGCGGGGAGCTCGTCGCCGACGCGATCCTCGGCGAGGTCGCACCGCAGCTCGAGCTCTTCGATCCCGCGCGCTTCTCGTAGGCGGCAGTGAACGCCGTCCGCATCGACCGCCTGCAGGTCGTGCGAGGCGGCAACGTCGTGCTCCAGGAGCTCACGTGCGACGTTGCGCGAGGCTCGGTGACCGGACTGCTCGGGCCGAGCGGCAGCGGCAAGACGACGCTGATGCGCGCGATCGTCGGAGTCCAGCGGATCGCCGGCGGGCGCGTCACGGTGCTCGACGCGCCCGCCGGGTCGAAGGGGCTGCGCGGACGCGTCGGCTACATGACGCAGGCGCCGTCGGTGTACGCCGACCTGACAGTGCGCGAGAACCTTCGCTTCTTCGCGCGGGTGCTCGGCTTGCCGGGCAACGCCGTCGAGCGCGCGATCGAAGACGTCTCGCTGGCGGAGCACTCGAACCGCGTCGTCTCGCGACTCTCTGGTGGCGAGCGCGCCCGCGTCTCGCTCGCCGCAGCCCTGCTCGGCGCACCCGAGCTGCTCGTCCTCGACGAGCCGACCGTCGGGCTCGACCCGCTCCTCCGCCGTGACCTGTGGGAGCTCTTCCACGATCTCGCGAGGCGCGGCGCGACGCTTCTCGTCTCGAGTCACGTCATGGACGAGGCGGACCGTTGCGACGCGCTGCTCCTGCTCCGCGAGGGGCGGCTGCTCGCTCACGGGACGCCGAGCGAGCTACTGCGGCGGACCGGCGCCGACCGGCTCGACGAGGCGTTCCTCCGGCTCGTCGAGGAGGAATCGCCGTGAGCCTGCGCGCCACCGGCGCCGTCGCGGCGCGCGTCCTGACCCAGCTTCGGCGCGATCCCCGCACGATCGCGCTCATCCTCGGCGTCCCGTGCGTGCTCGAGACGCTGCTGAAGGAGATCTTCGCCGGACGCTCCGAGGTGTTCCAGCACACGGGCGCGCCGCTCCTCGGCCTCTTTCCGTTCGTGACGATGTTCCTCGTCACCTCGATCACGATGCTGCGCGAGCGGACGTCGGGGACGCTCGAGCGGCTGATGACGCTTCCCCTCGGGAAGCTCGACCTCCTGGCCGGCTACGGAGCGGCCTTCGCCGTCGTCGCAGCGGTGCAGTCCGCCGTCGTCTCTGCTCTGACGTTCGGCGCGCTCGGGCTCGACGTGCAGGGCTCGCGACCGCTCGTGGCGGCTCTCGCGGTCGCGAACGCCGTGCTCGGCACGGCGCTCGGTCTCTTCGTCAGCGCGTTCGCGCGGTCCGAGTTCCAGGCGGTGCAGTTCCTGCCGGCGACGGTGTTCCCGCAGATCCTGCTCTGCGGCCTCTTCGTTCCGCGCGGCCAGATGGCGGGGTGGCTTCGCTGGCTCTCCGACGCGCTGCCGCTCACCTACGCCTACGACGCGCTCGCACACGCGGCGGCCGACGACGTCGACACTCGATTCGCAGTCGACGCCGGCGTCGTCTGCGGCTGCATCGCGCTCGCGCTCGCACTCGGCGCGGCGACCTTGCGGCGTCGGACAGACTAGGCCGTCTTGACGTCCTGGATCAGCTTGACGATCGACTCCTTGGCGTCGCCGAACAGCATCACGGTCTTCGGGTTGTAGAAGAGCGGGTTCTCGATCCCGGCGAAGCCGGGGTTCATCGACCGCTTCAACACGACGACCGCCTGCGCGTCGTCCACGTTCAGGATCGGCATGCCGTAGATCGGGCTCCCCTGGTTCGAGCGCGCGTCGGGGTTCACGACGTCGTTCGCCCCGACGACAACGGCGACGTCGGTGCGCGAGAACTCGGGGTTCGCCTCGTCCATCTCCTTGAGCTGGGTGTACGGCACGTTCGCCTCGGCGAGCAGGACGTTCATATGACCCGGCATGCGCCCCGCGACGGGATGGATCGCATACGACACTTCGACGCCCTTCGACTCGAGGAGGTCGGCGAGTTGGCGCACGTCGTGCTGCGCCTGCGCGACCGCGAGCCCGTAGCCCGGGACGAAGACCACCTTGTGGGCATAGGCGAGCATCACGGCGACGTCCTCGGCGCTCGCGCTGCGCACATTGCCGCCGTCGCCCGCCGCGACCGCAGCGGCCTGCTCGGTCACCTGTCCGAACGCACCGAAGAGGACGTTCGTGATCGAGCGGTTCATCGCCCGACCCATCATCATCGTGAGGAGCGTTCCCGAAGCGCCGACGAGCATGCCGCTCACGATCAGCACGTTGCTCTCGAGCTCGAAGCCGGTCGCGGCCGCGGCGAGGCCGGTGAACGCGTTGAGAAGCGAGATCACCACCGGCATGTCGGCGCCGCCGATCGGAAGCACGAACAGGACACCGAAGATCGCGGCGCCGGCGGCGAGCACCCACAGCAGCCACTCGTCCTGCACCCCCGCGACGAGCGCGAGCCCGGCCGCGACGCACCCGAGGAAGAGCGCTGCGTTGACGAACTGCTGCCCTGCGTACGTGATCGGGCGGCCGCTCAGCAGCTCTTGCAGCTTCGCGAACGCGATCATCGAGCCGGCGAAGGAGATCGAGCCGATCAGCGCCGAGAGCACGATCGCAAGCCCGATGTCCACCTTCGGCGAGCCGGGCTCGGGAAGCAGCCGGTGCAGCTCCGCGAGCGAGACGAGCGCCGCCGCCCCGCCGCCGACGCCGTTGAAGAGCGCCACCATCTGCGGCATCGCGGTCATCTTCACCTTGCGCGCCGCGACGGCCCCGAAGCCGCCGCCGATCGCCATCGCGACCGCGATCGCCCAGTAGCCGGTCAGGCCGCTGTGCGCGAACGTGACGGCGATCGCGACGAGCATGCCGATCGCGCCGATCTGGTTGCCACGCCGCGCATGCGCCGGGCTCGAGAGGAAGCGCAGCGCGAGGATGAAGGTCACGATCGTGACCAGGTAGAGCAGGTTCGTGAGGTCGTAGCCCACTACGAGGGCGCGGGCGGCTCTGGCTTGCGAGGCTCGCGCTTCTTGAACATCTCGAGCATCCGGTCGGTCACGACGAAGCCGCCCACGACGTTCGCCGAGGCGAGGACGACGGCGACGAAGCCGACGACCCACGTGAAGACGCCCTCGTCCGGCAGGCCGAGCACGAGCATCGCCCCCACGATCACGATCCCGTGGATCGCGTTCGTGCCCGACATGAGCGGCGTGTGCAGCATCGCCGGCACCTTCGAGATCACCTCGACGCCGAGGAAGATCGCGAGCACGAGGATCGTCACCTCGAAGACGAGGATCGTGTTGTGGCTCACGCCGCTACTCCTTCCTTCTTCGTGACGCATGCGCCCACCGTGATCTCGTCCGACCAGTCGAGGCCGAGCTCGCCGCCGGGAGCGAGGTGCGAGACGAGGGCGAACACGTTGCGCGAGTAGAGCGTCGACGCGTGGTAGGGCATCGTCGCCGGGAGGTTCGTGAGGCCGACGAGCGTCACCCCCTCGCGCTCGGCGATCTCTCCGGGCTGCGTGAGCTCGCAGTTTCCGCCGGTGTCGGCCGCGAGATCGACGATCACCGAGCCGGGGCGCATGGCGCGCACGGCCGAGGCGGGAATGATGCGCGGCGCTTTGCGTCCCGGTACCGCGGCCGTCGTGATCACGACGTCGAAGTCGGCGATCCGGCTCTCGAGCGCCTGCTGCTGCGCCTGCATCTCCTCCGGTGTGAGCTCGCGCGCATAGCCGCCCTGCGCCTCGGCGCCCGCGACGCCGAGATCGAGCCAGTTCGCGCCGAGGCTCTCGATCTGCTCCTGGACCGCCGGGCGGACGTCGAAGCCGGTGACGACCGCGCCGAGCCGCCGCGCGGTCGCGATCGCCTGCAGGCCCGCGACGCCCGCTCCGATCACGAGCACCTTCGCCGGCGGAACCGTTCCCGCCGCCGTCATCAGCATCGGGAAGAAACGGGGGAGGTGCTCGGCGCCGAGCAACGCGGCCTTGTAGCCGCCCACCGTCGCCTGCGACGAGAGCGCGTCCATCGCCTGCGCGCGCGTGATCCGCGGCACCGACTCCATCGCAAACGCGACGACACCGCGGTCGGCGAGCCGCGCGATTCCCTGCGGGTCCGACAGCGGCTCGAGGAAGCCGACGAGAAGCTGTCCCTCGCGGAGCCGTGCGAGCTCCGCGTCGTCCGGTTTCCGCACCTTGACGACGGCCTCGGCCTCCCAGGGCGACCCGAGCGTCGCGCCGGCCTCTGCGTATGCGTCGTCGGGGAACGACGCCGCCTCGCCCGCGCCCGGTTCGACGGCGACCTCGAAGCCCGCGGCAACGAGCTTTCCGACCGTCTCCGGCACGAGCGCGACCCTGCGCTCGCCCGGCGCCGTCTCGCGAGCTGCTCCGACCCTCATCGCGGGAGACTCTATTCGACAGACCTACACTGACCGCCGTGACGCATTACTTCACACATCACGGCCTGCCGGTGCTCTTCCTGGTCGTGATGCTGGAGTCGTTCGGCATCCCGCTACCGGGTGAGACTGCTCTCATCTTCTTCGGCGTGCTCGCGTCGAAGGGCGACTACGACATCGCGTCGGTGATCTCGGTCGCCGCGGTCGCCGCGATCGTCGGAGACAACCTGGGCTACTGGCTCATCGGGCGGCTCGGGGGACGGGCGCTGCTCAAGCGGAACCGGTGGCTGAAGCGCTGGGCCGACACGGTCCTGCCGAGGGCCGAGGGGATCATGCGCAGGCACGGCGGCAAGACGGTCTTCTTCGGCCGCTTCGTCGCCGTGCTGCGGTTCACCGCCGCGTGGGTGGCCGGCCTCGGGCGAATGCGGTGGTGGCGGTTCCTCTTCTGGAACGCGGCAGGGGGAATCGTCTGGGCGACGGCGGTCGGGCTCGTCGCGTTCTACGGCGGCAAGGCGGCGGCCGACGCCATCCAGCGCTACGGCCTCTTCGCCGCGGCCGGTGTCGTCGTCCTGCTCGTCGGTGCCTGGCTGGCAGTCCACTTCGGCAAGGAACGCCTCGAGAAGTATCTCTAGATGCTCGCCCAGACCTCGAGCTTCGCCCTGGTGCGCGCGATCACCTCGTCCGTGAACTCGCTCGTGCCGAGGTGGCCGCCGAGATCCGAGGTTCGCGCGCCGGCCGCGACCGCCTCGAGGCACGCCTCCCGGATCGCCCGGCCTGCGCGCTGCGCGTCGTCGCCGCCGTGCGAGAGGAGCGCCGCACCGGCGAGGATCATCGCCATCGGGTTCGCGACGTTCTTGCCGTAGAGCGACGGCGCCGTTCCGTGCGCAGCCTCGGCCATGATCGCGGCCGGCTCGAAGTCGTCCTCGAACGCGACGAGCAGCGACTCGGAGCCGGCGATCGACCCGAAGAGCGGCAGCACGAGGTCGGAAAGGATGTCGCCGTCGCGATTGAGCGCAGGGATGACGAGCGGGTCGCCGGTCGTCGACAGCAGCAACGCGAAGGTCGCGTCGATCAGTTGCGGCTCGTACGGGACGTCCGGATGCCGCTCCGCCGCAGCGTCCATCTCCTCCTTCAGCATCCCCTCGTAGGTCGGGCTGACCGTGTACTTCGGCCCGCCGAAGACCTTCGCTCCCGTGCGCGCCGCCTGGCGGAATGCAAACTCGGCGACCGCGTGACAGATGCGGCGCTCGATCCGCTCGGTGCGGAACGCGACCTCGTCGTCTCCTTCGCCCTCGCGCCACTCCTTCGCGCCGTACGCGTCGCCGACCGCCATCCGCACGATCGAGATCGGAGCGTGGACGCCGGCCACGGGCACGACCCCCGGGATGCGGCGCCCCGTCCGCACGATCACCTTGCCGCCGATCTCTTCCCGCAGGATCCGGTTCGGCGAGCCGACGTCGTCGCGCCCTTCCGGCGTCACCGTGGCCGCCTTCAGCCCGAGCCCGTGCCCCCGGACCGCCGCGGCCGCCTCGTGGACGACCTGGTTGCGGGTGAGCCTGCGGTTTTCCAGCGAAAGGTCGAAGCGGAGCAGCTCGAGGTCGACGCCGACCACGTCCGGCTCGAGCACCCGCAGGCCCTCTTCCAGCAGCTCCTGGCCCGTCTCGTCGCCTTCGAGGACCACGATCGTGTGCTCGTCCCGCATCGGCGGGCAGTGTAGACAGCGGCTCTCCTGGACAAGAGACGACGGCATGCCGTGGACACGAAGGGGTCGCAAGGGGTCGTTCCGATATCTCGACCAGCATGGTCGGGAGATTCGCGATCCCGCAAAGCTCGAGCGAATCGAGAAGCTCGCGATCCCGCCTGCGTGGAAGGACGTCCGCATCTCGCCAGGCCAGAACGCGAAGCTCCAGGCGACCGGTCATGACAGGGCCGGTCGAAAGCAGTACCTCTACCACCCCGACTTTCGCGCCGCGCAGGAGCAGGCGAAATACGACAGCCTGATCCGCTTCGCGGAGCGGCTGCCCGACCTTCGCGCAGCGATGGCGGAGCATCTCGACAAGGAGGAGCTCGACCGCGAGCGGGTGTCCGCGATCGCCCTCCGGCTCATCAACCTCGGGTGGTTCAGGGTCGGCTCTGATCGCTACGTCCAGGGCTCGGGCACCTACGGCATCACGACCTTGACCAGACGCCACGTGACCGTGCGCGGCCACCGGGTCACGCTCGCGTTCCGCGGCAAGCACAGGATCGCGGTCCGCACCTCGATCGTGGACGAGGAGCTCGCCGCCGCGATGCGAGAGCTCCTCGAGGCTCCCGGCTCGGCGCGCGTCTTCCGCTACGAGTGGGAGGGCACCACCTACAACCTCACGAGCAAGCGGCTGAACGACTACGTGAAGCTCTACCTCGGGCCCGAGTTCAGCGCGAAGGACTTCCGGACCTGGGGTGGCACGCTCCTGGCGGCGATCGCCCTCGCCGAGCGAGCGAAGCGGGACGGCTTCCCGGAGACGAAGACCGACGAGCGCCGCTCCATCACCGCAGCGATGCGGCGAGTCGCGGAGGAGCTCGGAAATACGCCCGCCGTCTGCCGCGCGTCGTACGTCTCGCCGGCGGTGATCGACCAGTATCTCGACGGGCGAACGATCGAGGATTTCCGCCCCCGGCATCTGCGCGTCGTCGGCGCACGGCAGGCCGGCCTCGACCCCGAGGAGCTCGCACTGCTCAGTCTGCTCCGGTCGTGGCGAATTCGGCAGGCGCGGGTTGCGGCGTGATTTCGTCGCGCATTTCCGGTAGCGTTTCCATCATGGCCAGACGGACAATTCTCGTGTGCGACAAGTGCGGCAAGGAAGTCGACGAGGCTCGCGGAGCGGTAATGCGGATCACGTATTCCGACGCGCGACGCGGCGCCAAGCAGGCAGACCTCTGCGACGACTGCGCCGGCAACATGCCCGGCCAGCCCGCCGCGCGGCGGGGTCGCAGGCCGAAGTCCGCGGCTCCGGCCTAGGTTTCCCGCTCTTTGCGGGCGCGTCTCTGCCGCGTACGGGGCGCGCTGCCGGAGCCGTCGGGGCCCGGCTCTACGATGGTGCGGTGCCTCTCAGCCTGATCGCGGGACCCGCGAATGCGGGCAAGGTCGAGCTTCTGCTCGACCGTTACCTGGCGTCCCTCGATCCGGTCCGCAACCGGGAGCCGGTGCTCATCGTGCCGAACCGGTCGGACGTCGAGAGCGTCTCGCGCGAGCTCCTCCGTCGTCGCCCGGCGCTGCTCGGCGGCTCGATCGGCACCTTCGACGACCTCTTCGAGCGCGTCGCGGCCGGGGGAACCGGCGCCAGGCCGCCCGTCTCGCAGGCGCAGCGCGCGCTTCTCGTCCGGCGCGTGCTGGCCGCCGCGTCGCTCGAGGGCCTCGCCGCGTCGGCCCGCTTCGGCGGCTTCTCGGACGAGCTGCTCCGGACGCTCGGAGAGCTCGAGTCGGGCCTGCTCGACCCCGGCGAGCTCGAGGGCGAGCTCGCGGCGCTCTACGGCGCGTACCGGGCCGAGCTCGACCGGCTCGGCCTCTGGGACCGCGACCTGCTGCGCCGTCGCGCCGCCGAGCGGCTCCAGTCCGAGCTCGACGCCTGGGGCGGCGAGCCCGTCTTCGCCTACGGCTTCGAGGACCTGACGGGCGCCGAGTGGGCGCTTCTCGAGGCGCTCGCCGCCCGCACCGAGGTGAGCGTCTCTCTCCCGTACGAGCCTGCGCGTCCCGCATTCGCCTCGCTGCGGCGCACCGCCGAGGACCTGCAGCGGCTCGCCGCCGGCCGCATCGAGGAGCTCCCGCCACGCTACGCGGAGGTCGCCCGGTCCGCGCTCGCGCACCTCGAACGGGCGCTCTTCTCCGACGATGTCCACGAGCCCGTGCCGATCGAAGGCGCCGTTCGGTTCTTCGAGGGCGCAGGCGCGCGCGGAGCCCTCGAGCTCGTCGGCGAGGAGCTGCTCGCCCTGTTGCGCGCCGGCACGAGCGCCGAGCGCATCGGCATCGTCTGCCCGAGCGTCGAGCGGCTGCGCGCTCCGCTCGAGACGGCGCTCGGGACGCTCGGCGTGCCCTACGCGGTCGACGGCGAGATCCGGCTCGCGCAGACGCCGTTCGGCCACGCGCTGACGGCGCTCGTCCGGTTCGCCTGGCTCGGCGCGCCGCGCCGCGAGCTCTTCGCGTTCCTGCGCTCGCCGTTCTCCGGGCTCGAGCGCCGCTCGGTCGACTTCGTCGAGGGGCGGCTGCGCGGGCGCGCGGTCCAGGCTCCCGACCGAGTTCTCGAAGAGGGCGAGAAGCTGCACGGACGCGCCTTCCCGGCGCTCGCGGAGCTGCGCGACGCAGACGAGCCGGTCGAGGCGCTCCGCGTCCTTGCGCGGCGCATGCTGCGAAACGCCTACGGGCTCGACGCGCCGCCCGTCGGCGAGAGCTCCCGCCGCGACCTGCGCGCCTACGAGACCCTGACCCGCCTGCTCACCGAGCTGGAACGCTGGCAGGCGCTCGCCGGAGAGCTGACGCGCGAGGATGTCGCGTCGGCGCTCGAACGGCAGACGCTTCGGCCGCAACAGGGCGACGAGCCGGGACGCGTCGCCGTCCTCGACCTGCGACGCGCGCGCACGCGCCGGTTCGACGCGGTCTTCGTGCTCGGCCTCGAGGAGGGAAGCCTGCCCCGGCGGGGCACGGCTTCGCCGTTCCTCGACGACGACACGCGCCGGACGCTCGACGAGCGCGGTGCGCGGCTGCAGCGGCCGGACCCGGTCAGCCGCGACCGCTATCTCTTCTACACGGCCTGCACGCGGCCGCTCGAGCGGCTCTATCTCGTGCGCGAAGCGGCCACCGACGACGGCAGCCCGCGCGAGGCGAGCCCGTTCTGGGAGGAGGTGCAGTCGGTCTTCGACCCCGAGGACGTGCGCAGCTGGACGCGCCGCAGGCCGCTGTCGGCTCTCACGTGGTCGCTCGAGGACGCACCGACGGAGCGCGAGCGGCTGCGCGCCCTGGCGGAGCTCGCAGCACACGACGGCGACGGCGCCTCGGCGCTCGCCCGCGCGAACGCGTGGGAGCGGCGGCTGACCCGGGCGCTCGGGGCGTTCAGGCGCCCGACGCGCCTGACGCACCCGCTCGTGCTGGAGCAGCTCGAGGCGAAGACCACGTTCAACGTGACCGAGCTCGAGCGCTTCGCCGACTGCTCGTCGGCGTGGTTCGTCGAACGCTTCCTCGACCCGAAGTCGATCGACGCCGAGGTCGACGCCAAGCTGCGCGGCTCGGTCGCGCACAACGCGCTCTACAAGTTCTTCACGCGCCTCCCGAAGGAGCTCGGTCTCGAGCACCTCGACGAGCGCGTCGCCGACGACGCCGTCCGGTTGATGCGCGCGTGTCTCGAGGAGGCGGTCCAGGGCGTGCGAATGGACATGACCGAGATGCAGGCGCGCGAGCTCGACCAGGGGCTGTGGCGCGACCTCGAAGCCGTCGTCCGCGCGGAGTGCGAGTCCGAGCTGACGCTCGTCCCGCGCCGGTTCGAGGTGCTGTTCGGCGGCGAGCGCGCCGCTCCCGAGCTCCAGCGCGGGCTCGACCTCGGCGACGGGCTCACGCTGTCCGGGAAGATCGACCGGATCGACGTCGACCCGTTCGGCGCGCGCGGCATCGTGCAGGACTACAAGTCGGGTAAGCACGCCCACTCGGCACGGGAGATCGAGAGCGAGCTGCGCCTGCAGATCCCGCTCTACATGCTGGTGCTCCGCGACCTCGTCGGGCTCGAGCCGCTCGGCGGCCTGTACCGCCCGCTCGCCGGCGAGCGTAAGGCGCGAGGCCTGCTGCGCGCGTCCGAGAGCGAGACGCTGAAGGGTTACTCCCGCAACGACTACCTGGAGGAGGACGCCTTCTGGGCGGCCGTCGACCGCGCCCGCGAGACGGCGCGCTCGCTCGGGCAGCGGATCCGCGGCGGAGACGTCGTCCACGACCCGAAGGGCGGCGAGTGCCCGGCGTGGTGCGACCTCTGGCCGATGTGCCGGGTGCCGCGGACGTGAACGAGCAGCAGCAGGCGGCGGTCGAGGCGACCGGGGAGGTGTTCGTCTCCGCCGGGGCCGGCACCGGGAAGACGGCCGTCCTCGTCGAGAGGTTCGTCCGCGGCGTCTGCGAGCGCGGGCTCGACGTCGACTCGGTGCTCGTCATCACGTACACACGGCGGGCTGCCGGCGAGCTGCGCACGCGCATCCGCGCGGCGCTCGCCGACCGCGGCCGGAACGATCTCGCGCGCGAGCTCGACGGCGCGTGGATCTCGACGATCCACGGCTTCTGCCTGCGCCTGCTCAAGGCGTACCCGTTCGCAGCCGGTCTCGACCCGCGTTTCCGCGAGCTCGACGACGCGCAGGGCGCCGTGCTGCGGAGCGAGGCCTTCAAGCACGCGCTCGACGAGTTCTGCTCGGGCGGTGACCCGGATCGCCTGCGCCTGCTCGCGACGTATGGAGCCGACGGCCTGCGCCGCATGCTCACCGGCGTCTTCGAGACGCTGCGCTCCGCGGGACGCGAGCTCTCGCTCGAGATCGGCGGGCGCCCCGAGCTCGCGGAACGCGTCGCCGAGCTGCGCGAGGCGGCTCGCCTGCTCGTCGAGGACGCGGCGGCGACCGACAACCAGCGCTCGGCCGCGACGCAGCTCCTCGCGCTGCTCGAGCGCGACACGAGACCCGACCGGCTGATGGAGCTCTCGGGCTTCCGCGCCTCGGGGGAACGCGCGGCGTCGTACGAGGACGCACGCCACGCGGCCGAGCGCGCGGCGCTCGACGAGGCAGCCTCTCGTGACCGGGCGCTCCTGCAGGAGCTGCTGGAAGGGTTCGCCGCCTCGTACGCCGAGGCGAAGGCGCGGGAGTCGGCGCTCGACTTCGAAGACCTGCAGCTGCACGCACGCAATCTCCTGCGCGACAACGAGTCGATCCGGGAGCGGGAGGCGCATCGCTTCCGCTCGATCATGGTCGACGAGTTCCAGGACACGAACCGGCTCCAGTGCGAGCTCGTCGACCTGCTGCGAGGCACCGAGACCGAGGTGTTCTTCGTCGGCGACGAGTTCCAGGCGATCTACGGCTTCCGTCACGCGGACGTGCGCGTCTTCCGCGAGCGCCGCGCCGAGGCGGCCCAGCTGCTGCCGCTGACGCTGAACTACCGCTCGCGCGCCGAGGTGCTCGCGGCCGTGAACGAGCTCTTCGGCTCGCATTTCGGCGACGAGTTCCAGCCGCTCGCGGCGGCGGCCGACTTCCCCGATCCGGTGTTCGGCCAGCCGGTGGAGCTCCTCGTCACCGACAAGCCGAGCTACCAGGAGAGCGGCGTCCACTGGCGTCGCGGCGAGGCGCGGGCCGTCGCGAAGCGCGTCCGCGAGCTCGTCGACGCCGGTGCCGCCGCACCCGGCGAGATCGTGCTGCTCTTCGCGGCAGGGACTGACGCGGAGTGGTACGAGAGCGAGCTGCGCAAGGCCGGGCTGCCCACGTATCGCGCAACCGGGAAGGGCTACTTCGGTCAGCAGCAGGTCGCCGACCTGCTCGCGTATCTACGGCTCCTGCACAACCGATACGACGACCGGGCGCTGCTCTCCGTTCTCGCATCCCCGTTCGTCGGGATCTCGAACGACGGGCTCGCGCTGATCCGGCGCTCCGCGTCACGGCGGCCCCTCTTCACCGGGATCGAGCATTCGCTGCCGCCCGCGCTCGACGCGCGCGACTCGGGGCTCGTCCGGGCGTTCAGGCAGCGCTTCGACCGCCTCGTCGACGCGATGTCCCGGCTGTCGCTCGAGCGTCTCTGCGAGCGAATCGTCGGCGAGCACGACTACGACCTCGCCGTGCTCGCGCAGTGGGACGGCCGCCGCCGCTACGCGAACATGCGAAAGCTCGCCCGGCTCGCGCGCTCCTACGAGGAGCTGCGCGGCCCGGACGTCGAGGGGTTCGTCCGGTTCGTCGCCGAGCAGGAGGCGGTAGGCGCGAGGGAGCTCGAGGCGGTCGCCGAGGAGGAGGGAGCGGACGCCGTGCGGTTGCTGACGATCCACGCGGCCAAGGGGCTCGAGTTCAAGGTCGTGATCGTCGCCGACGCAGGTCGCGACAAGGCTCCGCCTTCGCCCGACGAGATCCTCGCGCTCTCGGACGGCCGGTTCGGCTTCCGCGTCGCCGACCCCGTCACGACGAAACGACGCGGCGCGTTCGACTACGACGACGTGCGCGAGACCCGCCGTGCCGAAGAGGAGGCCGAGAAGCTGCGCCTCTACTACGTGGCGATGACGCGCGCGAAGGAGCGGCTGATCGTCTCCGGCGCGATCGATCGCGAGAAGAGAGCCGACGCATCGACGCCGATCGGCTGGGTGCTCGGCCGCCTCGGGGCGGACGCGGAGCTCGACGCGGCCGGCGACCTCCCGATCGAGGTGGAGCGAAACGGGGCGCGCCTCGTCGTGCGCGTCGACCGTTTCCGCGAGGCGGAATGGGCGGAGCCTGCGGAGGCGCCGGAGCCCGCCGCCGAGGAGGGGCAGCTCGCGCTCTTCGTCCCCGGCCAGGACCTCGTCGCGGTCCCGCCCGCGCCGGTGCTCGCTCCGCTCGTCGCGCCGCCCGAGCCGCCGCTCCACCGGGCCCGCCGGCTCTCGTTCACGGCGCTCTCGACGTTCGAGCAATGCTCGTACAAGTACTACTCGCTCTACGTCGCCCGGCTGAAGGAGCGCCGGCCCGAGCAGCTCGGCGGCGGCGGAGGGTTGCGTGCGACCGAGGTCGGCGACGCGGTGCACCGGCTGCTCGAGCAGATCGACCTGCACGAGCCGTCGCTGCCGGATCTCGAGCAGGTGCGGCTCTGGTATCCGACCGTGACCGACGACGAGCTCGGCCGCATCCGTGCCTATGTCGCCTCGTACTGCGATTCCGAGCTCGCGCGCCGGGTGGCGGCCTGCGCGAACGTCGACAAGGAGCGGCACTTCACGTTCGAGCACGACGGCGTCCTCTTGCACGGCTTCGTCGACGTCCTCCACCTCGACGGCACGCGGGCGCTCGTCGTCGACTACAAGACGAACCTGCTCGGCGAGTCGGCGCCGGAGGCGATCGTCGAGGCCGACTACGGACTGCAGCGCCTCGTCTACGCGCTCGCCTGCTTCCGGGCCGGCGCCGAGCAGGTCGAGGTCGTCTACCACTTCCTCGAGCGGCCCGACGCCGTCGTCTCGACGACGTTCGACGGCGGTCAGGTTGCGGCCCTCGAAGCGGAGCTCTCGGCCGGGATCGCGCGCATCCAGGCGGCCGAGTTCCGCCCCGAGCCGAGCGAGTTCGCGTGCTCCACGTGTCCCGCGCTCGATCTCGTCTGTGCCGGGCCTCGGCTGCGTGAGCCGTCATCCGCACTCGAATTCAGCAGTGCCGCGTAGCTTCGTCCGCGAGGCTCGCAGGCGCGTCGGGCCGAAGAAGGAGCGAATCGGGCCGATCGTCGAGCGGCTCGCGGCCGAGCACGAGGACGCGACGATCGCCCTCACGTTCGCCGGCCCGCTCGAGCTGCTCGTTTCGGTCATGCTCTCGGCGCAGACGACGGACGTGAACGTGAACCGAGTCACCGCAAAGCTCTTCCAGAAGTACACACGACCGGAGGACTATCTCGCGGCCACGCAGGAGGAGCTCGAGCGCGACGTCTTCGCGACCGGCTTCTACCGGCAGAAGGCGAAGTCGTTGCGGGGCACCATGCAGATGCTGCTCGACGAGTTCGGGGGCGAGGTGCCGCGAACGCTCGACGAGCTCGTTCGCCTGCCGGGCGTCGCGCGGAAGACGGCGAACGTCGTGTCGGCGGAGCTCGGCAGCCCGCAGGGGATCGTCGTGGACACGCACGTCCGGCGGCTCTCGCAGCGGCTCGGATTCACGAAGGAAGACGACCCGGTGAAGATCGAGCGCGACCTCGTGAAGCTCGTGCCGCGCGAGGACTGGGGGCGCTTCCCGCACCTGCTGATCTGGCACGGTCGCCGCGTCTGCGCGGCGCGCACTCCCCGCTGCGAGGACTGCGTGGTCAACGACCTGTGTCCCTCCAGTCGTGTCTGACCTCCATCCCGCGACACGGGGCTTCACCGCCGCCGACGTCTACGAGCGGGGACGCCCCGACTATCCCGCAGCCGCGGTCGAGCGGATCGCCGAGAGGCTGGAGCTGCGCGGCGGCCGAACCGTGCTCGACCTGGCCGCCGGCACGGGCAAGCTCACGCGCCTGCTCGTCGCGAGCGGCGCGAACGTCATGGCGCTCGAGCCCGTCCCCGAGATGCGGGCGCAGCTGGAGCGGCACGTGCCCGGCGTCGCGACGCTCGCCGGCACGGCGGAGCGCATCCCACTCGCCGACGGCTACCTCGACGCCGTGACGGTGGGCCAGGCGTTCCACTGGTTCAGAGCCGACGAGGCACTCCGCGAGATCCACCGCGTGCTGCGCAGCGGCGGCGGGCTCGCACTGATCTGGAACGCGCGCGACGAACGCGATCCGCTGCAGGCCGCGCTCTCGGAGATCATCGACGCGCTCCAGGGCGACACGCCGCGCCGCCACCAACGCAACTGGAAGACGCTGCTCGCGGAGAGCGGCCTCTTCGAGCGGCCCGAGCGCTCGCTCTTCGAGCACGTCCAGGAGCTCGACGAGCAGGGACTCGTCGAACGAGTGCTCTCGATCAGCTTCATCGCGACGGCGCCGGCCGCGGTGCGGTCCGACGTCGGCGCCCGCGTGCGTGAGCTGGCGCGCGAGGCCGACCGCCCACTGCGTCTTCCCTACATGACCGAGCTCTACATCGGGTTCAAGGCCGGCAGTCGGGCACATCGGTAGTTCGCCGCATCGTCGCCGCGGCATTCGCGGATGCGGGCACCTCGACCCGCTGGGAGGGTCTGGGCGCGGACGCCGGACACGTTCCAAGATCGACGGCTGCAGAACCCGCCCGGCGTCCGCGACTTAAGAAGCTCCAACTGAATGAGCACGGGCCGCCGGAACGCGCTGGGCACGCGCGCCGCCGCGTCCTCGGTCGCCTCGATAGCGCTGCTATCGAGGCTCCCTGCGTCCTTGCGCCGCACGCACCCATCGCGCCCCGTCAGCGCGTGGCATTCAGTTGGAACTTCTAATTGACCGAGGGATCCTCCGGGATGCGGGCGACGAGCTCGTAGATGCCGCCCTTCCGGCGGAGCACCTCGGCCCAGAGCTCGTCGGGCGCCTCCGTGAACGCGTCGTCCGGTTGCGCCGGCTCGATGATCCAGTCCTCCCGTCCGAGCTCGCTCTCGAGCTGCCCGGCGCCCCATCCCGCATAGCCCGCGAAGACGCGCCGCCGCGTCGTCGCCGGGACGACCTCGTCCGGCTCCTCGAGCGACGGGAAGCCGAGCGCGCCGAAGAGCGGCACGGCGGCATCCTCCGGATCGACGAACTCGCCGAGGACGAGCACCGCATTCCTCTGCACCGGACCGCCGAGCCAGACCTGCTCGTCGTCCTCGACGACCGGCTCGAGCTCGGGGACGAGCTCCGAGACGGAGGCCGGCGACGGGCGGTTGAGAACGAGCCCGGCGGCGCCTTCGTCCGAGTGCTCGGTGACGAGGACGACGGTGCGACGGAAGTTCGAGTCGAGCAGGCTCGGCGAGGCGATCAGGAGCTGGCCCTGCAGCGTGTCCATCTCCCACATTGTGGCTACACTGCGCCGTGCTGCAAGCGCGATGAGGCTCGCGCACCGAACCGCGGCGCCGCCGCTGATGGCCTCTACCCCCGGATTCGCCTGCAAACGGAGGTAGAGGGATGAGCGACATCGCGATAGCCGCACTGCTCGCCGGAACCGTCCTGCTCGCCTCGACCATCTCGGTCGAGATCGGCCTCTCGGTCGCGCTGATCGAGCTCCTCGCCGGCGTGATCGTCGGCAACGCGTTCCACCTGGACGTGCCGAGCTGGCTCAGCTTCCTGGGCTCCATCGCAGGCATCGTCCTCACCTTCCAGGCGGGGGCCGAGGTCGACGTCGTGCAGTTCCGGCGCGAGTGGCGGGCATCCCTCTCGATCGGCCTCGTGTCGTTTGCGGCACCGTTTCTCACCGTCGCGCTCCTCGCCTACTACGCGCTCGACTGGAGCCGCCGCCAGGCGGAGATCGGCGGGCTCGCGCTCTCGACGACGAGCCTCGCCGTCGTGTACGCAGTCCTCGTCGAGACAGGTCTGAACCGCGAGCTCGTCGGCAAGCGGCTGATGTCGGCGACCTTCGTCACCGACATCGCAACGGTGGCGGGACTCACGATCCTGTTCGTCAAGCCCACGCTCTGGATCGTCCCCTTCGCGGTCGTCTCCATCGTGCTGATCGCCGCGCTGCCGCGGGCCGCGACCTGGTTCTTCGCCCGGTACGGGAACCGCGTCATCGAGCCGGAGATCAAGCTCGTCTTCGCGGCGCTCTTCCTGCTCATGTGGCTCGGCACCCGCGCGAATTCGCAGGCCGCGCTACCGGCGTTCGTCCTCGGGCTCGCCATGTCGTCGTTCTACGTCTCGCACCGTGCCGAGCAGAACAGGATGCGTGTCGTCTCCTTCGCCTTCCTGACGCCCTTCTTCTTCCTGAAGGGCGGCCTGAACGTCTCGACGGCGGCCCTCTGGGCGAACCTCGGCGTGCTCGGGCTGCTGTTCGTCGGGAAGATGGTCCCGAAGCTCGTCGGCGTCTACCCGCTCGCCCGGAGGTACACGACGCCGCACGCCACCTTCACGACATTGCTGATGTCGACCGGACTCACGTTCGGGACGATCACGTCGCTCTACGGGCTGAACGCGCACATCATCGACCGCACGCAGTTCTCGCTTCTCATCTCAGTCGTCGTGCTGTCGGCGATCGTCCCGACCGCGATCGCGCAGCGGTTCTACCAGCCGCGGCTGCGGGAGCATCGCGACCTCACGGCACCGGTGCCGCCGGCGCCCGCTACGCGGCGCGGGGTGTGAGCGCGACGAGGAGGCCGCCGTCGTCGTCGTAGGCCGGGAAGAAGTCGCCGGTGATCGGCTTCGCCCGTCCGGCGCGCGTGCGTAGCTCGATCTTCTCCCCGAGTCGGCGCACGCCCCACTCGAGCGCGAGCTTCGCCGGGTTCTTCTCGTCCTCGAAGCCGGTGAGCCCGAGACCCTGCACGACGTCGGCGCCGAGCAGGTCGCCCTCGTTCCAGCCCGTGAGCTCGAAGACGCCCCGGCCGACGGCGAGGATGCGCCCCTCGCGGTCGCAGACGACGAAGCCGGTGCCGGGGGCCGGGTAGTAGTCGTCCATCAGCTCGAAGAGGAAGCCGAAGCCGCAGTGATGGCACGCCACCGCCTCGTCGTAGAGCCCTTCCTTGCGGTCGATGTCGACCGACCGCTGCTTGCAGTTCGGGCAGATGAAGTACGGCATGCGAGCAGGCTAGCTGCGAGGGTGCTCGTCGACGCGCTCTGTCCATGCACGCAGACGCGGGTACCCGTCGCCGAGCGGCATCTGCTCGACGAGGACACGGTGGAACACCTCGTCGTCGTCCGGAGGCAGTCCGAAGACCGGATACTTGAGGAAAGGAAACGCGATCGCGTCGGCGACCCCGAACTCACCGAGCAGATAGTCGCGGCCGTCGAGCAGGCCCTCGAAGACGTCGAGTGCGGCCCGCATGCTCGCCCCGAGCTCGGCGATGCGCGCCGCGTCGGGAACCGGCCGTTCGAGCTCGGCGGCGATCAGGTTCGGAGGCCGTTTCCAGAGCCCGTTGAACCATTCGACGAAGACCCGCGCCTCGGCGCGCCGCGTCGCGTTGCGCGGGTACAGGGGTGGATCGGGGTAGCGGCGCTCGAGCCACTCGAGGACGGCGGGGGAGTCGAAGACGACCTCGTCGCCGTCGACGAGCACCGGGACGAGCCGCTGGCCGCTGACGGCCTCGACCGGCGAGCGGTCGTGCGGGTCGACGTCGACCCACTCGAGCTCGACGCTCTTGTGGCCGGCCGCGAGCGCCACACGCTCGACATTGGTCGAGAAGGGGATCCGGTAGACGCGCGGCGCGATCCGACGATCGTAGCCAACAGGCCCGACGCTACAGCCAGCGCTTGCGGCGGAACCACCAGAGCTGCACGAGCGTCGACGCGACGATCAGCCCCCAGGAGTACGCGTACCCGTAGTGCCAGTGGAGCTCCGGCATGTGCACGAAGTTCTGGCCGTACACACCGACGATGAACGTGGGGAAGAGGATGATCGAGGCGACGACCGTCAGTCGCTTCGTCACCTCGTTCTGGTCGTTCGCGATCTTCGACTGGTGGTAGTCGCGGACGCTCGCGATCAGGTCGCGCGAGAGCTCGAGCCCGTCGAGCGCGCGCAGCAGCTTGTCATAAGCACCGTTGAAGGCGACCTCGACGTCGTGAGGGAAGACGTCCTTTCCTTTCTCGACCTCGACGACGTCGTCGACGACACGACGCACTGCGTCTCGCATCGGCGCGAGCGTGCGCCGGATGTGCAGCAGGTCGTGGCGCAGGTCGGAGATGCGCGCTCGCGTCTCCTGCCCCGATTGCATGTCCACCCTGTCCTCGAGCTCGTCGATCTCGGCGTCGACGTCGTCGACGAGGTCGAGGTACTTCTCCGCGATGTCGTCGACGATCCTGTACATGAGCATCCCGGCTGAGTCGGTGGGGCGCTCGACGGCCCTGACGGGCTCGATGTCGTACGGCTCACGCCCGTCGGCGGGCGTCTTTCGCACCGTGAGGATCGTGTCGTGCGTGACCACCACCCCCACCTCCTGGTAATAGATGCAGTCCTCTTCGGGCACCGCCCGCGCGAGCAGGAAGATCCCGAAGACGTAGTCGCCGTGTCCCTGGAGCGTCGGCCGCGGCTCGTCGTCGTGGCGCGGATCGGCGACGAGCAGGTCGACGGCGGTCTCCTCGAGATCGCGGGGAGCCGCCGCCCGCAACGCGTCCGCGTCGGGGTCCAGCAGGTCGATCCACGTCGCGGCCATCAGGCCGCGATTCGACGCAGGGGCGGCTAGACCTCCGCTGCCTCGGGGCGTGCGGCGGTCAGTGCCGTCCCCGCGTGCCCCTCCGCCGCGGCGAGGAAGCGCTCCGCGTCGAGTGCCGCCATACATCCGGAGCCGGCTGCCGTGACCGCCTGTCGGTAGGTGTGGTCCTGGACGTCGCCTGCCGCGAACACTCCGCTCACGTTGGTCTCGGTCGTGCCCGGCCGCGTCACGAGGTAGCCGGCTTCGTCGTGGTCGAGCTGGTCGACGAAGAGCTTCGTGTTCGGATCGTGACCGATTGCGACGAAGACGCCGTCGACCTTCATCTCCGAGGTGTCGCCGGTGACCGTGTCGCGTAGCCGTACGGCTTCGACCTTGCCCTCGCCGAGGATCTCGTCGATCACGGCGTTCGTGACGAAGTCGATCTTGTCGCTTGCGCGGGCGCGGTCGACCATGATCTGCGAGGCCCGGAACTCGTCGCGCCGGTGCACGATCGTCACCTTGCTCGCGAAGCGCGTCAGGAACGTCGCCTCTTCCATCGCCGTGTCGCCGCCGCCGACGACGATCAGCTCCTTGTCCTTGAAGAATGCGCCGTCGCACGTCGCGCACGCCGAGACACCGCGCCCCTGGTAGTGCTGCTCGCCCGGCAGACCGAGCCAGCGGGCGCTTGCGCCGGTCGCGACGACGACCGTCTTCGCCCGGTACTCGTCGCCCTCGACCCAGACGCGGAACGGCTGCTCCGAGAAGTCGACGCGCGTCACGTCGTCCGTCACGAAGTCCGCGCCGAAGCGCTCGGCCTGGCGGCGGAACTCGGCCATCATCTCCGGGCCCATCACGCCGTCGGGATATCCCGGGTAGTTCTCCACGTCGCTCGTGATCATCAGCTGGCCGCCCCAGTTGAACCCCTCGATCACCAGCGGCTCGAGGTTCGCCCGTGCCGCATAGAGGGCGGCGGTGTACCCGGCAGGGCCCCCGCCGACGATGATCAGTTCACGCACGTCGTTCATCTCAGTTCCTTCCCGAAGCTGTCCTGCTGTATTAAACGATCTGCCCCGGAGGGACGTTCCCCGCTCGGCGATTCGTAAAGGTAGGCCAGAGCGTCCCGGCGCTGCGGGCGCAGGCCGCCCTACAGGTGAAAACGCTTGGAGGGAACGCCGAATTCCGGCGCGCGGCCATGACTAGAATCGTCCCGCTCGGGCAAGGAGAGGCAGTCGTGGCTGGGACGCTGAGCTGGGAAGAGCTTCGTGGACTTGCGGGATTTCGCGCCGAGAACGGCTGCGCGGTCAGCCTGTACGTGGGCCTCGACCCGAGCGAGTCGCCGACGCCGGGGGCGGTCGAGACGAGGGTGAACTCGCTGCTCGCCGCGGCGGAGCGCAAGCTCGACGAGCGGAAGAGCCAGATGCCGCGCGCCCAGCGGGAGGCGCTCAAGGCGGACATCGGGCGCATCACGGCCTGGTTCGACGACGGCTTCGACCGGAAGAGCGCGCGCGGAGTGGGGGTCTTCGCGGCCGCGCTCGACAACTTCTGGAGCACGCTGCATCTGCCCGAGCCCGTGCGCGACGACGTGAAGGTCGGGGGAGAGCTCTACCTCGCACCGCTCGCGCGGCTCGTCGGCCGAAGCGACGGCCTGCTCGTCGCCGCAGTCGGTCGCGAGCGGGGCGAGGTGTTCCGCCTGAGCGGAGGGCAGCTCGCCGAGATCGCGGACGAGACGGAGGACGTGCCGGGGCGGCACGACCAGGGCGGCTGGTCGCAGGCGCGCTACGAGCGGCACATCGACGAGATCGTCGAGCGGCACTGGCGGCGCGTCGCCGAGACGCTCGACTCCTGCCTCCGCCGGCTCGCGGGTGCCCACGTCGTGCTCGTGGGCGCCGAGGACATGCGCTCGGACTTCGAGGAGGTGCTCCCGACCGACGTGAAGAGCCGGCTCGTCGGCTGGACGACGGCCGAGGCGCACGCGGACGCGCGCGCGCTGCTCGAGGCCGTGCAGCCGGTCGTCGACGAGTGGCGGGCGCGGAAAGAGGTCGCCCTGCTCGAGCGCTGGCGCGAAGAGGCGGGGAAGAACGGCCGGGCCGCCGCGGGCTGGGAGCAGACCCTCGAGGCCGCGTCCGACGGGCGCGTCGAGCTGCTCCTCGTCCAGGACGGCGCCGACGAGCCGGCCTACCAGTGTCCGGAGTGCGGCCGTGCCCGGCTGACGGACGGCAGCTGCCCGCTCGACGGGACGACGCTCGAGAGCCGCGAGGAGGGCTTCGACCTGGCGCTGCACCAGACGCTCCGGCACGGCGGCACCGTGCACGTCGTCCGCGACCGGCACGACCTCGATCCGGTCGGCGGCGTCGCGGCGCTGCTGCGCTTCTAGCGGTTACTTACGCGGCGTCGGCGTCGGCGGCAGGCAGCTCGGGCGCCGTCAGGGAGCGCACGCTGCGGTCGAGCACGTTGAGCGGAGCGAGCTCCGCCGCCGGCGAGATGCCGTGCTCCTTGAACTTCCGCGCGCTCGGCAGCACGCGAGTCTCGAGCGAGCCGACGGTCTCGTTGTACGAGCGCACCGCGGTCTCGAGCCCACGCCCGACCTTCGCGAAATGGTCGGTCAGCGTCGCGAGGCGCGTGTAGAGCTCGCGGCCGAGGTCGCTGATCGCCTTCGCGGACTCGGCGATCGTCTCCTGTCGCCATCCGTACGCGACCGCGCGAAGGAGCGCGATCAGCGTCGTCGGCGTCGCGATGATGACCTGCTGGTTGACGCCGTCCTCGATCAGCGACGGGTCCTGCTCGAGCGCGGCGCTCAGGAACGTCTCGCCCGGCATGAACATCACGACGAACTCCGGAGTCTCGTCGAACTGCGACCAGTAGCCCTTCGCCGACAGCTTCATGATGTGGTCGCGGACCTGCCGGGCATGGTCGCGCAGCTTCGCGAGCCGCGCCTCCTCGGTGTCGCATCCGAGCGACTCGAGGTACGCCTGGCCGGCGCACTTGGCGTCGACGACGACCGTCTTCCCGCCGGGCAGCTTGACGACGAGGTCCGGGCGCAGGCGGCCTTCGTCGGTTGCGAGGTGATGCTGTGTCTCGAAGTCGCAGTGCTCGAGCATGCCGGCCATCTCGACGACCCGCCGCAGCTGGATCTCGCCCCAGCGGCCGCGCACGTTCGGCCGGTCGCGCAGCGCGCTGACGAGGTTGCCGGTCTCGCTGCGGAGCTCCTTCTGCGTCTCGGTGAGCTGGCGCACCTGCGTCGAGAGCTCCGAGTACGCCCGCGTACGGGCGACCTCGAGCTGCTGCAGCTTTCCGTCCACCTTCGAGAGCGACTCCTTGATCGGCGCGACGAGGTGCTCGACCGCCTGCTTGCGCTGGTCGAGGTCGTGCGTCGTCTTCTCCTGCAGCTGCTCGAGCTGCGACTTCGCGAGCGCGAGGAACGACTCGCTGCTCGAAGCGAGCGCGTCGGCCGCCAGGGTCCGCATCGTCCCCTCGAGGGAGCCTCGGGCGTCTTCGAGCATCCCGAGCTTCGCGGCGTAATGCGCGCGAACGGCGAGCCAGGCGCCGGTGGCACCGAGCACGAGACCGATCAGGATTCCGGCGATGACCATCGGGCCGACGAACGATAGGAGCCCCGTCGGACGGCGCCGGACCAGAGAAACGCCAGATCCGACGAACCCGTGAGTCCATTGGATCTGGCCCGCCGAGCCTACGGCCCGCCCCGGCGGCCGGTCAAGCCGAAAAAAGCCGCAATTTGCGGAGGTCGGGCGGGGCAGGATTGCGGTGCTCCACCCCGTACCGCAGGTCATGCGCCCGTCCTCGCCCGCCGTGGTCGCAGCCTCCGTGTGCCTGCTCGGAGGCGGGGCGGCCGCGCTGCTCCTCGCCGGCGCGCCGGCCTCCTCGTCGGCCGCGCCGGACGCGAAGCCGATGCGGCCTCCGAGGGCGCCGCCCACGTTCAGCGTCGTCGCGGGCGGCGACGTCGCGCTCGCCGGCGAGCCGGACGGCGCGCTCTTCACTCGCATTCAGCGGTTCCTGCGACCGGCGGACCTCGCCGTCGCGAATCTCGAAGGGACACTCGCACGCGGTGGGAGCGGCCGGTGCGTCGCGGACGCGAAGAGCGGCTGCTTCATCTTCCGT
>Ga0157369_10002165_pt1 | contig 23678 bp, 12 predicted proteins | sample C25metaG_FD_113461 | JGI IMG/M metagenome (GOLD analysis project Ga0157369, IMG submission 113461) | Corn rhizosphere microbial communities from Kellogg Biological Station, Michigan, USA - C2-5 metaG | ecosystem: Host-associated > Plants > Roots > Rhizosphere > Soil | place: USA: Michigan... | reverse complement strand
CATTCGACCGCTCCACCCATCCGGGCCGGAAACTGGGGCACGCAGTACCAGCCCGATCCCGCCAACTCTCCGGGCTCCCGGCAAGCTTCAGGGACCTGGGTGGATTCCCAGGGACGGTTCTGGCTCATTGGCGGTTACGGCCCCGATTCCGCCGGAACCATGGGACTGCTCAACGATCTCTGGGTCTTCGATCCGGCCTTGGGAACTCATGGAGAATGGACCTGGATGGCGGGCAGCAAAACCATCCCGCGCTGCACCTACTGCGGGGTTGCGGGCGTCTACGGCACCAAAGGTCAGTTCGCTCCAGCCAATACCCCAGGCTCTCGCAGTGTTCCTATCACCTGGTCCGACACGCGAGGCCGCATGTGGCTGTTCTCGGGCACGGGTTTCGACTCCACCGGAAACTGGGTCGACGTGCAGGATCTCTGGGTGTTTGATCCTGCCCAGGGCAGCCATGGCGAATGGGCCTGGATGGGCGGCCCCAACGTTGGAGTGGCGTGGAATACCCCCGGGGTAACCGGCACGAAATTCGATTTCGCCCCCGACAACATTCCCAGCTACCGCCAGGCGCCCATCCACTGGCAGGATCAGAACGGGCACCTTTGGCTGTTCGGCGGTGCCGGAAGCGATTCGACCGGAACCAGCGGCGCCTTGAACGAGCTGTGGACTTTCAATCCTGAGTCGGGCTCGAATGGCGAATGGGCCTGGATGGGCGGAGACAGCACCTTCACCTACTTCGGCCGCTACAGCTACTTCCCCGGGCAGAGAGGCGTGTACGGACCCTTGTACCAGTTCGGCGACAGCTTCGTTCCCGGAGGCCGTGGCTTTGCCAATCACTGGGTCGACAGCAAACACCGCCTATGGCTGCTGGGAGGAAGCGGTGTCGCCCGCTGGGGTCTGCACAATCTGCTGAACGATTTGTGGGTGTTCGATCCAGCGCTGGGGGCACATGGCAGGTGGGCGTGGATGGGCGGAAGCGACACACTTTACTGCCCCACCTGGCCTTGCATCGGACGGCCAGGTGTGTACGGAACGAAATACGTCTTTGATCGGGCCAATAGTCCCGGCGCGCGGGAAGAAGGCCAGACCTGGACGGACAAGAATGGCAACCTCTGGCTGTTTTCGTCCTTTGGGTTCGATTCCATCGGTACGTACGGCGCAATGAATGACATGTGGGAGTTCCGCTTCTTTACTCCCCAGACCATCACCTTCAGCGCGCCTCCTTCGCCGGTCACTTACGGGCGCCCTCCCATCACGCTCTCGGCGTCCTCGAGTTCCCACCTCCCGGTCACCTTCAGCCTGGTCAGTGGGCCTGGACAACTGAGCGGACCCGGCAACGCAACCCTCACCATCACCGGGGCGGGCACGATCGTGGTGCGGGCGACTCAGCCCGGCGACGCGATATTCGGCCCGGCCCCTAATGTGCAGCGATCCATCCTCGTGAATAATCCCCCGTCGACTGTCTCAACCAGAAAAAGCATGGCGAAGACGCTCTAAGCACACGTTTCCCGCTGCAATCATGGGGCGGGAAGGTATCTCTTCGGCGGCGCCGCCTGAGTGATCCAAGCTGCGCCGGTCGCGCTTTACCAGAGCCCGCTCAAAGCAGAGGCCGTGACGAGTTTCCTCGCCACGGCCTCTGCTGTTCCGCCGTACGGAGTCACGCGACTATTGCGGCGGGGTTTGATCAGGCTTCTTCGGTTTCGTCTTATCGGGGTTCTGCTGTTGGTTGGGCTTGGTTGTGTCCGGCTGAGCTCCCGGACGATTGTCGGGATGCTGCGGAGCGGGACGTTGCGGCTGGGCCTGCGGCCGGTCCGCCGGCCGCTGCTGCGGGGTCGCCGGGCGATTTTCCGGCCTGCTTTGGGCCGGTGGCTGGTTTGCGGGCCGCAGCGTTGGGTTCGCCTGCCGCTGGTCCGGCCGTGGAGCAGGCGCCGGCCGGTCCTGCGGCGCCGGGGCTGGCCGTTGTTGGGGTCCCGGATGCGCGTTCGGCTGTTGACCCGGTCGCTCTGGCGGCTGCCCGGGTCGAGCGTTCGGTGACTGCCCCGGACGCTCCGGCGCCTGCTGCCCGGGCTGTTGCTGGGTCCCTGGGCGCTGCGGCGCTGGTGCAGGCCGCTGGCCCGGCGTTGGCTGGCCGGGATGAGCGTTCGGCTGCTCCGTTCCGGACTTTTGTGGCGTTGTTCCGGGGTGCTCGGGGTTGGCGGGCGGCTGTTGTCCCGGTCGAGCATTGGGTTGTACCGGCGCGGGCCGCTGCGGAACCGCTCCAGGCTGATTCGGCTGCTGCTGGTTGGTCGGCCGCCCTGTCTGCGCGGGCGCGCCGGGCTTCTGTCCCGGCTGGTTCCCCTGTTGCGGCTGCTGCTGCGCATTGGGCAGACCCGGTTTCGCGGCAGCACCCGGCGCAGGCTGCTGTTTCACCGCTTTCTGGGCTCCCGGCGTCATTTTCGCGTTCGGCGGAGGAGCCATCACTTTCCGTCCCGGTATCGGCCTGGGCGCCACTGTCTGGCGCACCTGCGGAGCCTCCGGCTTGGCATGCGGCTGGGCCGCGACGGCTTGGCCTTTGGCGTTGATCATTACCGGGCGAGCTTTCACGGGCACCGGCCTGGTGACTGGCCGGGCGATCAGGTTCGCTTTCGTCGGCTGCACCTCGGGGCGCTCCACGACCCGCACCTGCTGCATCTGCTGCGGCGTTACGCGCACCGCCTCCTGCCGCACCGGCCGCCCTGAGGCAAACGTCTCGCGGGAAACGGCTGTCGCGCCCATGGTGCGGTTCACGTACGTAATATTCGTCACGTTCACGTTCGTGACATTCACGTAGGTGGTCTGCACGCGGACCCGCGGCGCCGGCTGGATATTCGTGATGTTCACCCGGTTGATATACGCAGGGCTGGCGCGATACCAGGGTCGAAACGCCTCGCCCGGTCCCAGGGGGATCCAAATTGACAGGGCGCCGCCGCCGCCACCACCTCGAACTCCGCCGGCAAATACCACCAGCGCCGGCGACCACACCGGGTGCTCCTGCGGCGGTCCTGGGATCCAGCCCCAGCGTCCGCGGTAATTCACCCACCGGCCATAATGGAACGGAGCGTAGCCCCATGGCTCGTCTTCTACCCAGACCCAGCCCCATGGATCGCGGTTGATCCAGTGACCGTTGCGATAGGGCGCCCATCCTGCCTCCACGCGGGGAAACCAGATGTTGCCGTATTCCGTGCCCCCCTGCCAGTCGCCCGCGGCATCCAGCTCGTAGCCGCCCGGCATACCCCGGCTGATGTATTGATACGAGCGCGCCCGTGCCACCTGGTCGTCGCGCATGCGGCTCCACTGGTCCAGGTCATCGGGAGGCGCCGGTTCCAGCCACTGCGGATACACCGGATCGGTCCCGGCAAACTCGAACGACTGGCCCGGGTCCACCGTGGCGCCAACATCGCCTGCGCCTGCCACGTCCAGGCTCCCGTTGAGGGGTGTGAACACAGCGGACTGCTGGTCGGAATACACATCCGCCCGGAAGTCGGTAGGCCGATAAATGGTGGCAGTGCCGCTCGGCGTCTGCACCTGCAGTTGCTGGTTGGGCCACAGCCCGAATGCGTGCACCTTAAGCGACCCGGCGCCGAGGCCGATGGTGATCGCCTGATTGGTCGCGTCGACCAGGGTCACATCCGTGTTCGGTCCGACGCGCACATAGGTCTGGCCGATCTGGATCTCGGCGCGGCTGCCCTGATCGGTGTAGATGCGGTCGCCGGGGCCCAGCGGCAGGTTGGGATAGGCCTGGCCCCAGTCTTGCGCGCCAGCCGGCTGCACACTGACATTGCCGTTAAGGGCCGACAGGCGTCCCGCCTCGGGCGGCGGATCCTGATCTTCATCCTGCGCGACGGCCATGGCGCATCCCAGGACGACTATGCTCAGGGCGGTCCAATAGAAAAGAAGCTTTTTTCTCAGTGGGGAGGAAATCACGTTCATCGCGGACGTCCTTTCGATCTCTTGATTCCGGCATCAGATGTTCGTTGGGGTGTGATCGGTTGCTGAAGGATTTGCCCTCTGCGGCGCTCTAGTCCGTAGCGCGGGGAGAGGGTCGGGTCGGTCGGAACATCAGGAGGGCCCGAGCACGGATTGTAGCAGTCTGCCACAAGCTCTCCGACCCGTGATTGATGGAACAGTCGCGGAGCAGAGTTCCGGTGGATTCATGCCTGAGGCGAGGGAGGCGGCATTCTGCTGATTTGCTGAGAACACCATTGGATTATGATGCAGTCTAAGCTACTGTTTCTATTACAACTTACCTGGTGTTGCGACAATCTGTGGAAAACGAAAGAAATTAAAACATTAAAAAAATGGAAGGATATGCCAACCCGATTTGCGCCAAGCTCCTGGATTTCTCCGAGAGCTAGGGTGCGGTAGCATGGCGGCGGACAGGGCGCTTGTGATGGCGTCACAGGTGTGTGTGGCAGGGGAAGCGTTCTCATATCAATTTCGACCATGTCTGGCTCCCCGGATCGGAAAAGAGCACATCTTTGTGAGCCTCCTGGCGCAATTCCCGGTCCCTTCCCCACATCATGCCTTGCACCCCCGGCCCATTGGGGCTATAGTTCCCGGCACGGAACTACAGCAAGGTTTGCGCGCTCCCGCTTTCCCATTTTGGGAGGTTGAAATGCGTTTCCGCACGGAGACGCCTGGGAGATTCGCATGCCTTACGCTCGCACCGCTCGCCGCGTCGGCTTGATCCCATCGCTTTTCGCTTTCAGTCTCGTCCTGTTGTTCTGCGCTGTTTTCTCCGGGGCCGCCCGCGGACAGATCGGCCAGTGGGCGTGGATGCGCGGCAGCAATCAGGATGGCGTCCCAAGTGTTTACGACACAGAGTACGTGTTCGCCGACAGCAACATGCCCGGGGGTCGCATCTATCCGAGCGCCTGGACCGATACGAGCGGCCGGTTCTGGCTCTTTGGCGGCCGGAGCGCCGGCATCTACACCGACGACCTCTGGGTATTTGATCTCTCTCTGGGCTCTCACGGCCAGTGGGCCTTGATGAGCGGCAGCCTCAACCCGGATACGACGGGAACATACGGCACCGAGTATCAGTTCGAGGACAGTAATTCTCCGGGCGCACGGTGGGGCTCCGTTAGTTGGACTGACCCCGGCGGCACTCTCTGGCTCTTCTCCGGTGTGGGCCTGGACGGCACCTCACATTTTGGAACTCTCAACGACCTATGGAACTTCGACCCGGCCAGAGGAACCCATGGTCAGTGGGCCTGGATGGGCGGCAGCAGTTTGAGGAAAGATGGCGCGACCGTCGACGCCGTCAAGTACGAGTTTGCCGATGGCAACATTCCTGGAACCCGTTTCGGCGCAACCGCCGCAGCGAGGGACTGGGCGTGGGTATTCGGAGGTTCGGCAAATGACAGTTCGGGCACTGTATTGCTGGACGAACTATGGGCCTTTGACCCCAAGGCTGGAGCCCACGGCCAATGGGCTCTGATGAATTCCTCCGGTCAGACCAACCAGCAACCCGTTTATGGTACGCAATATGAGTTCGCTCCCACGAATAGCCCTGGAGCGCGCTGGCATGCCACGTCCTGGGTCGACGCAAGTGGCAGGTTCTGGCTTTTTGGTGGTGGGACGCACCCCGATTGGTACTACAATCCTTCGTACAATGACCTCTGGGTCTTTGATCCTTCCCAGGGCCTCCGCGGCGAATGGGCGTGGATGAGCGGCGGAAACGTATGGGGCATCTACGGCACCAAGTATCAATTCGCCGCCACGAACACCCCAGGAGCGCGCGAGAGCGCCGTCAGCTGGATTGATCAGAAAGGCAAACTATGGCTGTACGGTGGGGAAGGCTATGGTGAATTAGGAAACGAGGTTTACCTCTCTGATCTTTGGGCCTTCGATCCCTCTCAGGGAACTCACGGGGAATGGGCGTGGATGAGCGGCCCCAGCAGAATCAGTTACGGAGATATGTGCACCCCCATTCAGCCCGGCGACTACAGCAATGAGTACCAGTTCGCCAGTGAAAATATGCCCGGAAGTCACTTAGCCGGTGCGAGCTGGATCGATGCGTCCGGCAACCTCTGGATGTTCGCAGGCCTCAGCAGTAACCCGTACCGCCAGATGTCCGAGTTTGCAGTGAACGACTTTTGGAAGTTCTCCTTCGGAGTGCCTTTCGGTTCCCTGGAGCAGGCCATGAACGCGCGCACTCGTTCAACGACCGTCACTCAATCGGACGACCTGCTTGTGTCGGGCTGGGCGGCAGATGTGGAGGATGGGGCTCCGGTCAGCCAGGCGCAGATCCTGATTGATGGAACGGCGGTTGGCAACGCGACGCTGGGCCTGTCCCGTACCGATGTGAAGAGCTACCCGAATTCCGGCTGGTCCTTTACGTATGCGGCGGCGGGGCTCTCGCTCGGAACGCACACGGTATCGGCCGTCGCCACCGATTCACTCAGCCAATCGAGCGTAGTGGGAACCAAGGCTTTCACCGTGGCTACCGTCAGCACCGGAGCGCCCTTCGGAGTTGTGGACCAGGCGGTGGATGCCTCGACCAAATCGACCAACGTGGGACAGGCGGGCTATCTCGAGGTGTCCGGCTGGGCGGCGGATCCACAGGACGGCGCGCCGGTAAGCCAGGTACAGGTCCTGGTGGATGGAACGGCGATCGGCAACGCGACGCTTGGCCTGTCCCGTCCCGATGTGAAGGGCTTTCCCAACTCAGGGTGGTGGCTGAAAGTGCCCGCTTCCGGGCTTTCGCTTGGAACGCACTCGGTATCGGCCATCGCGACTGACTCCCTAGGCAAGTCAACCACACTGGCCCGAACCAGGAGCATTACGGTCACGACGGGACCTTGAGTCGAGTGCGCACCTTCGACCCAGGCATCACCACACCTTTGCTCAGGCGACTGAGGTGTTGTGTGCCTGGGTTTGGAGCTCTTACCGAATGCGTTGACTGAGGATGCGCACAGGCCGCAGCTGAATGTCCTAAAGCAAGAATTTGCTACTCGAGCGAGCGCAGATATGTGACCAGCGCCCAGCGCTGCGCCTGGGTCAGGCTGGACCAGGATGGCATGCCGTGGCGCAGGTCGCCCTGGCGGAGGAACCACTCCAGATCGCCGTCGGTCGCCGAGCGAACTTGCGGGTTGCGGAGGGAGGGCTTCTTCGCGCCGTCGCCGCGAGCATCGGCCTGGTGGCACTCCGCGCAGTGTGCTTTATATAGAGACGCCCCGGCGGAGATTGCGTCCGGCTTGTCCGCAAGCGGGTTCACACGCGCATGATCCTTCGCCGGAACATCTGCAAAGTGCGCGTCCTGCTGCGCGGCGGCTGCGGCGCCGAGGCTAAGGAAAATGGGGCAGAGCCCAATGGCCAGCAAGACGAGGGTCATGCGCCTCATCGAACACCGCCCTTCTGGCCGCGAAACAACGCGCCTAGCTGCGGCATTTCATAGGCCACGCCGACGCGATAGACGCGGTCCAGGCTGCTGCCCGTGACGCCGAACCCGGGAGAGAAGCTGACGCGCATGCGGCCTGGCAGATCCCAGCCCACCAGGGGGGCGACGTAGTGCGATGTGTCGCGCAGGGTCAGAGCCCAGGTGTCGCCCAGGCCGCCGTACGCCTCGGCTCCGACGGTCAGTTTCTCCGCGCAAAAGGTGCATTCGCGCACGCTGAGCGCCGTCTTCAGGGGGCGAGTGGCACCCACGGCGTAGCCGAATTCCCACGGATCGTGCCCGAGGTTTTTTTCGGCGATGAAGTTTTCCGAGAGGTTCCAGTCGCGCAGGTTCGAGGACAGGATCAGGCGGAATTCGCCTTCGTGCGCGTGCTCCCGGCGGGACTCGGAATTGCGCTCGGCAAGATCGGCCTGGCCGTCGTGGCCAACCACTTCCAGGGCCGTCTTGTCGGCGCCGGAGATGTTTTCGTACTCGACATATAGAACGGGATTGATCCAATGTTCGCGCATGAGCGGGCGGAAGCGGTTTTCAAGCCGGAACCCGGTCAGCAGCGTCGAGTCGGCGGGGGTGGTCTGGCCGTCGACGTAAAGCTCCGACGTCCACCAGGCCTTGACCCCGTACTCAAGCTCTGTGGCCGTGGCGCCGAAGCGATCTGCGCCCTGAGGGCGGGCGAGGGCGGTCTTGGTTTCGATCTCGAGGTTTCCCGGCTCCTCAAGGTCGTGTGAATACGTTACGAAATAGGGTTTCTCCTGGGCAGCGGCGCATGCGGCGAGGCCGGCCAGCAGGAGTCCGGCGCAGGCGGCGCGGCGGAGAAATCGGGCGAGAGGAATGCGATACAAATGAGCCTCCATGCATATGCGACTCATTTAGTCGCATATTGGTTATAAATAGAGACTAAATTAGTCCGAGTTGTCTTGCAATGCCGTCCGTCACACCTTTTTCGACAGGTATACGACCGCGCCCCCTCCCCCCGGCAGTGCTAACCTTTGCTGAATCCCTCGGGAGTCCGGAAATGAGTCCTAAGAAACCTACCCGGCGCGATTTCCTGATCGCCGGATCGTCCATCGCTATTGCCGCCGCTGCGCCTGCGAGCCCGGCGGCCGAACGAACGGAAAGCACGGCGGAAAGCGCAGCGGAAACCACGGCAGTCCCGTTCTCGCGGGAGGAGTTGTTGCGCATGGTGCCGCAGCGGACTTTCGGCGGCGACCGCACCACGCAGATTGCCCTTCCGATCGGCGGCATTGGGGCTGGTTCGGTTTGCATGAATGGCTATGGCGGCCTGCAGGATTTTTCGATTCGCACGCGGCCGGAGACCACGGCGCTGCCGGAGGGGTTTACGGCCAACTCGGCAGAGGCGGCGTTCGCCGTGCTGCATGTGAAGGGTGAGCCGGCGGCGACGAAGCTGGTGGAAGGGCCGTTTCCTCCATTCAAGATTTTCGACCAGGGGCTGCAGGGACAGGGATTGCGGCGAGGCGGGTTCGAGGGATTTCCGCGGTTTGCGAAATGCACGTTCCAGGGCGAGTATCCCTTTGGCGTGGCCCGGCTGAGCGATCCGGCGGTGCCGCTGGAAGTGTCGGTGACGGGATGGAACCCGTTCATTCCGCTGGACGACAAGAACTCGGGGATTCCGTGCGTCCTTCTCGAATATGAGCTGCGCAACACGTCAGCGCGGGCGGTTGAGTATGAGTTTTCGTATCACCTGTCGCACCTGGCGCCGGGATGCCAGCCGGATTCGGCATCGAGCCGAAACGCGGTGATCGCGGGCAAGGGCGCGTATCTGAGCAACGAAGAGGAGGCGCATGCTGAGGGCTTTGGGAGCGCGGCGCTGATTGCGGTGGGTGAGAGGCCGCGGGTGAAGGCGATGTGGTTGCGCAGCCCTGGCTGGGAGGTCGACGCGCTGTCAGCGGTGTGGCGGGAGGTCTCCTCCGGCACGTTCACGGAGAATGACGGATCGAACAGCGTGGATCATGCGGGACGGAACGGCGCATCGATCCTGCTGCCGGGCAGGCTGGCTCAGGGGGCGTCGCGCACGCATCGGGTTTTGATTGCATGGCATTTTCCTAATTGCTATCTGCGGGCGGGAAATAAAACGGACGATCCCAACATGAAGGGCACCGAAGGCTGCCGTGTGGAAGCCGACGAGAAGCCCGCTCCGTGGCGGCCCTACTACGCCGGCGTGTGGCAGGACGCGCGGGAGGTGGCGCTGTATGTGGAGGAGAACTACGCGTCGGTGCGCCAGCGGACCGTAGCGTTCAAGGAGGCGCTGTTTTCGTCGACCCTGCCGGCATACGTGCTGGATGCGGTTTCAGCCAACCTGGGCATTCTGAAGTCGCCGACCGTGTTGCGCGAGGAAAACGGCAACGTGTGGGGATGGGAAGGATGCTTTCCCGACAATGGCTGCTGCCACGGATCGTGCACGCATGTGTGGAATTACGCGCAGGCGCTGCCGCATTTGTATCCCAGGCTGGAGCGGACGCTGCGCGACCTCGAACTGGTGCGGTCGATGGACGAGCGCGGCCACGTGACGTTCCGGGGAGCGATTCCCGATGGGCCGGTGGATCACACGTTTCATGCGGCGTCGGATGGGCAGCTTGGCGGCGTGATGAAGGTGTATCGCGACTGGCAGATCTCGGGCGACACGGAGTGGATGCGTGGTCTTTATCCGCTGGTGAAGCGGAGCCTGGATTACGGGATTCGCACGTGGGACCCGGATCGCAAGGGGGCGCTGTTTGAGCCGCACCATAATACGTACGATATTGAATTCTGGGGCGCCGAACCGATGTGCTCGACGATCTACCTGGGGGCGCTGTGCGCCATGGCGAAGATGGCGTCGGCTGCGGGCCAGGAGGCGGATGCGCGAACGTATGAGGAACTGGCGCAGCGCACGGCGGCGTACCTGGATGAACGCCTGTTCAACGGCGAGTACTACGAGCAGAAGGTGCAGTATGAGGGGCTGAAGGATACTTCGTTTGCGCGGTCGATTGCCGATGTGGACGAGCACAGCAGCGAGATGCAGCAACTGCTGAAACGCGAAGGGCCAAAATATCAGTATGGGTCGGGGTGTCTGTCAGACGGCGTGATTGGCGCGTGGATGGCGAGCATCTATGGCATTGAAACGCCGCTCAAGCGCGAGCACGTGCGTTCGTCGCTGCGGGCGATTTTCAAGCACAATTTCAAGACTGATTTGAGCGAGCATGCGAATGCGCAGCGGCCCGGATACGCGCTGGGCCATGAACCGGGCCTGCTGGTGTGCAGTTGGCCGCGCGGGGGCAAGCCGACGCTGCCTTTTGTGTATTCGGACGAAGCGTGGACGGGGATCGAGTACCAGGTGGCTTCGCATTTGATCGAAGAGGGGCTGGTGGAAGAGGGCTTGACGATTGTGCAGGCCGCGCGCAGCCGGTACGAGGGCCGAACGCGGAATCCCTGGAACGAGTACGAGTGCGGAAACTGGTATGCGCGGGCAATGGCGAGTTATGCGGTGCTGGGCGCGCTGTCGGGATTCCGGTATTCGGCGGTGGACAAGACGCTGCATTTCGGGCCCAAGCTGGCGGTCCGCCCGTTCAAGACGTTCTTCTCGACTGCTTCAGGGTTTGGGGTCATTGCGTTGGATGAGCACACCCTGGCCATTGAGGTGATTGAGGGAGAGTTGGCGGTCCGAAAGCTCGTGCTCACCCACGGCGGCTCGCCGCGAAGCATCGACTGCAACGTAACCGTGCGCCCCGGCGCCACCGCGGTGAAAGCGATCTGAGAGCCCAATGCGGGAGACCGGGGGCACTCTCACGTTGGTTGAGATGCTTACCGGGATCGTGACCCTGCCGCCGCATACCCGTGGAGCTGGGGCCCCACCACGTTGGAGAACGAGTGGTTCTCCTCGCGGTCGTCGTCGATGGTCCAGAACATTGCGCCAAGCAGGGCTGGATATCCTCCCGGCTTCCGCAACCTGTACGACACGCCTTCGGGAGCCTTGCCGGTAATGAGGTACTCCATCGCCCCCTGCACCAGCTTCGGTGTCGCGGTTCCCACCAGGAAACCCACGGCCACCTTTTTCGCCGGCATGACGGGGAACTGGTCGCCGGCCCGTCCGCTCACCGGAAATCCGTGCAGGAGCAGCTCTGTCATGGCGGCGTCGTAGTTCACCGAGCCGAGTTGGTAGATTTCATCATCGAGCCCTTCAAACGGCGGGGTGTTGTAGTCCTGCACATCGACAAACGTGAGGATGTCGCGCACTCCCCAGAGCAGCGGCAGATAGGACCCGAACTGGCCGCCGTAACCGGAGTATCCTCCCGGTATCTGCGTTCCCTCGGGCACCAGCGTCAGCATGAACTGCGGTCCGAAATGCTCGCGCAGTTCGTGCAGCGCGGTAATGAGATTCACGGTGGACGCCGTCTTCGGATGCCGGAAGTCCGTATCACCCGGATCCAACACCAGCGATGGGCTTTCGAAATCCAGGTCAATTCCGTCAAAGCCGTACTCGGTTACGATCTGTGTCACCGAGTTAACGAAGTTCGGAATGCTGGATTTCTGTGCCAGGCTGAAGTACACGCCGCCGCCGCCCAGCGAAATCAGCACCTTCTTGCCACGGCTCTTCAGCCACGCGATGTCCTGTTTCATCTTTCCCAGGTCCATCCCCGGCCGCCCCGGCCGGGCGGGTCGCACGTGCATCCGCATCGTGCCTTCCGGCATGGCGTGATCCACATCGGCAAACGCCACCAGAATGACGTCCCACTGCGGCGACACATCGCGCAGCCGCAGCAGCGTTCCCCCGGGCCCAGTGCCGGTCCAATACCCGATCAGATCGTGTCCGCTCTTCGCTCCTTCGGATGGGATCGCCGCAACCGCGGGCGGAGGCGCCGGTTCATTGATCGCGTTCGGGGTCGGCGCCTGAGGCGCCGGGCAGCGAGCGGACGGGGCGCGCAGCTTATCCGCGTCGGGAAAGCTGTACGGCGCCGCACCTGCGGTGTACCAGCTCATCAATGCAACATCGGCCACGTGCCATGTCGCTCCCTGCGCATGCACCGTTTGCGCAGGCCCCGCCGGGAGGTCGCTGCGCTCATTTGTGTCGAGGGGATCCTGCAGCGTGTAGCGGGTGGCCGGACCATCTCCTCCGCATGCGTGACGATCTGCGGCCTCAAGTTGCGGAAACTCCCATCGCGGAACGATGTTCTCTGCTTGCGGCATGGGCCGCCCGAACGCGATGTGAAACAGCGGATCGTGCAGCGGGTTTTTCACCCATTCGGCCAGTTGCTCGGTCAGCGGCTGCACGTCGCGCTCTTCGACCAGCGGCGGCGGAGATGAGAGGAACGACGCCAGCACAAACGAGTTGCCGGTTGCGGCGTCCACGCCATAGGTCCCCCACGAGCAGCATACGGTGGCATCGCCGTAGACGTAATACGCGGTATTCCGCGTCACCGCGATTACGAGTTTTCCATCGAGGTGCGGAATCTGGAGAAAGATCGCCCGCTGCACGTACTCGGCATCCGCCATCCCCAAGACGGTCCCGGTGCGCTTCGAACTCAGCAGATAGCCATATCCAGCAGGGATCTTCACGGTCACTGGCTTGATCTCGGGTCGCGCCAGCAAGGTGTGCCAGCCCGCGATTGCCCGCGTACCCGCCGTTGCGCGGAGCATGGCATCCGCATACTGGGTCGTTTCCGATCCAAATGCCGCGTTTGAGAACACGGGCGACCGCAGCACCTGCTGTATATTGTCCATCGCATCCAGCGTCGCAACCCTTCCCGCGGCCGGCGCTGCTTCGAACTGCAATCGAACGGGCACAAGGACGGTCGGAATTAGCGTTGTCCCGCCCTGCGCCGGATCGGTTCCCGGCAGCGTTACAACACCGGAGCTCGTGGTGTACCGGAAAGTGGGTGCTGTCCCCTGTCCAAAGGCCGCTCCAGCCGCAAGCACGATAAAGGCAATCAGCAGAAAATGCGCAGTTCTCATCTGAAGTCGATCATAGCTTCGCAGCCGGGACGAGCGCGCGGAAGACGGTTTAGGCCGGCGATCTTCTCCTCGCCGTTCCGCACGAACTCCCCCGCGTGGTGCAGCTGCTCAGCCGATTCGCATCATTGCTCTTGCGATCTTTTGATGTATATATACTTGACCCAATCCCCGAAAACGGATAACACGGCATGACCCATCCCAAATTGCGGATTCTCTACGCCGGAACCGGCAGCGTAATGTTAACGGCCTGCACAGCTGTCGTCAGTCTCAGGCTCGGGTCGGGAAGTTGGGGGGTTCAGCGCGCCGTCCCGCTTGACTGGATCAGTGTCGGCACGCTTGCCACCGCGGTTCTTATGGCGATCATTTACTTCGCCACCAGCGAATCACCTGATCGCGACGCATCGCATGAGGCACCCAGTGATGGTAATTATGCCGGGCGAGACAATCTCGGAAATCAATTCAACGCAAACAAAATTGAATATTACGAAGCCTCAAAACCCGAACCGCCGGCTGCTGTTCTACCCGAGCAAAAACAACAACCGATACTGGCTATGGCAGAACCGGAAATTCCGAAGCTGAAGTTAGATTTCGTCCGGATGAAGATCAAAATCCAGGAAACGGAGGGGGCATTCAGGCATGACGAACAAGGATCGGAATGTGTTTGCGTGATGGTCCACAATGTCCCTGCTGGGCTTGGAAAACTAGCGTTTGATGCCGAGTCAGTATTTGCGAGCCTTACCTTTGAGCACGGCGCATCGCGATCTATCGTTAATCGCGCATGTTGGCTCAATGAAGAAGATAATGAAACGCGAATCGACGTCAGCGAAATGCGACATATTCTCATTGGATTCCCGTTGCATCAGGAATCAACCTGGGTGTCCGTAAATAATCCCAATCGGGCCGATGAGAGAATCGTATCGGATTGGAGCAGGACTCCTCTTCTCGATCTAGAAAAACGTGAGGTCCCATGGATCGATGGGTTACCGCTTGTGGTTGATGTCCGCGTAATATCAAGTGCATTCCGAACCAAGAACATGACCTTCGCTCACAGACGAATGCGATTGGAAAGGCATGGTTTCGTTTACCTCGCGGATTGGATTGATGAACCGTAAGGTAAGAACGGCTCCTCCTTCAATTTGAGGCAGCGCCGCTCTGAATTATGTCGTCTACGATTTCTGCACATCGTTCGCCCCCCAACTTCCGCAACTGATCGGCGCCCGCGCTGGCTCATTTACCCTGAAGGTGTCTACGCCTGATGAGCACAGCCGCGCTCCAACCTGACCACTCGCACGGCCGCAGCGCGGCTTCGCACCAGCGCTATCCGCTGACGCAGGGCGTGAACCCGTGGCTGGTGACGGTGTCGGTGATGCTGCCGACGTTTATGGAGGTGCTGGATACGGCAATCGCCTCGGTGGCGCTGCCGTACATTGCGGGCAGTCTTTCGGCATCGACGTCGGAAGCCACGTGGGTGCTGACCAGTTACCTGGTGGCAAACGCCGTGATTCTGCCGGCCAGCAACTGGTTTGGACGGCGGTTCGGGCGCAAAAACTTCCTTCTGTTTTGCGTGGTCACGTTCACGATTGCCAGCTTCTTCTGCGGAGCCGCGCCGTCGCTGGGCATCATCCTGCTGGCGCGGGTGATGCAGGGAGCGGGCGGAGGCGCGCTGCAGCCTCTGTCGCAGTCGATTCTGCTCGAAAGTTTTCCGGTGGAGAAGCGCTCGCTGGCCATGGCGGCATACGCGCTGGGGATTGTTGTGGCGCCGGTGCTGGGGCCGACGCTGGGCGGCTGGCTGACGGATACCTATAGCTGGCGCTACGCGTTTTACATCAACATTCCGGTGGGCATCCTGGCGGTGTTCATGATCAGCCGGTTTGTGCACGATCCGCCGTACATCAAGCACGCGAAGGTGAGTGCGTTTGACAACCTCGGGTTCGGGCTGCTGATTGTGTGGACGGGGTGCCTGCAGGTGGTGCTGGACAAGGGCCAGGAAGATGACTGGTTCGGCGCGGTGTGGGTGCGGTGGGCGGTGGCACTCTGCATAGGCGCGCTTGTTCTCTGGATCTGGCGCTCGTGGTCCAACCCCAAAGGGCTGGTCAACCTGCACGCGCTCAAGGATCGCAACCTGCGAACCGGCTGCATTCTCATCGCGCTGCTGGGCATGTGTATCTACATCACCATTGCCTTCCTGCCGCTGTATTACCAGGAGGTGCTCGGCTACACAGCATTTGCCGCCGGACTGGTGGTGGGTCCGCGCGGCGTCGGCTCGTTTATCGGCTCGCCGGTGATCGGGTATCTTGGCTCGCGCATGGATCCGCGCAAGCTGCTCTGCGCGGGATTCATCGGATTCGGCATCTGCTCGCTGATTTTCGGCACCATCAATCTGCAGATTGGCCCGCTCACCTTGCTGGTTCCGATCGTCCTTACCGGATTCACCCTCAGTTTTGTGTTCGTGCCGCTGGCCACCCTGGCCACCTCGACCATTTCGCGCGAGGAGATGGGCAACGCCACCGGCATTTTCAACATGCTGCGCAACATCGGCGGATCGATCGGGATCGCGATGGCGTCGACTGCGCTGATCCGGCGGGCCGCGTTTTACCAGACGGAGATCGGGTCGCATCTCTCGCCGTCTAATCCTGCGCTGCAGCAGAAATCGCGCACGATCGCGGCGTATCTCGCGCACCGGCTTGGCACGCCCAGCGGCCGGCCCGGCGCGTTTGGACTGATGTATGGCCAACTGATGCAGCAGGCGGTTCTGCGGTCCTATGTGGATATTTTCCGCTGGACGGCCCTGCTGGCGTTCTTCTGCGCCTGCGCGGTGTGGCTGTTCAAGAAGCCGGCAACGCACATGGCGCCGCCGCCGGGCGCGCATTGAGGATGGCGCATGGTCCGGACTCCCACCCATGCCGCAAAAGACGCGGCATGGATGGGGCACGCCAAGACTGTGGCACCCGCGATGTTAGGCTGAGGCAGTAAACGGTTCCCGAACTCTTTTACAGGACATATGGTCATGCTTCTCGAATCTCTCCGCGAACAGGTGCTTGAGGCCAATCGCGAAATCTCGCGCCGCGGGTTGGCGCCGCATACGTTTGGCAATGCCAGCGGCATCGACCGGTCCGGCGACACGCCATTGGTTGTGATCAAGCCGAGTGGCGTGGACTATGCCACGCTGCGCCCGGAAGACCTGGTCGTCACCGACCTGGACGGGCGGGTGGTCGAGGGCACGCTGCGCCCGTCGAGCGATGTGGACACGCACACGCTGCTCTATCGGGAATTCCCCCAGATCGGCGGGGTGGTGCATACGCATTCCGAATTCGCCACGGCATGGGCCCAGGCCTGCCGCCCCATTCCCTTCCTGGGGACGACGCACGCCGACTACTTCCACGGGCCGGTGCCGGTGACCGAGCCGCTGAGCGAAGCGGAGGTCAAGGAAGCGTACGTTCGGAATACCGGCGCGGTCATTGTCCGCCGCTTTCGCAAGGACGGCCTCGATCCTGTCGCGATGCCCGGGGTGCTGGTGGCGGGACACGCTCCGTTCGCCTGGGGCCGCACGCCGATGGAAGCCGTCGAACACGCCGACGTGCTCGAGTACATCGCCCGGCTGGCGTTCCGCAGTGTGCTTTTGGGGGCTGCCGAAGCCGGCCTGCCCGCATATGTCGGCGAGCACCATTACCTGCGCAAGCACGGTCCAAAAGCGACGTACGGGCAAAAAAAATAGAGGTTCGCGGCGCTGTTTGCATTCCCGCGATGCGAGACCGCGGTCCGCTGGACGGCTTTGGTTGAATGATCTCTTGGGCCTGCGAGTGTCAGGTGGGGACATAACCGGCTCGGAATCAACAGCTCTCGAATTGCATATCTGGATTCCTTTTTACATATCGAACATACAAATTTTCACATCCCCAACGGCCAGCGAACCGCGCGGCCCCTACAAAAATCCAGCCATTGCCTGCCTATCGCATGTATTCTGAGTAGGATGGCAGGCTAGATGGAGCCGCCGCCGAAGCGCCTGCCGGGTGGCAACGGACGTGCATTCGATTCTCTGTTAGACCCGGGCGCCCCAGCATGGAAACGAACCGATCCCACCGATTGCAAGCCACATTGCTCGCCGTACTGACGGTCGGCATGATGCTGCTTGCGGTGTGGAACTTCATGCAGGAGAGCGAGTACCGCCAGCCGGATGACGGCGTGTGGTGGACGGAGGCGGCAAACGGCGCGGGGCTGACTGCGGAAAAGGTGCTGCCGGACAGCCCGGGGGAAAAGTCGGGGCTGAAGGCCAATGATCTGCTGACGGCCGTCAACGACGTTGCGGTGCATCGCGTGTCGGATCTGCAGCGGCAGCTTCAGAGGACGCAGGTCTACGGTACGGCGCACTATGCGATTACGCGCGACGGGATCAAGCTGGACACGCCTGTGCCGGTCATTCCGGAGCCAATGGATCGCAGCCTGGCCCAGGCGCTGCGGCTGATCGGGCTGATCTACCTCGCGATCGGGCTTTACGTGCTGTTCCGGCGTTGGACGGCGCCGCGCGCGACGCACTTCTATCTTTTCTGCCTGGTCTCTTTTGCGCTGTACGCGTTGAAGTACACCCACGAGCTGGATGCAGTGGACTGGGTCGTGTTCTGGTCGAATCTCGTGGCGCAGTCGCTGCAACCGGCACTGTTTGTGCACTTCGCGCTCACCTTCCCTGAAGAGCGCCTGAAGAGGGTGGCGCGGCGATGGCTGCTGCCGCTGATTTACGCCCCGGGCGCGGCTCTGCTGGGGCTGTGGATCTGGGCGAAATTCGAGTGGCAGGCGACGGGCCTGCTGATGCACCGGCTGGATCAGGCGGGTGTGGCGTATCTTGCTTCGTTTTACCTGCTGGCAACCGCATTATTCCTGCTGAGCTACGCCAGGGCGAACACGCCGCTGATGCGGCAGCAGTTGAAGTGGCTCACGCGCGGCACACTGCTGGCGGTGCTGCCTTTCACTGTCCTGAGCGCGATTCCGTTCCTGTTTGAGCTGCGCGTTCCGGCCATTCTGACCAACATCGCGGGCCTGTCGCTGGTATTCCTTCCACTTACGTTCAGTTGGGCCATCGTGCGCTACCGCCTGATGGACACGGACCTGATCTTCAAGCGCGGAGTGGCATACACGCTCGCTACGGGACTTATCCTGGGTGGTTATTTCGGGATTATCGCGATTGCCGCGGACCTGATGCGCAAGCGGCTTCCGGAGTCGGCGCGCGATTGGGGCGGCGCTATCGCCATCATCCTGGTGGCGGCTTTCTTCGACCCGCTGAAGCGGCACATCCAGGGGTGGGTGGACCGGGTCTTCGATCGCCACAAATACGATTACCGCAAGGCGCTGGTGGAGTTTGGCCGCGGCCTGAGCGCGGAAACCGATATCAATGCCCTGCTCGGATCGATTGTCGAGCGGCTGCCGCGCACTCTCCTGGTCTCGCGTGTGGCCGTGTTCCTGAGCGGCAACGACGGACAGCTCCGCCTGGCGGCCTCGCACGGCCTTCCCGCCGAAGTGCGCGTCGAACAGGAGCGCACGGACGCCGAACGGCTGCAACTGGGCTTCCTGAGTTTCGACCAGAACGACGGCCACTCGCATATTTTCTTAGAGAACGCGCAGCAGGCGCTGCACCTGTGGCCGGGCGAGCGCCGGACGGCTGCGCTGCTGGACTTGAACTACTATCTGCCGTGCCGCGTGCAGGACGGGTCGAGAACGCGGACCATCGCCGTGATCGGACTGGGGCGCACGGTGGGCGGCGACTTCCTGTCGAGCGAGGATGTGGAACTGCTGGAATCGCTGGCAAGCTATATCGGCATCGCGCTGCAGAACGCCAGCCTGTACTCGCGGCTGGAGGCGAAGATCAGCGAGTTCGAACGCCTGAAGGAGTTCAACGAGAACATCGTCGAATCCATCAACGTGGGCATTCTCGCCATCGACCTGAACGGGCGGATCGAAAGCTGGAATGCGCAGATGGAGGCCATGTACGCGCTGAGCCGCGGTGAAGTGCTGGGCCAGCGCCTGCGCGATGTCTTCCCGGCGGAGTTCTGTGACGCTCTCGACTCCTTCGGCAACGAGTCCGGCGTTCACAATCTGTATAAGTTCCGCATCACCACGCGAGCGGGCGAACAGCGCACCGCAAATATTGCCGTGGCGCCGCTGCTTTCACGCGAGTTTGTCCCCGTGGGCCGCATCATTCTGGTGGACGATATTACGGAGCGGGTATCGCTCGAAGCGCAATTGGCGCAGTCGGACAAGCTGAGTTCGATCGGGTTGCTGGCGGCCGGGGTGGCGCACGAAATCAACACGCCGCTGGCTGTCATCTCCAGCTATGCGCAGATGCTGACGAAGCAGTTGCGCGGCGATGCTCGTCTGACGCCGGTACTCGAGAAGATCACGCAGCAGAGCTTCCGCGCCGCGGAGATTGCGAACGGGCTTCTCAACTTCTCCCGTACATCCACAACGGAGATGAAAGCGACCAACCTGAACCAGGTGATTCGCGACACCCTTTCTCTGCTGGAGCACCAGTTCAAGACGGCGCAGGTGCACGTGCAGTTGGAACTGGACGAGGGTCTGCCGTCGATCCACGGGAATGCAGGCAAGCTGCAGCAGGTGTTTCTCAACCTGCTGCTGAACGCCAAGGAGGCGATGCCCGGGGGCGGCAATCTGCGGGTGGCCACCACCATGAATGGGCATGTGGAGGCTATCGTCAGCGACTCGGGGGGCGGCATTGCGCCCGAAAACATGAAGCGCATCTACGACCCGTTCTTTACCACCAAGACCATGCCGGCGCCTGGGGCCAAGCGCGGCACCGGCCTGGGGCTCAGCGTGTCCTACGGAATCATTCAGGAACATGCGGGCAAGATTCACGTGGAGAGCGAAGTTGGGGCCGGCACTACATTTCATCTTGAATTCCCACTTTTGAGGAACTCCGTCCATGCCTGAGGTAGACCTTCCCCTGAACGCGTCCGCGCCCGTAGAAAACGGCAACGCATCGGTAGCAAGCATCCTGGTGATCGACGACGAGGCGGGGATTCGCGACTCGCTGGAGGTCCTGCTCACGCTGGAAGGTTACGTCGTGAAGATGGCTGCCGATGGCGACCAGGGGCTGCGCATTCTGGAACTGGAAAATTTCGACCTCGTGCTGCTGGACTTGGCCTTGCCCGGCAAGAGCGGGCTGGAGTTGCTGCCCCTCATCAAGGAGCGCCAGCCGGAGACACCCGTAATCATGATCACCGCGTACGGCACGGTGGACAACGTGGTGGAGGCCATTCGCACGGGTGCCGAGAACTTTGTCCAGAAGCCATGGGACAACGAGAAGCTGCTCGCCGATATTCGCTCGGCGATCGCGCGCCATCGCGCCGAAGAAGAAAATCTGCAGCTCAAGCGCACACTGAAGCAGCGCTATAACTTCACCAACATCGTGGGCAAGAGCGACATCATGCGGCGGGTCTTCGACCTTGTGGCACAGGTTTCGCCGAGCCGTTCCACGATCCTGGTGCAAGGCGAAAGCGGCACGGGGAAGGAATTGATCGCGAAGGCCATCCACGCCAATTCGCCGCGGCGTGATAAGCCGTTCGTGCCCATTAACACGGGCGCCATGCCCTCGGAGCTGCTGGAATCCACGCTGTTCGGGCACGTGAAGGGAGCGTTCACCTCGGCTGTAGCGTCGAAGAAGGGGCTGTTCGAGGTTGCCAACGGGGGAACGCTTTTCCTGGACGAGATTGCCACCATGGGCATGGACACGCAGGCCAAGATTCTGCGCGTGTTGCAGGACCGGCGCTTCATGCATCTGGGAGGCATCCAGGAGATCCAGGTGGACGTGCGCATTATCGCCGCCACCAATGTGGATCTGCGGCAGGCGGTGCGCGACGGGCGATTCCGCGAGGATTTGTTCTACCGCCTGAACGTCATCACCGTCGACCTGCCGCCGCTGCGCGCGCGCCGCGAGGACATTCCGCCGCTGGTGCAGCACTTCCTCGAGTTTTACTGCAATGAGAACGGCATGCCGCCGCGCAAGCTTTCTGTGGATGCGATGCGCGCGCTGGTGGATTACGACTGGCCGGGCAATGTGCGGGAGCTCGAGAACTGCGTGGAGCGCGGCGTGGTCCTGTCGTCGGGTCCCATCATCGGCAGCGACCTGCTGCCCGGACACATTACGGGCCGGAGCTTTCAGGACGCGCTGCTTGAGCACAATCCCAATGCGTCGCTCTTTGACATTCTCGAAGACATCGAACGCCGCATCATCATGGAGAAGCTGGAGCGGTGCAACTGGAACCAGACCGATGCGGCCGAGCAGTTTCGCATTCCGCTCTCGACGCTGAACCAGAAGATCAAGCGCCTGAACGTGGAAGTCCGCAAGCGCGGCCGCGAATAGAAAACGAGCGGTGGAAGAAGCAAAAGGGAAAATAGATCGGGACGCGAAGGGCAGTTGAGTGCCCCGGCCGCGTCCCGTTTTCTTTTGCGATCCTTCTGCTTTTTTTGTTCTCAGGCCACCTTGCGGCGAGCCGGCTCGAACACCAGCGCCTTGTGCCAGCGCTTGAGGAACCCGCGCATGCCCGCCGGGGGCCGCAGCCACAGGTTCGCAGCAGTTTCGCGCGGCTCGGGGCGCATGAGCACGCTCAGGTGCGGCGCCTGAATCTGGTTGAGCGCGAGGAACGCCGCCTCATCAGTCTTGTCATCGCCCACGTAGGCCACCGGAGTGCCCGGGGGAGCCTCGCTCACCAGCGTGCGGATGGCCGCTCCCTTGTCGCGGCCTACGCGCAGTTCCAGCCCGCCTTCGAATTCGAGAAGCATCAGGCCCTCCATTTTCGAGAGCGGCTCGAACAGCTCGCGTGTGCGTTGCTCGATGAATCGCGCGGTGCGCGGAGAAGCGCCGCGCCAGTGCATCACCGCGGCATTCGGTTTGTCCTCAAACTCGCCGCCGAGGTTGTTATGGCGCAAATAGTCGCGTAGCTCGTCGAGCCTGCGTTGCGTGGCGGGCGGGGCCTCCTCAAGCTCGCGCCGGCCGTCTTCCAGCAGCCGCTCCGATCCGTGCAGCCCCCATATCTCGATTGGCTGCTCGAACACGGGAGGGTATCCCCGCAGCAGCGGCCCGATTTCGAGCGCGGGGCGTCCGGTGATCACCACCAGCCGGGTCTGTCCCTGATGAAGTATCTTCGCAAGCGCTTCGCGAACACCGGTGTAGGGCCGGGCCTTGTGACGGTCTACGCGAAACGGCGCGAGGGTGCCATCATAATCCAGGAGCAGCAGGGGCCTGACTCCCGGAGTGAATGTATGGAAGAACTCTTGTAACGTCTTGTTCGCTTCGTCAGTCACTCTAGTCGCCTCTATGGGATATTCGCACTGCGGTTCCGATCGAGTTTTGATATGAGGGCCGCAGGGGTACTCGGGCCCTTAGGTTACGCCCACTTGCGTTGAGGCGGTTCGGATCTGTGCAATACCGGCTCGGGACGAGTCTCCAGGTGCTCGATCCGCAGCTCGCGCAGATCGCCCAGGATGTTGGCCGCCCAGCGGTACACGTTGTGTTCGAGCACGTTGCGGCGCATTCTCTGCATCCGCATGCGGCGATCACTCGCATTCATCTCAAGGCCGCGATGAATGGCGTCCGCAACTCCGTCTATATCGTATGGATTGACGATCAGCGCATCGCGCAGCTCGACCGCTGCTCCGGTGAATTTGCTCAGTACCAGTACGCCGTCTTCGTCATCGCGAGCCGCGATGTATTCCTTGGCGACCAGGTTCATTCCATCGTGCAGTGAGGTTACCAGGCACACGTCAGCCGCGCGGTACCAGTTCGTCACTTCTTCATGGCTGCATTGCCGCTCGATGAGCAGAACGGGCCGCCAGTCCGGCGTCTCGAAGCGCGTATTGATTTGTTCGACCATGCCCTCAACGCGGCGGCGCAACTCGGCATAGCTGGCAATGCGCGTTCTGCTTGGCGCGGCGATCTGCACCATGGTCAAGCGTTCGCGGTGCCAGGGATGTTCTTCGAGCAGCCGCTCGTACGCCATCAACCGTTCGACAATGCCCTTGGTGTAATCCAGGCGGTCCACGCCGAGGATCATCTTGTCGGCGCGGATGCCGAAGTCGCGCAGCAGTTCGTCGCCGGTCTTGCCCCAGGCCGCGCGTTCGGCGGAAGTGGGGTCGATGGCCACGCTGACGGGGTACGGCCGAATGGTGGTGATATGGCCGCGACGCCGCGCCGTCATGTGTTCGCGATCGGTGCGGGATTCGAGCACGCGATCTACCGTGTCAAGGAAGTTGTTGCAGTGGAGCGGAATGTGAAAACCGATCAGATCGGCGCCCAGCAATCCGTCGAGCAGTT
>Ga0157369_10002164_pt1 | contig 23689 bp, 16 predicted proteins | sample C25metaG_FD_113461 | JGI IMG/M metagenome (GOLD analysis project Ga0157369, IMG submission 113461) | Corn rhizosphere microbial communities from Kellogg Biological Station, Michigan, USA - C2-5 metaG | ecosystem: Host-associated > Plants > Roots > Rhizosphere > Soil | place: USA: Michigan... | reverse complement strand
GGAGACGAGCAGGGCGAACTGCTCGGCGTCGATGATCCGCAGACCGAGTGCTTCGGCCTTGGCGAGCTTCGACCCGGCACCCGGGCCGGCGGCGACGAAGTCGGTCTTCTTCGAGACGCTCGATGCGGCCTTCCCTCCCGCATGCACGATCGCTTCCAGCGCACCCTCCCGGGTGAAGCCCTCGAGCGACCCGGTGGCGACGACGGTGACACCCGACAGCACCCCGCCGGCCGCGACAGCGGCGCCCGGCCCCGGGTGTCCGGGAGTCGCCCACTGCACGCCCGCCGCAGTCCACTCCTCGACGATCTCGCGATGCCAGTCGACCTCGAACCAGGCGATGAGCGCATCGGCGATGATCCCGCCCACGCCGTCGACCTCTGCGAGCTCGTCGCGGGTGGCCGCACGGATGGCATCGAGCGAACCGAAGTACTCCGCGAGTGACCGGGCGGCGACCGGGCCGACGTGGCGGATGTTGAGTGCCACGAGCAACCGTGCGAGCGGGCGGGTCTTCGCGCCGTCGAGGTTGGCGAGGAGTTCGATCGCGTTCTTGGACGGCACCGAGGACTCGTCACCGTCGAACTCGGCCGCGGCCGGATCGTGCACGCCGTCCTTCTTGGCGCGTCGGCGGCGGAAGGGCGTGACGCGCTTCTCGGATCCGTCCTCGTTGAGCTTGGGCAGGCCGGTCTCGTTGTCGCGGACGATCACCGTGACCGGGAAGATGTCGGCCATCGTGAGCGAGAAGAGTCCGGCCTCGGTCGTCAGCGGTGGTTCCGCGGGCTCCACCGGCTGGGTGAGCGCCGCTGCCGCCACCTCGCCGAGCGCCTCGACGTCGAGCGCGCCACGGGAGCCGATGTGCTCGACGCGTCCGCGCACCTGCGCCGGGCAGCTCCGCGCGTTCGGGCAGCGCAGGTCGATGTCGCCCTCCTTCGCGGGGGCGAGGGTGGTACCGCACTCGGGGCAGTGCTCGGGCATGACGAACTCGCGCTCCGAACCGTCGCGGAGCTCGACCACCGGGCCGAGGACCTCGGGGATGACGTCGCCGGCCTTCCGGAGGACGACGGTGTCGCCGATGAGCACCCCCTTCGCCTTCACGACGTCCTGGTTGTGCAGGGTCGCCTGACGCACCTCGCTGCCGGCGACGAGCACCTTCTCCATGACGGCGAACGGGGTGGCGCGACCGGTACGCCCGACGCTCACGACGATGTCGAGCAGCTTCGTGTTCACCTGCTCGGGCGGGTACTTGTAGGCGATGGCCCATCGCGGAGCACGACTCGTCGCGCCGAGCTCGCCGTGGAGCGCGAGATCGTCGACCTTCACGACGACGCCGTCGATCTCGTGCTCGACGCTGTCGCGGTGGGCGCCGAAGTACTCGATGAACTCCGCCGCACCGGTCGCCTCGTCGTGGACCCGGTAGTGCGAGGAGGTCGGGAGCCCCCAGCTGTGCAGCAACTCGTAGACCTGCGACTGCCGGGCGACGGGCGGCTGTTCCCACGCGCCGATGCCGTGGACGAGCATCTGCAGGCGGCCGAGCCGGTCGTGCATGAGTGCGAGTTGGGCCGGGTTCTTGCTCTCCGCCTTCTGGCGCAGGGAACCGCTCGCCGCGTTGCGCGGGTTGGCGAAGACCCGTTCACCGGCCGCCGCCTGGTTGGCGTTCAGTTCGCGGAAGGCCTCGACCGGGAAGAAGATCTCGCCCCGGACCTCGACGACCTCCGGGAACTCGACATCCGGGTCGGACGAGGTCAGTCGTTCGGGGATGGAACGGATGTACCGCACGTTCTCCGTGACGTCCTCGCCGACGACGCCGTCGCCTCGCGTGGCCGCGCTCACGAGGCGGCCGCGCTCGTACCGGAGGTTGATGGCGAGGCCGTCGATCTTCAGTTCGCAGAGGTACTGGACGGACCCTCCGGCGTCGCGCTCGACCTTGGCGGCCCAGGCGAGGAACTCCTCGATCGAGAAGACGTTGTCGAGGCTGAGCATGCGCTCGAGGTGCGTGACCGGGGCGAACAGCGTGGTCTCGGCGCGCCCGCCGACGGTCTGGGTGGGGCTGTCCTGACTCTGCAGCTCGGGGAACAGACGCTCGAGCTCCTCGAGCCGCCGGAGCATCGCGTCGTACTCCTCGTCGGAGGCGAGCGACTCGTCTCGCTCGTAGTACGCGTCGCGGAGCTCGAGGATGCGCGAGGTCAGTTCCTCGGCCTCGGTCGATGCCTGCTGGAGGGTCTGTCCGGTGCTGTTCGCCACGGCGTCCAGTCTACGAGCGGCGTCCGACACCGGCGGGCGCTTGACACCCGGCACGTCCTCCCGGATGTGCGCAACGGGGTCGGGGCGGGTCTCATCGAGGAGTAGGGTGTCGCAGTGCCGCAGGAACCATGCGCGCGGAATCGGAGGAACCATGTCCCAGTCCAGCAGTCCGGGAACGGGGGCGGCTCCTACCAGCAAGCAGCTGACCGCGCGCGTCATCGGCATCTCCGTCTCGGCCGCGGTCGGTGGCTTCCTCTTCGGATTCGACTCCTCCGTGGTGAACGGCGCGGTCGACGCGATGCAGGACCACTTCGCGCTCAGTGAGGCGCTCATCGGCTTCGCGGTCGCGTCAGCGCTGCTCGGTTGCGCGCTCGGCGCCTACCTCGCGGGTCGGATCGCAGACAGCCGCGGCCGCATCTTCACGATGCTGCTCGGTGCAGGCCTGTTCTTCGTCTCCTCCTTCGGAGCCGGCTTCGCCTTCTCCCCCTGGGACCTCGTCATCTGGCGCATCGTCGGCGGGCTCGGTATCGGCATCGCCTCGGTCGTGGCTCCGGCGTACATCGCCGAGATCGCGCCGAGCGCCATCCGCGGCCGTCTCGCCTCGCTGCAGCAGCTCGCCATCACGCTCGGCATCTTCGCCGCGCTCCTGTCCGACTCCGTCCTGGCGGGCGCCGCCGGCGGCGCGTCGAACCCGCTGTGGTTCGGCGTCGAGGCCTGGCGCTGGATGTTCATCGCCTGCGCGCTCCCGGCCGTGGTCTACGGCGTGCTCGCGATGCGGCTCCCCGAGTCGCCCCGGTTCCTCGTCCGCAAGGGCAAGTCCGACGAGGCCCGTCGGATCTTCGCGACCGTCTGGCCGCAGGAGGAGGTGGATCGCGCCGTCAAGCTCGCCGAGCAGGCGGTGAAGGACGATGAGCAGCAGAAGAAGGCGACCCTCTGGGGCGGACGCTTCGGGCTCCTGCCGATCGTCTGGATCGGCATCATCCTGTCGATCTTCCAGCAGTTCGTCGGCATCAACGTGATCTTCTACTACTCGACGACGCTGTGGAAGGCCGTCGGGTTCCAGGAGTCCGATTCGCTCCTCATCTCGGTCATCACCTCGGTGACGAACGTCGCGGTCACCATCGTCGCCATCCTGCTCGTGGACCGCATCGGTCGACGGCCGATCCTCCTCGCGGGCTCCATCGGCATGACGGTCTCGCTCGGTGCGATGGCGATCGCGTTCACACAGTCGGTGACCGACAGCGCCGGCGAGGTGTCGTTGCCCCAGCCGTGGGGAACGATCGCCCTCGTGGCCGCCAACGTGTTCGTGGTCGCGTTCGGCGCGTCGTGGGGACCGCTCGTCTGGGTGCTCCTCGGCGAGATCTTCCCGAACCGCCTGCGCGCGAAGGCACTCGGTGTCGCGGCGATGGCGCAGTGGATCGCGAACTTCCTCATCACGGTCAGTTTCCCGGCCCTCGCCGCGTTCTCCCTGCCGGTGACCTACGGCATGTACGCGCTGTTCGCGCTCCTCTCGTTCGTCTTCGTCCTCGCGAAGATTCCTGAGACCAACGGCCTGACGCTCGAGGAGGCGGAGACCCTCTTCGTCAAGAAGCCCAAGAAGTCCAAGGCGGGCGCACCGTCTCGATCCTGAGACCGACGCGGAACGCCCGACGAGCCTGGCTCGTCGGGCGTTCCGTCGTTCCGGGGTCGTCAGGCGGAGGCGGCGGCTCCGACGGGTACCGCGCTGACGGTGCGGTCGATCGTGAACTGACCGAGGACGCGCGTCCCGCTGTACAGCACGGCGGTCTGTCCGGGAGCGACGCCGTCGAGCGGCGTCTCCGGGTGGACGACGAGTTCGCCACCGACGAGCGTCAGCGCGGCGGGGACCGGGTCCGCGTGCGCACGGATCTGGACGTCGCACGGGATCGCTTCGGCACCGACCTCCGGAGCCCTCCCAGCCCAGGTGAAGCGCGAGCCGGCGATCTCTCCGATGGCGAGCGCCTCCTTCGGCCCGACGACGACCGTGTTGTCCTTCGGACGCACCTCGAGGACGAAGCGGGGACGTCCGTCCGGCGCCGGCACGCCGAGGTGCAGGCCCTTGCGCTGGCCGACGGTGAACGCGTGGGCACCCTCGTGCGAACCGACGACGGCTCCGTCGCGGTCGAGGACCTGGCCGGTCTCGGTACCGACCCGCTCCCCCAGCCAGCCCTTCGTGTCGCCGTCGGGGATGAAGCAGATGTCGTGGCTGTCGGGCTTGTTCGCCACCGTGAAGCCGCGCTCAGCGGCCTCGGCACGGACCTCGGCCTTCGACGGCGTCGCCCCGAGCGGGAACATCGAGTGCGCGAGCTGTTCGGCGGTGAGCACGCCCAGGACGTACGACTGGTCCTTCGCCCAGGCACTCGCCCGGTGCAGTTCTCGATCACCCTCGGGGCTCGTGACGATCGTGGCGTAGTGACCGGTCACGACCGCGTCGAACCCGAGGTCGAGCGCCTTCTCGAGCAACGCGGCGAACTTGATCTTCTCGTTGCATCGCATACACGGGTTCGGGGTCCGGCCGGCGCGGTACTCGGCGATGAAGTCGTCGACCACGTCGAGCTTGAAGCGCTCCGAGAAGTCCCACACGTAGTACGGGATGCCGATCAGGTTCGCCGCACGCTGGGCGTCCATCGAGTCCTCGATGGTGCAGCACCCGCGACTGCCGGTCCGGAGCGTGCCCGGCATCCGGCTGAGCGCCAGGTGGACGCCGACCACCTCATGGCCCGCGTCGACGGCGCGTGCCGCTGCCACGGCGGAGTCGACTCCGCCACTCATCGCTGCCAGAACTTTCACCGGGCAAGTCTACGCGCCAGCCGCCGGACGGCCACCCGCAAGCAGCGACGGGAGGGCTGCTCAGGGACGAGCGCCCAGTGCCGTGTCGCGGTCGGCGGAACCGGCCCGACTCGCCTGCGCGTACGCGCGCGGCAGCGCCTGGAGGAAGTCGTCCACGTCGCCCTCGGTCGTCGTCCGGCCCAGCGTGATCCGGAGGACCGATCGGGCCTCGGTCTCCGGGCGTCCCATCGCGAGCAGGACATGCGACGGTTCCGGGACGCCGGCCTGGCAGGCGGAACCCGTCGAGACCGCCACCCCCGCGAGGTCGAGCAGGAAGAGCATCGAGTCCCCCTGTGCGCCGGGGAACACGAAGTTCGCGTTCGACGCGAGTCGCTCGCGGGGATCACCCGTCAGCTCGGCCTCCGGAACGGTCGCCCGCACGCCGGCCACGAGTCGGTCGCGCAAGGCGCTGAGACGCTCCTGTTCCGCGGTCCGCTCGAGCGCCATGAGCTCTGCGGCGACGGCGAATCCGACGGCTGCCGCGACGTCCTGCGTGCCGGAGCGGAGTCCGCGTTGCTGTCCGCCACCGTGCTGCAAGGGCTCGACCACGGCTGCGCGACTCACGACCAGGGCTCCGATCCCCACGGGACCACCGATCTTGTGCGCGGAGACGCTGAGCGCGACGAGACCCCCGGCACCGACGGATCCGGATGCGGCGCGAAGGTCGGCGAGGTCGATGGGGAGGTGTCCGTAGGCCGAGACCGCGTCCAGGTGGAACGGCACCTCGGACGCTGCGGCGAGCGCCGCCAGCCGGACGACGGGCTGGATGGTGCCGACCTCGTTGTTCGCCCAGAGCGCCGTCGCCACGGCGATGTCGGGGCCGTGGTCGGCGAAGCGCGCGGCCGCCGTGTCGAGTGAGACCCGGCCGAGGTCGTCGAGCGGGATCCAGAGCGGGGATGCACCCTCGTGGCGCTCGAGCCACTCGACGGTGTCGAGCGTGGCGTGGTGCTCCCCCGCGGGTGCGAGCACGGCGGCGCGTCGTCGATCCTGCTGGCGGTGCCAGTAGAGCCCCTTGAGGGCGAGGTTGATGGATTCGGTGCCGCCGGAGGTGAAGACGAGTTCGATGGGGTCGCATCCGAGGGTCGCCGCGACCCGCTCACGTGCCTCTTCGAGGAGGCGGCGGGCCTGTTGCCCGGGGCCGTGGATGGAGGCCGGGTTGCCGACGGTCGCCATCGCGGACGCGTAGGCCTCGATCACCTCGGATCGCACCGGGGTCGTCGCGGCGTGGTCCAGGTACACCACCATGCCGCTCCTCCCCTCGCCGCGTTGTCCGCGGATCTTCGCGCACTCCCGCACTCACTACTGTAGAACCCATGAACGCTGGTGACCCCTTCCACGATCTCGGCGTCCGCCTCGGCCCGTCCGGTGGTGAGCTCCGTGTGTGGTCCGAGCATGCGGATGCCCTCGAACTCGTGATCTTCGACGACAAGGATCTGAACTGGATCACCCACTCGGTCGAGATGACCCGCGACGACGACGGTGTCTGGAGTGGGAGTTCCGAGGAGCTGGTGCTCGGCCGACGCTATGCGGTCCGCGCCTCCGGGCCGTCCTCGCCGAACAACGCCTTCGACCCGAGCCTCCTGCTGCTCGACCCCTACGCCCGCGGCCTCGCCCGGGTGTCGGCAGAGCAGTGGCGGTCCGTCGTCGTCGACGACGCGTTCGACTGGGGCGGTGTGCAGAAACCCCGTATCCCGCTCGACCGGACCGTCGTGTACGAGGCGCACGTCAAGGGGCTGAGCAAGCTGCACCCCGACGTTCCGGAGGAGTTGCGGGGCACGTACGCGGGCCTCGCCCACCCCGCGATGATCGCGCATCTGCACGACCTCGGGGTGACGAGCGTCGAACTGCTTCCGGTGCACGCGTTCACCTCTGAGCAGCGTCTCATCAAGCAGGGCCTCGTCAACTACTGGGGCTACAACACCCTGAACTTCTTCAGTCCACACGCCTCCTATGCGACGAAGACGGCGCAGGCGGGAGGCGCGGACGAGGTCCTCCGCGAGTTCAAGGGCATGGTGAAGCTGCTGCACGAGGCCGGCCTCGAGGTCATCCTCGACGTCGTCTACAACCACACCGCCGAAGAGGGGCCCGGCGGCCCCCGCACGAGCTTCCGCGGCATCGACAACGCGACCTACTACCGTCAGGACGCCACCGGCGCCTACATCGACGTGACGGGCTGCGGCAACACCGTGGACTTCGGCCATCCGGTCCCCCAACGGCTCGTGCTCGACTCGTTGCGATACTGGGCGGACGAGGTGCAGATCGACGGCTTCCGGTTCGACCTCGCCGCGACGCTCGGTCGGAACGCGGCGGTCGAGTTCACGCCCGACCACCCCCTGCTCGAGGCGATCGTCCACGACCCGTCGCTCGTCGACGCGAAGATGATCGCCGAGCCCTGGGACGTCGGGATGGGCGGCTGGCAGACGGGGAACTTCCCCGCCGGTTGGCACGAGTGGAACGACCGGTACCGGGATCGCGTCCGCAACTTCTGGCTCTCCGACATCGACTACGCGAGACGGGCGGACGCCCCGGTCGGGATCGGTGGGTTCGCGACCCGTCTGGCCGGATCGAGCAACACCTTCTCCGCTGAGCGCGGTCCGCTGGCCTCCGTCAACTTCATCACGGCCCACGACGGGTTCACCCTGGCCGACCTCGTCTCGTACGACGTCAAGCACAACGTCGGGAACGGCGAGTCCAACCGCGACGGCACGGACAACAACCGTTCCTTCAACCACGGTGCCGAGGGCCCGACGGACGACCCCGCGATCCTCGCCGCTCGTCGAAAGGCGATGCGGAACCTGCTCGGCACGCTCCTGTTGTCGGCGGGTGTCCCGATGCTCACGGCTGGCGACGAGTTCGGGCGGAGTCAGCGCGGCAACAACAACGCCTACTGTCACGACTCCGAGCTGACCTGGGTCGGATGGACGAGGGAGCCCTGGCAGGATCAGTTGCTCGCGCACAGCCGCCGGCTCCTCGAACTGCGCCGCGAACACCCCGCCCTCCGGCCGGAGCACTTCGCCGCCGCCGGGACGACGGTGCCCGGCGCGAGCGTCATGGACTGGTTCGACGCGTCGGGCGGGACCATGAGCACCGAGGACTGGACGAGTCCCCGGAACCGGACACTGCAGTTCTTCTCGACCAGCACGCCGGAGTCCGAGGAGCTCGACCGCGTGCTGCTCATCGTGCACGGCGTCGAGCAGCCGGTCGAGGTCACCTTGCCCCAGCACGAGGGCGTGACCGCGTTCGTGCGCATCTGGAACTCCGCGGACGACGCACCGACGTCCGAGGAGGAGCAGTTCGTCCCCGGGCAGACGGTCCCGGTCTCGGCCACGTCGATGCAGCTCTTCCGAGCCGTCTGACGATGGCGAAACGGAGGGCCGAGGGAGGCGGCACCCCGGCGACGGTGACGTTGACCTCGCTGGGCATCCCCTTCACCCCGCGCTCCTACCGACACGACCCGTCGGTGACGGCCTTCGGTCTCGAAGCCGCCACGGCGCTCGGGGTCGACCCGCCCAGGGTGTTCAAGACCCTGCTGGCGGAGGTGGACGGGTCGCTCGTCGTCGCGATCGTCCCGGTCGCCGACCAACTCGACCTCAAGGCGCTCGCGTCGGCCCTCGACGGGAAGCGGGCGACGATGGCGGACCCTGCCGTCGCCGAGCGGAAGACGGGCTACGTGGTCGGCGGCATCAGCCCGATCGGGCAACGCACCGCGCTCCCGACGGTGCTCGACGAGAGCGCCTTCGAGCACGAGACGGTGTTGGTCTCGGGTGGTCGGCGCGGATTCGACCTCGAACTCGCCCCGTCCGACCTCGCATCGGCAGTGTCCGCCGCCGTCGCACGGATCGCCAGATAGTCGGATCCCTCGACGCACCGGTCCGAGGGTCGCACCGGCGCGTCGGAGGGGATCGCCCTACTGGTCCGCCACGGCGACGAGCCCGAGTTCCGCGGGGGTGAGGAGCAGCTCGTGTCTCGGCACGATGCGCACCGTGTACCCGAACCCGCCGGCCCGATCGAGGGGAAGCGTTCCGGCGTACTCGAGTGTGTGCTCCGGCCGACTCGTCGACGGGGACTGCTGCTGCTCGAGCGGCTGCGTCCGGATGTCGAGCAGTTCACCCCCGGCACCGGGCACCCCGTAGACCACCTCGACGGTCACGTCCTCGGGTGACAGCGATCCCAGTTGGACGTAGGCGCGCAGCCGCAGCACGTCACCGACCTGCGGGACCGCGTCGACACCGCCGCTCTCGACATGGGCGACCGCCAGCTGTGGCCAGGCCTCGCGCACCCGCTGCTTGTAGGCTGCCAGCTCGCGTGCCCGCTGCTGATCGGACGCGTTCAGCTCGCGCTCCATCGCCGCCGCCGGGAGGTACATGCGCTCCGTGTACTCGCGGACCATGCGGTCGGCGCTGAGCGGTTCGGACAGCGTCGAGATCGTGTGTCGCACCATCTGCATCCAGCGCTGCGGCAGCCCGTCGTCCTCGCGCTCGTAGAACCGCGGTACCAGCTGGTGCTCGAGGATCTCGTACAGCGCCGTGGCCTCGAGGGCGTCGCGTTCCTCGTCGTCCGCCGCCCCGTCCGCCGACGGGATGACCCAACCGTTCTCGCCGTCCGCGTACTCGTTCCACCATCCGTCGAGGATCGACAGGTTCAGTGCTCCGTTGAGTGCGGCCTTCATGCCGGAGGTCCCGCAGGCCTCGAGGGGACGCAGCGGGTTGTTCAACCACACGTCACAGCCGGGGTAGAGCGTCTTGGCCATCCCGATGCCGTAGTCCGGTAGGAAGACGATGCGCGATCGGAGCTCGGGATCCTGGGCGAACTGTACGAGGCGCTGGATGAGCCGCTTGCCGTCGTCGTCCGCCGGGTGTGCCTTGCCCGCTACGACGATCTGGACGGGCCGTTCGGGGTGGAGCAGGATCGCGCGCAGTCGGTCGGGATCGCGCAGCATGAGGGTGAGCCGCTTGTAGCTCGGCACCCGCCGGGCGAACCCGATCGTCAACACCTCGGGGTCGAGCAGTTCGTCGATCCAGGACGGGAGCACCGCTTGCGGGTTCTGGGTCCGATACCCATCGGCGATCCGGCGCCGCACGTCGGCGACGAGGCGCTCCCGCATCCCGTGCTTGCGCGACCAGAGCTCGGCGTCCGAGAGCGACGGATCGGACCAGTCCGCCCGAGTCGTGTCGGTCGTCCCCCACCGGTCCACGGCGAGGTCGACGAGCGATGGATCCGTCCAGCTCGGGGCGTGGACACCGTTCGTGATCGACGTGATCGGCACGTCCGAGACGTCGAAGCCGGGCCAGAGCCCTCGGAACATCGCCCGGCTCACCTCACCGTGCAACCGACTGACGCCGTTCGCGCGCTGCGCCAGACGCAGGCCCATGATCGCCAGGTTGAACACCTCGGCCGAGCCGCCGTTCGCCGTCTCGTCGCCGAGTGCGAGGGCGTCCTGTGCGGCGACGCCCGGAAGCAGGTCACCGCTGAAGTAGCGCGTGATCACCTCACGGTCGAACCGGTCGATCCCGGCCGGAACGGGGGTGTGTGTCGTGAAGACGGTCCCGCCGCGTACGAGCTGCAGCGCCTCGTCGAAGGAGAGTCCGTTCCCGACGAGGTCGCTGATCCGCTCGAGCCCCAGGAAACCGGCGTGGCCTTCGTTGGAGTGGTAGACCTGCGGCAGCGCGTGGTCCGTGAGCTCGCTCCATTGCTTGATCGCTCGGACGCCGCCGATGCCGAGGAGGAGTTCCTGCAGGAGTCGATGCTCGCCGCCACCGCCGTACAACCGGTCCGTCACGCCGCGCAGCTCGGCGACGTTCTCGGGGATGTCCGTGTCGAGCAACAGCAGTGGGACCCGACCGACTTCGGCGATCCAGACCCGTGCCGACAGGCTCCGGTCGTCCGGGAGCGCCAGGGTGACGGTGACCGGTGTCCCGTCCGGCTCCCGGAGCACCGCGACCGGGAGTCCGTCGGGGTCCTGCACGGGGTAGGACTCCTGCTGCCAGCCGTCGTTCGTGATCGACTGCGCGAAGTATCCGGAGCGGTAGAGGAGGCCCACGCCGACGAGCGGCACCCCCAGGTCTGACGCGCTCTTCAGGTGGTCGCCGGCGAGGATGCCGAGGCCACCCGAGTACTGCGGCAAGGCCGCGGCGATACCGAATTCGGGCGAGAAGTAGGCGATCGTCTGTGGTTTCGGGTCAGGGAGGCCCTGGTACCACCGCGGCTCCTCCAGATACCGGCGGAGGTCGGCGTGCAAGGCGTCGGCCCGACCGACGAAGTCCGCATCGGCGGCGAGTTCCGCCAGTCGCTCCGGTGTCACGAGTCCGAGGCCGCTGATCGGATCATGGTCGGACTCGCGCCAGACGTCCGGTGCGATCTCGTCGAACAGGCGCTGCGTCGGCTCGTGCCACGACCACCGCAGGTTCGCAGCGAGGGCGGTGAGCGAGGTCAGGGACTCGGGGATGAGCGCGCGGACGGTAAACCTGCGGATAGCCTTCACGCGCTCACTCTAGGGCAACCGCGGTGGCCGCTCAGGACACGGCAGCACCCGAGGCCTTAGCATGACGCGCGACACCCCGCGCGCCCCTTCATCGGTGGTCGTTTCGCGGTACGGTCGGACCAGTGGCACCGAAGGAGATGGAACGCACTATGCCGAAGTCAGTACCGCAGTCCTCCACCGTCGACGACGCCGGACCGGTGTCGCTCACGCTGTCCCCGAACATCGGGCGCATCCCGATCCTGGATCCGACTCCCTCGGTCGAAGGTGGCCGTTGGCCGGCCAAGGCGTTCTCGGGCGAGGTGGTGCCGTTCGGCGCGACCGCGTTCCGCGAAGGGCACGACCTCATCGGCGTCGAGCTCCTGTTGACCGACCCGCGCGGGAAGACGGTCGTGCATCGGATGTCCCCCGGCGCCCCGGGCACGGACCGCTTCGAGGTCGAGGTCCAACTCGCGACGGAGGGCACCTGGCGGTACCAGGTCCGCGCCTTCGCCGACGAGTTCGCGACCTGGGAGCACAACGCCCGGGTCAAGATCGAGGCCGGTGTCGACGTCGAGCTCATGTACCTCATCGGCGCCGAACTCCTCGAGCGCGCCGCGACGGACAAGCTCCGCCCGGCGAAGGACCGCCGCTTCCTCACCGCCGCCGCCAAGCTCCTCCGCGACACCGAGGCCGAGCCGGAAGCCCGGTTCGCGGTGCTCGACGACCCCGAACTCCTCGCCATCGCCGACCGCCGGCCGTTCGCCGGTCTCACGAGCACGAGCGACGAGCGAGTGGTCCGCGTCGAGCGCACCCGGGCCGGCGTCGGTTCCTGGTACGAGTTCTTCCCACGGTCGGAGGGTGCTGAGCGGAACCCGGACGGCTCGTGGACGTCGGGCACCTTCCGCAGCGCAGCCGGGCGGTTGCCGGCCGTCGCCGCGATGGGGTTCGACGTCCTCTACCTGCCGCCCATCCACCCCATCGGCGTGACGTTCCGCAAGGGACCGAACAACACGCTCACGCCCGGCGAGCACGACCCGGGCTCACCTTGGGCGATCGGTGGTGCCGCGGGCGGTCATGACGCGATCCATCCCGACCTCGGCACGGAGAAGGACTTCGTCGCCTTCGTCCGCCAGGCGAAGAAGGTCGGCCTGGAGGTCGCCCTCGATCTCGCCCTCCAGGCGTCGCCGGACCACCCCTGGGTGACCGAGCACCCCGAGTGGTTCACGACCCTCCCCGACGGCACGATCGCGTACGCCGAGAACCCGCCGAAGAAGTACCAGGACATCTACCCGGTCAACTTCGACAACGACCCGGAGGGCATCCGGGCCGAGGTGTTGCGCATCGTCCGCCACTGGATCTCGCTCGGCGTCCGCATCTTCCGCGTCGACAACCCCCACACCAAGCCGCTCGACTTCTGGGAGTGGTTGCTCGCGACCGTCAACCGGACGGACCCCGACGTCGTGTTCCTGGCGGAGGCCTTCACCCGTCCGGCCCTGCTGCAGGGTCTCGCGAAGGTCGGGTTCCAGCAGAGCTACACCTACTTCACCTGGCGCAACACGAAGGAGGAGCTCGAGGAGTTCCTCGGCGCGGCGGCGACCGAGACCGCCGACTTCCTCCGGCCCAACCTGTTCGTCAACACGCCGGACATCCTCACCGAGTACCTCCAGTTCGGTGGTCGGGCGGCGTACAAGGTGCGCGCGGCGATCGCTGCGACCGCCGCGCCGACGTGGGGGGTCTACGCCGGGTACGAGCTCATCGAGAACGTCGCCCGTCCCGGTGCCGAGGAGAACATCGACAGCGAGAAGTTCGAGTACCGTCCGCGGGACTGGGCCGCTGCGGAGGCCGCCGGCACCTCGCTGTCGCCCTACCTCACCCTGCTCAACCGGATCCGGCGGGCGCATCCCGCCCTCCGGCAGTTGCGCAACATCAGCTTCCACTGGAGCGACGACGACCAGATCCTCGTCTTCAGCAAGCATCTCGACCAGCGGTTCACCGACACCGGTGAGCACGACACCCTGCTCGTCGTCGCCAACCTCGATCCGCACTCGGTCCGACAGACCATGGTGCACCTCGACCAGACCGTGTTCGGTGGCGTCCCGGGCGGCAGCTTCGACGTCACCGACCTCGTCACGGGAGCCGAGTGGATCTGGTCCGACAGCAACTTCGTGCGCCTCGACGCCTTCACCGAGCCCGTGCACATCCTGAGCGTGAGGATCCGACCATGACGACCAGCCCCGTGACCCCAGACGGAGCCGCTGCGCCGAAGCGCTCCGGCCGTCGAGCAGCACCGATGCCGGTCGACGCCACACCGGCGCCGCGGGAGCTCCCGCTCCCCTCCGTCGAGGACTGGATCCTCGACGCCGTCGCGGAGGGCCGCTACCACGATCCGCACGAGATCCTGGGCCAGCACCTGATCGACCTGGGCGGGGTGAGCGACCCCCTCGTGGTCGTCCGGGCCAGACGCCCGCTGGCCGAGCAGGTGACGGCGGTGCTCGCCAACGGTGCGCGCGTCGAGCTCGCGCACGTCCGCGCCGGCATCTGGCAGGGCTTCCACGTCGACGGCATCATCGACTACACGCTCGACGCCCGCTACAGCGACGGATCGATCTGGAACGCCGACGACCCGTACCGGTTCGCGCCGTCGATCGGCGAACTCGACCTGCACCTCATCGGCGAGGGTCGCCACGAACGACTCTGGGACGCCTTAGGCGCCCACGTCACCGAGCTGCGTGGGGTCACCGAGTCGGTCGCCGGCACCGCGTTCGCCGTCTGGGCACCCCACGCACGCGCGGTCCGGGTCATCGGCGACCTCAACTCCTGGGACGGCACGGCGCACGCCATGCGCAACATGGGTGCGACGGGTGTCTGGGAGCTGTTCATCCCCACCATCGGCGCCGGCGAGCTGTACCGCTTCGAGATCCTGACCCAGCGCGGCGACTGGGTCCGTCGGTCCGACCCGATGGCCCGGTTCACCGAGCGCTCCCCCGCCACCGCATCCGTGACCGGTGTCAGCGACTACCGCTGGACCGACGAGGCGTGGCTCGATCGGAGAGCCGCGAGCGATCCGCACAACGGACCCATGAGCGTCTACGAGCTGCACGTCGGCTCCTGGCGTCCCGGGCTCGGTTACCGGGACCTCGCGGACCAGCTCATCGAGTACATCGCGGAACTCGGCTACACGCACGTCGAGTTCATGCCGCTCGCCGAGCATCCCTTCGGCGGCTCCTGGGGGTACCAGGTCACCGGCTACTACGCACCGACGAGCCGCTTCGGTTCGAGCGACGACCTGAAATACCTGATCGACCGTCTCCACGGCGCAGGGATCGGCGTCCTCATGGACTGGGTGCCCGGCCACTTCCCCAAGGACGAGTGGGCCCTCGCGAACTTCGACGGTCAGCCCCTCTACGAGCACCCCGACCCGCGACGTGGCGAACAGCCGGACTGGGGCACCCTCGTCTTCGACTTCGGGCAGCCCCAGGTCAAGAACTTCCTGGTGGCCAACGCCCTCTACTGGCTCGAGGAGTTCCACGTCGACGGCCTGCGCGTCGACGCCGTCGCCTCGATGCTGTACCTCGACTATTCGCGGAAGGACGGCGAGTGGCTGCCGAACGTCCACGGCGGGCGCGAGAACCTCGAAGCGATCAGTCTCCTCCAGGAAGCGAACGCGACGGCCTACCGGCGGAACCCCGGGATCGTCATGATCGCCGAGGAGTCGACGAGTTGGCCCGGCGTCACGGCGCCGACGAGCGCGGGCGGTCTCGGGTTCGGCCTGAAGTGGAACATGGGCTGGATGCACGACTCGCTCCAGTACATCGAGCACGACCCGCTCTACCGGTCACACCACCACGGCGAGATCACCTTCTCGATGGTCTACGCCTTCAGCGAGAACTTCCTCCTGCCGATCAGCCACGACGAGGTCGTCCACGGCAAGGGCTCCCTCCTCGCCAAGATGCCCGGTGACCACTGGCAGCAACTCGCGAACATGCGCGCCTACCTCGCCTTCATGTGGGCCCACCCCGGCAAGCAGTTGCTCTTCATGGGCCAGGAGTTCGGTCAGCCCTCCGAATGGTCTGAGGAACGCGGTCTGGACTGGTGGATCCTGGACCAGCCGAGCCACCGGGCGCTGCTCGGCCTCGTGTCCCGACTCAACGCCGTGTACACGGAGCACCCGGCGCTCTGGGCCCTGGACCACGACGCCGCCGGCTTCGAATGGCTCGACGCCGGGGACGCGCAGAACAGCGTGCTCTCCTTCCTGCGCTGGGACGACGACGGCAACGTGATCGCCGCACTGGTCAACTTCTCCGGCGCCCCCGTCGGCCCGTACCGGGTCGGCCTGCCTCGCGCCGGTCGGTGGGAGGAACTCCTCAACACCGACGCCGTGGAGTACGGCGGATCCGGCGTGGGCAACTACGGATCGGTCGAGGCGTCGGCGTCACCGTGGGCAGGACGCCCGGCTTCCGCCGAGCTCACGCTCCCCCCGCTCGGCATGATCTGGCTCAAGCACGTCGGCTGATCAGGCTTCCGCAGCACCCGGATGCACGACGAAGGCCCGCCTCCCTCGGGAGGCGGGCCTTCGTCGTGCATCGGTCGGTCAGTAGAGGAGGCCGGTCAACCGGGCCCTGGCCTTCATGACGCGCGGGTCGGTGACGCCGGCGACCTGGAAGAGCTCGAGCAGGCGCGTCCGGACGGTGTCCTTACCCGACTGGTCGAGGTCGGGGAACAGCGTCAGCAGACGGTCGAAGGCGTCCTCGAGGTGTCCTCCGGAGAGGTCGAGGTCGGCGACGGCCAGCTGGGCGTCGAGGTCGGCGGGAGCAGCAGCGGCGCGCGCGCGGATCTCATCGAGGGTCTTCCCCGTGAGGCGGTGCAGCAGACGGACCTGAGCGAGGCCGGCCACGGCCATGTCGTCCTTCGGATTCTGCGCGATGGCCTTCTCGTACGCGGCGATGGCCGTCGGGTAGTCGGCACGCTCGATGGCTTCGTACGCCTCGGCGTGGAGGGGCGGCAGCGGCTCCTCCACGGGTTCGGCTGGAGCTGCGGCGTCCCCTTCGGCGACGACGGCCCGACCGGAGACCCCGTTCTGTCCGGCCAGCTGCAGCAACTGCTCGATCACATCGCGCACCTGCGACTCCGGGATGGCGCCGTTGAACATCGGCACCGGGCGTCCGCCGACGACGGCGACGACCATCGGGATCGACTGCGCCTGGAACGCCTGGGAGAGCTGCGGGTTCGCGTCGACGTCGACCTTGGCGAGCACGAAGCGGCCGGCGTATTCGGCGGCGAGGCGTTCGAGCACCGGGGAAAGCTGCTTGCACGGTCCGCACCACTCGGCCCAGAGGTCGATGACGACGGGGACCACGGAGGACAGCTCGACGACCTGACCGAACCCGTCGTCCGTCGCGTCGAAGACCAGGGACGGGACCTGGACGGTCTGGCCGGTCGTCGCGCCGGGCTCCTCTGCCGGTGCGCCCGCCCGCGTCGACGCGCCCGCGGGCGGCGTCTGGTGGCGACGAGCGAGGCCGGAGAGGTCGACGGCGCCGCGCAGGTGTGCTGCGCTCGGCTCCGCGGCACTCACGGGAGCTCCGATGCGGCGATGAGGGTCTGGGTGAATCCGAGCAAGGTGATCTTCTCTCCGGAGTTGACGGCTGGCACGTAGAACAGGAGCTGGTCGCCGTAGGTGGCCTGCGTCCCCTTCGCGCTCTCGGTGATCCCGGAGAGCGCGGCGACCGCACCCGAGGGTTTCACGGTAGCACCGGCCGTGACGACCGAGACCACCTCGCCCTCCTGCACGTTGACGGCGACGATCGCACCCGAGTCGTTGGTCGCCAGTGCGACGTTCGGGCCGGTACCGGCGGCCGCCGAGAAGGCGATGCTCGCCGTCGTCGGCAGGTTGGCGGCCTTCGTGGCGCGGTCCGCAGCGACCTGCGTCCGGAAGACGTCACCATCGGCGTTGAACATGCCGGCGAAGGTGCTCGCGTCGCCGTTGGTGATGATGTCGGCGTATGCCGCGGCGATCTCCTCCGGCGGCATGACGAGCAACTTCGAGTCCGGCGGGACGCTCGCGGCACCGATGGTCGCGGGCGCGACGTTCTCGAGTCGGGCGCCCTCGAGGAGCTTCTCCGCGTAGACGACCTGGTAGTTCGACCGCGGGTTCTGCTGGGTCATCACGAGGACCGTCGGCGACACCGTCTCGTCGGCCTTGTCCTGGATGGCGGTCATGACCGTCCGAGGCCAGGCATCCGTCGCCTGGGGCAGGGTGAGCGTGACTGGCGACGCGGGGATGGGCGTCGCCCCGGCGGCGTCGGCCACCTTCGAGCGGAGGGCGTAGTTCGCCGTGCGCTCCTCGAGAGCCGGTCCGGAGAACCGGACGGCTGCAGCGGTGCCGTCGAGCGCAGCATCGGCCTCGGACGCCGCCGTCGAGATACGCGACACGATCCGCTCGACCTGTGGCACGGTGACGACGGGCGCGGCGAAGTCCTGGTCTTGGCTGTCGGCCGGCAGGTCCGTCGCGGTGACGGTGGGCGTCGGTGACGGCGCTCCGATGGTCGGCCAGTAGTCCTGGGAGCAGCCACTCAGGCCCAGGGTCCCGATGAGGACGAGCGGTACGCCCACGACGAGTGACCGGCGCAACGGGGAGCGCTTCGTCTTGCCGGCTCCGAGTTCACGGGGGCGGCGCGGCTTCGGTTGTCTCGACATCTTCGTGATGCCCTTCTGTCCTTGTCCCGGACCCTTGCGACGCGGGCCTCGCGAGCGACGCATGCGCTGGATCCCCGAGAGGTAGAGCACGATGCCGGCGAGGAGCACGAGGATGCCACCGGCGATCAGCGGACCGGCCCACGGGGTGGCGTTGTCGAGTGGCCAGGAGAGTCGGAGGGAATCCGGAGCTGCGGCCGAGCCGTCGGTCGCGATGAGCACGTCGATGTCCTTCGGCAGGTTCATCGTCGCGATGACCGCGCCCGCCTCGTCGTACTCACCGAGCCAGAGGTCGGATCCGCGCGGGTCCGGGCCCTTCTCGGCGGTGGTGGTGTCGTCGCTGGCCTCGGGGGCCGGCGTCGCCGACGGCTCGGGACTCGGGGTCGCCCCGTCGTCGTCGGTGGCGTCCGCCTCGGCCGTGACGGTCGTGGTCGTCAGGGCGGTACCGGCACTGTTGACGCCCACGCGGCTGTAGGGCTCGTCGCCGAGCCAGGCCGTGATGTCGTCGGAGCGCCCGTAGCTCATGAACACCTGCGTGTCGCCGCCCGCGCCCGCCACGATGGACTGCGCTCCCGGCTGCGACTGCAGCACGCCCCCGGGGATGACGATGAACCGGTCTCCGCTGTCGACCGTCGTCGACAGGCTGAAGGTGCCGGGCGAGAGGAACACGGTCCGTTGCGCGATTCCCGTCACGATCATGACGGCTGCCACGACGAACGCGGCGATGGCGAGAACGAAACGCACGGATTACTCTCCTCTGGCGTCGGAACGACGCGGGTGATCCTGCGTCCGACGGGATCCGGCGGGTCGGGCCGGCAGGAGACGCAGGTGGTTCAGGCTATCGGAAATGACTGAGAGGCGGCTAGACGGCCGCTGGGAGGCCGGGAGCCGGCCAGTGGGTCGGCAGCGGCAGCGCCTCGGGACGCACTGCAGCGACGATCTCGGTGAGCACGCGTCGGGTCTGGCTCTCCCCCACCCACAGGTGCTTGGCGCCGTCCACCGGGACGAGCGTGACCCCGGGGAGGACGCCGAACCGTTCCGCCGCTTCCGCGGGTCGGAGGTAGTCGTCGAACTCGGGCACGAGGACGACCATCGGCCGGTCGTCGCCGGCCCAGGCCCGGAGCTCGTCCTCCGTCGTGCGGTGCAGCGGCGGAGACAGGAGGATCACTCCCTCGACGGCCGGGTCGCGCCCGTACTTCAGGGCCAGCTCGGTCCCGAACGACCATCCCACGATCCACGGGTGCGGAAGCCCGCGCTCGGCCACGAACGCGAGCGCGGCCTCGACGTCGGCCCGCTCGCCGACGCCGCCGTCGAAGGCGCCGTCGCTCGTCCCTCGAGGAGACGAGGTGCCGCGGGTGTTGAAGCGGAGCACCGCGATCCCCGCGAGCGCAGGCAGGCGCGCCGCGGCCTTCCGGAGCACATGGGAGTCCATGAACCCGCCGGCGGTCGGCAGCGGGTGGAGCGTCACCAGGGTCGCGACGATCTCGCCGTCGGCCGGCACCGCGAGCTCGCCGACGAGGGTGAGGCCGTCGGCCGTATGCAGCTCGATCTCCTCGCGGACGGCGGGGAGCTCGGCGCCACCACGGATCTCGATGGTGTCGGTCATGAGTCAGTCCTCCGGGGCAGTGTGGTCGGGTCGATTCGCGGCGTGCGGGCGTTCACCGGATCCGCCAGCAGTGGGAGTGCCAATGCCGCCGGGCAGCGATGTCGGCCTGGTCGCCCAGGACCCCGTCGGCGCGCCACGTCACCACATGTGCGGTGCCGGGCGGGATCGACTGTCCGCATCCAGGACACACGTAGGTCTTCTGCGCACTGGAACCGCTGACGGGCTGGACGAACCAGGATCCGTCTCGATGGTCCTCGGTGCGTTTCCACCCTGCCATCAGCCGTTCGAGACCGTTACCCTCGTCGTCGCCGGGCCGTGGCCGGTGGCGGTGGTGTCGGGGCATGGGTCAAGTCTAGGCTCAGCCTCCACGACCGTGTCGGGAGGCGGTTCCGGTCAGTACCAGCCGTTGGACTCCGAGTGGGCCCACGCGCCGCACGGCGTGCTGTACCGACTCGTGATGTACCCGAGACCCCAGGTGATCTGCGTCGCGGGGTTGGTGGCCCAGTCGGCTCCGGCCGAGGCCATCTTGGAGCCGGGAAGCGCCTGCGGGATACCCGTGGCGCCAGAACTGGCGTTGTAGGCGTACACGTTCCACCCCGACTCACGGTTCCACAGGGAGACGAGGCAGCTGTACTCGCCCTCGCCCCAGCCGTTGGCCATGACCATGTCGTAGGCGATCGCCTGAGCCGTGCCCGGGTCGGGCGTGCCTGCCGCGGGAGCGCTGCCCGTGGACGAGGAACCGCCGTCGGTCGCGGCCGGCGTCGCCACGGGAGGCGGCGGCGGCGGAGCGACGACCTCGTAGCTGTCGCGGGCGAAGGTGTACTGGTAGTTCGAGCTCGCGACGACGGACTGCGCCGCGTTGCCACCGAACTGCGCCTGCTTCTCCGCATAGGAGGACGCCACGACGCTCGAGGTCGGGTCGACCATCGTCACGGCGACGAAGCCGAATGCAGCCGTCGCGGCGAAGATCCCGAGGACCTTCTTGCCGCGAGAGCGCGGCCGACGGTACGACTGCACTGCCTTACCGGTGTTCGGCTGGGCTGATGGTTTCCACGGGGTCACGTCAGTTGAGTCTTGAGGCACGATGCATCGATGGTAGCCGAGAATGCCTGATCAGGCCACCTGGTCGCCCGACGCTCAGCGAACCGCCAGCATGACGTCCACGACGCTGTCGAGCAGTGCGTCGACCTGCGACTCGCGGTATCCGGCCCATTCGTTGCGGAACACGGCCGTGCGGACGCGGTCGATGTTGAGCGGTGTGCCGTCGTGGAAGTAGGCGACGAGGCGGTCCGCGAGGGCGTCCACGTCCTTCCGGCTGTAGCCACGGGCGAGCAGGCTCACGCGCTGGAACCGTTGGCCCTCCGGCCTGGTCAGCCGGTTGAGGATGACCTGCGCGGTGCCGCGGGCGTCGCGCAGCCACTCCTTGGCGCCGCGCTCCTCGACCGACCGTTCCCGCTCGCGGAGCGAGAAGGCGTCCTCGAGTCGCTCGAGCGCCGCGTCGACGTGCTCGGTGCTGTAGCCGCCCCGGACGAGCCGGAACGCCACGTGCCGGATGTCCTCCGCGCTCAGGGTCGCATCCGCGTCGGCGTCGGCGTCCTGCCCGTAGGCGGCGCGAGCGCGGTCGAGGAACTCGTCGACCTCGGCCGGATCGTAGCCACGCTTCGAACGCTTTGAGGTGGGGAAGATCGTGCTCACCGGACCATTCTCCCCCATGAGGGGCTGATCGGGCGAAATCGGACCGGGCCAGAGCTCAGACCGCGAGTCCGCCGAACAGCAGGTAGACCACGTAGGCGACGACCGCCGACGGCAGGATCGAGTCCAGGCGGTCGAGGAATCCCCCGTGCCCGGGAAGCCACGAGCTCATGTCCTTCACGCCGATGTCGCGCTTGATGAGCGACTCGGCGAGGTCGCCGACCGTGGCACTGCCGAGGAGCAGCAGGCCGAGCAGGACACCGACCCACCACGGCACACCGAGCATGAGGATCGCGAGCAGCACACCGGCCACGACCGCGACGACACCCGCCCCGGCGAAGCCCTCCCAGGTCTTGTTCGGGCTGATCACCGGCGCCATCTTGTGCTTACCGAACGACAGGCCGCTCACATACGCGCCGACGTCGACGCAGATGACGAGGATCAGGAACGCCAGCGTCCACCACTCGCCCTCGGGCTGGGCGACCAGGAACACGGCGAAGGAGGCGAGGAAGGGGACGTACACCTGGATGAACGTCCCGGACGCGAGGTCGCGGACGAGCGTGGGAAGGTCGGTCCGCTTCGAAGCGATGGCCTGCTCGGCCACGCGCCAGACGATGACGAGCAGGATGCCGAGCAGGACGACGGACCAACGCCAGACGTCGTGGAGGAAGAACGCCGCCGGCTGCATCGCGACGGCGGAGATCACGGTCGGGATCGCCGGCACCCGGCGCCCGGTCTGCTCGAGGGCCTTCCGCAGCTCAAGCGTGGCGAAGGCCACCACGGCCGAGGCCAGGACGACGAAGATCACCTTGAAGATGATCAGACTCACGAGCATGATGCCGCCCGCGGCCACCCCGATGAGGATGGCGTTCACGAGGTTCCGACCGACGCGTGCCTCGATGCGTTCGTTCGTCGCGTCGAACTGCGCCTTCGTCGCCTGGACCTGCCGTTCGATGTCGGCACGTTTGGCGTCGACCTGCCGCTCGAACTTCGCGCGGCGGTCCTTCAGCTGGGAACGCAATTCCTGCGGACCCGACTTCCCGGACCGGCCGGGTTCGGGTTGCGACGGATCGCTCGATCGCCCGGGAGCGACATCGTCTTCCACAGGTACCTCCAGCGGGCGTGCCGTCGGTCGAGGGACCGGTCGGCGAACGGAATCAGCGGTGGGACAGCGGCTCAGATGGAGAGCAGCTCGGTCTCCTTGGCCTTCAGCGCGGCGTCGACGGCGTCGATGTGCGACTTCGTGACGGCCTCGAGTTCCTTCTCGCCGCGTGCGACGTCGTCGTCGCCGACCTCGCTCTTGAGCGCCTCGAGGTCGTCCTTGCCCTTGCGACGGATGTTGCGGATCGACACCTTCGCGTCTTCACCCTTGCCGCGGACGATCTTCACGTACTCCTTGCGACGCTCAGCGGTCAGCTCTGGCATGGTGACCCGGATGACGGTGCCGTCGTTCGTCGGGTTGGCGCCGAGGTTCGGGATGTCACGGATCGCCTGCTCGATGTCGCGCAGTGCGGACTTGTCGTAGGGCGTCACGACGATGGTGCGCGCTTCCTGGTTCTGCAGGGAGGCGAGCTGCGCCAGCGGCGTCGGCGTGCCGTAGTAGCTCACCAGGACCTTCTGGAACAGCTGGGGGTTGGCGCGACCCGTACGCACCGTGGCGAAGTCATCCTTCGCGGCCTCGACGGCCTTCGACATCCGGGTACCAACATCCGAGAGGACATCCGCGATCACGAGCACTCCTTTGATTGCATTACTGGGTTCAGTCTAGTCGGGCGGCGGGGCTCGGCCTGGCCGCCCTGCCGCCTAGGCGGAGGTGACGAGGGTGCCGATCGCGGCACCGCGGATGGCCGCCGTGACGTTGCCGGCCGGCTCCATGCCGAAGACGCGCATCGGCATGCCGTTGTCCATGCAGAGGCTGAAGGCCGTCGAGTCGACGACCTTGAGGCCGCGCTGGAGCGCCTCCTGATAGGAGATGGTGTCGATCTTCGTCGCGGTCGGGTCGACGCGGGGGTCGGCGGTGTAGACGCCGTCGACGCCGTTCTTGGCGACGAGGACCTCGACGGCTCCGATCTCGAGCGCGCGCTGTGCCGAGACGGTGTCGGTCGAGAAGTACGGGAGTCCGGCGCCCGCTCCGAAGATGACGACGCGACCCTTCT
>Ga0157369_10002163_pt1 | contig 23691 bp, 25 predicted proteins | sample C25metaG_FD_113461 | JGI IMG/M metagenome (GOLD analysis project Ga0157369, IMG submission 113461) | Corn rhizosphere microbial communities from Kellogg Biological Station, Michigan, USA - C2-5 metaG | ecosystem: Host-associated > Plants > Roots > Rhizosphere > Soil | place: USA: Michigan... | reverse complement strand
CTTTGCGCATCGGTCTACGATGGGAGCATTCGGGTCCTTGGACAGAGCGCTTCGACCGGCTTTCCTATTTCGATCCCACCCGACCTACCGCCGTTCTTGCCACCAACGGGATGAATGTGCTGGGCAATATCGCGCTCGTGAATTCGGCGGACAACAGTTACCGCAGCAATATTTACCCCAAGTGGGGCCAGCTCGCTCCTCGAACTGGCTTCGCGTATCAGATCACGCCGAAGACGGTATTTCGCGGCGGATATGGAATTTTCTGGCTTCCGAACGATGTCGCCTGGGACTACAGCCCTAACAACGATCCACTCAACACATTGTCCACGCCCATTATTCCCGCTGTTTAACTGGTACTCCCGTAGCGAACATCAGCAACCCGTTTTCCAACGGCGTGGCGCAGCCTCCGGGACGCAGTCCGAATTATCAGCAGATCCTGCTCGACCGGGGGTTGACGGAATCGCAACTCGCCAATCCCTTGGTGCAGGCTGCTATCGGCGACTTGGGGTCCGCAGGGGACGACCACAATACAGTCGGCATTTCCGCTTCATTTCGGAACGAATTCGAACCAAACCAATTCGCAGGGTGGTGGCTCACGGCCGAACGTCGTCGCGGGCTGCAACAAATCCGTGTCGGGATCGGCACAATCGCGGCTGGGTATTGTGGTTCAACACGTCCTGCTTTAACGCTCCTCCTCCTTTCACCTACGGCAACGAGAGCCGCAACGACCCTAATTGACGGTCTGCCGGAATTGCGCAGTGGGGTTTTGCCGCGGTCAAGAATTTTCCGATTGCGCCCGAGGCCCGTGCCAATATCCAGTTCCGTGCCGAATTTTTCAACATATTCAACCGCGTACAGTTCAACTATCCCAATCAGACACAACGGAACGCAGCGTTTGGACAAGTGACAGGCCAGCAAAGTCTTCCGCGACTGGTGCAATTTGCCCTACGCCTAAATTTCTAAAAGGCGAACAAACAGCGTTTTTTACGAAACGAAATGGCCTTGGCGGGTTGCACGCTCGATTGCGATTCGAAGCCAATGTAATCTCGCGCAGGTGCAGGTCGGGGATCGATTTGTTCTAAGTAGCAGAATGGAAAGAGAAAACTTTTATTTCTCATGCAGGCGGCGGAACTCCGCCATCTCGTGTTCGGCTCCGGCGGCGTTGCCCTGCTTGAGATAAATTCCGGCGAGACCAAAGTGCGCCTGGGCGGCGAGGACCGTGTCTTTTTCGATGGTGAGCAGGCGCGTCCAGGCGGCTTGCGCCGCCGGCAGGTCGTTTTGAAGAGAGGCAGACTTGCCAAGCGAATAGAGCGTTTCCGGCATCCCGGGCTGCAATTTGTCAGCTCGTTCGAGCTCAGTCCGAGCTTCGGATAGTTTGCCCTGTTCGAGGCAGGCAGCGCCCAGGCGATAGACCGCTTCAGCACTGCCAGGCTCAATTTGGGTCTCGGCGCGGAACTCTGCTTCCGCGTTCTCCCATTGAGACGAGGCGGCATACAGCCGGCCGAGCGCCAGATGAATCTCGGGAGTGTAGGGCCGCAGACGGAGGGCTTCGCGATACTCCTTCTCGGCTTGGGGGACCTGGCGTAACACGGCGTAGTTTTCGGCGAGGGCCTGATGGGCTCGCGGGGAGTCCGGATAGGATGCATCGAGGGAATCGAAGATCTGTTTTGAGAACAGGCCGCTGGCTCGACCGAGGTAGTACATCAGATCGGGATCGTTGGGCTGCTGCTTGAGGGCCGCACTCAGATTGGCGATGGCTTCGGTCAGATTTCCGGTTTTGAGTTGGGCGATGCCTAGAGCGCCTTGAGTCCGCTGCAAGTGCGGAATGGCTTCCGCCGCGTAGCCGGCCGAGAGGAGAGCCATGCCGAGCATCTGGTCGGCACCCGGCAACTGGGGGTTTAGCTCGAGCGCCTTTTTGAGAGGGGCGATCGCGGCCGAATATTGATGGGCATCCAGATATGCGGCGCCCAAATTGACAAAACCGGCGGCGAGTTGGGGCGCGAGTTCCGTCACTTTTTGGAACTCCGCGATGGCCTCGGGGAGCTTCCCTTGTTGCTTTGCGGCGAGGCCCGCCTGCGCGTGCTGAACCACTTCGGGCGACACGGCTTGCCACGCCAATCCTGCCCATAAGGCGAGCGCGGCGGTCACTTGGGCTCCTCAATGTTCATCATGGTCATGATCGCGCAGCGAGCCGCCACGCGAGAAGACGAAAGTTCTGTTCCGTTAAGTGATGAGCCGCCGCGCCAATTCTTCCGGCCGGCTAATCAGCATATCGGGCGGGTAGGCCAGAAATCCTTCGGGCTGGAAGCCCCAGGAGACACCGCAGCCACGGACACCCGCATTGCGGGCGGTTTGGATATCGACAGCGCTATCGCCGATCATCCAGGTCCGGGCCGATTGCGAGCCAGCATCCTCGATCAACGTCCGGATGCCGATGGGATCTGGTTTTTTCTGCGCGAAGCTGTCGCCTCCATAGATCCAACCGAAGTGCCGGTCGAGCGAGAGCGCCGCAATCATATCGCGGCTGATGCGCACCGGCTTGTTGGTCAGGACGGCGAGCTGGTGTCCCTCGGCAGATAGCTGTTCGATCATTTCCGGTACGCCTGGATAAGGTTGCGTGTGTTCGAGGGCGTGCCCACGGTAATAACGCAAAAAGAAACGCAAGCCCTCCTCGGCCAAAGCTTCGCTGACATCCGGTCCCAGTGCCCGGCGTACCAATACAGAGGCTCCATTGCCTACGTAAGAATAGATGAGGTTCGGATCGAGCGGAGGCATGCCAAAATGAGCGCGCGTGGCATTCATGGTGATTGCGAGATCCTTGGCCGAGTCGATCAGCGTGCCATCCAGATCGAAAATCAACAATAGCGGAGCGGTCAAATTTCGTGGACGCGTCCACGCGCAGCGTGAGACTGTTTCAAATTTTGCATTTGCTGAGAAAAGGAATCTTTCCATTGGCGCGGCGCGAGTTCGGCCAGCACAACAGCGACAGTATTGGCGTAAGGCAGGACTCGGGACGTCTGCAGATAGTGCGGCGTAGGAGAGGGCGCGAAGGCCACCAGGACGCTGGCGAGGACAGCAACAAGTAAGACACCGCGGAGAAAACCGGCCGCGCCGCCGAGCAGATGGTTGAACCAGGAAAGGCCCACCCAATTCATGAGGCGAGAGAGAAGCGCAGCGAGTAAGGCGCCACAGATCGATATCCCCACAAAGATAATCAGAAAGCCAACCACGCTTGCCAGAGCCGGCGAGGCAACCCAGGGTTGCAGCTTGACGGCCACCAGACGGTAGCACCAAAAGCCGGCCAGAAGACCAAGCACGGTGGCGGCAAATCCAACGACCACCCGCGCAAAGCCGGTTCGCAAACCGGCTGCGGATGAAGCTAGAATGATGATCGCCAGGACCACATCGAACCAGTTGAACGACGAGGTCAAGAGGCGCGATTCTCCTTGCCGGGCGCGGCGAGCGGCAACAGCTCAAGGCCGGTCAATCGCGTATAGGCGTCGATATATTTCTCGCTGGTTTTACGCACGACGTCTTCGGGAAGAGAGGGCGCGGGCAGCCGCTTGTTCCATCCGGTACGTTCCAGATGGTCGCGAACGAATTGTTTGTCGAAGGAGAACTGCGGCCCACCAGGTGTATAACTATCGGCCGGCCAGAACCGTGAGGAATCCGGCGTCAACACTTCGTCGGCCAGGATCAGCTTGCCTTCCACAACGCCAAATTCGAATTTCGTATCCGCTAATATTATCCCTTTTTCGAGCGCGTAGGCGGCGGCGCGGGAGTAGATATCGAGCGTAAGATCACGAAGCTGTCCGGCCAGATCGACACCCAGCGAGTTGGCAACGTAGCGAAACGGCACGTTGACGTCGTGACCAGTGACGGCTTTGGTGGCAGGTGTGAAAATCGGCTCCGGCAGACGATCGCCATCGCGCAGTCCGGATGGAAGCGGGATGCCGCACACTTTACTGCTCCCGAGGTATTCCTTGAATGCCGACCCCGCCAAGTAGCCTCTGGCCACGCATTCCACAGGCAGCATCTCGGCCTTCTTCACCAGCATCGAGCGCTCCCGCACGGAAGGATGCCGGGAGGCGCGCCGGGGGAATTTTGCCAGGTCAGCGGTGATCAGGTGCGACGGTACGACATCTTTCAAAAAATCAAACCAAAATAGCGATAATTGCGTTAACACGCGACCCTTGCAGGGAATTCCACTGCCCAACACGCAGTCGAACGCCGAGATGCGGTCCGTCGCGACAAACAGAAGGCTGTCGCCCAAGTCATAGATGTCCCGCACCTTGCCCCGACCGGCCAAGTGTAACGACAGCTTCGATTGCAACAGGACGGCATCCTGACACATACAACATGAGTATCCCAAAGCTCCCTATTTTTACGTGAATAAACGGAAAATTTGAGGCACGGGCGGTATTATTTTCCTGGCAAAACGCTCTCTTGCCGAGTGATTCCAACCCATCCTCGTTCTGGTTTGTGACGTGCTTTCTAATACTTCCAGAAGGAGTTCCATTTATGAATACCGACACGGTGCAAGGAAAATGGAAACAAATGAAAGGTGCGTTAAAGCAGCGCTGGGGCAAGCTGACAGACGACGATTTAACCACATTGAGCGGTAAAAAAGACGAGCTTATCGGCAAGTTGCAAGAGCGCTACGGTTACACGCGCGAGCAAGCTGTTATGGACGCGGACGATTGGGCCACTAAGGCCTCATATGCGTGGGATGACGAAGTGCAATCGGCCAGAGCCGGTAAGAAGTAGCGGAGTTGAGGCGGGACCGGCCGTCGCTACACTGTAGAGATGCCGGTCCCGTATCGCTTCGCAACCTGTAATGAATTGTTCGAGAAACGGCCGTTTGCGGAGGTTTGCCGAAAGTTGCGCACCCTCGGCTACGAGGGAATTGAACTGGCTCCTTTCACTTTAGGAGAGGATCCGGCGGGGATCTCGAAGGCGAAGCGGACGGAAATCGGTTCGCAGATAGCTGACGCAGGATTGCACTTCGTAGGGTTGCATTGGTTACTGACTGCGCCTCCCGGGCTGCACGTCACGGCGCGAGACGAAATACAGCGACGGCATACGTGGGAATATGTTGGCCGTCTCATCGATCTATGCGGGGAGCTAGCGCAGTTCTCGAATTGTCAAGAGTCTGTGGTCGTATTCGGGTCGCCTAAGCAGAGATCTTCTAACGGTGGGCTGAGTCCGAAGGAGTGCGTCGATATCTTCGCGCAAGAACTGGCACGCGCCGCACCTAAAGCCCAGGCAGCCAGCGTAACGCTTTTGCTCGAAGCGTTGTCACCGAGCCAGACCGACGTCGTTACCAGCCTGGCTGAAGCGGTTTCGATAGTTGAACAGATCGATAGCCCTGCTGTGCAGACGATGTTCGACGTTCACAACGCGATAGACGAAGTAGAGCCCCACACGGAGCTGCTACGTCGTTTCATGCCGCATATCCGACATGTGCACGTGAACGAAATGGACGGCCGCGAACCCGGAATGGGAGATTATCCGTTCGACACGCTGCTAGCCACCCTAGCCCAGCTCAACTATTGCAGGTGGGTTTCGTTGGAGGCATTTGACTTCAGCCGCGACTCTTACGACGTAGCCGCGCGGGCGATAAGCCACTTAAAGGCGGCTACGCCCGACGGAGTAGCCGCTGCTCAAACATTATGAATCGTTACATCGTTACTGGAGGCGCGGGCTTTATCGGCTCCGCGCTGGTGCGTGCCTTGCTCGCCGAGGGCCGCTCCGTTCATGTGATAGACAATCTCTCGACCGGCAATTTGCGGAATCTTGATGAGGTAGCTGACCGAATCACGATACATGATCTGGATATCTGCGACTATGCCCACCTGGCGCCGGTGATCGCCGGAGCGCATCGCGTTTTCCATCTCGCGGCGATTCCGTCAGTGCCCAAGTCGATTGATAATCCGGAACCGAGCCATGCGAGCAATATCGATGGCAGCTTCAACGTGTTTCGTGCCGCCGCCGATGGCAAGGTGGGCCGCGTCATTTATGCCGCGTCTTCGTCGGCCTATGGGGATACGGAGGTCCTACCGAAGACCGAATCGATGGCGCCGCGCCCGAAATCGCCCTATGCTGTACAGAAACTTCTGGGCGAATACTATGCGAGCGTATTTTCGGATTGCTTTAACCTCGAAACGACTGCGTTGCGCTTCTTCAATGTGTTTGGGCCGCGTCAGGACCCCACGAGTCCGTATTCGGGAGTGCTCTCCATTTTCATGAAGTGTCTTCTCGAACGCCGTAGCCCGACTATTTTCGGCGACGGCGAGCAGTCGCGCGACTTTACGTACGTGGAGGATGTCGTAGGACTCTTGGTGAAGGCTGCCGAAGCCAAAGGCGTTTCAGGCAAGACCTTCAACGCGGGCAATGGCGGCCGGTACACGTTAAATGAGACTTGGGATTTGTTGCAGAAGATAGAAGGTGTGCAACTGCCCGCCCGCTATGGAAATGCGCGCCCAGGCGACGTGCGGCACTCGCAAGCCGACACTGCTGCCGCGGTTCGCGAACTCGGTCATGCGCCACAGTTCTCTTTCGAGCAGGGCTTGCGTCTCACTCTGGATTGGTATCGCACGCAATGGGAAGCGACGGCGCCAGCCGAGCCCGTGGTCGCCAAACGCGTGTGACGGATTCGTTTCGGTTAGGCGAAGATGGCATCTATCGATGCGACGCCTTTCAGGAATTCATATGGCAAAGCCACGGCTTCGGTACACGTTTCGCGAACCCCAGCGCTGATGTAACGCTGCGACAGATTCATTCCGCCCAGGTGCATAACGCACAGGGGCTGGCCGATCGAGCAAATCAGGGAGATGGGCTTGCCACGGGAGAAACGTCGCTAAAAATCGGAGTTCGCACCGCGGATTGCGTTCCGATCCTGCTGCTCGACACCCGCCAGAGAGCAGTTGCCGCGGTTCACGCCGGATGGCGCGGAACGGCTGCAGCCATCAGCCAGCGCGCCGTGGCGAGTATGAACGACTGGTTTGGAAGCAAGCCTGCGGATGTATGCGCCGCTATCGGGCCTTCGATTCGAGTGTGCTGTTACGAGGTCGGCGCCGAGGTCGCAACCGCACTCGCACCTTTCTTCCCGGAGTGGCCGGCAGTGACCGACAAACGCCATTTGGATTTGGCGGAGGCAAATCGGCGGCAGCTCAAAGCCGCGGGTCTGAGGGCGTCGCATATCTCCGACTCCGGTCTCTGTACGGCATGTCTGCCGGAGCAATTCTTCTCGTTTCGTCGTGAACCATCGAATCCGGGTCGTATGCTGAGCGCGATTTGCCGGCTGGCGTGACCGCCAAGTCCTACACTCAAGAGAGGAAATCTGAAATCTATGGACCGCAAAGCAAAAGCACAATGGAAAGGCGACCTGAAATCGGGCGCCGGGATTCTGTCTACAGCGAGCGGCGTGCTATCGAACACGCCTTATTCATTTCGCGACCGTTTCGAGCAGGGAACAGGAACCAATCCGGAAGAATTGCTCGCGGCCGCTCACGCCGGCTGCTTCACGATGGCCCTTTCTCTGATGCTGCAGAATGAAGGGCTGAAGGCCGATAGCCTCGAGACGACCTGCACCGTTACGCTCGACAAGGAAGGCGATGGCTTTGCGATCAAACGGAGCCGGCTGGAATTGCGGGCGCAGATTCCCGGAGCTTCGCAGGAGGCTTTCACCCGTGCGACCAACGCGGCGAAAGAAGGATGTCCGGTCTCCAAGCTCTTCGATACGGAAATTATCCTGGACGCGAAGCTGGAGAGTTAGGGCGACCTCGAAATGCGGCGCCGGAGACATTCATCGCCGGATGGCTAGAAAGACGACGATCGCGAAGACGGCGGCAACCAGGATCGCTGACTTCCATTTTATTTGCGTTTGCGGGCTGCTAAGAGCGATGCTCGATGGGCCGCTGAGAATTGGTGGAAACAGCATCCGCAAGGTGGAGAGCAGCACAAGGCTTATGCAACTGCCGTAGAGCAGAATCTCAAAGGGCACCGCGAAACTGGCCGACAGGAACGCTACCGATATACACCCGGCACATTCGAATACGGATTGGGCCCAGCCACGCTGCTTAGCCGGATCGGCATAGGCGTTGGAAAGCAGCACTCCTAACGCAATGAGCGCCGTTGGCATGGCTAGCCGAACGAACCCAGCGTGATTGTAGAGGAAGACTTTTTGCCCGAGCCACCAGGCCGCAGTAGAAAAAGCCAGATAAACGGTGAGACCCTCCATGAAAAATACTTGAAAGTCCGTGGTGCGTCGAATTCTGCTGAAGACAACGCATCCGAGCACCGGCAGTGCGGTGGCGACATACTCTTGTCGCGACTTGCATTTCTCACGCAGATCTCCCAGGACGTGTTCGCGAGCGGCCGGGGGCAGGAGCAAACGGAATAGTTTCTCAACACGCTCGAGGGGCATACTTTATCCTGCTTCCTCGTCCCATTCCTTCCTCCATTTGCGGGTCCAATCCCGTCCAAACACCCGTGTGATGACTTCGGAAATTCGAGCGGCTGTGGCGGCAGATTCCTGCAAGGCCTGTTCGCCGATAGCCTCCACGCGATAGTACCTTTTGGCGCGCCCGCCACGTTCGTTTGTGGGATCAGAAAGCCAGGATGATACGAAGCCCTTATCCTCGAGCCGATCCAGAGTGACGTATACGGCGCCCAGCGAAATCGTCTTGGGTTGGGCTAAATCGGCCACTTTGCCATGGATGGTCACTCCGTAGGCATGGTCACGCAAACTTAGAATCGCAGCTAGCACGAGCTGCTCGAACTGGCCGAGAGAGCCGATGCGGGCCATTTGTACAACAGTGTAGGGGAAATGGGCCCGTCAGTCAATAGTGAGAATTTATCTTGAGTAACATACCGACTGGTCTGTATGCTCGGGATATGAGGGCAATTCCGGCGGCGGCCAAAACAACCCAGAGCATGCGGCAGCGCATTCTGGGGGGGGCCTTTGCGGAGTTCTACAGGAACGGGTTCCAGGGCGGGAGCCTGAATCACATTGTCGAGACGGCGGGCGCGACCAAGGGGGCGCTGTTCCACCATTTTGCGGGCAAGCAAGAGTTGGGCTACGCCGTGGTGGATGAAATCATTTCGCCACTCTTGATGCAGCGCTGGCTCGATCCTTTGACGGACTCAACCAATCCAATTATCGAACTGAAACGGGCCTTTCGGCAGTTTGTGAAAGAGGACATCGAGAGTGGCGCGTGGCTGCAAGGCTGCCCGCTAAACAATCTAGCGCAGGAAATGTCACCGCTCGATGAAGGGTTTCGCACGCGGATCGACAATTTGTATGGCTTGTGGCGAAGACGTCTTGCCACAGCGGTGGCAGCCGGCATCAAGGCAGGGAAGATCAGAAAAAGTATTGCTCCAAAAAACGTGGCAGCTCTGGTAGTGGCTGCGCAGATGGGCATTTGGGGCACGGCCAAAAATTCACAGGACGCCGATCTCATGAGGCAGTCGGGCGAGACGGTCTGTGAGTATTTGGATGGCTTAAGCGAACAGTAGGAGGAGAAATATATATGTCAACCCCAGCTCTAAAGCAACAGACTTCGCCAGATGAGGCGGATATCCGCGCCTCATTGAGAGCGTCCAACCGGCGCATCACGCCAAAGATGCCGCGGCGATTGCGGCGCCGTTCGCTCCGCAGGCGGCCATCTTCGATCTGGCGCCGCCGCTTGCGCATCGCGGTGTGGACGTCGACGAAAAGAAGACGTGGCTGGACACATGGGAAGGTCCGATCGATTTAGAGACACGCGATCTCCACATTACGGTAAGCGGTGACTCTGCCTTCGGGTATGGCTTCTATCGCATGAGCGGAACGCCGAAGGCGGCGGGCCGGGCTGTCAGTTTCTGGATGCGGGCGACGGTTTGCCTCCAGCGAAGTGAGGGCACCTGGCGCATTGTGCATGAGCACACCTCCGTGCCGTTTTATATGGACGGCAGCCTGCGGCCGGCTTTCGACCTCGAACCGAAAAGGAAATAGTAAGTACGGTCTTCAACGCGTTTCCGCGCACTTCCGTTTTTGGGCGCGATCTGTTGACAAGTTATCTTGGCGGTGCGATCGCGCGCCGGTAATCCACCGGAAGATTCGGTCAAGCCCGAAACGGCTATACGTTTAGTCAGGCCTTGGCGGCTATTGATTCCACAATAGATGCCTTGCCCTTGAGCGATACCGGGGTATAGCGCTGATGCGCAGGCCCCTTCCTGGTGATGACGGTCCGGAAGGCTATCGTCTCGAAAGCCGTTTCGCGTCCTGATTCCAGCGTCACGTCTGGCAACAGGAATGAGAATTGTGGATCACCCTCATCGGCGCTGGGGCCGGGATGAAGCGCAACTGTTATAAGGACGCCGAGATTGCCGGTCTGTGTGATGTGAATCTCGTCCTTTTGGGCGGTCCCAGTGAATTGATCGACCTTAAAGTTAATGGACGGCTGTCCAGCAAAGTTGCTCAGCGAATAATCGATGGTGACATTGTGCCCGTGCAACGAGTAGTGGTTGGGCTTAGATTCTGCTTTGGACTGTGGCATCGTTTAAAACCTCCGATTCCAGCACAAATACTAACAGAGTTTCGTCACTGTGGAGACAGCAATTCATATAGATTCAACTGCTCAGCCACGTATTATTACCCGTGTACGTGGGAGTGCTGCTCTGGGGGAAGGATTCACCTGCGTAAACGACTTCGATTGAACACGACCTAAATGCTGCGCGCCCCAGAAAGCTCCCTGCGTCTTACTCTTCGCGAAGAGCGGTCATCGGGTCCAGGCGGGAAGCTCGGCGGGCAGGCAAATATCCGGCGATCGCAGCTACCATCGCTAGTAGCGCGGCCGCGCCGCCGAGCGGCCATGGGTTATTGGGCGCAAGACCATAAAGAAAGCTTGCCACCATACGCGTCGTCGCCAGCGCCATGCCGGTGCCGGCTATCAGGCCGATCGCGATCAAAATCACGACCTCGTTCAGCACCATCCGTAGCACGCGAGATTGCTCGGCGCCCAAGGCCAGCCGAATCCCAATTTCGTTGCGCCTCCGTGCTACGTTGTACGACATCACGCCGTAAAGTCCGATCGTAACGAGAAGGAGAGTGAGGACGCCGAAGAAGCCCGAGAGTGTTGCAAGAAGTGTTTCACGCTGAATCGAGTCGTCTACCTTGCTGGCAAGGGTCTGAAACTCGATGGAGACGCCGGGGTTCACTCGGGCGATGGCGGCTTTCACGCCGGAGATGAGACCGCTGGGAGAACCGCCGGCAGCCCGCAATTCAAAACCGCTGAGCGGACCGGGCGCTCCGCCTTGGCTCCACGGGATAAAAGCGAAAGGTGATCGTTCATCGCGCAGCGAACCGTACTTCGCGTCCTTCACGATGCCGACGATTTCGATCGGAGCGGCGGGAGTGTTTCCGTTCTGAAGACGAAAATGGCGGCCCAGAGGATTGGCCGCCCCGAAGTATTTTCGGGCCATCGATTGGCTGACAATGGCCACTTTCATTGAAGTGGATGTGTCGAGCCTGTTGAAATCGCGCCCCGCGACAATCGAGGTACCGATGGTTTCAAAGTACCCATCGCTCACATTGTTGAACGAAATCATCGCGTCTTCGCGCGATTTCGACGTGTAGCCTTCGACCACTACCTCACCGGCCCATCGGCAATGGCAGACGGGCGTTATGGAGGAAACGCTGGCTGAGTGGAGACCCGGAATGAGGCGCAATTGATCCAGCATCTCCTGATAAACGCGAGACCACTGTTCCGGCGGATACTTTCCGGCACGAAGATCGACATTTACCAGCAGAACGCGGCCGCGATCGAATCCGGCATCGAGCGAAATAAGCTTCCAGAATGTGGAGAGCATCAATCCCGCTCCTACAATCACTAATAACGACAGAGCCAGCTGCGCCATAACCAGCACTTTGCCGAACCCGATCTTCGATCCTTCTATCACGCCGCGGGCATTGGCCTTCATGGCCGATTGTGGATCGACGCGAGTGCCGCGCCAAGCCGGCGCAATCCCGAACAGCAGGCCCGTGAGAACGGCAATGCCCGCTGTAAACGCGAGCACGCGAACGTCCACTGCGATATCGAGAGGAACATCGAGAAATCGCACCAACAGGCGGGCTCCCCATTCGGCGAACAGAACTCCAACCATTGCGCCAATGCCTGACAGGAGCAGACTTTCGGTGAGCAACTGACGAATCAGACGGCTGCGGCTTACGCCGACTGCCATGCGGACCGCGATTTCGCGCTGCCGCGACGCCCCACGTGCAAGTAAAAGATTCGCGACGTTCGCGCACGCGATCAACAGCACCACGCTGACAATCGTCATCAGAACGTTCAAAGCCTGAGCGTATTGCCTGCGCAAATAGGAGATGCCATTGCCGGCGGGCTCGGTATCGAAGGTCCGGCGCAGGTACTCCTCGCGCGCTTCGGGTCGCAACCGGCGGCCGTCTTCTCTTGCCAGCCCATTTTGGTCGAGTGCCGATTTATAAATTTGCGGCGCCAGCGCTTTTAATCGTGCCGTTGCCTGGCTTGCCGAAACGCCGTGCTTCAGGCGTCCCATCACTTGCAGCCAGCCAACCGGATAGAAGTTAATATCGAGCATCCCGGGGCGGCCGCTCCCTATGACTGCCACTGCGCAGAGCGGCAGCGTCACATCGGCCGAGCCGCCGACCTCAGTTCCGTTGAATCCCGGTTCGGTGACGCCCACGATTTCTATGGGGTGTCTGTCAATTGAGATTGGCTTGCCGACGATATCGGCGCGGCCGCCATATTCGCTTTGCCAGAAGCCATAACTCAACACCGCCCCTCCGGCGCAGCCGCGCGTATCGTCACTGGGTTTCAGCGTTCGGCCTAGTAGCGCGCCCACCCCCAACGTGTCGTAATATTGCCCGGATACATAGTTGCCATGGACCGAACGCGCTGGGCCTCCCGCCGAGAGATCAAATTCCCAGCGGCCATAAGCGAAGATGCCTGAAAAGACGTCCTGGCGATCTCGAAGATGCTCCCATGTCGGGCTGGTGAAGCCCATGTAACTTCGCTTGCCCATCATCACCTGGAACAATTTTTCCGGATGCGAGACCGGCAGAGCTCTGAGAGTCAGGGCATCGATCAGGCTGAAAATGGCGGTGTTGGCTCCGATGCCGAGCGCAAGAGAGAGGATCGCCACAGTGGCAAAACCGGGACTTTTACGCAGGGCTCGGAGACCATAGCGAAGGTCCTGGAAGAATCCGTCAAGCATGATAAGAACAGTATGATTTACTCAGCCAGAAGGGGTCGACCTTAAGTTCTCAGTGCCATTGGTCACGCGGATGGGATGTTGTGTGCCCTTCTTAAAGCTCGCGAAGGCCTCTTGGAAAGATCCCCTGTCGTCGCCCAGTGTTGATCCATCCTACGTAAACCAACCTGGCTGCGTACTCTGAATCCGATCGAGCGTCAGGATTTCGTTTTGTCCTCGATAAACGCGAGCGCCGCCGAGTTCACACAATAACGCAAACCGAGCGGCATAGGCCCGTCGTGGAATACGTGCCCGAGATGTGCATCACATCTCGAGCACAGCACCTCTGTTCTGATTTCAGCAAGCGTGCGATCCTCATGTTCGGCTAGATTTTCAGGAGCAATCGGCGCGGTGAAGCTTGGCCACCCGGTACCGGAATCGAACTTTTGTTCCGACCGGAAGAGCGCCGTGGCGCAACAGGTACAACGGTAGAGACCCGCGCGGTGCTCGTCCCAGAAGCGGTTCGCAAATGCAAACTCGGTGCCTGCGCAACGCGTAACCTGGTAGATTTCGGGAGCCAGTTCCGCGCGCCACTCGGCGTTGGTCTTTAGAATTTTTTTCAGGATTCGCCTAACAGGCTTTCCGCCACTCGGGCAGAGCGTTAAGGAGATGGACGGGCCATTCCCCTCGGCGGCCGGATCGGGCAGGGCACGCGCCGGGGGTCGGAATACCAGCCACCATCCGCCCAAGGCAAACGGTGCAATCAGAAAAGCGCGCCTGGATGTGCCGGATCGCATCGGCAAAAGCACATTAGCAAGAATCGGGATCGCAGTTGTGAGAAACGGGCAATCTTAATTCTTATTCATTAGACGACAACAGAGCGTGAGCGCGTTTCTTTTGAACACCACCAGGGCGAACGGTCGTCTAGAAAAGTGAAAGCGCTATTCTTCAGGTTGTCCGGTTCGAAAAGTGCCTGTTAACGTCAAACCCGAGCGCCAAGTCCAACCGCAATTCCGACGCTATTGGGAGCGGTCTCTCGTCCTGTTCCGTTCCTGGTGGCGCCACCCGACTTTCCGGATCGCGCTGGTGGCAATTTTCGTCGGTCTGGTCGCTTTTGCCGGCATATTCACGTTCTTCTACGTGAAATACAGCCATATCGTGGATGAACGCATCCGGCGGCCTATCTTCAACGAACCGGCGCAGATCTACGCGAGGGGCGACCAAGTAGCCGTGGGTGACAGATGGAGCGTGCGCGCCATTCTTGCTCAGTTACGGAGCGCCGGCTATGTTGCGAGCGGCGCGGCGGCGCACACCAACCTCGGCACATTCTCCGAACACGGCGCCACGCTCGAGATCCATCCGGGCCCGGCGAGCTACAACCGGGGGCAGAGCGCGACGCTTCATTTCACTGACGGCCAGATAGACTCGATCACAGGTCCCGGAGGGAAGTCGCTTTCCTACTACGAACTGGAACCGCAACTCGTCACCGGGCTGTTCGATGCGAAACAACGTGCGAAGCGCAGACTACTGACGTATTCGGAAATCCCTCCCCTGGTCGTAAATGCAGTCGTATCGATCGAGGATCGGCGGTTCTTTCAGCACAACGGCATCAACTATGGCCGCTTAGTGGAGGGGCTGCTTGCGCCCGTCCTGAGGCATCACCGGATGCAGGGTGGCTCCACGCTGACCATGCAAATGGCGCGCGCCTTCTTTCTGACGAACGAGCGCAGCCTGCAACGAAAACTTGCAGAGATGACCATCGCGCTGGTGCTGGAGCATCGTTTCACGAAGCAAGAGATTCTAGCGATTTATGTTAATCAAGTCAGCTTCGGCCAGCACGGTTCCTTCAATATTGAAGGTTTTGGCGAAGCATCGCAGGCGTTTTTCGACAAAGATATTAAGAACGTGACATTGCCGGAAGCTGCTTTGCTCGCAGGCGTAGTCAACGGACCCTCCGTGTTTTCTCCGTTCCGTCATCCTGGTGCGGCGACGAGGCGGCGGAACATCGTCCTGCAGGCCATGTTCGACAACCATGTCATCAGCGAAGCTCAGGTGACCGCAGCGAAAGCGACGCCGCTGAAACTGGCGCAGCCGAACGTGGAGGCGAATGACGCTCCATACTATATCGATCTGGTGCGTGACCGACTCCTCTCCCGCTACGAAGACAGCGATTTGAGTGCCGGTGGCATGCGCGTCTACACGACGCTCGATCGCGGCCTGCAGGAGGCCGCCTCGGAGGCGGTGCAGATTGGCATGAAGCAGGTGGATGCCGCGATCGTGCGGCGGCGTACCCGGAAAATCCGTGAGGGGAAAGGCAAGAACGCCACAGTCCGTACGGAAGTAATGCCGGGTCCTATGCCGCAGGTCGCGCTCGTCGCGCTCGATCCACATACCGGCGAGGTGCTCGCTTTAGTGGGCGGCCGCGATTACGCAACCAGCCAGCTGAATCACGCGTTAGCGAAACGCCCCACAGGCTCCATTTTCAAGCCATTTGTCTACGCCTCCGCGATCAACACGGCGCTCACGGAAGAGGCCGCGAAGGCATACACGCAGATTACGATGCTCGATGCTACCGAGGGCACTTTCGATTTCAACGGCAAACCATACACGCCCCACAATTTCGATCCGAAAGATAGCGTCGGGTCCGTTACTGCGCGGCAGGCTCTTGCTCATTCGATCAACACAGCGACGATTCGGCTGGCGGAGATGGTCGGCTATGACAAAGTAGTGGCGCTCGCGGAAGCGGCGGGGATTCCAGATCTTAAGCCGACACCGGCCATGGCGATCGGCGCATACGACGCCACGTTGCTGAATATGGCCGAGGCTTACACGGTGTTCTCGAACGACGGAGTCCGGGTGGCTCTCAGGTTTCTCCGCTCGATCGAAGCACGCAGCGGCGACACCCTGGAAACCGTGACGCCCCAGCGAACTAACGTGCTCGATCCGCGGGTAGCATATGTCATCACCGACATGCTGGAATCTGTCCTCAGGGAGGGGACGGCGGCGGGAGCCGTCGGCGCCCGTTTCAGCTCGCCTGCCGCGGGTAAGACCGGCAGTTCGCACGATGCCTGGTTCGCGGGGTACACGTCGAATCTCCTCTGCCTCATCTGGGTTGGCAACGACGATTATACGGACATCAAACTGGACGGCGCGCGAGCAGCGGCGCCCATTTGGACAGAATTCATGCTGCGAGCGCAGAAGCTACGCCGATACAGCGATATGAAGCCATTTACAGCGCCCGCCGGGGTACTGCCAGTCGCGATCGATAAGGCCAGCAATCTTCCAGCAGATCACGCTTGCCCCGACGACTATCAGGTGTATTTCATCGATGGGACGATACCGGCGGCCACCTGCGATCACCCGGAAGGACCCTCCCGAAATATTTTCCAAAAAATATTCGGACTCGGGTCGCATCGGCAACTTGTGATTCCTCCCGTAACGCAGCCGAACCCCGCGACACCCGCCCAGCCGGCTGCGCCCAATAGTCCTCCACAAGCAACGAATCCAACCGAACAAGCCACACCACCTCCACAGCAGGAGGAGAAGCCGAAGAAACGCGGATTCTGGAAGCGAGTTTTCGGTGTCGGAAAAGATTGAAGCGAAGAGCTATTCTTCGTCCTGCTGCGCGGCAAGCTTGGTGACGACGGAAAGATCCTCCAGGGTGGTCACATCGCCGGTGATCGCATGGGTTGTGACGATCTCGCGCAGCAGGCGCCGCATGATTTTTCCACTGCGTGTCTTGGGCAATCCATCCGTAAACCGGATTTCTTCCGGACGGGCAAAGGCACCGATCTCACGTCCCACCCAGTGGCGCAGTTCCTCCCCGAGCGTGTCGTGATTCCAATCGCCTTGCTTTAATGTGACGAACGCGCATACCGCTTGTCCGGTGATTTCGTGCGGCTTACCGACCACGGCGGCTTCGGCGACAGCGGGGTGATGTACCAGCGCCGATTCGATCTCCATGGTGCTCAAGCGGTGGCCGCTGACGTTCATGACGTCATCGACGCGTCCAAGCACCCAGAAGTAGCCATAGTCATCTCGGCGCGCGGCATCGCCGGTGAAATAGCAGCCCGGAACGCGCGACCAATACTGTTCCGTAAAGCGCTTCGGATCGCCCCAGATGTTCCGAACCATACTGGGCCAGGGATGACGGATGATCAAATATCCCTCGCGATTATTTACAACCGGCTGGCCTTTGGCGTCCACGATGTCGGCGATTACACCCGGGAGCGGCAGCGTCGCGGAACCGGGCTTGAGGGGTACAGCGCCTGGCACCGGTGCGATGAGTATGGCGCCGGTCTCGGTCTGCCACCACGTATCGACGATCGGGCAACGCTCTTTTCCGATCACCTTGTGATACCACTCCCAAGCGGCCGGATTGATCGGCTCGCCCACCGACCCCAGCAGCCGGAGGCTCGAGAGATCGTGCGCTTCGGGCCATCGATCGCCTTGACGGATCAGCGCGCGAATCGCAGTCGGCGATGTGTAGAAGACGGACACCTTTCGCTTCTCGACGATTTGCCAGAAGCGGCCAAAATCGGGATAATCCGGCGCGCCTTCGTACATTACAACGGTCGCGCCCGCCGCCATGGGACCGTACACGATGTAGCTATGGCCAGTGACCCAGCCAATGTCCGCAGTACACCAAAAAACATCATCGTCACGCAGATCGAAGACCCACTTCATGGTCATCAGCGTTTGCAAAAGATAGCCGGCTGTCGTGTGCAAGATACCTTTGGGTTTGCCAGTTGTACCCGAGGTGTAGAGAACGAATAGCGCATGATCGGAATCGAGATCCTGTGCCTCGCAGTGCTCGGCAGCCTGGGTGACCGAGGTATGGTCATCCAGATGGCGCTCCAGTTCGTGCCACCACACATCGCGACCTTCTTTCATGTCGATAGGCGAGCCAGTGCGCCGATAGACGATGACGTGCTTCACTCCGATGAGATCACTCACGGCGGCATCCACGGCAGGTTTTAGGCGTACTTCTTTTCCGCGCCGCCAGCCGCCGTCGGCCGTGATCACGATCGCGGCGTCGAGGTCTTCGATACGCGCACGCAATGCTTCCGCCGAGAATCCTCCGAATACAACGCTATGGATGATTCCCAGACGAGCGCAGGCGAGCATAGCGATTGGCAGTTCCGGAACCATCGGCATGTAGATCACCGCGCGGTCGCCGGCGCGGTAGCCGAGGTTCTTGAGCATGGTGGCGAAGCGGCTGACCAGGCGATGCAGTTCCTGATATGTGATGATGCGCTCGTCGCCCGGCTCGCCTTCCCAAATCAGCGCCGGTTTGTCTTTTCGACCGGTGAGAAGATGTCTGTCCACGCAGTTGTAACAGGCGTTGATCTTGCCGCCCACGAACCATTGGGCGAAGGGCGGCTGCCAATCGAGAGGCTGATGAAACGGTTCGAACCAAGTCAGTTCCCGGCTCGCCAGTTCCGCCCAGAATTTCGCCGGATCGTTAGCAGCGCGCTCCTGGAGGTCGTGGTAGGCGGACAAATCTTGGATCTGCGCGTGTTTCGCAAATTCGCTACTTGGTAAATATACTTTCGAATCGCTCATGAGTCAGCTAGGCCAGTTTAACAATGCTATGCTGCTGGGCGTGGCGCGGCTGCTGATTGTTGCCGGTCTGATTCTGGTTGGTCTGGGACTGCTTGCGCTCATTGCCGAACGCTTCCATCTGCCGCTGGGACGTTTACCGGGAGACATCGCGTGGCAAGGCAAGAGCACAACGTTCTATTTCCCCTGGGTTACTTGTTTGTTGCTAAGCCTTCTCGGCACAGTGCTCCTGTGGATCTTCCGGCGCTAGTACTTGTCGAAACAGGCCGATTGCCAATTCAATGCGACTTCTCGCAATTCGTTCAGCGAAGTGAGCCGGGCGAGTACGCCCTGCGCGGACCAGGAGGCCGTGCAAAATCTAGTAAGTGGCATTCGATCGCAACCTTAGTGCACACTTCCGGCGTGTTCGAGCGGCCAAAATACGAATACCGCCTTGCCGTAAATGTAGCTGCGCGGCACGAATCCCCAGGCGCGACTGTCGTTCGAAGAACTGCGATGATCCCCTAGCACGAAGTATTCGTTGGGGGGGACGACATGATCGGGGTAAGACCGGTCGTCACGATACTCGCGCGGGACGTAGCTTTCCTGAAGCTTGCGGCCGTTTACCCATACCCAGCCATCCTTGACCGCAACCGCATCGCCGGGCAATCCGATCACGCGCTTGATGTACGATTTCGTCGTGTCTTCGGGAAACCAGAATACAACTGTGTCTCCACGCTCAATGGCGCCGAGCCCGAACTTGTAGCTGAACTGATTGATAAACAGCCGCTCCTGGTCGTAGAGGCTGGGCATCATGCTGGTGCCTTCCACTTTCACGGGCCGATAGAGGAACAAGATCACCAGGACAGCTATCAGCACGGACAGCATCAGATCCCGAAACCACGCGAGAGTGGTGATGAGGGCAGAGCGCGAATTCTCGCGGGGAGGCCGCTCCAGAAAGGTAGCAACTTCGCCCTGCTCGGGAACCGATTCTTCCATAGCCGGATGCTTACTTCTAATCTACAAGGAAAAGAGTGAGCGTGCTTTCGCTTCGCTCGCCCATTTGTTGGACGAACGGTTTAGGGTTTCGGTGGGTGCGCCGAGGCTTCTAGTTATGGGCGGCGCCGCTCAATTGACGCTCAGCGCGGAACCAATCGTCTTCCGGAGATCCATGCACGTAGCCGCGGCTGGTCCAGAACGAATGCGCGAGTTCGGCTATTTGCTGGTGTGTGACCAGGCGCGGCGAGTCCGCCGGGGTCAAATTCAAGGCTGTGCTACTGCTCTCACTCATCACAGCCAGCGCTTCGGCAACAGGCGACGCACTGAGCTTGTGATGATGACTGGGTGACTCGGCTTTTACTATCTCCGTAGTCTTCGGCGCGGAAGATTTAGAAGTGCGCGGTTTCGATTTGAGTTCCGCCGGGCCAGCGCTTTCGAGCGTGACGGAAGCGGCTGAATCCGCTATCTTTCGTGGCTTTTTCGAAGATTTGTTCGACTGCATAAAGTTATTTTAGAACGCCGCAAACAATCTTTCCAGCATTTGTTGTTAAGCCCCTGGTAGCAGAGACTTACGCGGCCTTATGGCGCGCACCCTATACTTTAAACAGGTGCATTCTCGCTTTTGGCGCGATGGCGCGGCTATTTGTTTGTTAATTTTCGCCGGTCTTCCGGTCTATGCCGCTCAAGCAAGCGGAAAGGGCGGAACTATCCAAGGAACTGTGAGCGATCCGACTGGCGCAGTCGTCGCGGACGCGGTCGTGTCGCTCACGAACGGTGTAACTGGCTACACGCAAACGAGCAAGACGGGAAGCGACGGCGCGTACCGGCTGACCAACGTGCCGCCGAATCAATACGTTCTCGATATCTCGTCACCTGGGTTTCATAAATATCAGGAAGGCATTGCGGTCCGCACACCGGTACCGATCGTGATCAACGCCAAACTGGCGCTTGCCGGCGCGACGGAGAGCATTACGGTAGAGGCTTCGCCCGAGACGCTGGAGAACGTTCCCGCAGGGCACGTTGACGTAAGCCAAAATCTGCTTGCCAATCTCCCGGTCGCCTCCGTGGGACAGGGTTTGAGTGACGCGATTACACTCACGTCGGGAGGAGTGGTCGCCGATTCCAACGGGTTCTTTCATCCACAGGGCGACCACGGAGAGACCACTTATGTGGTGGATCAACAGGTTATTGGCGATCAGCAGAACAAGACGTTTTCCACTCAGCTTCCGGCCAATGCATTTCAGTCGCTGGAACTAGTGAGCAGCGCGCCCGATGCCGAATTCGGTGGCAAGACCAGTTTGATCGTCAACACGGTGACGCGCTCGGGATTAGGCCAACGGCCGAGCTTCAGTTTCGAGCCGTATTATGGCTCTTTCGGCACGGTTGGCGAAGATGCGACGTTCGGCATCGGCGGGCCGCGCTGGGGGAATTTTCTGGTTCTCGATTTTAGCCGGACTGGCCGCTTTCTCGATTCGCCAGAATTCACGCCGTTTCACGATATCGGCAATACGTCGACGATTTTCGACCGCATCGATTTTCAACCGAGTCCACGCGATTCGCTGCATCTGAATATTTTTGCGGCGCGCAACTGGTTTCAGATCCCAAACACGTACGACCAGTTGGAGCAGGACCAGCGACAGCAGGCGACGACGCTCAGTTTCGCGCTCGGCTATCAACACACGTTCAACGCGCACACCTTGCTTTCCGTGGATCCGTTTGTGCGTCAGGATCGCGTGAACTACTATCCGAGCGCAGATCGGCTAATAGATTTTCCGGCCACCATTGATCAGGACCGGCATCTTACGAACTGGGGAACTCGTGCCGATGTTTCGTACTCGAACAAGATCCACAACGTAAAAATCGGAACCGAGATCACGCAAACGCGATTGATCGAAAACTTCGGGCTGGGGATTACCGATCCGGAGTTTGATGACAGCGAGAATCCCGGCCTTGTTCCTTATAACCTCACTCAGGGCGGCCAGCCGTTCTTGTTCCATGGTGCGGCGAACATCAACCAGCAGGCGATTTTCGCGCAGGACGCGATTACACTCAAAAATCTTACAATCAGCGCAGGCCTGCGATTCGATCATTACGACGGCATCAGCACAGACAAGCTATTACAGCCGCGTATCGGGTTGTCCTATCTAGTGAAGCCGACGTCCACGGTGCTGCGCGCCTCCTACACACGCGCCATGGAGACGCCGTATAACGAGAACCTGGTACTCTCAAGCTCTACCGGCTTGGGGGGGTTGGCGTCGAACGTGCCCGGCGCCTCTGGCGATCGCGCGCTGCGCCCGGGCCATCGCAATCAATACAGCGTAGGTGTGCAGCAGGGAATTAAGAAATACGTGCAGATCGATGCCAGCTATTTCTGGAAATACACGCAGAACGCATTTGACTTCGATGCGCTTTTCAATACGCCGATTGCTTTTCCGATCTCCTGGAGGCAATCGAAGATCGACGGTGTGTCCCTACGCGTGTCGACATCGAGTTGGCACGGGTTGCAGGCTTATTCGACCATCGGTCACACACGTGCACGTTTCTTTGGGCCGGAAACCGGCGGCCTGATCTTCAACTCACCTCTCGATGCCGGCGTCTTCCGGATTGACCACGACCAGGCGCTGCAACAAACCAGCTACCTTCGCTACCAGCACGGAAAGGATGGTATCTGGTTTATGTTCACCTGGCGCTACGACAGCGGGGAGGTAGCGGGCTCCGTTACAGGTCTGGACGACGCTTTGGCCCTGACCGCTGCACAGCAAGCAGCTATCGGTTTCTTCTGCGGGAGCCAGTTCGCCGCATTAGGCCATCCCATTACGTCGTGCGCGAGCGATTACGGCGCAACACGGCTTTCCATCCCGGCGGCCGGAACGTTCAACCCCGACCATAACCCGCCACGAATCAGCCCGCGTAATCTATTCGACGCCGGCGCCGGAACGGATAATCTTTTTCACAAAGAAAGATTTAAGACGAGCCTGAAATTTAGCGTTCTTAACTTCACCAACGAAGCGGCACTGTACAATTTTCTATCTACCTTCAGCGGCACGCATTGGGTTACGCCGCGGAGTTACCGAGTTACACTCGGCTGGGTATATTGATCCCGTAGCAACCGATTCGCACCTCGCAGCATCTTCAAAATATTGCATGAATGTTGCGAAGGTTTTCAATCATGGGGAAAGGTTCTTGTGGGAAACATACCCATGCTCTCAATCGAGATCACGCGCGAATGCCCGCTCCACTGTCCGGGATGTTACGCGTATGGCGATTCTCATTTGGGAGAAGGCGGTCCAAATCTGCGAAGCCTGAGCGACTCGCCTGGGAGCGAGTTGGTACGGGGTATCTATCGTCTGTTGGATGAACACCAACCTTTGCAGGTCTCTCTGGTTGGCGGGGAGCCGCTGATGCGGCACCGCGAACTGAAGGAGGTGGTTCCGGAGCTCAGCCGGCGTGGTGTCTACACGTTGATAGTGACTAGCGGGGTCATACCGATTCCCCTTGCCTGGACGGACCTGCCGCAGGTGACCGTGGCCGTCTCTGTCGATGGCAACCCTGAAGATCACGACGTCCGCCGGAAGCCGGCGACATATGAGCACATTCTTAAAAATATTGGCGGGGCGCCGCGTGAATATCCACTGGACGGTTGTGTGTAAGAACATCGAACAGCCGGGGTACATGGACCGTTATTTGTCGTTTTGGAACGATCGTCCCGAGGTCCGGAATATCTGGGTCAGTGTCTACACACCGCAGCACAGCGAAAAATCGCCGGAGAGACTGACGACGGAAAATCGATCGGAACTGGCCGCTTACTTCAATGGTATTGGGGGGAAGTATTCGAAGCTTACCATGCACCCGGGCCTTATGCGGGCGTTTTTGGAGCCCCCGAAGAATCCGGCCGATTGCTTGTTCTCGACGCTTTCGGTGAACTATACCGCTGACTTG
>Ga0157369_10002160_pt1 | contig 23694 bp, 24 predicted proteins | sample C25metaG_FD_113461 | JGI IMG/M metagenome (GOLD analysis project Ga0157369, IMG submission 113461) | Corn rhizosphere microbial communities from Kellogg Biological Station, Michigan, USA - C2-5 metaG | ecosystem: Host-associated > Plants > Roots > Rhizosphere > Soil | place: USA: Michigan... | reverse complement strand
CTCGGCGAGATCAAGAATTCCGACGGCCGCATCATCCTGTTCATCGACGAGCTGCACACGATCGTCGGTGCCGGCGCCGCCGAGGGTGCGGTCGACGCCGCGAACCTGCTCAAGCCGCTGCTCGCGCGCGGCGAGCTGCGCTGTGTGGGAGCGACGACGCTCGACGAGTACCGCAAGCACATCGAGAAGGACGCGGCGCTCGAGCGCCGGTTCGCGCCGGTCTTCGTCGGCGAGCCCTCGGTGCCCGACACGATCGCGATCCTGCGCGGCCTGAAGGAGCGCTACGAGGCGCATCACGGCGTGCGCATCCGTGATGCGGCGCTCGTGGCGGCCGCGGTGCTCTCGCATCGCTACATCGCCGACCGGTTCCTGCCCGACAAGGCGATCGACCTGGTCGACGAGGCGGCGTCGCGGCTGCGGATGGAGATCGACTCGAGCCCGCTCGAGCTCGACGAGGCGAACCGCCGCGTCATGCAGCTCGAGATCGAGCTGGCGGCGATGGCGAATGAGTCCGACCAGGTGCGGGAGCCGCTCGAGCGCTCGCTCGCCGAGGCGAAGGAGGAGCGGAACGCGCTGGCCGCGCGCTGGGCGAAGGAGAAGGAGTCGCTCGAGCGGATCAAGGATGCGACACGCCGCATCGACGAACTGCGGGGCGAGGCGGAGCGGGCGGAGCGCGAGGGCAACCTGCAGCGTGTCGCCGAGATTCGCTACGGCGAGCTGCCGGCGCTCGAGCGTGAGCTGGAAGAGCGCGAGCGCGGGCCGGCCGACCCGATGGTCAAGGAAGAGGTCGACGAGGACGACATCGCAACCACCGTCGCGAGCTGGACGGGCATCCCGGTCGACCGGCTGCTCGAGGGCGAGACGGCGAAGCTGATCCACATGGAGGACCGGCTGCACGGGCGCGTCGTCGGCCAGGACGAGGCCGTGTCGGCGATCGCGAATGCGCTCCGCCGCGCACGCACCGGCCTGCAGGATCCCGACCGGCCGATCGGCTCGTTCGTCTTCCTCGGCCCGACCGGCGTCGGCAAGACGGAGCTGGCGCGTGCGCTCGCCGAGTTCATGTTCGACGACGAGCGGGCGATGGTGCGTATCGACATGAGCGAATACTCCGAGCGGCACACGGTCTCGCGCCTGGTCGGCGCGCCGCCCGGATATGTCGGCTACGACGAGGGTGGGCAGCTGACCGAGGCGGTGCGCCGCCGGCCGTACTCGGTGGTGCTGCTCGACGAGATCGAGAAGGCGCATCCCGAGGTGTTCGACGTGCTGTTGCAGGTGCTCGACGACGGGCGGCTGACCGACGGCCAGGGCCGCACGGTCGACTTCCGGAACACGGTGCTGATCATGACGTCGAACATCCGCAGCGCCGAGCAGATGCGCGAGCACTTCCGGCCCGAGTTCCTGAACCGGATCGACGAGATCGTCGAGTTCAGGTCGCTCTCGCGCGAGCAGCTGGCGGAGATCGTCGAGCATCAGCTGGAGCGCCTGCGTACGCGGCTTGGCGAACGCGGCCTGTCGCTGGAGCTGACCGGCGAGGCGAAGGCGACGATCGCGGAAGCTGGGTGGGATCCCGCCTACGGCGCGAGGCCGCTAAAGCGTGCGATTCAGCGCCTGCTGGAGAACCCGCTGGCGCTGCGCTTGCTGGAGGGCGACTTCGGCGACGGCGACACGATCCGGGTGGACGCCCAGAACGGCGACCTGGTCTTCACGAAGGCCTTGCGCGCCGCCGCAACGTTGGGTGTCTGACACCTCCGACGGCTGCCGCAGCTCAACTGGCCATTCCGATGTCGGACACCGTTTCAGTGTCGGACATCTCTGCGCGTTAGGCGCGAGGCGGCAGGGGAACGTCGTCGAGCATGTCGGCGCCCTCCTGCAGCGGCGGTGCGCCGTACGCATAGACGACAAGCTCTTCGTCGCCTTCGTTTCGGATCTGTAGCGGCGTCATCGCGTCGACCGCGATCACGCTGCCGGGTCCAACATCTGCGCGGTCGCCTTCGTCGCCGAGCAGCATCGTCAACTGACCCGAGATGACGACGAACACCTCTTCCTGCGCGTGGTCGCGATGGCGCCGGCCGGTCGAATGAGCTGGGTAGCGCCACACGCGCGCCCGCGACTGCTGCAGGCCGGCGGCGGTCGTGATGTCGGTGAGGCGCCGTGGCTCCTCGCCTTCCTTGGCCGGGCGCTCATCCCACTCGAGCGTGCCGATGTCTGCAACGCGGTAACCCACGGGCAGCATCATTGCAGTTCGTCCGCGCCGCGCGTGCCGATACGGTGGCGCCGTGCTTCTCGTGGTTGCAGCAACCCCCGGCGAGCTTCGTGGCGCCGCAGGTGCGTCAACGCTCGTGTGTGGAGTGGGCCCAGTCGAGGCCGCCGCACGCACCGCGGCGGCGCTGGCCGACCTGCGGCCGACCGCAGTGCTCCACGTCGGGCTGGCCGGGGCGCGCGATTTCACGGGCATCGGCTTCGCGGTCGGCAGCGAGGCGCTGTACTGCGACGCCGACGATCCGTACTGGATCGTGCTGCGCCTCTCCCCGGCCGAACAGCTTGTGCGCGCCGCCCGCCGCGCCCTGCCCGACTCGCGCTTCGAGCCGATCGGCATGACCGCGCGCGCCGGCAGCTCGACCGGCTGCGGGATCGAGGCGATGGAGGGTTACGCGGTACTGCGTGCGGCCGCGCTGGCCGGTGTGCCGGCGGTCGAGGTGCGGGTGATCGCGAATGCCGTCGGCGAGCCCGACCGGGCCAAGTGGCAGCTGACCGGCGCGTCGGACGCGCTGGCCGCCGTCCTGCCGCGGCTGATTCAGGAGGTGTCGCGTGCCTGAACTGCCCGCACCCATGGCTCCGGGCGACCGCACCGTCGGCCAGCTGATCGCCGAGACGATCCGCGCCTACGGGCACCGGTTCTGGGGCGCGTTGCCGCTCGGCATCCCGGTCGCGGTCGCCGACCAGTTCAGCGTCAGGGAGGCGCCGCGCGTGCAGATGCTCGTCTACTGGGCCGCGACGCCGCTCTTCGTGTGGGCGTTCGTCTGGGCCTGCAAGCAGATCCACGGCCGCCAGCCGACGAAGGCCGCAGTCGTCGCAGCGGTGCTGATCTACCTGCCGTTCCCGGCGCTCCGAGCGGTCTACATCCTGCCGGGGATCGCCTGGTTCGCGTTCATCGGCCTGGCCGTGCCGGCGGCCATGGTCGAGGGCCTCGATCTACGCGCGGCGCTCGTGCGCGGCCGGCGGCTGGGCGTCGCCGACTACGCGCATGCGCTCGGCTCGCTCGCGGCACTCGTGATCGTGGTGGGCGTCGCGGCCGACACCTTGAGTGCGCTGCTGCACACGCAGGGCGACAACGGCCAGCGCGCCGCCGTCTTCCTGTCGGATCTCGTGCTCAGCCCGATGCTCTTCCTGGGCGGCGCGATGCTGTATCTCGACCAGGCGGCCAGAGTAGGCTCTCGCCGACCCCACCGAAGGAGACGTCGCGATGCCAATCTTCATCCTCCTGTCGACGCTGACGCAGCAGGGCGTCCAGACCCTCAAGTCGAATCCTGAGCGCCTGCGCGAGGTGAACAAGGACGTCGAGGAGCTGGGCTGCAAGGTGCTGCACCAGTGGGCGACGCTCGGCGAGTTCGACTTCGTCAACGTCGTCGAGGCGCCCGACATCGCCGCGGTCGCGAAGGTGTCGGTGGCGCTGTCGGCACGGGGCTCGACGAAGATCGCGACGCTGCCGGCGCTCGAGATCGACGACTTCCTCCGCACACTCGAATAACCCCTTCGGCCAATGGTGTGGGCCGCGCGCCGTGCCAAAGGTCGGTCACGTGCGAGATCCGAGGCTCGACGAGTACGCGCGCCTGCTTGTCGAGCGTTCGGTGAACGTGCAGCCCGGCTGGCAGGTGGTGATCAGGGCGACGCCGCTCGCGCGGCCGCTGATCGAGGCGATCGCCGAGCAGGTGGCGCGCCGCGGCGCCTATCCGCTGATGATGCTCTCGTTCGAGCAGATCGGCGGCTCGTTCGCGCGCGAGGCGCCGCTCGAGGTGCTGCGCGTTCCGGCGCCGCTGCAGAAGCGGGTGTGGGAGGAGATGGACGCGCTGATCGCGATCTGGGCGCCGGAGAGCGTCGACGAGGGCTCGGATCTGTCCGAGGCGCGCCGCGAAGCGCTCCAGCAGTCGTCGGCGCCGATGCGTGAGCGGACGATGGCGATGTCCGTCCCGTGGGTGATCGCCGAGTACGCGGTGCCGGCGCCAGCGGAGGCAGCAGGCATGACGCTGGCCGAGTACGAGCAGTTCATCTTCGACGCGGTGCTGCGCGACTGGGACAGCGAGGAGGTGCGCATGCGCGCGATCGCAACCGTCTTCGACGAGGCCGACGAGGTGCGGATCGTCGGCGCCGGCACCGATCTCACGCTCTCGCTCGCGGGTAGGACGGGGGCGGTCGACGACGGCCATGTGAACATGCCGGGCGGCGAGGTCTTCTACTCGCCGGTCGAGGACTCGGCGAACGGCGTGATCGAGTTCGGCGAGTTCCCGGCGGTCTACTACGGCCACGAGGTCGAGGGCGTGCGGCTCGTCTTCAACGACGGCCGGGTCGTCGACGCGTCAGCCCGCGCCGGCGAGGACTTCCTGCTGCAGACGCTCGACCTCGACGAGGGAGCCCGCCGCCTGGGTGAGCTCGGCATCGGCTGCAACCCGGGCATCCAGCGCTTCATGAAGAACGTCGCCTTCGACGAGAAGATCGACGGCACGATCCATCTCGCGCTCGGCAACTCCTACTCGTTCACGGGCGGCGAGAACGTGAGCGCGATCCACTGGGACATCGTCAAGGACCTGCGGAGTGGGGGAAGGCTGTTCGCGGACGGACGGCTCGTGCAGGAGGGTGGGCGCTGGCTTTAGCGCCGGGAAGGGGAGGCGCTCTTCGAGCCGTGCCTGTTCCGGCTGGGCGGCGACCTATTCGACGATCGAGGCTGCCGCGATCTCGCCCGCCAGCCGAGCGTTTCCGACGATCAGCTCCCGGTTCGCGTGCAGCGTTCGCCCACCGCTCTCGCGGTGCAGATACGCCAGCACGAACGGCGTCACGCCCTGTCCGTGCACGCCTTGCTCCGCGGCGTCCGCGAGCGCCTGCTGGATCAGCGGCTCGACGTCGTCGAGGCTCTCGTCCGGCGGGCGGCCGATCAGGAGGCCGCCGCCGTGCAGGTGCCAGTGCGCCGCCGCGACCCGCGCCGCCTCTTCGGCGGACTCGACGCGCGCCGAGACACCCGGGCCGCCGTGCGCGGAGTAGAACAGCGGCAGCACGTCCGTCTGCCAGCCGATCACCGGCACGCTCAGCGTCTCGAGCAGCTCGATCGTCGCCGGCACGTCGAGCAGCGACTTGACGCCCGACGAGACAACCAGCGCCTGTGTCCGCGCGATCACGCGCAGATCCGCCGACACGTCCGGCGGCGTGGGCCAGCCGCGATGCACGCCGCCGAGCCCGCCCGTCGCCATGAAGCGGACGCCCGTCACGCTGCAGACGGCCAGCGTGCCGCCGACGGTCGTCGCGCCCAGCGCCTTCTGCACGACGCACACCGCCAGGTCGCGCGGCCCCAGCTTGCGTGCCGACGCGTCGAAGCGCTCCAGCTCGGCCTTCGTCAGCCCGACCACGATCTCGCCGTCGAGCACGCCAATCGTCGCCGGCACCGATCCGCTCTCGCGCACCGCCGCCTCCGACGCCAGCCCGACCTCGACACCCTCACCAGGCGGGAAGCCGTGCGCCACCAGCGTCGTCTCGAGGGCGACGACGCCCCGCCCGTCGCGCTGCGCCTCGAGTACCTCCTCGCTGACGCGGATCACGGCATCGAACCCAGCTGGGCGCAGCATCGCGCCGCCGCCTCGAGCCCGAGGTGCGGTCCCCCGACCAGGAACCCCGCCGCGAGCGCGTCGCCCGCGCCCGTCGTGTCGACGGCGTCCGTCTCGACGGCCGGGTAGTCGAGGCCGTCGACGCGCAGGCCCGCCGCGCCGCGCTTCACGACCCAGCGCGTCTCGACGGAACCGAGCACCTCCTGCTCACGCTCGGTCGCGAACACCACGTCGGGCGCGACCTCGCGAACGCGCGCGCGGAACGCGTCGTCGACGAGCGTCCAGGTCGAGACGTCGACCGAGACGCTCGCCCCCTGCTCGCGCGCCAGCCCGGCCGCGCGCACCGCCGCCGAGGCGACCGGTTCCCGCAAAAGTGAATAGCCCGAGAGGTGGAGCACGTCGCAATCGAACCATGCGGGATCGAGCTCCCGCGGATCGAGGTCGACCGCCGCGCCCCGGTCGGAGGCCATCGTGCGGTCACCGTCGGACGCGAGCGACACGACCACGCCCGTTCTCCCGCCGACCGGCCCCGCCACCTCGACGCCGCGCCCGGCCAGCTCCCGCGCGACCAGCTCTCCCGCCGCATCGTCGCCGCGCCGCCCCACGAACCGCGCTTCGGCGCCCAGCTCGCGCGCCCAGACGGCCACGTTCGCCGCCTGCCCTCCGGCGCCCGTTCGCGTCACCGCCACCTGGTCGTCGCCGGGCACCAGCGCCTGATCGAGCCGAACGATCACGTCGAGAAGAAGGTCGCCGAGGGAAACGAGCAGCACGAGTACGATCGTCGCATGGACGGCGTGGGCCGGGGGAGCAAGATCCGTTCGTTCGCGATCGGCAGTCTCGTCGGCGCCGCGGGGGCGATCGCCACCGTCCGTCGCGCCTCACGCCGCACGCGCACCAGGCCGGCCGGGCTCGGTGCGTTCGAGGACGCGCCCTGCTTCCTCGAGACCGTCGAGGCCGAGGCTCAGCGTCACCGCGAAGGCGGCGACACCGTGACCGAGCTGTCGAACCCGACGTAGCGGTCGACCATGAAGTGCGCCGCTGCCGTCATCTGCATCCGCGTTGGCCGGCCGTCGGGGCCGAGCACCAGCCGGAACCACGCCGGCAGCTGACGGTCGAGGAACGTGAGCATGCCCGGCGCAACCTCATGCACGTTGCTGACGTCCGACCAGTACGGCTGCGTCACGTCCAGCGGCGTCTGCGCGGACTCGACGAGCGGCGCGCCTCTGGCGGCGCGGTCCCAGCGTCGCAGCCCAACGACGACCGCCGCGATACCCGTGTTCATCGTGTAGCCAAGCCGGTCGGGCGCGACGACCGTGAACTTGGTCGTCGTTGCGCTGCCCACACCGGATGTGAGCCGCTCGTCGAAGACGATCGTCCTCGAGGAGCGGTACGCCCTCGTGATCCGCCGCAGCTCGCCGCTGGCATCGGGCGCGCGTGCCGGCACGTTGAAGGTGATCGTCCGCTTGCCGACGGCGACGACGACCGGCCCGCTGCCGGCCGGGCCGCGGTAGCAGCCCGCACCGCACGCGATGGCACGGCGCCCGTCGATGCGCACCCGCAATCCGTTCGCGCCGGTGTTGTTCGGACCAAGCACCGTCACCGTCGCGCGGCCGGGCGTGCGCGCGATCGCCACTCCGAGCGCGCCCAGCTCCCGTGCGTCGACGACCGCGTCACGGCCGGGCAGTGCAAGGAGGCTCGCCGGCTGCGGGGCGGTGGACGTGCGCGAGTCGGTGCCGGGGCGGAGTTGCGTGAGGATCGCGACGACCGTGATCACCCCGGTGAGCACCGTGATCTCGAGTAGCGCCGAGCGGCGGAGCCGGGCGAAGGCGCCGAGCAGCCGCGTGCGGTTGACCCAGCCGGCGCCGAGTAGCGGCAGGAAGAGCGCCGACTTGACGACGAGCGCCCGCCCGTACGACGTCGACCAGACCTGCGAGACCGCGCTCAACTCGGTGAGCGCGCGGCCGAGCCCGCTCGCGGAGAGCAGTCCGACTGCGACAAGCGTGACGCTCGAGAAGCGCTGCGCGATTTGCGAACGCTCCGCATCGGAGGCAGAGGCCCGGGGCACTGCGAAGACGAGTGCGACGAGGCCGCCGAGCCACACCGACGCCGCCCCGGTGTGCGCGAGGTCGACGGGAACCGAGAGCCAGCGCCGCTGGTTGGCGTCGAGCGCATGGCCCGAGAGCGTCGGCGCCGCGACCAGCGCGGCCGAGCAGGCGGCGCAGACCGGGAGGAGCCGCCGGTAGAGCGGCGCGAGCGCGGCCACTGCCGCGCCCAGTACCGACACAATCAGCGACGACTTCAGCAGCAGGTCGAAGCGCGTACCCGAGACCGCGCCGTGCACGATCCCGCTCGCTCCCAGGAACACCGCCAGTAGCGCGAGGAAGAAGAGGTGCGCCAGCGGCCGGCGCAGGCGTTCGCCCAGAACCGGCCAGGCAAGCAGCGCGAACACCGCCGCGCCGCCACCGGAGAGCACGCCGAAGAAGTAGAGCGTGCGCAGGACGACGTCGAACCAGCCGAGCGGCGCCGCCGCGTCGAGGACAGACCGTGGTGCGGTGTTCCCGGCGCCGACCCCGAATGCGAGCACTCCCTCCTCGGGGTGCCCGTCGTCGGAGACGATGCTCCAGCGCACGCTGTACCCCCCGTCAGCGAGTCCGGAGCGGAGTCGGATCGTCAGCACACGGCCCTGGGCGCGCGGTTTGCCGGCCAGCACCGAAGCACCGCCACGGTTGCTGACGGCCGCGTTGTGCGTGCCGGCGCGCACCGTGTCGTCGAAGAACACGCGCACCGAGCGGGGAGCCTGCGCGAGCACCGCGCCGTCGGCGGGTGAGGTGCCTACGAGGGTCGCGTGTGCGGCAGCGGCGCTCGGGGCCGCGAGCGCGATCAGTGCGAGCAGGACCGCCGCGCGCGTCACGCGCCGACGAGCGTACTGGGAACGCCCTGGTAGCCTGCCGATCCGATGCCGATTTACGAATACAAGTGTCCAGACGGGCATCTGTTCGAGGTGTTCCACGGGATGACGGAGGCTGGACCGACCGGCTGCGAGGTCTGCGGCAAGGGCCCGCTGCAGGTCGTGCTGCACCCGGTTGCGGTGCACTACAAGGGCTCGGGCTTCTACTCGACCGACTACGGACGGAAGGGTAAGAAACCGGCCAAGGACGGCAGCAGTTCCGCCGAATCGTCGAGCTTGTCGTCCTCGTCGGACGGCGCAAGCGCGAACGGCTCCGACAGCTCGAAGGGCTCCGGCGGCGACGCGGCCGGCGGCAAGAAAGCCGCCGAAGCCTAAGAGGCTCTCACAGGATGACGTCCGTCGATCCGGGTGCGATCGGCGAGTGTCGAGTGTGAGGCAAGACCGAGGACGCAGCATCGCGCCGCCGAGGGCGGTCGGGCGACACAACGCTTATCTTGTAAGAGCCTCTGAAGAACCAAAGGGTGTCTGACACAAACCCGGTGTCAGACACCGCACTTGTGTCTGACACCCGCCTGGGTTGCTACCAGCGGCGGCGGCCGGAGAGCGCCTGCAGTGCGAGCAGCAGGATCACCGAGCCCACGACCGCGAGCAGAAACGGGCCCAGATCCCAGCCGAAGTGGACGCGGCGGCCGAGCACCACGTCGCCGATCAGGCCGCCGAGGAACGCGCCGACGATCCCCACCGCGACCGTCGGCAGGCAGCCGATCGCCTGGCGGCCCGGCGTGACCGCGCGCGCGACGAGGCCGGCGACCAGCCCGAAGACGAGAAACGAGACGACGCCCACGGGCGCGAATCTACTGCAGCACGTGGCCGACGACACAACCGGGAGCGAACGGCCCGGTTGGCGGCTGCGGAGCCGAGCGGCCCAGGAACATCGCGATCGTCGCGGGGTTGTCCTCGCTCGGGCTGCCGGTGCCGGAGCCGCCGAAGTCGCCGCCGAGCCGGCAATGCACCGCGCTCGAGGTGGAGGAGCGGAACTTCACCCAGCCAAGCTGCAGGAACTGGCCGGCGCTCAAGTCGGTCGTCAGCGGCTTGGCCAGCGAGCCGCCCGAGAACGGCATCTTGAACAGCACCCCCGGTGACGTGAATTTCGCCGCGACCGCGTCCATCACGGCCTGCTGGCGCGCGCCGCGCGTCACGTCGCTCTCGGCCGGGTTGAGCATGTTCTCGCGGATACGCGAGTAGATCAGCGCCCGCTCGCCGCTCATGTGTTGCGTCCCCTTGTGGAAGCGCCAGCCTGGCCACTGGTCGCAGCGAGCCTGGGTGGGGTAGGGGCAGTCGAAGCGGTTCGATCGGATCCGCTCGGGCACGTTGACGTCGACGCCGCCGAGCGCATCGATCAGATCCTTGAAGGCCGCAAAGTTGACGACGACGACGTGGTTGATCGCAAGTCCCGTGAACTGGCGGATCGTCTTGATCGCGAGCGCGGGGCCGCCGTTCTGGAACGCGGCGTTGATCTTGCTGGTCCCGACGCCCGGAATCGGAACCTCGAGGTCGCGCGGGATCGACAGGTAGTAGAGCCGGTGATGCGACGGGTCGGTGCGTAGCAGCATGATCGAGTCCGAGTGCTGGTCGCCCTCGCGTCCGCCGATGGCGGCGTTGTCGGTGCCGAGCAGAAGGATCGTGGTCGAGTGGGACATGAGGAGGCCGCTCTGCGGCGCCAGCGCGAGCTTGGCATTCCCGTCGAGCCGCTTGTTGGCTTCCGAGACGCCGCTCGAGAACGCGAACCAGCTCGCGACCGCCCAGACGACGATCAGCACCAGCGCGACCCCTGCGGCGAGGGCGACGCGGCGGCCCCAGCGCGGTGTGCGCTTGGCCTTGCCCGCGCCCGGGCCGCGGTACTCGACCGGCTTCTCGTTGCCTCCGCTCGACCGCTCTGGGCGCACGCGGCCGCTGCGTCCAGGCGGTGCGGGAACCCTCCCCTTGGTGCGCCCGCCCCGATAGACGCGATAGGGCTTTTCTTCGCGCGCCATCTGGCGGGTTACGTTACCGGCCTCAGATGAAGGAAAACCGCGTCATTGGCGTCGACCTGGGCGGGACGAAGATCCTCGCCGGCATCGTCGAGGCCGGCGGCACGGTGCAGGAGACGGCCGAGCGGCCGACCGTGACCACCTCGGAGGAGGCGTTGCTCGACGAGATCGCCGCGGTTGTCCGCGAGCTGCCGCTCGACGGGGTCGCTGCGGTTGGATTCGGTATTCCGGCCCGCGTGAACCAGCAGACAGGAGTTGCGCTCGGCGCCGTGAACATTCCGCTCGACGACGTCGCCTTCCGCAGCGAGATGGAGCGGCGGCTGGGGCTGCCTGTGGCGATCGAGAACGACGCCGGCTCCGCCACCTATGCCGAGTTCAGACTCGGCGGCGGCCGCGACACCCGCGATCTGGTGCTGCTCACCCTCGGCACGGGGGTCGGCGGCGGCGTTGTGGTCGACGGGTCGCTCTACCACGGCTGGGCCGAATTCGGGCATGTCGTGGTCGTCGCCGACGGCGAGCCGTGTCAGGGCCGCTGCACCGGGCGCGGACATGTCGAGTCGTACTGCTCGGGCACCGCAGCCAACCGGCTTGCGCAGCGCGAGCTGGGCCCCGGCGCGAGCGCGCGCGACCTCGTCAGGCAGCGGCACGAGTCGCTGGGCCGGCTTGGGCACCTGCTTGGCGTCGCGATCGGCTCGCTGATCAACATCTTCAATCCGCAGGCGGTCCTGATCGGCGGCGGCTTCGGGATCGCCGCCTTCGACCTGCTCGAGCCTGCCGCACGCGCCGCGATCGAGCTCGAGGCGCTCGCGCCCGCCGGCAAGCAGGCCGTGCTCAGGCCCGCGGAGCTCGGATCGTCGGCAGGGCTGATCGGCGCCGGGCTGATCGCTCTCGACCTCGTGGCGGGCTAGGGCGAGATGCTCGCGGTCTGCGCCACGCCGATCGGAAACCTCGATGACGTCACCCTGCGGCTGCTGGCGGAGCTCAGGGCGGCCGACGTCGTGCTCGCGGAAGACACGCGGCACACGCGCGGCCTGCTCGAGCGGCACGGGATCGACGCACGCCTCCTCTCCTACCACGAGCACAACGAGGCGGCGCGCGTGGCCGAGCTACTGCCTCGGCTCGCGGCCGGCGAGCGGATGGCGCTCGTCTCGGATGCGGGCCTGCCGGCGATCTCCGACCCGGGCGCCCGCCTCGTCCGCGCGGCGCTCGACGCGGGGGTGCCGGTGACGGTGCTGCCGGGTCCGTCGGCGGTCGAGACGGCGCTCGTGGGTAGCGGGCTTTCGGGTGGGCGCTACGCGTTCGTCGGATTCCTGCCGCGCAAGGCGGGCGAGCTCGACGCGCTCTGGCGCGAGACGTCGGCGTGGGGGATGCCCGTCGTGGCGTTCGAGTCGCCCCACCGGGTCGCGGCGTCGCTGCGTTCGCTGGCGCGGCTCGACCCGGAGCGGGAGGTGGCGGTGTGCCGCGAGCTGACGAAGCGCTTCGAGGAGATCGTGCGCGGGACGGCATCCGAGCTGGCCGAGCGCTTCGACGCGCCGCCGAAAGGCGAGGTGACGGTCGTCGTCGGGCCTGCGGCTGCCACGGGCGGGGCCGATCCGGCGGAGGCCCGGGCGGCCGTGGCCGAGCTGATGATGTCCGGCGCGCCGCGGCGCGTTGCTGCGGACGTGGTCGCGCGGCTGACCGGCCTCGGGCGGAACGAGCTCTACCGCAGCGGCCTCTGAGCGCCCACCTGTGACAATTCTGTAACCACGTTTGACAACGGCGGGTGCCGGTCCCTACCGTGGAACAGACGTTCGCACGCCTGGCGCGCAGCCGGCGAGAGCGGGCGACGAGACCACGACAAGGGGCGGTGACACATGGGCGCGAGCTATGGCAGAAGCGCGGGCGTGAGCGTGCGGTTTGCGGTTGTCGGGGCGGTTCTGGCGGCGCTCTCACTGGCGCCGGTCGCGGGCGCCTGGAGCTGGCCGACGGGCGGAGCCGTGCTGCAGCCGTTCGTCTTCGACCCGTCGCATCCGTACGGCGGAGGGCAGCACCGCGGGATCGACGTCGGCGGTGATGCGGGCGCGACGGTTGCCGCCCCGGCCGCCGGGACGGTGACCTTCGCCGGATCGGTTCCCTCGTCGGGCAAGAGCGTCACGATCGCGACCGCCGACGGCTACGACGTCACGCTCACGCATCTCGGTTCGATCACGGTCGTCAAGGACGCGGCGGTCGCCGAGGGCGATGCGGTCGGGACGGTCGGCCCGAGCGGCGAGCCCGAAGTGAGTGTGCCGTACGTCCACCTCGGCGTTCGCCTCGAAGCGCAGGGACAGGGGTACGTCGACCCGCAGAGCCTGCTACCTCCGCGTACCGCGACGCCTCCGCCCGCGCCCGTAAGCGTTCCTCCGCCTGCTCCCGCTCCTGTGGCAAGCGCCCCGCCGGCGACCGTCGCCGCGCCGGTTGCCTCGCCGCCGGTCGTCGCTGCGACTCCGGCCGCGGCGCCGGCGCCTGCCGATCCGGTTGCGAGTCAGCCGGCGACGGCGCCCGCGGCATCCCCGGCGCCTCAACCCACCGCGGCAGCGCCCGCGACCGCTGCCGGCGCGTTCGTGATCGAGGCAGCCGGCGCCCATCCGGGAGCTTCGCGGGGAACGAGCGGTGCCGGCGTCCGCCCAGCGGCTGCCAGGACGAGGGCGCGCGCGCCGATGACCGTCGTTTCCCGGGCAGATTCCCGCGTAACGGCAGCCAGGCCACGGCCCGCGACCTCGTTGCCGCACCTCGCGGCGCCCGAGCGTGTTGTGCCGAACCGGGCCGCGCCCGCACCGGCTCCCGCCAAGCGATTGTCCAGACCGCTCATCGCACCCCGGCCGGCTCCGGTCGCGACGCCGCACCCTGCGACGCAACGGTCGACGACGCAACGCCTCGCGACACAGCGGGCGCGTCCGCAGACGCTCCCACACCTGACTGCTTTGCTCGGCGCGGTGGCGGTGGCGCTCCTGGCCGGAGCTGCCGCACTGGTCGCGTGGACGACTCGCAGAAACGCCGTCCCTATCATGGACGCCGATGCGCTTCTACGTGACAACCCCGATCTACTACGTGAACGACAAGCCCCATATCGGGCATGCCTACACGACGATCGCCGCCGACATCCTCGCGCGGCATCACCGGCAGCGCGGCGAGGAGACCTTCTTCCTCACCGGCGTCGACGAGCACGCGACAAAAGTTTGGCGGGTGGCTGAGGAGCAGGGCCTCGACGCCCAGGAATACGTGGACGGAATCGCCGAGTCGTGGCGGGGCCTGCCACCGCGGCTGAACGCCGAGCCCGACTTCTTCATCCGGACGAGCGACGAAGGCCACAAGGCCTTCGTTCGCGAGTTCCTGCAGCGGATTTACGACAACGGAGACGTTTACGAGGATGTCTACGCGGGCCTCTACTGCGTCGGGTGCGAGGAGTTCAAGACCGAAGACGAGCTCGTCGATGGGAAATGTCCGCTGCACGACACCGTCCCGGAGTGGATCGAGGAGAAGAACTACTTCTTCCGGCTCTCGAAGTACCAGGACCAGCTCCTCGCGCTGTACGACGGGCAGGCGGACTTCGTCCAGCCACCGTTCCGGTTCAACGAGGTGAAGAGCTTCGTCTCGGGCGGGCTGCGCGACTTCTCGATCAGCCGCGCCGGCCAGCCGTGGGGGATCCCGCTGCCGTGGGACGAGAGCCAGGTCGCCTACGTCTGGGCCGACGCGCTCGTCAACTATCTGAGTGCGCTCACCTACGCCCGTCCGGGCGAGGATCTCACGTCCACGTTCTGGCCCGACGTGCGCCATCTGATGGCGCAGGACATCATCCGCTTCCACTGCGTGTACTGGCCGGCGATGCTGCTCTCGGCGGGCTACGACGTGCCCAAACAGATCTTCATCCACGGGTACCTGTTGCTCGATGACCTCAAGATCTCGAAGTCGCTTGGCAACGCGATCAATCCGCTCGAGCTGATCGATATCTACGGCGCGGATGCCCTGCGCTACTGGTGCGCGCGTGCCGTGCCGTTTGGGCAGGATGGCAGTGCGTCGCTCGCCGGGATCGCCGACCGCTACGAGCGCGAGCTCGGAAACGACCTTGGCAACCTGCTCTCTCGGACGACCGCGATGATCGTCAAGTACCGGGACGGTCTGATTCCCGGCGGCCCTGACAGCTCCTCGGAGCTCGCGCAGTCGATCGCAGCCATTCATGCGCTGGTGCCGGCAGACATCGACCGGTTCGACATCACCGGCGCGATCGACCGGATCTGGACGGTCGTGCGCGATCTCAACCGGTACGTCACCGATCGGGCACCGTGGACGCTCGCCAAGGACGAGTCCAAGTCCGCCGAGCTCGACCAGGTGCTCTACAACCTGGCCGACGGCCTGCGCGCGGTCGCCGTCGCATTGTGGGCGTACCTGCCCGAGACGGCTCCGAAGATCCTCGAAGCGCTCGGACAGCCGACCGACGCCAACTGGGAGCTCGTGCAGCCCGGCCGCCTCATCGTGTCGGGCCCGATTGCAGCAGCGCCGCCGCTGTTCCCGCGCCTCGAAGCCGCAGCCGCCGAACCGAGTTGATCGACACCCACGCGCACCTCGGCGAGGACGCGGCCGACGTGCTCGAGCGCGCGCGGGCCGCCGGCGTGACGCGCGTGATCGACGTCGCGACGACGATCGCCGGCGCGCGCCAGGCGCTCGCGCGCGCTGAGCAGTACGCCGGCGTCTACGCGTGCCTTGGCATCCATCCGCACGAGGCCGGAGAGCCGGCCGACCTCGATGTACTGCGCGAGCTGCTGGCGCATCCCCGTGCGGTCGCCGTGGGCGAGACCGGGCTCGACTACTTCCGCGACTACGCGCCGCACGACGCGCAGCAGCGCCTGTTCGATACGCAACTGGAGCTCGCGCGCGAGGTCGGCAAGCCGGTCGTGATCCACACCCGCGCTGCCGACGATGACACGCGCCAGCGTCTCGTCGCACACGACGGCGTTGTCGTCCTGCACTGTTTTTCGTCCCCGGGGCTGCTCGACACGGCGCTCGAGCGCGGCTGGTACGTCTCGTTCGCCGGCAACGTCACGTACAAAAACGCAGACGACCTTCGCGACGCCGCCCGCCAGGTGCCGGCAGACCGCCTTCTTGCCGAGACCGACAGCCCGTACCTGGCGCCACAGCCCGTGCGCGGCAAGACGAACGAGCCCGCGTACGTGATCCACACGCTCAACGGCCTCGCCGAGGCGCGGGGCGTCGATCCCGGCGAACTCGCGCATCAGATCGACGCGAATGCCGACACGCTCTTTGGGCTATGAGGGTGGCGCCCCGCAAGTCGCTGGGTCAGCATTTTCTCGTCGACGACAACATCCTGCTCGTGATCGAGCGGCTCGCCGAGCTCGACCCAGCCGACGTCGTGCTCGAGATCGGGCCGGGGTTCGGCGTGCTCACACGCTTCCTCGCCGACCGGGTCGCGCACGTGCACGCGGCCGAGGTCGACCGCCGCCTCGCGCCGCACCTCGCCGAGATCCCGCACACCGACCTGCACTGGATCGACGCGCTCCACCTCGACATCGCATCGCTCGAGCCGGTGCCGCGCAAGCTCGTCGCGAATCTTCCCTACAACGTCGCCACGCCGATCGTCGCCGAGAGCCTCGCCGTCCAGCAGCTCGACCTGTGGTGCGTGATGGTGCAGCGCGAGGTCGCGGACCGGTTCTTCGCCGTCCCGTCCACCAAGGCGTACGGCGCCGTCTCGGTGCTCGTCCAGCTCGCCGCCGAGCGCACCGGCTTCCATCCGGTCTCGCGGGAGGTCTTCCGGCCGCGGCCAAACGTCGACTCGGCGCTCGTCGCCTTCCGGCGCACTGCGCCTGCGGCGACGGTCGAGGTGAAGAAGACCGTCGAGGCGGCGTTCGGCCACCGTCGTAAGACGCTCGCCAACTCGCTGTCGCTCGCCGGTGTCGCAACGCGGGAACAGGCGGTGGCGGCGCTCGCCGCGATCGACCGTGGTGCGAACACCCGCGCCGAGGAGCTCGAGCCGCAGGAGTTCGTCGCATTGACCGAGGCGCTGGCGGCGTGATCGGCCCGGCGCCCGGAAAGATCAACCTCGCGCTCGTCGTCGGGCCGCGGCGCGACGACGGCCGCCACGAGCTCGTGACCGTCTTCCAGCGGGTCGACCTCGGCGATCGCATCGAGGTCGAGCCCGCGCCCAAGACGACGGTCGAGGGATTCGCCGAGGACACGATCGTCCGCGGCGCGCTCGCCTCTCTCGGGGCGCCGCACGGCTGGCGCATCCGCATCGACAAGCGCACGCCGGTGGCCGCAGGGCTCGGCGGTGGCAGCTCCGACGCGGCCACTGCGCTTCGGCTTGCGAACGCGCAGCTCGACGAACCGCTCCCACTCGAGAGCCTCGCGAGGCTCGCGGCTCAGGCCGGCGCCGACGTGCCGTTCTTCCTTCACGACGGCCCGCAGCTCGGCACCGGTGACGGAACGACACTCGAGCCTGTCGATCTGCCGCAGGATTTCTTCGTGCTGCTGCTGCTTCCGAACGGCACGCACAAGCCGTCCACCGGTGAGGTGTATGCCGCATTCGACGAGCGCCGCGGCGACGAGGGCTACGAGGCGCGGGTGGCCGCGCTTCGCAGTACGCTCGCAACCGTTCGGCGGCCGCGCGACCTGGCGGCGCTGCCGGCAAACGACCTCGCGACGTCCCCGTTGGCCGGCGAGCTGCGCTCGCTCGGCGCCTTCCGCGCCGACGTGAGCGGGGCAGGGCCGATCGTCTACGGACTCTTCACGACCCGCCCCGAAGCTGCCGCCGCACAGCGTGCTTTGCGGCACCGCGGGCGCGTTTGGATCACCGTTCCAGCGTGGTACGGTTGACCGGGATGTTCGAAGCGCACGCGATCGAACACGGCTCGAGCCGTTCGGGGCGCTGGCTGCGTGACCGCCGCCTGCGCACCACCTTCTGGATCGCGGCAATCGAGGGCCTGCTCTACCTCTTCCACGTCCTGCACTGGTGGGAAGCCGTCGCGCTGGCCGCTGTCGCCGTCGCCGTCTGGTGGTACGCCGGCCGCACGAGCCGCTCCGACACGTTCCGGCAGCTCTCGTGGATCTTCGCCGCGTCGCAGCTCCTTGTCCTCTGCGTGCCGATCGCGCTCGGGATCCTGAAGGCGATCGCGATCGGCGTCATCGCCGTGCTCGCGATCGCCGCGCTGATCCTGCTCTTCACCCGGCGCCCGTAAACTGTCGCCCACCATGGGGCGTAGCCAAGCGGTAAGGCAGCGGGTTTTGGTCCCGCGATCCCAGGTTCGAATCCTGGCGCCCCAGCCATCTCACTCATGAGCTCAGCCCCAGATACCTCCCTCGCAGCAGTCGTGATGGCAGGCGGCCTCGGCACGCGGATGAAGTCCGCCGTGCCGAAGCACTTCCACGAGCTGCTCGGCCGCCGCATGGTGGACTGGGTGATCGAGGCAGGACGCGAGACCGGGGCCGCCCCGCTTGTCGTCGTTGCGTCGCCGGCCGCACGCGATGAGTTTCCCGACGAGGATGTGACGGTCGCGGTGCAGGAGACGCCGCTCGGCACGGGCGACTCGGTTCGCTCTGCGCGCGCCGCGCTCGACGGCTACGAGGGCGACGTGCTCGTGCTCTCGGGGGACACGCCGCTCCTCACTGCCGAGCTGCTCTGCCAGCTCGTCGAGTCGCACCGCGCATCGAGTGCGGCCGCGACGATCCTCAGCGCCGAGCCGCCCGACGCGCGCGTCTACGGCCGCATCGTGCGCGATGCCGGCGGGACGGTGCGGCGCATCGCCGAGGGCACCGACGCATCGGAGGAGGAACGGCGGATCGGCGAGATCAACTCCGGCATCTATGTCTTCCGCTCCGGCGCGCTCTGGCCGGCGCTCGCGCAGCTGCAGCCGAAGAACGTGCAGGGCGAGCTCTACCTCACCGACACGATCGAGATCCTCGTCGCGTCCGGACAGCAGGTCGGCGCCTACGTCGCGGGCGACTGGCGGCAGACGGAGGGCGTCAACACGCGGGTCGAGCTCGCGCAGGCCGCCGCGATCCTCCGCGACCGGATCAACGAGCAGCACATGCTGAACGGCGTCACGATCGTCGACCCGCAGTCGACCTGGATCGAGCCAGGAGTCGCGATCGAGGCCGATGTCACCGTGCACCCGTTCACCCTGCTTCGCGGCGCAACGAGCATCGCCGCCGGGGCCGAGATTCACGCTCACACGGTCGCGATCGACGCGCACATCGGGACCGGCGCGACGGTGGGGCCGTTTTGTTACCTTCGACCCGGGACTGTCCTCGGCGACTCCTCAAAGGCGGGCACCTACGTGGAGATCAAAAATTCGCGGATCGGCGACCGCACGAAGGTGCCGCATCTGTCGTACATCGGTGACGCCGAGATCGGCGAGGACACGAACATCGGCGCCGGCGCGATCACGGCCAACTTCCCGCACAAGCCCGGTCAACCCAAGGGCCGCACCAGAATCGGGCGCAACGTCAGGACCGCGATCCACAATGGGTTCGTCGCACCGGTGGAGATCGGGGATGGTGCATGGATCGCCGCGGGATCGGTCATAACGAAGGATGTCCCTGCCGATGCGCTCGGGATCGCCCGCTCGCGCCAGGAAAACAAGGAAGGCTATGCAGCCCGACAGCGCGACAACGACTGAGCTCACACTTCCGGGACTGGAGTCGCCTGAGGCAATCTCGGTGAGCCATCCGGGCCACTGGATCGAGCGCGGCCCGCAGAAGCGCCTGATGGTCTTCTCGGGCCGCTCGCACAAGCCGCTGGCAGAGCGCATCGTCGACCAGCTCGGCTGCGAGCTCGGCGCGATCGAACTGCACACGTTCGGGAACGGCGAGACGTACTGCCGCTTCGACGAGTCGATCCGCGGTGCCGACCTGTTCCTCGTCCAGACCGGCTGCGACCCGGTCGACCAGAACCTGATGGAGCTGCTGTTGATGATTCAGGCGGCGAAGCTTGCTTCGGCGAAGCGCATCACCGCCGTCATCCCGTGGTTCCCGTACGCGCGGCAGGACCGCAAGGCGAAGCCGCGCGAGCCGATCTCGGCGCGTCTCGTCGCCGACATGCTGCAGCTCGCCGGCGCCGACCGTGTGCTCACGATGGACCTGCACGCCGGTCAGATTCAGGGCTTCTTCACGATTCCCGTCGACCACATGACCTCGCTGCCGCTCTTCGCGCGCCACTTCCGCGACCTCGGCCTGACCGGGGAGGGCGTCGTCTCGGTGGCGCCCGACGCCGGTCGCGCGAAGCACGCCGTGCGCTTCGCGGAGATGATCGACGCCGACTTCGCGATCATGCACAAGACGCGTCCGGCGCACGACGTGGTCTCGGTCACCGAGGTGACCGGCCGCGTGCGCGACAAGATCGCGATCATCGGCGACGACATCACGACCACCGGCGGCACGCTGATCGCAGGCGCCAAGGCGCTGAAGGCGCACGGCGCGAGTGACGTCTACGTGTTCGTCACGCACGCCTTGCTCTCGCCCGAAGGCCTCGAGAAGCTGAGCGAGGCGGATCTTGCGGGCATCGTCGTCACCGACACGGTGCCGATCGACCCGATCACGAAGCCGGAGCACATGACGGTGCTGACCGTCGCCCCGCTGCTCGCGGAGACGATCATGAACGTCTTCGCCGACGACTCGGTGAGCGCGATCTTCGGCGGCGAAAACCAGCTCTTTTAGTTGGGAGGGAAACCTGCGGTTTCCCTCCCAAGGCCCACCCTTCCCTTGCCTCTCCGCTGACGGAAGCGCGGTCGGCCTCCCGCCGGGCGAAGCCCGGCTTCGGCCGCGGGCGTGCCTCGTTACGAGGAAGACGACGGCCCTACGTCATGTGAGCGCCTGAGACCCCAAGTGCGTGCGCCTCCAGGTTGCTGTTGTTCGAGCTGCGGTCAACTCTGGCTACACTTCCGCCCGTCGTGGCAGGAGAGCGCTTCAAACTCGCGGTCCGGAACCGCACATTGCTCGGCTCCGCCGAGTCTCGCCGGCTGCGCAAGCAGGGGCTGATTCCCGGTGTGCTCTACGGCCGGGAAGACCCCGTGTCGATCTCGATCGCCGAGCGCGACCTGCGCGCGGCGCTCACCACCAAGGGCGGCCTGAACGCCGTGCTCGACGTTGTCGTCGAGAACGGCAAGACGCATTCCTCGGTGCTGAAGGAGTTCCAGCGCGACGCTGTTCGCGGCCACATCACCCACGTCGACCTGCAGGAAGTGCGGCTCGACCAGCCGATTCACGCCACCGTGCCGCTGACGCTCCACGGCGAGTCGGCCGGCGTCAAGGAAGGCGGCGTGCTCTCGCAGGTCACCAACGAATTGAACGTCGAGGCGCTCCCGATGGAAGTGCCCGAGCACCTCGAGATCGACGTCTCGGAGATGCACATCGGCGACACGCTCCGGCTCTCGGCGCTGAAGGCCCCGGCCGGTGTGACGCTGCTCGACGACCTCGAGGAGACCGTCCTCGCCACCGTCACGCAGCCGACCCGTGTCGAGGATGCCGAGGCGGCGGCGCCCGCTGAGGGCGAGGCACCGGTTGAGGGCGCCGAAGGCGAAGCCGCCGAGGCAGGCGACACGCAGGACGAGCCCGCGGCCGAGGCCGAGGGCAGCTCCGAAGGCGAATAAGCCTCGTGCGCCTGTGGCCGCGACCGTCGCGTCCGAACGACCGTGGCACGTCGCTCGACCTGCTCGTCGTGGGCCTCGGCAACCCGGGCCGCGAGTACGCAGGCAACCGCCACAACGTCGGCTGGCTCGTCGTCGACGAGCTCGCCCGCAGGCACGACGCGTCGTGGCGCGCCAAGTTCGACGGCCGGCTCGCCGAGATCCGCATCGACGGCCACAAGGTCGCGCTCCTGAAGCCCGAGACCTACATGAACGACTCCGGGCGCTCCGTGCAGGCGGCAGCCAGGTTCTTCAAGGCCGAGCCCGACACCATCCTCGTCGTCCACGACGAGGGCGACCTCGAGCCCGGCCGGCTCCAGGCGCGGCTGGGCGGTGGGCTCGCCGGCCACAACGGGCTGCGCTCGATCGCCAAGCACCTCGGGACGCCCGAGTTCCTGCGCCTCAGAGTGGGTGTTGGGCGGCCCGGCCGCGGCGACCCGCGGCCGCTCGCCGACTACGTGCTCTCCGACTTCGAACCGCACGAGGACGCAGGCCGGCTCGTTGCCGCCGCGGCCGATGCGGTCGAGACGCTCGACGCCGAAGGGCTCGAAGCGGCGCAGCGCGCAGTCAACACCAAATAGCTCGTGCTAATCGACACGCGGGGCAAGAATCCTGCAGGTGCAGCGCAATCGCGCTCCAGCCGGTCGATCTGGGCCTGAGTCCCGGGGCCTGAGCCCCCGGCTGGACTACCCCTTTCAGGGGATGGGAGACTCCCGATACGGGGGGTGGCCGAGCCCTTCACAGATTGGTGACATGAGCGGGCCAACGACGCCGCGGCCCGTTTTCCTGCGTGCCTTCGCCGCCCCGTCGCAGCAACCCTCCCATGACCGGACACCTCCGCCTCGCGCTGCTCCTCGTCGTCGTACTGGCCTGTGTCGCCGCCCGCGCGACCGGCGCGCTCGCCAACCCGAAGCGGGCGACCGGCGCGACGGCCCGCGCCCACAGGCACGTCAGTCGCGCCACGCAGGTCGCGCTCGAGCAGGCCAAGGTCGCCCGCTATGCCCGCCACCTGCTCGGCGTCCCGTACAGCTACGGCGGCACCTCGCCACGGAGCGGCTTCGACTGCTCGGGATTCACGCGGTTCGTCTATGCGCACTTCGGCGTGACGCTGCCGCACTACTCCGCGGCGCAGTTCGACCTCGGCCGCCGTGTCTCGCTTCGCGGCCTGCGCCCGGGCGACCTGCTCTTCTTCGACGGGCTCGGCCACGTCGGCCTCTACATCGGCCGCGGACGTTTCATCCACGCGCCGCACACCGGCACACGCGTGTCGATCGCAACGCTCAGCGGCTGGTACGCCAGCACGTACGACGGCGCCCGGCGCGTGATCTGAGGGATACCATGACCCCCGGCCGAACGCCTCGTTCGGCCCATCGTCATGGACCGTCCGCTGCTCTACAGCCTCGTCGAGCGCCTTCGAGCGCATGAGCGCCTGCAGGAGTTTGCAGCCGCTCTGCCGACGCGCGCCCGCGTCTCCGAGCCGGTTCTGCCGCTCGTGCTCGCCGCGCTGCACGACGAGCTCGAACGGGGACTGATTGTCGTCCTGCCCGAGGACGCAGACGCGCGCGACGCCGCCGAGGCGGCCGCCTGGTTCGTGGGCGACAAGCAGGTCGCCCTGCTCCCGTCGCGCGGGGTCAACTTCGCCTCCGGGCTCGAACCGCCGCCGCATCTCGTCGGGGAGCGCGCACGCGCGCTCGAGGTGCTCGAGCGCGGCGGGCTCGTGTGCGCTTCGGCGACCGCGATCGCCGAGGGCCTGCCGCCGCTCGCAGCACGCCCCGCACCGCTGCGGGTCGCGACCGGCGACGAGCCCGGCATCGACGCGCTGGCCGAGCGCCTGGCGTCGGCGGGCTACGAGCGCGTCGAGCGCGTCGAGGAGCGAGGCCAGTTCGCGGTGCGCGGCGGCCTGGTCGACGTGTTCGGAACGACCGGGCGCGAGCCGTTCCGCATCGAGCTCTTCGGCGACGAGATCGAGCAGATCCGCGTCTTCTCGCCGTTTACTCAGCGTGCGCTGCGCCAGGTGTCCGAGGCGACGATCTATCCCGCCGCCGAGCGCCGCAGCGAGCTCGTCGAGCCGACCCTCGTCGACGACGAGGAAGCGCGTCCGGCGGTGCAGGCGCCGGATGACCTCGTGCCGGTGTTCGACCGAGCGCCCGATCTCGTCTGGTCGCCCGACGAGGTGCGCGCCGTCTGGGCAGACGAGCGACTCGCTCCCGTCGACCTGGCCGGCGTGTCCGAGCTGAGCGCGCTCCCGCAGGGGCAGCCGTTCTCGTTCGACGCGCAGCGTCCGGCGCTCGCCG
>Ga0157369_10002157_pt1 | contig 23721 bp, 14 predicted proteins | sample C25metaG_FD_113461 | JGI IMG/M metagenome (GOLD analysis project Ga0157369, IMG submission 113461) | Corn rhizosphere microbial communities from Kellogg Biological Station, Michigan, USA - C2-5 metaG | ecosystem: Host-associated > Plants > Roots > Rhizosphere > Soil | place: USA: Michigan... | reverse complement strand
TGCTCGACTCTGAGACCGAGCGTAATGGTGAGGTTGGGCAATGGCTTGTACTGGTCCTGCGCGTAGAAGCCTTCCACGTACATTGCGATTGGTTCGGCGAGATGACGCGAAAAGCGCTCCGACCACTGATCGGAATATCCGGCAGCGAAGTCGCCCTGATCCATCACGTAGTTCGCTCCGCCACCGAAACCGAAGTTGCGTGTGCTCGGGGTGTAGTCGGAGATGTCGTTGCGGCGGAAGGACCAGCCGGCTTTCAGAGTGTGCTTTCCCTTCAGCCATGTAAGGTCGTCGCTGAATTGATAGCCGGTAACGTTTCTTCCTTGCGGGAAGCTGACATTCTGTCCGCCGACGAAATTGGAATAGCTGCCCTGCAGATCCCAGTCGAATGAGCGGACGCAGGGATTGCTGTCGCTCGGGTCCTGCGTAGGATCTTGCAGTACGCAGTCCGTAGAAGACCCCAGAGCCACAAGCACGAAGGGGACCTCGGACTTGCCGAGAGTGGTTCCGTTGGTATTTGTGAAGATCGCGCGGGAATAGCTGGCCGCAAAGAGAAACTGGTTGGTCATATTCGGACTGAAGGTGTGTGTTTCACTGAGCTGGCCTTCGTACGAAGGTTGCGGACTCTGCGCGTTGAAGATCGGGTTCAGGAAGCTGGTCATCGTAGGCTGAAGGCCTTTGTCCACCTTCGAATGGATATAGAGGTGATCCATATTGCCGAGCACGAAATCGACACGATCGTTGATCATCCACTCGCTTGCGAAGTTCGTTGCCTGCCCATTGAATACCCACGTATCGGGATCGTCTGGATCCTGGTGGCCTGATGAGAAGTTCCTGGCGTTGTTGTAGTAACTGAAAATCTTCTGGTACATCGGCGCCATATCGGAGTTGTTGTTGTACGCCAGATTGCCGTAAGGGATGTAGGACTTCGGATTGTTGAGGCCTGTGATGGTGCCATCTTCATCCGTGTTGTAAATAGGATCGATGGCTGCGGGACCGAGAATTGCCTTCTGAAATTCGGGACTCGGAGCATATACCGTGCCGATGGCGGGAATGACGACCCGGATCCCTTCGGTGTCGATAAATCCGAAGATCTTGTCCTTCTTGAGGGGGCCACCAATTGCGGCAGCCCACTGATTCGCGTTATCGAAGTTGCGCGGCGAACCGTAGTACTTATTGAACCAGCTGTTCGCATTCAGCACAGAGCCGTTCCAAAGATAGTCGAGGTTGCCGTGCCACCGGTTGCCGCCGGATCGAGAAATCTGGTTCACCTGCGCGCCGCCGAGGCCGCCAAAGGCCGCATCGAATCCGTTGGTCGTGACCGTCACGCTATCAATATCATTCGAGCCGAGCAGCAGGTTCGTAGCGCCCGAGTTATTCAGATTGAGGTACGGATCGCCTTCATATCCGCCGTTCACCGTGAAGGTGTTCGACGTGCCCGGAAGTCCATTTGTCGAGAAGTTGCCGTAGCCACCCTGCGTGTTCATGACAGCGCCGGGCGTAGTCTGGGCTACGAAGGTGAGATCGCCGCCTGGATTGGGCAGATTTTGAAGCTGCTGTAGATCGAAGCTGGTTGAGAGCTGCGCATCATCAACGTGCAACACAGCAATTTCTCCGCTGCTGACTTCCACGGTCATGGATGCGGATCCCACAGAAAGCGCGATGTTGACCGGGGTAATCGTTCCTGCGGAGACGCTGGTCTGCACGGAGGACGTGCCGAATCCCTTCGCCGACACCTTGACCTCGTACTTGCCGGGAGGCAGCAACGGCACACGGAAGTCGCCGATCTTATCGGTGACAACGGACTTGGCTTGGCCTTTCTCCATGCTCGTTACAGTTACCTGCGCATTGGGCAATGCGGCACCGGACGCATCGGTCACGGTTCCGGTAATGTCTCCGGAGATATTGGATTGGGCGTATAGGGCGGGAGTTGAAGTGGTCGCCAAAAATCCGGCAAACCCTAAAAGGCTTACTGCCAATGCAGCAGTCAGCAGCCGCGAGTATCGCATTAAAATCCTCCAGATCAAGTCCGGATCGGAGGATTTCGTTGAAATGCCAATACCCCGATCCGCTCATCGCGCTAGGCGTCTCGGGTCTCGATGGGGAGGTCAGGTCCGTTCCGCAGGTGAACGACTATGGCCAAAATAAGGATCGGCTCTCATCACTCCGACCAAAAGTGACAAAAACCACTCCTGAATATTTGGATTCTTGCCTTGAAGTAAATGCACACACCATGCCAAAGACTTCACAGCGTACCATTTTCGTGTTTAAACGATTTAGTAGAACTCTTTAGTGATGTGAATCACGCGCCCTTATGGATTCTCGTATCTGGTCTACCTGGCCCTCCGCATTTTCGTGTTTTCTCTATGCGAATACTTCGCTCAACGAAGTTGCCACTTCCGCTCCGTTGTTTCGACAGAGACTCTCGCTACGCTCCAAAAAAATGGCCGCGGCATTTCGCCGCGGCCAATGAACTGATGCTTAGTCGTTGGCAACTAGAACGTGAACCTCGCATAAAGCTGCATTGAGCGAGCATTGTTCGAGAAAGTTGCTTCGGGTTTATTGAAGGTCGTGGAAGCCGGCGTGAGATAGCTGAGGGTTGCTCCGTCGGTGTATCCGAGTGAATTGACATTGTTAACGGAACCGGGCAGGTACTGTGAATGGTTAAGGACGTTCCAGGCGCCTGCTCCAAACTGGAACTTGTAGCGCTCCTGGATACTGATGACTTTAACCACGCTCAAATCGAAGTTGTTGATGGAGCGGATCGGCAGCGTATTACGGCCTGCGGTGGGCAGCGTGCCCCCCGCACCCGCAACGTAGTACGCGTTCGGGTCAGAGGCGTAATATCCGGCAAGGTTGGAGTCGCACTTTGTCACCGGATTCCCCTCCTCATCGGGCGGGCACAGACCAGCAAGACTTGGGATATAAATTCCAGTCACTCCGGTCCCGGTACCCTTTTTGCCGCTGGGATTGATAAACACACGATCGCCTGCGCTATCACCATTAAGATTGGCGTCTGTGCCGCTTTGAACAGTCGCGTACTCCGGCGACTGGTAGGTGTAGGCCGGGGCGATCTCCCAGTTGCCCAGCGTGTTCTTAAGCAGACCGCGACTGTTCTTGTAGAAGGGCACATCGTAAACTACCGCGAAGGTTAAACGGTGGGTATGATCGAGAGCCGAGCGGGAGTAATCACCGGCCACGTTTCGGAAATCCTGCGGCCGTCGAGGAGTGAGGTAGGTTGAGAATACAGATGCCGTCGCATCGTCCATTGTCTTGCTCCAGGTATAGGCAGCATTGAACAACAGCCCGCTGGCGAAACGGCGTGTCAGCTGAGTCGCAAGCCCGTTGTAGTTCGACTCAGAAAACGGCATGAAGCCCACAATACTTGAAGTGAACCCGGCGGCTTTGTACTCCGGCACCAGCGATGAACGGCTCGCTTTGACATTGGCCAGTGTTAGTGCGGCTGGATCGGTAATTGTCGTGGGTGAGAAGAAGACGGGCAGAGAGTTGCCTCCTGTCACGACGTTTTGACGGTTGAGTCTGTTCTGGGTCGGCAGATGGATGCCTCGCGTGCCGAGATAACGAACCTCGGCGGTGTAGTTCTGCGCAAACGTGCGTTCGATGCCAAGGCTCCAGTTCTCTGCATAGGGCAGTTTCTGGTCCGGAATATAGGCTGAGGTCAAGGCACGTTGCGTTTTCAGATCCGGAATCGTTACGTTTTCCGGCAGGCCGCCGTTCGCCAGGAATCCGCTGACAGGATGGTTGTAATCAACTTCCTCGGTTACCTGGTATTGCGGTGCTGCAGACAAGATTCCGAGATTGTCATACAGCACGTCGTATCCCATTCCAAAGCCGCCACGGACCACTGTACTCGCGTCCACTGAATAGGCGAATCCTATCCGAGGTACAAAGTTGAGCTTTTGAGACTTAGGCTCTCCAAAGGTGATCAGGCCAGGAACGCTTGCGGCAGAGTTCGCAACCTGCTGCTTGGCACCCGTAGTAACACCGGTGTATTCATAGCGGACACCCAGGTTGAGGGTAAGATCCCTTGTAACGTGGAAATCATCCTGGAAGTAGGAATACGCAACCTGCTGGTTGCCGTAGTAGGTCGGGCTGACTCCAGGAGCTGTCGCATTTCGCTCGCCTAAATAGTCGGGCGTGAGGTCCAGAAGGTAGGTTTCCAGGGTCGTGTACTGGTAATCGCCGCGCGCGCGCTGGATGAACAATTGAGGAGAGATGACATCGCGGTATTCAGCACCAATCTTGAAGGTGTGCCGGCCCTTGTTCCAGATGATCGACTCCGAACCTACGTAGGTATTCTGCACTGTCCCTTGTGGAGCATTCGGATCAGGGCCGATGTTCACGGCATTGAGATCGTTGATGGTCAAGTTCGGGAATACCGTTAATCCCGGGAACTCTCCAGGAGCCGGCGTGACGTTGTAGTAACGGTTAAACCCTATGCGGAACTCGTTTGACAGGCTTGGCGAAAAGGTGTGAAACTCCGACGCGGTTACGAGATGGTAACGAGTGGGCGAAGTGGCCCAAAAGCTCGGGAAAGTAGCGGCGGCGTCCGGCCCGTCCGACTTGTTGTAAAGGTAACGGACGCGAAGACTGTCTTTGTCGTTGATCGTATAGTCAACCGAGTTGATTGTTCGCCACTGGCTCAAGAATGTTCCCGCAATGACGCCTACGTCGCCAACCGGAATCGCCTGCCCGGATACCGAAACTGTCTGCGGGCAAATCGCGTCGTTCGGTCCGGCCTGCGTCGCAGCAACAGGCGAATACTTCTTGTATACCCCGAGATTTGTCGCGGAGAGGCCACTTATGCTGTCGAGCGTGGCGAAGCCCGAAGAGGTTGGAGCGCAGAAACTTGCTGTCGTGCCCGGTGCGCCGTAGGGTTCCTGTTCGTAATTTGTAAAGAAGAACAGCTTGTTCCTGACGATAGGTCCGCCAATTTGCCCGCCGAACCGGTTGTCGTCATAGCGTGGCTTAGTTACGTTTTTGTAACCCTGCGCTCTCGCAGTGGATGCGTCGATTGCATTGTAGTTCCGGTTCTGTGAGTACTCATACGCGACACCATGGAAGCTGTTTGTGCCGCTTTTGATGATCTGGTTGAACTGGCCGCCGTTTGAGTGACCAAATTCAGCAGAGAACTGGTTCTGCATCGCGGTAAATTCTGATACGGCGTCGCTCGGGACATACACAAGCGGACCGGTGACCGACTTGTTGTTGTTGTCGATTCCTTCAACGGTGTAATTGTTGCTTCGAGGCCGCTGGCCGCCAACCGAGGGACCTGTTCCATCTCCCATGCCGCCGGATGAGGCGACGCCTGCTGTCATCAGCGACATATTCAACACTTGGTTAGCTGCAGCAGGAAGCATGGTGAGTTGTTGGCTGTCAAAGCTGGTTTGCACCTGCGCGGTGGTTGTATCGAGCGCAACTGCAGCCTCCGACGAAACCTCAACGGTCTCACTCGCCCCTTTGATCTGAAGCACGATGTTCGATGTGACTGTCCTGTTGAGGAATACCTCGAAGCCATGCACTGTGGACTTGCTGAACCCTGTCGCCGTCACCGATATGCTGTAGCGTCCGGGGAGCAGGTTCGGGATCTGATACTCGCCCACGCCGTTTGTAATTGCCTGGTACGAAACTCCCGTTGCCTCGTTTGTCGCCGTGACAGAGGCTTGCACAACGACTGCTTTATTCGCATCTGTGACAAGACCGACGATATTGCCGCTCACTGCCTGCGCATGCATCACAGGCGGAGCCGCGAACTGAACAATGAGACCGGCAACGATGAAAACGCCGAGAATTACTGCGCGCAAATAATGAGCCCGACCGTTCATGAGTTCTCCTTCTTTCTTCAACATCTTCAAAGCGCGTTCCATACAATCGTTCTTCAGCAAATCGTGCAAAGTCGTCCAACTCACCACTGCGGACAATGTGATGAGAATCGGCAGAACCCCTGGAGAGAGAGAGTTGTTCTCTCAATTGCAAGCTGCTTGCCAAACGCGAGATAACTGCGTTTGTGAGGAAACTATAGAGTTAGAGCGATACATTCAGTGATTTAGGTCACAATCGAATATGAGATCACGTAGAGCAACGTACAGATATTTCACAAATCATCTGCGATCGGACGAGTCGCGACCATCTCGTGCATAAGCGCGTGTTGTATCGTCGCTTCCATGCAGATCGTTCTAGCGCACATCGGAGCAAAACCCGCCTCGCGCGATCCCTTCGAACAACTCGTCTCTATGTATCTCGATCGCTGCGCCGCATTCGCTCGCTCTCAGCACTTGTCTTTCCGCACGGAAGAAGCTCTTTTCGAGTGGATCGATCGCCAGCAAGGACGTGCACCGGTCCTGACGGTCCTGCTCGACGGCCGTGGCAAGGAAATGACCTCTGAAGCGTTCGCGCAGTGGATCGGGCGGCACCGCGATACCGCCACGCAGCAAATCATCTTCGCGATCGGTCCCGCAGATGGCTGGTCAGCAGATTTGCGAAAGCGCGCCACGCTGCTGCTCTCTCTCGGGCAATTCACGCTCGCCCATGCTCTCGCACGCGTGGTCCTCGCCGAGCAGATTTACCGCGCATCGACGATTCTCACGGGTCACCCTTACCACTCCGGGCATTGAGATTATTGCGCCTTGTCAATCGGATCTTTTCATCACATGAACGCGGAGCTCTAAATCACACCCGCGTCACCATTCAGTCCTCGTGCCGAATGAGAATATGGATCAGGAACTTTGATTGACATGGATTCGGAACAGTCCTCTCGTCGCGGTCTCATTCTGATCAACACCGGTCCAGGCAAGGGCAAAACCACTGCTGCGATGGGGACTGCCATGCGCGCCGTCGGCAATGGCATGCGGGTACTGATGCTGCAGTTTCTCAAAGGCTCGTGGCATTACGGCGAGCTCGACTCTACGAGAGCCTTCGGCGAAAACTTCGTTCTGAAGCAAATGGGCCGCGGCTTCGTGAAGGTCGGGGGAGCAGAAACAGACCCGGAAGACATTCGTCTCGTCGAAGCGGCGTGGGACGAAGCGCGGGATGCCATCATGTCCGGCGAATGGGACATGGTTGTTCTCGACGAAATCAACTATGCCATCGGTTACGGAATGCTCGACCCGGCCGTGGTGGCTGAAACGCTCCGTACCCGCCCCGAGATGGTCCACGTCATTCTTACCGGCCGCAACGCACATCCCGCGCTCGTCGAACTCGCCGACACGGTGACGGAAATGCGCGAAGTAAAGCACGCTTACCAGAAAGGCATCCTCGCCCAGCGTGGCATCGAGTACTGATTCCTCACTTTCCTAACATTTTTTTCGCCGTCTAACCGCAAGTTGATCCCTCCCCCACGTTCTCAGGTCAAACCAGGAGGATTCTCGTGCGGATCATTCATTGCGTTTCGGTCCTGCTGTTTGCTGCCCCGATAGGCTTTTCACAGCAATCTCAGGCCGGCAGTCCCCTTGCGTCGCCTGCATCGGATGAACAGGCACCCGTTGCTCTCACCATCTACAACCAGAGTTTCGCTGTTGCGCGCACCTCTCTTGATCTCGATCTCCAACCGGGCCTGAATGAGATCACAACAACGCGCGTTACCGGCGCGCTAGAGCCCGACTCGGTGGTCCTGCGCAATGCCGCGACCAGGGCTCCGATCCAGGTTCTTGAGCAGAACTACGATGCGGGTATTGTTAACCAGCAATGGCTGCTGCAGAAGTACGAAGGCAAGACGATCGACTTCCAGGTATCAACGCCGCAGGGTTTGCAGGCTCTGCCCGGCAAAATCATCCGCGCCGGTTTCAACCGTCCGGCTACCTACGCCGCAAATGGGCAATACATCAACGGCCAGCAGGGCGAGCCGCTCATAGAGTTCAACGGGCATATGCAGTTCTCGCTTCCCGGCCTCCCCCTGTTCCCATCTGCAACCGATGGGTTGCTCTTGAAGCCGACTCTGCGCTGGCAGATCAATTCCAACTCCGCGGCCCATATCGCTGCGGAACTGGCATATATCACCGGCGGGTTCGGCTGGGACGCCACCTACAACGTGATCGCTCCTGACAACCCCAATGTGACCGCAGCTGAGAAAGTTGACGTACTCGGCTGGGTTACGATTCACAACCAATCCGGCAGCGACTTTACCCAGGCTCGCATTAAGCTGATGGCCGGTGATGTGGCGAAAATCCGCGAGGGTGGCGGATACGGCGGCGGCATGGGCGCATTAGCCAAGAACGCACTGGTGATGGAAGATGCTGTTTCGTCTCCCGCAGTGACGCAGAAGGCCTTCGACGATTTCCACCTCTACGATCTGAATCGGACCGTAGCGCTGCGCGATGGCGAGACCAAACAGGTGCAGTTCATCGATGCTTCCGATGTGAGCATGAAGCGCAATTACGTTTACAACGGCCTCGGCGCGCAGATCCAGCCGATCTACCCCGGCAACGTCTATCAGAACCAGGGATATGGTCTCGGCAACGAGAACACGAAGGTGGTCGTGGTCGAAGAGATCAAAAACTCTGAGCCGAATCATCTGGGAATGCCGCTTCCCGCCGGCCGTGTTCGCCTCTACCGGCGCGACGCCGACGGGCAAATGGAGTTTGTAGGCGAGAGCCTGATCGGGCATACACCTGCCGAGGAGACGGTCAAAATCCCCACCGGCAGCGCCTTCGACCTGAAAGGAACCCGTCGCCAGACCAACTTCCACGTGAACTGCAACGGGCACGAGATGGACGAGAGCTTCGAAATCACGGTCAGCAATCAGAAGCTGCACCCGGTCACTGTTTCTGTCATTGAGCAGATGTATCGCTGCGAAAACTGGGAGATCACCAGCAAGACGTCCGACTTCAAAAAGCGCGACAGCCACACCCTGGAGTTTCCGCTCCAGGTCCCGGCAAAAGGGAAGACGGTGTTGACCTACACCGTGCACTACACATGGTGAGGCTGGTCGAGCCAGACATGCCACTATAACGAAACCAAGGGCCGAGGCGTTTACAATGGCTGAGGCCCTATGTCCTGGTTCAAACGCGAAAACGGTGAGCTTGAAGCCCCGGTTGCCAACGGTGATGAGGAGAAAAGCGTCCGCACCGAAGGTCTCTGGATCAAGTGTCTTGGATGCCGGCAAACCATCTGGAAAGCCGATCTCGAAGCCAACCAGAACGTCTGTCCCAAGTGCCAATACCACTTCAAGATCAGCGCAAAGCAGCGTCTCGACCTTCTGCTGGAACCTGGTTACCAGCTCGTCGACGCCGGACTTCGTTCCACTGACCCCCTGAACTTCTCCGACGTAAAGCCCTACAAGCAGCGGCTCGCAAGGGCTCAGAAAGAAACCGGACTCGACGATGCAATCATGAATGCCGTCGGGCAAATGGGATCGCACGCAGTGATTGTGAGCGCGATGGAGTATAGCTTCATCGGCGGTTCCATGGGGGCCGTGGTCGGCGAGACGATCGCTCGTGCCGTCGACCGTGCCAGGCTGGAGAAGAAGCCCCTGATCGTTGTTGCAGCCTCGGGCGGTGCACGCATGATGGAAGGAGTCATCAGCTTGATGCAGATGGCCAAAATTTCAACTGCTCTTGCCCAGCTCGACGATGCGCGCGTGCCCTATATCTGCATTCTTACCGATCCCACTACGGGTGGTGTCACCGCCAGCTTCGCAATGCTCGGTGACCTGAATATCGCTGAACCGGGTGCTCTGATTGGATTCGCCGGCCCTCGCGTCATCGAACAGACCATTCGCCAAAAACTGCCCGAAGGGTTCCAGCGATCCGAATTCCTGCTCGAAAAAGGCTTCCTCGACGCCGTTGTCCACCGTCGGGACCTGAAGAACTACATCATCCGGGCATTGGACTTCATGCGTCTTCCCGCCTCCGCATAAAACGTCAGCCGCGCCCTGTCGATTCGCTAACCGCCCGTTGTTCTGAGTGAATGCTCTCCCATCCTGAGCACGTCACGAGCCTGAACTCCGGACAGGTCCGCCTTCGAGTGCTTCTAAGTCAAACTATATGAAAATAGGGATTTTGCGCGACTTTCTACGGTTCAATGTAGGGCTTGTTAAGTGCTCCCAGAGTTTCTCTGAGCTTACCAAATCCACAGTTTTTTGTATCTTTTCGACTGTTTCTCCGAAGAATGGGGACTCGAATGACTTTCGTCCCAGATCGACCCATGTAACCTCTTTAAATTCAGCGGGAATAGTTGTGACGAATAGCACCACGACTGGCATTAGAAGTGCATATAAATGTGTAGTTTCACTCGTATCGCTTTGATGAAAGAAGCCGCCGGAACGGGCGGTCCTAAATGGAACTCCTCCTCGTACTGGGCGACAGAGGTCTTCCCCTACAGTAGCAATCCTCCATTGTGACGTTTCAGCTGGCTCGCCTGGTAACAGAGGTCGCCAGCCTTCAACGAAAGGGGCACTCGTGAAAAGACTTTATGTGTTGATGTCGATTGCGCTTGTACTTTGCTTTGGTATCGGCCGGTTACATGCGCAAAGCTTCGCTTCTATCACCGGAACTGTGACCGATCAGACTGGGGCTGTGGTCCCGAACGCCAGTATCGTGCTGGAAAACTCCGGAACAAATGACCAGTACAAGGCCACCTCGAATGGCGAAGGCGCTTACACGATCTCGAATGTGAAGCCGGGTCCGGGCTACCAGATCACTTTCCGGGCTGAGGGTTTTGAGCCCCTTGTCATCACCGGGCTTTACCTCAATGTCAGTGCGACGCGCACGCAGAATGGGAAGCTCGTCGTCGGTGGCGGCCAGCAAAGTGTATCGGTTTCAGCTACAACAGAAGCGGTCACCATCAACACCACGGATGCAACTGTTGGAAACAACTTCGAAGTGCAGGATCTGAACAACCTGCCCGTCCAGATCAGAGATAGTCCTTCCGCGCTCTTCACCCAGCAGCCCGGCGTTACGCTCGACGGCTCCGTTACCGGCGCCCGCACCGACCAGAGCAACGTCACCCTCGACGGCCTGGAGGTCAACGATCTGGCGACCGGCAACTTCGGAGCAATCGTTGGCAGCGCACCAGTCGATTCGGTTCAGGAATTCCGCGGCGTTACGGCCGATCCCCTCGCTTCAGCGGGAGAGGGCGGCGGTGGCCAGTATGAACTCGTCACCCGCAGCGGCAGCAATGCATTTCATGGCGCCCTTGTCGAATATCATCGCGACACCGCACTCGAAGCCAACGATTGGTTCAATAACAACAGCACTCCTCAGGTGGCACGGCCCCCACTCATCCGCAACCAATTCGGTGGCAACATCGGCGGCCCCATCAAGCGCGACAAGGCGTTCTTCTTCTTTGACTGGAACAGCCGGCGCGATACGATTTCTACTCTTGTGAAGCGCACGGTGCCCACGGATGCACTGCGCAATGGCACGATCCAATACAAGAACAACGCCGGTGGAATCTCCACGCTGAGCTCGGATCAGATTGCGGCGCTTGATCCCCTCCACCAGGGGTTCAATTCCGCCCTGCTGAGTGTCATTACCAGCCGCTACCCCGAGCCGAATGACTTCTCGCGCGGCGACGGAATCAACTACGCCGGCTTCAACTTTAATGCACCCGCACCTCGTGTGCAGAACGACTATGTCGGTCGTGTCGACTTCAACATCACTCAAACCCAGAAGCTTTGGGGGCGCGTCACTTTTGCACGCACCACCGATACGCAACAGGCGATTCAGTTCCCTGGAGATCCCCTCACCTGGCCGTTCCAGGACAAGAGCCGTGCATGGGTCGTGGGACATACCTGGATGATCGGCAACAACAAGGTCAATCAGGCATCCTTTGGCGAAACCGTCGCCAACTATAACTTCCCCAACACCTTCAACAAGACAGGCGCGAACCAGTTCACCTTTGGCGGGCTCCCCTCTGGCGGCAACTTCCTCTCGGGTGCCTACAGCAACGCCCAAAACGCTCAGGGCCGCGAATATCCCGTGCCTGTCATCCGCGATGACTTCTCCTGGACCAAGGGAAACCACAACATCTCGTTTGGCGGCACCTTCAAGTACCTCAACCCAACCGGCTATACGATTCTCGACTACAACTTCCCCACCGTTGGATTGGGTGGCCACCTCTCTACCCTCAATGCGGGTCTTCGTCCAAGCGATCTGGCGGCGAGCAGCTCTGCCCGCTCTGACTACGACGCCGTGTTCACCTTCGCTCTCGGTCGTTATCAGTCGGTGAATTCAACCTTCAATTACGATGCCAAGGGCGCGCTGGTGCCGCAGGGCACGGGTTCGCACTCGCACTATCGCTATTACGAGACAGAAATCTACCTCGGCGATTCGTGGAAGATTACTCCGGCCCTCACCATGACCTATGGGGTGCGCTGGCAGAACTACACAGTTCCCTATGAGGTCAACGGCATTGAGTCGGTGCCGGACACAGACTTCTACACACTCTTCAACGCTCGCATCGCGCAGAGCGCTGCTGGCGCGCAGGGATCGGCTACAGATTGCAACTCGACAGCTGGAGTGGGCGTTCCTTGCGTCAGCTACCTGTTGGGCGGAAAGGCAAACAATGGTCCGGGTTACTTCAACCCTCAGAACCACAACTTTGCCCCGCGCGTGGCGTTCGCATGGGCCATGGATCAGAACCGGAAGACGGTTTTCAACACCGGAGTCGGCGTTGTTTACGACCACACAATCGTGAACGCGATTCAGTATCAGGCGTCTCAGTACTCCTACCTGTTTCAGTCCCAGGCCAACGAACCGTTTGGAATTACTGGAGACCCGGTTGGCTCGCTTGCTACTGACCCGCGCTTCACCGGGTTCGACAATCCTCCGGCTCCTCCAACGGCGCCGGCTGCACTCACGCCCCCTTACACGCCGTATGTCGACGGCGGGGCGCCGTTCGGTCTCGCCCTCGGGTCCGCCTTCAATGAGGGTGTCGACAAGAACCTCAAGACTCCCTACAACGTTCAGTTCACCTTCGGGCTTCAGCACGAGTTCAAAGGCGGATTCCTGCTGAAGACCAACTACGTCGGTCGCCTCGGCCGTCGTCTGGTCGCGCAGGCCGACGCCAATCAGCTGATTGACTTCGTTGATAAGAAGTCCGGGCAGTCGATGTCGCAGGCATTCGGTAACGTGGCCACCTGGATGCGCCAGAATCCGGACGCAGATCCGACAACCGTGCCGGTTCAGCCCTGGTTCGAAAACGAAGGTGCGGCGGCGAACTCCCTGACCCCGGGGGATCTCGACGTGCCCAACTACACCTCGGTCGTTACGGCGTACCTGGGAACCCTGGCCTACCGCGGTGATTTCGCGGATACCATCCAGGCTCTCGCCAGCGTACCTCTGATTCCGGACAACGTGGGCATGGGCTCGCAGTTCTCTGAGTTCACCTACTACACCAACAAGGGCATCTCCAACTACCACGGCCTGCTCACCACGCTGCACAAGAACATGCGGGGCGGACTCTCCTTCGACCTCAACTACACCTGGTCGCACTCCATCGACAACACCTCGTTTACCGCGAATCAAATCGCGGTCGGCGGCTACGGATTCATCTGCGACGTCATGCGTCCGCAGCTCTGCCGTGGCAACTCCGACTTCGACGTGAAGCACTATCTCAATGGCAATTTCGTATGGGAGCTTCCCATCGGACGCGGCAAGCAGTTCGGCAACACGATGCCTATCTGGGCAGAAGAAGTTGTCGGCGGATGGTCCCTTAGCGGCCTTCCCAGCTGGCACACCGGCGAAACCTGGTGGGCAAACTCCAACGCCTTCGTCGCCGGCTATGCCAATAGCGCACCGGCTATCCTCGTTGGCCCCAAGAGCGATCTGAAAATGAATATCCACAAGGACGCAAATAACACCCTGTGGGCATTCAAGAACGAAGAAGCGACCATCAACGACTTCACCGGCCCGGTCGGCTTCCAGATCGGATCCCGCAACAACTTCCGCGGACCTGCCTACTTCAACTTCGACCTTGGCCTCGGTAAGAACTTCCCCGTCTACAAGGAGAGGGTGAACCTCAAGTTCCGCGCAGACGCTTTCAACGCACTCAACCACCCCAACTTCAACGCGCCCTCCATGGGCGACAGCAACACTGATATCACTGAAACCAGCCAGTTTTTCGGCGCACTCGTCTCAACCGCCCACTCCGCTCGCGTGCTTCAACTCGCGCTCCGGCTGGAGTTCTAACTGAAACCCTGAACGACTAACCGCAATCGCAAACTCATCACAGGGCAGCCCACATGGGCTGCCCTTCTTCTTGCAAAAAGCGGAGGCAATAAATTGCCACCATCAGGTTCCGCAGTGTGACGTGGTTATCGGCACGAGAGTTCGATCGCATACCAAAAACAAGATTTGTATTTTGTTTTTACCGAAATTCGTATTTCATACCCCGATGTTTTCGTTTTCAAGAGGTGAGCACCCATCCGTCACACACTCGTAACCCTATAGAACGAAACGCATTGTAAATTCCTCCAGATTGTGACGAGCTTTGGCTACTCAGGTGCATATAGCACCGCCAGTCAGCAGTTCATCCCCAGGTGCTTCCCTCGTTTGGAGTTATCAACGGCTCGGCGGTGGACTTCTGATGCTTCCCCCAATTCCCCCCGGAGTTCATGTACGACACAACCTGCGCTTCTCAAGGAGAAGAGGAATGAGATTACGTGCTCTGCAAGGCGTTCTTCTCGGGTTCAGCCTTGCTTTCGGAACCGTCTACGTCGCAACAAATGCAATCCAGGTTCAAGCCCAGGAGACCACAGGCGGAGTTCAGGGAACAGCTAGAGATTCCAGCGGAGCAGTCGTTCCCGGGGCCACGGTGGACATCTCCGGACCGGCTCTCATTGGATCGAAAGAGCTCATCACCGATAAAGCAGGCTTCTTCCGCTTCGTGAACCTGCCTCCTGGAAGCTACAGCCTCGTCGTCAAGGCATCGGGCTTCGACGCGGTCAAGCTTCCCTCTGTCACGGTTGAGGTCGGCCGCTACCCATCGATCGATATTTCTCTGAAGGTTGGTTCGGCAGCCACCACCGTCGAAGTTTCAGCCGAATCCACCCAGATCGAAGAAACCACGACGCACGGTCTGACGAACATCGACGCTGCAGAAATCGCAGAACTCCCGCACGGCACATCCTTCCAATCGCTCATTCCCCTTGCTCCCGCAGCCCGCAATGAGCCTCTCCAGGGTGGCGGTCCCCAGATCAACGGCGGCGCCAACGCCGAGAACTCCTACCTCGTGGAAGGCCAGGAGACCGGCAACATCCGGGATGGCACTTCCACCTCCAACGTGCCGATCGACTTCATCCAGGAAATGCAGCTGAAGACCTCGGGCATCGAGTCCGAATACCAGGGCTCCATGAGCGGCACTGTCAACGTCGTTATGAAGAAGGGCTCCAACCAGTGGCACGGCAGCCTCTTCACCTACTACAACTCCGACGTCACCGACGCATCTCCTGATCCCTACCTCCGCTACGATCCGAATCAGGCGCCCACCAGCCCGTCTGAGGATGGTACTTATCTCGGATTCGACACCCCGGTTCAAACCTATCAGCCTGTCAAAGATCACTATCGCAATGTGCAGCCCGGCGGAACCCTCGGCGGCCCGATCATGAAAGATCGTCTCTGGGCGTTCCTTGGGTTTGCACCCTACTATTCCACTCTCCGCAGAACGGTCGACTTTGGCGGATCCACTGGCGTGCAGGCGTTCCCCCAGAACAATGATCAGTACTTCTTCAGTTCCCGCCTCGATGCGACCTTGACCTCCAAGATCCGCGTCTTCGGTTCGTGGTTGGCTCAGTACCATCGCGCTAGCGGTAGTAGTCTGCCCAACGCATCAGACGCATACGGGCTCGTGAACTCGTCTGCGTCCTCGGGCCCATCCGCATTTCCCAGTGGTATCGGCTGGGTCGCTCCCAACCAGAACGTGAACGTGGGTGCTGACATTACCATCACCAAATCGTTCGTCGCGACTTCTCGCTTCGGTCACTTCTTCGACAACTACGCAGATCGTGGCTGGCCAAGCGGTGACGTCTACATCTGGGCAAATGCTTTGCCGTCCACTCCTCCGCTCGACGGAACAACCTATGGTTCTGACCTCGATCAGTCTGGCGGATACCAGACCGGCCCGCTGAGCAGCATCTACAGCCATAACGCCGATAAACACGACCAGTTCACGCAGGATTTCGAGTGGTTCAAGAGCACCCGCTGGGGAACTCACGAAATCAAATTCGGCTATGGTCTGAATCACCTGTTCAACATTGTGCAGCAGGCCTATAGCGGTCCCTATGTCCGCGTTTTCCCCGGTCAGAAGCGCACGGTTGCCGGCGCGACCGGGCAGTCTAACTGCGCCGCCATCGTTGCCTACAACCTGGCTACATACGGAAATTCGGGTGGTACCTCGGCGTCCTGCGAAGGCAACTACGGTTACATTCGCGCCCGTGACTATGAGACTGCCGGTCAGGCAGGCAGCTACAACCACGGTCTATATGTTCAGGACGCGTGGACGCTCGGCAAGAACCTTACCATCAATGGCGGTGTTCGCTTCGACAAGGAATACCTCCCGGCCTATCCTCAGTCGGTCGGCTTCAGCGGAAACCCCATCGACTTTGGTTTCGGCGACAAAATCGGCCCCCGTGTTGGTGTCGCATGGAACGTCCTCGGCAAAGACAAGCTGAAGATCTACGGCAGCTATGGCAAGTTCTACGACCAGATGAAGCTCAACCTGGCCATCGGCTCCTTCGGCGGCCAGTTCTGGCACGATTGCTTCTATGCGCTGTATGATCCAAACCCCTACAACTTCGCCCCGGTCTACGGAAGCGACGGCCACTACTGCACGGGTTCGGGCGACGCCAACTTCCCGGGTGGTACGGCTCCTTCCGGAGTCAAATTCATCGAGAACATCGACTTCCGCAGCAGCGAAGGTGTCGATCCGAACCTGAAACCCTATAGCCAGCACGAAACTTCGTTTGGCTTTGAGTATCAGCTCGCCAACAACTGGGTCGTCACCGGTCGTTGGGATCGCCGCCGTCTCGATCACGTCATTGAAGACGCTGGCGTTCTCGATCAGTTCGGTAACGAGAACTTCAGCATCGTGAACCCCGGCGAAGGTATCGACGCCACTGTGCCGGGCTGCGATGGCTGCCCGCCGAACGTCAAGGCGGCCCGCAACTACGATGGTTTCGAGTTCGACCTGAAGAAGACCTTCAGCAGCAACTTCCTCGGGAACATCTCGTACACCTACAGCAACCTTCGAGGCAACTACTCTGGCCTCACCAGCACCGATCTCGCTGACGGTGGCGGTGGCCGTGAGAGTGCTAACAACAACCGCTCCTTCGACGAGCCGTACTTCCAGTTCGACGCCTACGGCAGATCGTCAAATGGCCCCCTCGCAACCGACCGTCCGAATGTGCTTAAGCTTGCAGGCTACTACCAGCTGAAGTGGCTCCACACTCAGACATCGAGCCTTGGCCTCTTCCAGCAGGCGTATAGCGGAACTCCGCTCTCCTCCTACATGGACGTGCAGGAGTTCGGTGGGTATCCGGTCTACGTCGAGAACCGGGGCAAGTGGATTCCCGCTTCTACCGATGCGAACGGCTTCACCGTTTGGGGTACTCCCCAGACGAGGAGGACCCCGGTTTATACCCAGACCGACCTCAACTTCCGCCACATGATTCCTCTTGGTTCAAGTGACCGACGTGTTCTCAGCATCGAGGCCGACGTCACAAACCTGCTGAATCAGAAAAACCCCGTCGAGTACTACTCGCAGATCAACTCCGGCAATGGCAACGGCAACCTAGGAGCAATCGAGCCGGCAGACGGAATCGACTACGCGGTTCTTGAGAGCGCCTATGACTACAAAACGCTCATGAACACACAGGGCGTGCAGCTCAGCAGCGAGTACGGCAAGCCTATTCAATACCAGACAGGACGCAGCATGCGTCTGAAGGTCGGTTTCACGTTCTAACAAGAAACGAGTACAACTCCTTCGGGCCGCGGCAATCGCCGCGGCCTTTCTTTCTGAGTTTCATCGCGTGTGCCAATCCCCGTTCCGATCATCTAGACTGATCCCGCTGAAAGCAAAAGGGAACCCAACGATGCATAGCCGCAAACTCTTCTTCGGCAGCGCCGCTGCCCTGGCTTTTATTTCTGCCGCCGCTTCAACCATCCAGTCGCAATCTGCAGTTCCTGTATTCTCCTCAATCCGGGCAATTGCATTCGACACCTCCGGCCCCGTCATTCGCGCCCACGCTGAAACCGAAAAGCCGTTCACTGTCGCCGGTGAACGCGCCGTTGTTCTCGGCCAGCAGAACGGCGTCTTCGAGGCGTGGCCTCTCCCGGTAAAGCTGCTCTCGCACATGACCATTGAAGCTGAGATCGAGGGCTACACCGTTCCCATCGACGTGAACCAGCAGGCCGCCGAAATCGAGGTTCGACCCGACCGCACCATCATCACCTACAGCCACATCGGCTTCACTGTCCGGCAGATCATGTTTTCGCCCGCCGGTGCCCGATCCCTTCGATCCGGCCAAGCCGGCGAAAAGCCGGGAGATACACCTGTCTCCATTGCGGATCAACTCGCTGACCAGCCCGGCGTCGGGCCTATCGTTCTGTACGAATTCGACTGCGTGCATCCCACCGAATTCACCTTCCGCTTCACGCCGGAACTTCGCTGGATGTGGCCCGAGCGCAACGAGGGCGTCCCCGGCATGGAGTGGGTCGCTGGACCTGCAGCAGCCCCGAATGCAAAGGAGCCCGGCCCCTCCGGCGCCATCTCCGGCGTTCCCCTTCCCAACCACGGCTACTACGTCCTTCACGCCGACTATCCCGATCTCGCCGGAGCCGTCACTATCCCCGGCGCTCAACCCGGCGTGCTCGCGCCCTATCAGGAGCGCCCGCAGGTTCACCCCGTCGAACTCCGCCTCCACATTGATCCCGCGCGCGATCGCGGCAAGCTCTTTCCGCTCCTCATGGCTGTCGGCATGAACAAGGAGACAGCCAGCAATGCCGCACTCGGTGCCACACTTCAGCGATTGAACGAAAGCATTCCCGACTTATACAAAGCTCAGGCTGACACCTACAAAGATCTCCTCGCCAACTCCGTTTCCATCGAAACTCCCGACAAGACGCTGAACGAAGCCTTCCGGTGGGCCGTTGTCTCCATCGAGCAGCTCAAGACGAAGTCGCTCCCCGACAACGAGACCGCGCTGGTGGCCGGCTACTACGCCTCTGCTGACTCCGCACGTCCGGGCTTCGGCTGGTTCTTTGGCCGCGACGCGCTCTACACCCTCTTCGCCGTGAATGGCTACGGCAACTTTGCGCTATCCAGATCCGAGCTCGAATTCCTGATGAAGCGCCAGCGCGACGACGGAAAGATCATGCACGAGTGGTCGCAAACCGCTGCCTTCATTGACTGGCGTCAGTTCCCCTACATGTACGCCGCCGCCGACGCTACGCCGCTCTTCATCCTCGCCATGGCTGACTACGTCCGCTCCAGCGGCGACGTTGCCTTCCTCACCGCCCATCGCGACGCCATCGAAAAAGCCTGGGCCTTCGAGACCGGTCATGCCGACACCAACGGCATCTACGACAACCGCCAGGGAACCGGCTGGGTTGAAAGCTGGCCAGGCGGCATGCCGCATCAGGAGGTCTATCTCGCCTTCCTCGACCAGCAAGCCTCCGGCGCAATGGCCCAGCTCGAAGACCTCCTCCGCGACTCCGCCAAATCACAAGCCGCCAAGACTCGCGCTGACTCCATCGCCAAGACCATCCAGGCGCAGTTCTGGGACAAGGACAAATCCTGCTACGCCTTCAGCCGCAACTCCGACGGCTCGCTCGATCGCACCAGCACTGTCTATCCCGCGCTCGCCTGGTGGAGCGGTAAAGGTCTAGCCGGCGACAACTCCATTCCCACGCAGACTGGAGCCTGCCTCCAGCAATTGGCCGCGCACACACTCAACACCGACTGGGGCCTCCGCGACGTCTCCAACGACGAAAAGATCTATGACGGCATGAGCTACCACCAGGGCTCCGTCTGGCCGCTCTTCACCGGCTGGGCCGCCCTCGCCGAATACCGCGGCAATCAGCCCCTCGCCGGCTATCAATTATTGATGGAGAACGTAAACCTGACCAAGTCGCAGGACCTGGGCGCCGTCACCGAACTCCTCTCCGGCGATTACTTCGTCCCCTTCGGCCGCAGCACCAGCCATCAGCTCTGGTCCTCTGCGATGGTCATCACGCCAACGCTGCGCGGCCTCTTCGGCATCGACATCGATGCCCAAACCAAAACCATCACCGTCAACCCGCACCTGCCCGCAAGCTGGGATCATGCAACCGTTCGTAATTTGCCGCTGGGTGGCGGGGTTGCAACACTCAACTTCCGCCGCGTCGGAAGTTCGGTGGAGGTGCAGTTGATTTCTTCAGCCGAGCCAAACTGGCAGGTCCGCTCACAAGTGGCTGCTGTTCAATCAGGATCTACGAGAAACTCCCCGATTTCCTCATCCACACGGATCGCAGCAGGCAGCGGAGTGCGCATTGCAGTGCCCGTGTTAGAGATCGATCCCACGCTCTCAACGTTGACGGTAGCCGAAGGTCAAGACACCCCGGATCAGGTAGCGTTGAACCTGCCGAATCGCTCTCCTATTCCGGGCGCGCGAACGTCTCGATTCCGAGTTCTTCACGAAGAGTATGGAGACCGGAGCTTAAAAATCATTGCGGAGGGAATTGCCGGCACTGAATCAGTTGTCGGCCTCATTCGCCATGTGTCAATCAATCCAAAGCTACATCCGGAAAGTGGCGAAGCATCCATCAGCGTGCCCGATGAAGGTCAAAATGATGCGATTCCGCTCAAAATGCACTCCCCCCCCGGCGAAGGCTGGAAGACCATCACCGTCACCCTCACCTGGTGACCTGATATCCAAGCCTCAGGACGCTCTATTTCGCTGAAAGAGCGCTGCTTGCCCGAGCGTCCGTGATCGGTATTGGCAGTAAAATAGAAGAGAACGTCACCAAGTGTTTGGACCTGCCGGCTGCGGCCACGCCGCCTTCTCGAACGTACCGCTTGCAAAGGAGGTTCTTTCGATGCCCCTGGATACTGATCTCCTTCAAAGGTTCGCACGCAAATACGTCTGGTGGAAAAAGCCGGAAGAGGCAATTGCACATCCCGACCGCATCGTCGCCCAAGTCATGAACATCGGTGATTATGACGATGTCCAATCTCTCGTCCATCAGGCTGACTTACCCTACTTGCGCGAAGTGTTGATGCACGCAGAGGCTGGACAATTTGACGCAAGATCATGGACCTACTGGCACTACCGTCTCGGTCTCAGTGATCCGGGCGAAGTGCCTGCCTTGCCACAGCGGAGATTTGCGTGATGCCTGAAATCTCGCCCAGGCTCGACATTTTGCCTGAAGCTCAGCGCCTTCTCTGGCCACATCTGAAACCTGCAGCGAGCCTCGGTTTCGTTTTGTACGGAGGAACCGCGATCGCCCTCCGTCTCGGTCATCGCGCGTCAATCGATTTCGATTTCTTCTGCGACACTCCACTCGACCGCGCCTCGCTGCTTGAAACGATGCCCTTTCTCAACGTCGCTCGAGTCCTTCAAGATCGGCCAGACACTCTCACTTTCCTTGTAACACCCGACAGAACATCGAGCGCCACAGTCAAATTATCGTTCTTCGGTTCGATCACACTGGGCCGGGTAGGCTCACCGCAATGGACAAACGACAGAGTGGCTCAGATCGCCTCGCTTGAGGATCTGCTCGGTACAAAACTCAAGGTTGTTCTGCAAAGAATCGAAGCGAAGGACTACCTGGACATCGCAGCAATTCTGGAAAGCGGTGCCTCTCTCGCCGTTGGTCTGGGAAGCGCCTCTACGCTTTTCGGGCCATCGTTTCAGCCCAGCGAATCACTCAAGGCTCTGGTGTATTTTGAGGGCGGAGATCTTGAGGTTCTAACGCAGGATGTGAAACATCGCTTGATCGCCTCTGTGAAAAATGTCGACGAGATTCCCCAAATTCCAATTCTCGATCGCCGCCTTGTTCTTCCGCCGGGTTCTTAGCAGTCCCAGGCCAACAGCACAATCTCACTGAACGACCGGATCAATCGCCGGCGGAGGAAGCTTCTTCATCGCCGCCGCCAGATCATCCGGATGAAACCCGAACGGCCCGGGAGTGCTCTTGTAGAGGACGCGCCCGCCCTGCCCGATCAGATACAGCCGATCCGGCCAGCCCGTGTACGCCAGCTCCACCTGGTTATTAATCCCATCCACCAGCGCCGGAAAATGAATGCCCAGCTTGCGCACACATGCGTTGGCAACGCCAAACCGCTCCGCCTCATTCGTCGGGCTGTGGAACAGGACACCGTCCTTCACATTCGACTGCATCTGCCAGACATCCGTCGGATGCGCCTCGAGGATGTAAACGGCATAGAAATCAACCTTGCCCTTGTACTCCTCGGCCAGCTTGTTGAGGGCGGGAACCTCCCGCCGAAATGGCGGTCAGGTGTAGCTCCCGAAGACCAGCACCACCGGCCGCTCCGCCCACAGGGACCCGAGATCGACTGGACTCGTCTCGTTCAACCGCTTCACCTGCAGCCCTGGAGCCATGTCGCCAACTTGCAGGTTGCCTTTGCGAGCCCGATTCCAAAGCGTCTCAAACGGAATCACGAAGTACGCCGGCATCGGCATCCGCGCCATCACATGCCCGAATACCTCAGGAGGCTGTCGCATCGCCCATGCCACATAGCTGATAAAGCAGACCCAGAAAACGAAACACACTCCTGCGACCGGCAACAACCAACGCTTCCATCTGCCCTTCGCCTGAGTCGCCACGTTCGTCCTCACTTCGTCATCTGATTCATTGCGAGATAGTTCTGAGGTTCGATGCCAAACGCATCCGCCACACGATTGAAGAACGCAAACATCGCCGTGATGTAAACCGCTTCCGCAATCTGCGGCTCCGTCCAGCCCAGGTCGCGCAGCTTCTGCACATCCTCATGAGTTGTGCGATACGCGGCTTCCGTTACCTTGCTCACGTACTCCAGCAGAACGCGTTCCGCGTCGCTCAAACCCGCTCCCGCAAGATCGCCTTGCGCCAGAGCCTGCACCGTCTGTTCTTCTGCTCCCTGAACACGCAGGAAGTAAGCATGCGAGTCCAGTCAATATGGACAGCGATTCAGGTACGATACCCAGCTTGCGATGGCTTCCTTTGTCTGCCGCGTCAGGTGCCCATGAGAGAAATGCACCGTGTCGCCAAATTTCATCACATCGCGCAGAAAATCCGGCCGATGACTGAAGCACTTCAGAATGCCGGGCATTTCCTGGCGTCCGGATTTCGCGCGCCACTCCTCGTAGACCTTGGCGACATCGCCCGTCGCGTCCACATCTTCAATCAGCCTTATCTTTGAGTTGTCCTGTCGCATGGTGGGAAGACGATTGGGACGAATATATCACGCTGCAATTTGCCGCCGGAATCAACCAAAAGATTGACTCACAGCACGATCCGGATTTCGCCCTGTTTGCGCGTAACGCGTTCCCGATCCAACAACTCCAGCAGCGGAATCGCGTGTTTACGCGTCAGACCGGTCAACTCCTTGAAAGCGGCAACGTCGATGGTCTTGCCTTTCATGGGGCCGAGCTTCCCGGCTAGCTTTCGCACCGCATCGGAGTGCACAAAAACGTCGTCGCTTCCCATTCGCACCAGAGTCTTTTCGCGAATCAACAGGGTGATCAGTCGCCGCATCTCCGCTTCTCCAATCCGAAGCTGCAGCGCCGCC
>Ga0157369_10002156_pt1 | contig 23727 bp, 25 predicted proteins | sample C25metaG_FD_113461 | JGI IMG/M metagenome (GOLD analysis project Ga0157369, IMG submission 113461) | Corn rhizosphere microbial communities from Kellogg Biological Station, Michigan, USA - C2-5 metaG | ecosystem: Host-associated > Plants > Roots > Rhizosphere > Soil | place: USA: Michigan... | reverse complement strand
GTACCGGAGACCGCCATGCGCGGCCAGATCATTCTTTCGCACGGTTCGGATTCCGGTCCGGGCGCCACCAAGATCAGCGCGCTGGCCGACTGGGCCGAGGCGCTGGGCTGGCGCACGCAGCGGCCGGATTTCCGCGCGCACGACGGCCACGGTTACGCTGCGGCGGTCGCGCCGCGCGTGGCGCAACTGTGCGAGGTCATCGCCGCCTGCGAGGCGCCGCCGGTGCTGGTGGGTTCCAGCATGGGCGCGTTCGCCTCCGCACTGGCCTCGCTGGAAATGCCGGTGGCGGCGCTGTTCCTGCTCGCCACGCCGCCGGCGATCCCCGGTTGCGCGCAGGCGCTGGAGCTGCGGGCCAACGTGCCCACGCTGCTGGTCCACGGCTGGCGCGACGAGCTGTGCCCGGTGGCGGGCGTGCAGGACTTCGCCGCGCGTCGCCGGTTGCCGCTGCTGCTGCTGGACGACGACCATCGCCTGCTGGCCAGCATGGACACGATCGCCGCGCAGTTCGGCATCCTGCTGGGAGCACTGGCATGAGCCGCTGGTTCGCCACCTGCCCCAAGGGCATGGAATACCTGTTGCGCGACGAACTGGCCGCGCTCGGCGCGACGGAGGTGCGCGAAGCACTGGCCGGCGTGCATTTCGAGGGTCCGCTGGCAACCGCCTACCGCGCCTGCCTGTGGTCGCGCCTCGCCAGCCGCATCCTGCTGCCGCTGGCCGAGTTCGATGCGGCGACAGACGAGGCGCTGTACGTCGGCGTGCAGGCCATCGATTGGTCGCAACACCTCGCCGCCCACGCCACGCTGGCGGTGGACGCGCACACCGCGCTGAGCAAGCTCACGCACAGCCAGTTCATCGCGCAGCGGGTGAAGGACGCGGTGGTCGACCAGTTCCGCCAGCAGGGCGGCACCCGTCCCGGAGTGGATACCGAGGAGCCGGACGTGCGCCTCAACCTGCGCCTGAAGCGCGACCGCGCCACGTTGTCGCTGGATCTCGCCGGCAGCCCGCTGCACCGCCGCGGCTGGCGCGAGGTGCAGGGCGAGGCGCCGCTGAAGGAAAACCTCGCCGCCGCGATGCTGCTGCGCGCGCGCTGGCCGGAGATCTACGCCGCGGGTGGCGCCTTGCTCGATCCGATGTGCGGCTCCGGCACCTTGCTGATCGAGGCGGCGCTGATGGCCGCCGACGTGGCGCCGGGCTGGCGCCGCGACTACTACGGTTTCCTCGGCTGGCAGCAGCACGACCTCGCATCGTGGCGCAGCCTGCTGGACGAGGCGCGCCAGCGCGCCGAAACGGGACTCAAGGCCTTGCGCTCCTGCTTCTTCGGTTCGGACGCCGATCCGCGCATGGTGCAGACCGCCAAGCGCAACGCGCAGGAAGCGGGCGTGGCCGGCTTCTTCACGCTGGAGAAGCGCGACATGGCACACGCCGAACCGCCGGCCGGCGTGGAGCGCGGCCTCGTCATCACCAATCCGCCCTACGGCGAGCGGCTGGGCGAACGGGCGGCGATGCCCGCGCTGTACCACGCGCTGGGCGAACGCCTGCGCACGCAGTTCCATGGCTGGCGTGCCGCGGTGCTGGCAGGCGACGCGGAACTGGGCCGCGCGCTGGGCCTGCACGCAGAGAAGAAATACGCGCTCTACAACGGTGCGCTGGAAACCCAGCTGCTCACGTTCGAGATCCGGCTGCGCGACGAAGCGCCGCGCGAGCCGAAGCCGCTCTCCGCCGGCGCGCAGATGCTGAAGAACCGGCTGGAGAAGAATCTCAAGCACCTGCGCAAGCGGCTCGCGCGCGAAGGCATCGCCTGCTTCCGCGCCTACGACCAGGATCTGCCCGAGTACGCCGCCGCGATCGACGTCTACGCGCGCGAGGGCGAGGTGCCGTGGCTGCACGTGCAGGAATACCGCGCACCGATCGAGGTGCCCGCGGAGACTGCGCGCATTCGCCTGCGCGAGATCGTCCGCGTGGCCGGCGAGGTGTTCGAGGTGCCGCGCGAGCGCGTCGCGCTCAAGACCCGCGAGCGCGGCAAGGGCGGCTCCAAGTACGGCCAGTTCGACCAGCGCGGCGAGTTCGTCGAAGTGGACGACGGCGGGCTGAAGTTCCTGGTCAACCTCACCGACTACCTCGACACCGGCCTGTTCCTCGACCATCGCCTGGTGCGCGCGAAGCTGCGCGAGCTGGCGGCGAACAAGCGCTTCCTCAACCTGTTCGCCTACACCGCCACTGCCAGCGTGTACGCGGCAGCGGGCGGCGCGAAGGACACCACCAGCGTCGACCTTTCGGCCACGTATCTCGACTGGGCTTCGCGCAATCTCGCGCTGAACGGCTACACCGGTGCGAAGCACCGCTTGATGCAGGCCGACGCGCTGGCCTTCCTGCGCCAGGACCGCGCGCACTACGGCCTGATCTACGTCGATCCGCCCACCTTCTCCAATTCCAAGCGCGCCGACGACTTCGACGTGCAGCGCGACCACGTGGTGCTGCTGGAAGCCTGCGGCGAGCGGCTGGCGAACGACGGCGTGATCGTGTTCTCCAACAACTTCCGCCGCTTCAAGCTGGACGAGGCGGCGCTGGCGGAGCGTTTCGACATCGAGGACTGGAGCGCGGCCAGCATCCCGTTCGATTTCGCCCGCCGCGCCGACATCCACGGCTGCTGGCTGCTCAGGCCCCGTCGTGCCGCCGAGGTGGATCCGTGGGCCGGTTCACGAATCAAGCGCTGAGGTTTTGCTTAGGCAAATCCTTCAGTGCGGATTAAGCGCATCGGGCCCAGCATCGCTCCCGCAATCAACGGAGGTTTCTGTCATGTCCAAGCGCAATGTCGGCAAGTGGATGGCGATCGGTCTGGCCGTGGCCGCCGCGGTGGCGATGCCGCTGAGCGCGTCCGCGCACGGCTGGGGTCATGGCGGTGGCTGGGGCCATGGCGGCTGGCATGGTGGCGGCTGGGGTCACGGCGGCTATCACGGCGGTTACTACCGTCACGGTGGCGGCTACTGGAGCGGCGGCCGCTGGATCGCCGGCGCGATCGTCACCGGCGTGGTGGCTGGCGTGGTCAGCGACGCGCTGGCGCCGCGGCCGGTGTATTACGCGCCCGCCCCGGTGGTTTATGGGCCGCCCACGGTGGTCTACGAAGACGCGCCGGTGGTGACGCGCCGCGTGGTCACCCGCACGGTGGTGTATGACGATGGCCCGACGCGCTACGTGCGCGACGACGGTTACGACGGCGACTGATCGCCGCCGACACGAACCACAAAAGAGCCCGGCATTCGCCGGGCTCTTTTCGTATGGCAGCTGGCCTGTTTCTCAGGGCTGGGTGGGCTGGTCGGCGCCGCTGCCGCTGCGGCTGGCATGCGCGCTGAGCTTGTCGAACTCGGCCTTGTCGATCTTGCGCACCGACTGGATCGGGCAGGGCGGCTGGTGCAGCGCGCGCACCGTCTCGCCGGCCTCGCCGCAGATGCTGAACGGGATCACTGCCTGGTTGGCGCGGTTGGAATGGAACAGCAGGGTAGGCGGCCCGTAGCTCAGCCGCGGGCAGGCGACCTGCAGCTTCACCAGGTAGCTGTCGGGGCCGGTGCGCGCCGTGACGGTGCGCGGGTCCACGATGTGCCATTCGTTGATGCGGTCGGTGCGCAGGCAGTCGGCGACAGGGCGCAGCGGGGTGTAGGCGGGGGTTTTCGGTTTCGCCTGGGCGATGGCGACGTTCGCGGCAAGCGCGAGCGGGAGGGCGAGCAGGCCGGGCAGGGCGGATTTCATGGGAGCACCTCATCAGCGGATGTGGTGGATCGTGATGGTGCGTCGTGAGGGCACCGTGCGCAATCATCGGCCGGGCGGGTAGCACGGGAGGTGAAGGGAAGGCGGCCCTCTCCCGCTCGCGGGAGAGGGGTTGGGGAGAGGGGGCAGGCTGGCAAGGCGCGGGAAGGGCTGGGCGAACGGACGCCTGCGATCACTGCACGCCGTACAGCGCCTTCACGTCGTGCAGCAGGTCGGCCTGGCTGGACGGGCGGGCGTAGAACATGTGGCCGCCGGGATATTCCTTCACCTGCACCCGGCCGGGGTCGCCCATCGCCGGCATCTGGTCGACGATCAGCACCGAGGCCATGAACGGGCAGGAGAGGTCGTCCCAGCCGTGGGCGATCAGCACGCGCAGGCCGGGATCGTTCGCCACCGATTCGCGCAGCTGCTTCACCGAGCCCAGGTTGGCGTCCTCGTCCTCGTGCCACAGCCGGCCCACGTCGTAGCTCAGCGCGTTGTAGCGGCCGTCGTACTTCCAGCCCACGGTGCGGGTCACGAAGTTCACCATCGCGGTGGTGGTGGGGGCGATGATGCCGTTGAGGATGGGGTCGCCCGAGCGCTGGTGCGGCGCGTAGGGGAACGGGTCCCAGGCGGTGACGTTGGAGTCGTAGCGGCTGCCCAGCTTGCCTTCGGCGCGGTACACCTCGCGCAGGTAGGCCTGGGTTTCCAGCCGGCCGCCGGAGCGCTGCACGAACAGCGGGTCGAGGCCGGTGAGCTCGGCGACCTTGTGGATCATCGCCTCGGTGGCGGCCGGGTTGGCGCGGCCCTGCATCAGCGTGGTGGCATAGGTGGTGCGGGTGTAGTCGATGATCGGCTGCATTGCCTCCGCCGTGAGCTTGTGCTCGCGCTCCAGGTGGGCGGCGGCGATCGAGGGCAGGGTCAGCATCCACGGCAGCGGCGAGACGTTCTCGTCGTCCGACGCGGCCGGGTCGAGGTAGGGCGACAGCAGCACCACGCCGTTCATCGCCACGCCGAGCCGGGTCTGCAGGTAGTCGGTGATGCGCGGGCCGCGGAAGCCGCCGTAGCTCTCGCCCACCAGGTACTTGCGCGACTCCATGCGGCCATTCTTAACCAGCCAGTCGTAGACGATGCGCGAGAGGTACTGGATGTCGCTGTCGGTGCTGTAGAAGTCCTTGGTGGCCTGCTTGTCGTCCACCAGCGCGCGGCTGAAGCCGGTGCCGACCGGGTCGATGAACACCAGGTCGGTGAAGCCCAGCCAGGTGCCGGGGTTGTCGTGAAGCACGGCCGGGTCGGACGGGTTGTCGCCCTCCACGCCGAACTTCACCTTCTTCGGGCCGATCGCGCCGAGGTTGAGGTAGACCGACGAGGCGCCGGGGCCGCCGTTCAGCGCGAACGTCACCGGGCGGTTCTTGCCGGGCATGGTGTAGGCGGTGAACACCACCTGCGCGATCACCTTGCCCTTCTCGTCGCGCACCGGCAGCGAGCCCACCGTGGCGGTGTACTTCAGCGTATGGCCGTCCACCGTGGCGGACTGGGAAACATGCGCATCGGCGGGGAAGGGCGGCAGGTGGAAGCCGTCGCTGGCGCCCGGCGCTTCCGCCGCGGCCGGCGGTTTGCTGTCGGCGGCCAGCGCCGGATGGTGGAATCCGGCCAGCAGCAGGGCTGCCAGCAAGCTCGTCTGCAGCGGCTTGCGCACGGGTCTTTACCTTGCGGGGGCAAAGCCCCAAGCCTAGCGGGCCGTGGCAGAGCGCAACCGTGCCTTTAGGCATGGATTGGCACGGCGCGTGCCTCCGGCGGCTGCGGTTCAAGCTAGTGCTTCGTCTTTGGCTTGGCTCGTTGTGCGCGACCAAGCCCTGTTGCAATTGGAATTGCTCTACCATCGCGTGGTTAGAATCATTGATGGGGAAGGGGGATGAAATGGTTGATTCGTTGAAATCGACAGGCGATGGATCATCGTTGTCGCTGGTATCCGGCCGCGGCAGACTGAGCTGCGTCGGACTGGGCATGACGCTCGGCTCTCACCTCACCCCGCTGGCGCGCAGCCACATCGTGCAGGCGGACGTGGTGTTCGCGGCGCTTTCCGACCCCATCGCGGAAGAATGGCTGAAGCGCATGCACCCGGACGTGCGCAGCCTGCAGCCTTACTATGCCGAAGGCAAGCCGCGCATCAAAACCTATCGCGAATGGGTAGCGCTGATGATGGATGAGCTACGCGCAGGCAAGTGTGTCTGCGGCGTGTTCTACGGCCATCCCGGCATCTTCGCCTGGTCGCCGCACAAGGTGATCGAGCAGGCTCGGGCTGAAGGTTTCGATGCACACATGGAGCCGGGTATCTCGGCCGAAGACTGCCTATACGCAGATCTTGGCATTGATCCAGGCCGCTACGGCTGCCAGCACTTCGAGGCCAGCCAACTGCTGTACTGCGAGCGGCGCATCGACCCGGCCGGCTACCTGGTGATGTGGCAGGTGGGGGTAATCGGCAACCGCTCTGTAGGGCGTCTCGATACCGGGCCGGCCTACCGTGCTTTGCTGGTGGAGTTGCTGGGCGCGGATTACCCGCTGGACCACGAAGTCATCGTCTATCGTGGCGCCACCCTGCCCATCGAGCAGCCGCGCATCAAGCGCATCACCCTGCGGGAACTGGCCGAGGTACCGCTGACCGCCGAGGAAACCGTGGTGCTGCCGCCGGCCGTGACCTTGCAGCCGAATCGTGCCATGCTGGAACGGCTGCAGGCGCTGGATGCGGCGGGACAGGCCGGCGTCGCCGCCTGAAACCACGTTACATTCTGTATGTCGGTGTCGTCACAATCACGGAAAGCACAAGGGGAATGCCATGACCGATACGATCGAGTTGCTGGAAACGATTGGCAGCGATGCGTCGCTGCGTTACGCGCCGGCCGATGAGCTGAAGAGTGTGCTGGAGCGAGCGAAGGCAAGTACAGAACTCACTATGGCGATGGCATCGGGTGACAGTACGCTGTTGCGCCAAATGCTTGGGCACAATGAAACCATTCAATGCACACCGCAGATGAATTCGGTCCCGTTCACAGGACTGGACTGGAGTAAGCCCTCAGTCTGATCAGCCTGGCGGGTTCTGGTTTTAGTGTGGATCATGGGGGATGCCATGACCGATACGATCGAGTTGCTGGAAACGATTGGCAGCGATGCGTCGCTGCGTTACGCGCCGGCCGATGAGCTGAAGAGTGTGCTGGAGCGAGCGCAGGCCAGCGCCGAGTTCGCGAACGCGGTAGCCTTGGGGGATGGTGCCCCGTTGCGCCAAATGCTTTGGGACAACGAAGTTGTTCAGTGGATACCGCAGTCTCAACAGACGAATGCAATTGCGTTCCTGGAGTCGGATTGGAGTAAGCCCTCGGTCTGATCAGGCTGGCGGGTTCGGGTTTTATTGCGGGTCAGGGGGAAACATGACCGATACGATCGAGTTGCTGGAAACCATCGGCGGCGATGCGTCGCTGCGCTACGCGCCTGCCGACGAGCTGAAGAGCGTGCTGGAGCAGGCGCAGGCGAGCGTCGAGCTCACGATGGCGGTGGAGGCAGGGGATGGCGCGCGGTTGCGCGAGGAACTTGGGCTCCAGCAAATGCCGCAAACGCACTCTGCGCCTCTTCATGAGGACGATGAGGAAGAAGAGGCGGACGTCCCGCAACCGGAGCCGCGTAATCCCGAGCAGCCTTCGCCTGCTCCTACCAAAGAAGCCCAGTGAGCTGAAGGCCGCAGGGCGCAGTGTCATGTCTCGGTGGCCAGGTAGCTTGCAGCGTTGTGCCGTCTGGGCAGTTCTTGCCGGCTGCCTGTGCGGGCACGCTGGATTTGCCACCACGTCGCCCGCCGACCCGGACGTCCTCATAAAGCAGGCCGAGACACTGGAACTCGCGGATCACCCGCGCTTTCTGCAACAGTTGGCCCAACTCAACCCACAAGCTTCCCGACTGACGCCGGACCAGCAATGGCGCCTGCGATACCTGAATGCCTGGGAGGCCATGTACGAAAGCGAATACACCAAGTCAGAGGCGCAACTTCGCGACATCATCCAGCACTCCGGCGATGCGAGTCTGGGCGATCGTGCATCTGCCCTGCTGCTGAGCCAGCTCGGGTTCACTCGGCACTACGAGGAGGCATTCGAGTTGGCCAATCGCCTCGCGGCGCGTTTGCCGCAGGTAACGAATCCGGATACGCGCTTCAGGTTGCTGCTGAACCTGTCTTCGTCGATGGGCCTGGCGGGCCAGACCGATCTGGCCGTGCGCTACGCGCACATGGCGCTAAGGGAAATTCCCGCCGGGGAAAGCGCGTGCTATCCCGCCAACATTCTGGTCGATGCGCTGGACATCGGTCATTGGCTCAAGTCCGACAGCCCGGAGTTGCAACAGGCCTTTGCGGTCTGCCCACTGGCCAAGGCGCCGGTGAACAACGCGGATCTCACGCTCACGCTCATAAGGCAGCACGTGCTTGAGGGGGAGCCGCGCAAGGCGCTGGCCTTGCTCGATCGGATTGCCCCCGTTGTCGATGTCAATGGCTACACTCCCAACAAACTGTCGATGCTGGTGAACCGATCGCAGGCACTGGCCGCGGTGGGCGATGACGATGGCGCACGGAAGGCTGCCTTGGCCGTGGTCGCCGCAAGGCCGACAGACGATTTCGGTACGTGGCTGAAAGATGCCTACGAGGTGCTCTACCACATCGAGAAGAAACAGGGCCATGCCGCCGCTGCACTCGACTATTACGAGAAGTTCGCCGCGCTGGACAAGGCCTATCTCGATGACATCAACGCGCGCGCGATGGCCTATCAGACGGTGCAGCAGCACGTGCTGGCGCAGAAGCTGGAAACGGAGAACCTGAGTCGGCAGAACGCGCTGCTGCGCATGCGGCAGACGCTGGATGCCAAGACGGCCGAGACCAGCCGGCTGTACCTCGCCCTGCTGCTGATGGCGCTGGCCTTCGCCATGCTGTGGATGTTCCGGCTCAAGCGCTCGCAACTGCGCTTCAAGAAACTGTCCCACCTCGATGGCCTGACCACGGTCTTCAACCGCCAGCATTTCATGGGCGAGGTGGAGCGCACGCTGCACCTGCTGGAGAAGCGTGCGGGTGCAGCTTGCCTGGTCTTCATCGACCTGGACCACTTCAAGCAGATAAACGACACCCACGGTCACGCCATGGGCGACGAGGTGTTGCGCCAGGTGGTGGTAGCCAGCAAGCAGCAGCTGCGCCCGGCCGATCTGTTCGGACGGCTGGGCGGCGAGGAGTTCGGCATCCTGTTGGTGGGCTGCTCGCACGAGCAGGGTGCGGTCATCGCCGACCGCATCCGTCTCGCGGTCGAGACGACAACAGTGGAGTGCGAGGGTGCCATCATTGCGATATCCACCAGCGTAGGCCTGGCCTGCACCGACACTTGCGGCCACGATCTGCAGCGCCTGTGCCGGGAGGCCGACGCTGCGCTGTACCGCGCCAAGCGCGGCGGACGCAACCGCGTGGTGGTCGGTGCCGAGGACGACACCGCCGCCGTGATCTGAGCGACGCGGGTGTGCGAAAGCGGATCACGCTACGCTTGCCATTCGCCAGCGTTATGATTGCGAAACGCAAGGGGGAATCCGTGATGGACACGATCGAATTGCTGGAGGCGATCGGCAGCGATGCCGTGCTCCGTTATGCCTCCGCCGAGGATCTGGCGAGTTTGCTTGAGGGGGTGAAGGCGTCCACGGCACTCTTGTCGGCAGCGGCCACTGCCGACCGCTCGACGCTGACCATGGAGTTCGGGGACAAGGTGTATTACGCGACCGAGTCCACCCAGACGCCCGGTCACGAAGAGGAGGAAGAGGACGAGGAGCCGGAGCCTGGGGACGAGGCTTCGTCGCTCCTGCCCTGAGTCGAGCCGGCATGTCCGTTTTGTCGAGCCGTTTTCCGACGAGGCCGGCGTTGGCGGTCTTGGGGTGGTGCGCCCTCGTGCATGCGGGCGCCGCTGCTCCTGTCATTACGGACCCGGCCCGATCCCTCGACCAGATCGAACGCCTGCGCACGACGGATCACCCGCGGTTTGTGCAAATGCTGGCGCGGTTTCATGGCAAGGCGCCCGACCTGACTCCGGCCGAGCAATGGCATCTGCGTTATCTCGACGCCTGGGAAACCATGTATGAAGGCCACGACACCCAGGCTGCGGCCCGCCTGCGGGATGTCGTCGACCATTCAGACGACGCCGTTCTGGCCACCAAGGCGTCGGCGCTGCTGCTGAGCAATCTGGGATTCAATCGGCATTACGAGGAGGCTTACGAGCTGGCCAATCGTCTGGCGACCGGCCTGCCAGCCGTCAAGGATACGCAGGCTCGCCTCATGCTGCTGGACAACCTGTCCCAGATGCTGAACTACGCCGGCCAGACCGACCTCGCCATCAAGTACGCCCGCATGATGGAAGGCGCGATCCCGGCAGGCGAAACCCTGTGCCGCCCGCTCTACCTGCAGGCTGCAGCACTGTATAACGGCAAGCGCCTGGCTCCGGGCAGTCCGGAATTGCAGCGGGCCATCGATTCCTGCACGGCGGCCAGGGAGCCGATCTACACCAATGCCCTGGAGTTGGTGCTGGACGCCCTCTATCTGGACCGGAAGCAACCAGGCAAGGCCTTGGCTCAACTTGAGCGCATCACGCTCGGCATCCGTTCCAGTGGCTACTACCCGCAGTTGCTGTCGGCGCAGGCAAAGCGGGCGATGGCCTATGCGATGCTCGGCCGCGACGACGAGGCCAGGAAGGCGGCTCTCGCCGTTGTGGGGATGGGCCACCCCGGGGACGTCAACGAGTGGTTGAGGGACGCTTATGGCGTGCTCTACCAGGTCGAGAAGAGACAGGGCCACATTGCCGCCGCGCTGGATTACCACGAGCGCTATGCAGCCCAGGACAAAGGCTACCTCGACGACATCAGCGCGCGCGCGCTCGCCTACGAAACGGCCCAGCAGCGTGTGCTCGCCGAGACGCTCGAAGCGGAGCGGCTGGGTCGCCAGAACACGGTATTACGCATGCAGCAGGCGCTGACCACCAAGACGGCGGAGTTGAACCGGCTCTACATCGTGCTGTTGCTGATGGCGCTGGCCTTCGCCGTGCTGTGGATGTTGCGGCTCAAGCGCTCGCAGCTGCGTTTCAAGAAGCTGTCCCACCTCGACGGCCTGACCACGGTGTTCAACCGCCAGCACTTCATGGGCGAGGTGGAGCGCACGCTGCACCTGCTGGAGAAGCGTGCTGGCACGGCCTGCCTGGTTTTCATCGACCTGGACCACTTCAAGCGGATCAACGATACCCACGGCCACGCCATGGGCGACGAGGTGCTGCGCCAGGTGGTGGCGGCCTGCAGGCAGCACCTGCGCCCGGCCGACCTGTTCGGCCGGCTGGGCGGCGAGGAGTTCGGCATCCTGCTGGTGGGCTGCTCGCATGAGCAGGGCATGGCCATTGCCGACCGCATCCGCCAAGCGGTCGAGGCGACGGTGGTGGAGTGCGAGGGCACTGTCATCGCGATCTCCACCAGCGTGGGCCTGGCCTGCACCGGTGGCTGCGGCCACGATCTGCAGCGCCTGTGCCGCGAGGCCGACGCCGCGCTGTACCGCGCCAAGCGCGGTGGACGCAACCGCGTGGTGGCCGGTGCCGAGGACGACGATCTCGTCGAGGCCTGAGGTTCCGCCCGGCTCAGCGCACCCCGACCAGCTCCACGTCGAACACCAGCGTGGCGTTCGGCGGAACGGCGTCGCCGGCGCCGTGGCCGCCGTAGGCAAGCCGCGCGGGGATGACCAGGGTGCGCTTGCCGCCCACGTGCATGCCGCGGATGCCCTGGTCCCAGCCGGCGATCACCTCGCCCGCGCCCAGCGTGAAGCTGATCGGCTCGCCGCCCGAGGTGCTGTCGAATTGCTTGCCGTGATGGTCCTTCGCGGCCGCGTCGTACAGCCAGCCGGTGTAGTTCACCTGCACCACGTCGCCGTCATTCGCCACCGTGCCGTTGCCGACCACGTGGTCGGTCTTCTGCAGCTGGGTGATCTGGTCGGCCGCCAGTGCCGCAGGCGAGACAACGAAAGCAACGAGCAGGACAGCGGCGAACGCGGTGCAAAGACGGCGCATGCAGTGGATTCCCGGCGACGAGGTGCGCGCAGTCTAGCGCAGGCTCCGGCCCGGTCGCGGAGCGATCGGGCCGGAGCCTGCCATGGTGGGTGACTCAGTGATCCTGGCGGTCGTCCTTGTTCCTGTTGTCCCTGGGCGCGGGCTTGCCATGTGCGGGCGCCGGCTTGCCGGTGCCCGGGCGAGCGGTGGGCGTGCCGGATGGCATGGCCGGCCGCGACGCGGGCGGCGGCGTCATCTGCGGGCGTTGCGGCATGGGCTGCGGCCGGCGGTTCGGCAGCGGGCGTGCCGGTCGTTGCGGCATGTTGCCCTGTGGCGGCGTCGGGCGGTTCGGCAGGTTGCCGTGCCGCGGCGGCATCGGGCGGCGCACCGGCGGCGGTGGCGGCCGGCGTGGCATGGGGCGTGCGTACCAGCGGGTGCGCTCGCGGTAGAACGGGCGGTTGCGGTAGTAGCTGTCCCAGTAGTTGCCGATCACGAAGGTGACGATGGGGATGCCGATCTGCACGCCGTACTGCGGCACCAGCACGTATCGGTTGTTGTAGTCGTACTGGATGAAGTTGCCGGCGACCCAGCCGCGCTCGCCCTGGAAGATCACGTCGCACCATTCCCAGCCGCTGGTGCAGCCCTGGATGCTCAGCGGCGCGCCGGCGGGGAGCGTGTCGATGAGCGGGTAGCCGCTGTCCGGGCCGGCGCGCAAGTTGACGTTGCCGGTCGTGTAGCCGTCCGCGGCCAGCGCGAGTGCGGGCAGGGCGAGCAGTGGGAGCGTGGCGAGCCAGGCGATGCGTTTCATCGAACTTCTCCCGTGGTCGAGGTGCGGCCCTCCACTGCAAGCCTGCGCCCGGCCGGATGAACGCGGCGAGACGGGCGGGGCGTGGTGTTTCAGCCCGGCGGCGCCAGCTGTGCCTGCACCTCGTTGATGGAGTCGCGGATGCTCTTGGAAAACATCGAGTCGAGGTGGTGGATCAGCACCAGCCGCTCGGTGGCGCGGGTCATCGCCACGTAGAGCAGGCGTGCCTCGTCGACCTCGCGCTGGTTTTCGCGCGGCAGCGAGCCGAGGCCCGGGATGATCACGAACGGGAATTCCAGGCCCTTGCAGGAGTGCATGGTGAGCAGCTTCACGCTGTCCTTGACCACGAACAGCGCCTGCTTGCCGTGCTCGTCGGCGAGGCTGGAGGGAATGGCAATGCGCTCCAGCGCCGCGTGCAGCTTCTCGCCCTCCCAGCCGGCGCGGTAGATCACCGCCATCTCGCCCCAGGGGCGGCCATGGGCGTGCTCGTCGCGCAGCTGGGCGATCAGCGCATCGAGCTGGGCGGCGGCGGTGTCGGTGCGGATCAGCTCGGGCAGCGGGCCGCGCCGGCCGGCGCTCTCCGGCGCGATCAGCGGCACGCCGTCGTCGTCGTCGCTGCGCGCGGCGAGCAGTTCGCCGGCGAAGTTGCGGGCCACCGCGAGGATCTCCAGCGTGTTGCGGTAGTTGAGCTTGAGGATGGTGGTGCGGCCCTGCGCCTGCACGCCCAGGCTCTTCCAGCTCAGCTTGCGGCGGCCGGCCTTGCCGTAGATGTTCTGCGCGTCGTCGTACAGCACCAGCAGCGAGTTGGTGGCCGGGTCGATCATCTGCACGATCAGCTTGTACCAGTCCGGCTCGAAGTCGTGGCCCTCGTCGACCAGCACCGCGCCGTACTGGAAGCGCGGGATCTGCCCCTTGTCCACGCCTTCCATCACTCGCTCCACCATCGCCTCGAAGAAGTGCTCGCCCTTGGGCGGCAGCTCCACGTGGTAGCTGGTGAGCATGCGGTGGCACCAGCGGTGGAAGTTGTAGACCTGCACCTTGTCGCCGAGGCCGCGCTCGCCGATCAGCTGCTCCAGCCGCGCCGCCAGCGTCTTGTTGTAGCAGAGCACCAGGATCGGCCGGCTCAGCGACTGCGCCAGCTGCATCGCGCGGAAGCCCAGGATCATGGTCTTGCCCGAACCGGCCACGCCGTGGATGACGCGGTGTTCGTCGCCCAGCGAGCGCGCCAGCTGCTCCTGCTGGGCGTCCATCACGCGCACCAGGTCGGGAATTTCCAGCGCGCGCGCATCCTGGCCCTCGGCGGCGAACAGGCCGAACTGGCCGCTGCCAGGCTCCACCCGAATTTCGGGGAACAGGTGCCAGCGCACGCGGTCGATCTGCGGCAGGGTGAGCGCCACTGGGAACACCTGCGGGAACATCGCCCACAGGCGTTCCTGGAACGCCTCGCTGTCCACCGTCTCGTACAGCTCGTCGCGGCAGATCGCCAGGTGCGCCGGGATCACCGCTTCCAGCCCGCCTTCCTCGAATTGCTTGCGGGTGATGTTGGCCAGCGTTGCACCCCAGGCCCAGGGCATCACCAGCTTGCCGGCGTGGCGATGGCCTTCGGGGAAGCGCAGCGCCGGATCGCGCTCCAGCACCACGCCGATCTCCAGCGCGTAGGCGCGTGCCTGCAGCAGCGGGTTCGTCTCCTTGGCGAGGCCGCGCTCGGTGACCAGGGTGAACTGGGTCTTGTCGGCGTGGCGGATGGTGTCGGCCTTCCAGTCCTTCACCTCCAGCACCAGCAGGCCACGGCGCGGGTGGAACACCACGAAGTCGGGGCGGCGCTGCTTGAGGCCGATCGGCACGTCGTACCAGAGCAGGTAGTCGTCTTCGAGCTTCTGTTCCAGCCGTTCGGACACGCGCTTCTCGCCGCCGGTCATCCGTGGCAGGCAGCTGTTGCGGGTGGGTATGAGCGTGGCCAATGGCGTCCCCCGGTCGGTTCGCGGGAAGTTAGCGGAACCAGTGGATATGCGCAAAAGGACTTTGCGCGTGCCGGAAGCCTGTGCTATCACTGACTTCCCATGACCCACACCGCCCGCCAGTACTTTTGGTTTTATGGCTATCCGAAGCCGCTGGCGGAGGCATGGGTGCGATCGTCCTGAAGTCCTGACACCCCATACCGAAAGCCGCCAGCAGCACGAGGCGGCTTTTTTCATGGCCGCCGCTGGCACCCCTCCCGAAGAGAGAGCCGCCGCCATGCCCCAGTCCGCCACCGACGATCTGCGCATACGCACGATCACCCCGCTCGCCACGCCTGCGGAGGTGATGGACGAATGCCCCGCCACGCCCGCCGCGCTCGCCACCGTGGGCAAGGCACGCGCGGATCTGCACCGCATTCTTGCCGGCGCGGACGATCGTCTCGCGGTGGTGATCGGCCCGTGCTCCATCCACGATCCGCGCGCCGCGCTGGAGTACGCACAGCGATTGGCGGCGCAGCGCGAGCGCCTCGGCGGCGAACTGGAGATCGTGATGCGGGTGTACTTCGAGAAACCGCGCACCACGGTGGGCTGGAAGGGGCTGATCAACGACCCGGACCTCGACGGCAGCTTCCACATCCGCAAGGGGCTGCGCGTGGCGCGCCAGCTGCTGTGCGACATCAACGCGCTGGGCGTGCCGGCGGGCAGCGAGTTCCTCGACATCATCTCGCCGCAGTACCTCGCCGACCTGGTGGCCTGGGGCGCGATCGGCGCACGCACCACCGAGAGCCAGGTGCACCGCGAGCTGGCCTCGGGGCTGTCCTGCCCGGTAGGTTTCAAGAACGGCACCGACGGCAACGTGAAGCTGGCGGTGGATGCGGTGCAGGCGGCGGCGCACCCGCATCACTTCCTCGCGGTGACCAAGCAGGGCCAGGCCGCGATCGCCGCCACCAGCGGCAACCGCGACTGCCACGTGATCCTGCGCGGCGGCAAAGTGCCGAACTACGACGCCGCCAGTGTCGAGGCCGCCTGCGCCGCGACAGCCAAGGCCGGCCTGCCGGCGCGGGTGATGATCGACGCCAGCCACGCCAACAGCGGCAAGAACCCGGAGAACCAGCCGAAGGTGGTCGCCGACATCGCCGCCCAGCTCGAGGCGGGCGAGCGGCGCATCGTGGGCGCGATGGTGGAAAGCCATCTCGTCGGCGGCCGCCAGGACCTGGTCGAAGGTCGCCCGCTGGTCTATGGCCAGAGCATCACCGATGGCTGCATCGGCTGGGACGAGTCGGTGCGCGTGCTGGAGCGGTTGGCCGCGGCGGTGCGCCGGCGACGTGAACTGGCTCGGGACGAGATGGCGGCCTGATGGCGGCGTTATGCTTGGCGGCATCGTCCACGGAGGCCGCCATGCAACTCGACATCATGTCTCTCGACGTCCGGCACAACCGCGGTGCGCGGCGTTTCGAAGTGGAGGTGGAAGGCACGCTGTGCGTGCTCGACTACACGCTCGCCGAAGGCGGCATGGCGATCACCCACACCGAGGTTCCGCCGCCGGCGGCCGGCCGCGGCGTAGCCGGCGCACTGGTGCGCACGGCGCTGGATTTCGCCCGCGCGAAAGGCTGGAAGGTGGCGCCGCTCTGCTCGTATGCCGAGGCCTGGATGGAGCGGCATCCCGAGTACGCGGAGCTGCGCGCTTGAGCGGCGGCGCGCCGAAGCCGCGGCGCTGGCGGCCGTTCCGCTACGTGACGGCACGGCCGCGGCTCAGCGTGTCGTTCGCGATCTTCGTGGCCACCGGCGCCGTGCTGATTGCGCTGGGCCTGCGCGTGGCCGCCGCGATCCTGCTGGGTTTCGACCTTGCCGCGGCGGTCTACCTGCTGGCGCTGGCGCGACTGTTCAACAAGTCCACACCCGCGCACATGCGCCTGCAGGCGAAGGCGCAGGACACCGGGCGCTGGGGCATCCTGTGGAGCGCGGTGGTGCTGTCCGGCGTGGTGCTGGTGGCGCTGGGTACCGAGCTGCACGCTGCCAAGGGCGGCGGCCTGCCCGCGCTGGGCGTGGGCGCGCTCAGCGTGGTGCTGAGCTGGCTGTTCCTCAACATCATGTTCGCGCTGCACTACGCGCACGGCTTCTACGGCGACTTCGGCGAGAAGCATTCCGGGCTGGAGTTTCCCGACACGCCCAAGCCCGACTACTGGGACTTCGCCTACTTCGCCATCGTGATCGGCATGACCTTCCAGGTCTCCGACGTGCAGATCAGCAGCCGCTACCTGCGCCGCGTGGCGCTGCTGCACAGCGTGATCGCGTTCTTCTTCAACGTGTTCATCATCGCGATCACGGTGAACATCGTGGCGGGGATGGGGGGCTGACGATACGCCGTAGGAGCGCACCCTGTGCACGATGGCATTTGTCTCCGGCCGAAGCGCAGAGCCATCGCGCACAGGGTGCGCTCCTACAGGTCGCCGTGCCGGCGCTTCAATCCCGCAAGTTGTCGAACTGCAGCGGCAGCTCCACCTCGGCCTTGCGCAACACCGCCATCGCGGCCTGCAGGTCGTCGCGTTTCTTGCCGGTGACGCGCAGCTTGTCGCCGTTGATCTGCGCCTCGATCTTGAGCTTGGCGGCCTTCAGCTCGGCCACCAGCTTCTTCGCGATCGGCTGCTTGATACCCTGCTTCACGGTGATCTTCTGGCGCGCGCCGGCGAGGTTGGTTTCCACCTCGCCGATGTCCAGCGCGCGCACGTCGATCTTCCGCGTGATGAGCCGGCCGCGCAGGATGTCCAGCATCTGCTGCAGCTGGAAGTCGCTGGGCGCGCTCTGGGTGATCACGAAATCGTCCAACACGTATTTCGCGTCCTGGCCCTTGAAGTCGAAACGGTTCGCCAGCTCGCGGTTGGCCTGGTCGACCGCATTGGTCAGTTCGTGCTTGTCGACCTCGGAGACTACGTCGAAGGAGGGCATGGCGGCGGCTCGGAGGGAAACGAGGCATGCAGTTTAGCGGGTGATTCGGCGCGCAGTGTGGCGCAAGGATCGCCTGCTCGTTCACTCTGAGCGTAGGCCCGGAGGGTCGGAGTCGAAGAGGCCTTCGACTTCGCCGCTGCGCGGCTACGCTCAGGGTGAACGGTCATCTATGATCGCCGTTGGTTCAGTCGGCGCCGGAACGACAAGCAGAGCATGAAAACGGATGTGCTGATCGTCGGCGCCGGCGCCGCGGGCCTGATGTGCGCGATCGCTGCGGGGCGCCGCGGGCGCCGCGGGCTGGTGGTGGACCATGCGAACCGCGTCGGCAAGAAGATCCTGATGTCCGGCGGCGGGCGCTGCAATTTCACCAACTTGGGCACTACGCCGGCGAACTACCTCAGCGCCAACCCGCACTTCGCCAAGTCTGCGCTGGCGCGCTACACGCCGTGGGACTTCATCGCGCTGGTGGAAAAGCACGGCATCGCGTACCACGAGAAGGAACTGGGCCAGCTGTTCTGCGACGACTCCTCGAAGCAGATCGTGCGCATGCTGCTGGACGAATGCGCCGCGGCCGGCGTGCGCGTCGAGACCAACTGCGGCGTCGAACGCGTGCGCCGGACCGACGAGGGTTTCGGCGTGCTCACCGCGCATGGCGAGGTGCATGCCGAATCGCTGGTGGTGGCCTCGGGCGGGCTGTCGATCCCCAGCATGGGCGCCAGCGGCTTCGGCTACGAGCTGGCGCGCCAGTTCGGCCATGCGGTGCTGCCCGTGCGCGCCGCGCTGGTGCCGCTCACCCTGAGCGGAAAGCACCAGGAGCATTACGCCGACCTTGCCGGCGTGGCGCTGCCGCTGGCCGAGGCGCGCGTGGGCCAGCGCGCGTTTCGTGCGGGCCTGCTGTTCACCCATCGTGGCCTCAGCGGCCCGGCGATCCTGCAGATTTCCTTGTACTGGCAGCCGGGTGACGACTTGCGCCTCGACCTCGCACCGGACGCGGAACTGGGCGACTGGCTGTTGGCGCAACGCGCCGCGCGTCCCGCCGCGGAACTGAAGAACGTGCTGGCCGACGCGCTGCCCAAACGCCTCGCGCAGCGCCTGTGCGAGCTGTGGTTTCCGAGCCGCCCGATGCGCCAGTACCGCGACGCCGAACTGCGCGGGATCGGCCGCCAGCTGCACGACTGGCCCGTCGTCGCCAGCGGCACCGAGGGTTACCGCACCGCCGAGGTCACCCTGGGTGGGGTGGATACCGATGGCCTCTCCTCCAGCACGATGCAGTCGAAACTCGTGCCCGGGCTGTACTTCATCGGTGAGGTGGTGGACGTCACCGGCTGGCTGGGTGGCTACAACTTCCAGTGGGCCTGGGCCTCGGGACACGCGGCGGGCGAGGTGGCGTGATGCCGCGGTTTCGCGGGGGCTGAACGCCCGTGATGTTTCACTGCAGGGGTTGGGTCCATCCCGGGAGTGCAGTACATGAAAGTCGGTTTCCTCGGCCTTGGCGCGATGGGCGCCGCGATGGCAACGAACCTGCTCAAGGCAGGCCATGGAGTGACGGTATGGAACCGCTCGCCGGCAGCAGCGCAGCCGCTGGCGGCGCTGGGCGCCGCGGTGGCGTCCGCGCCTGCCGAGGCGGCGCGCGGCGACGCCGTGCTGAGCATGCTGGCGAACGACGACGCCGTGCGTGCCGTGATTCTCGACGGCGGCGTGCTCGACGCGATGGCGCCCGGTACGGTGCACGTGAACCACGCCACGGTGTCGGTGGCGCTGGCGAAGGAGTTGTCCCAGGCTCATGCGGCGCGTGGCGTGGCCTACGTCGCCGCGCCGGTGTTCGGGCGGCCGGACGTCGCCGCCGCCGGCAAGCTCAACATCCTCGCCGCGGGCGAGGCGCAGGCGGTCGAGCGCGTGCGCCCGCTGCTGGATGCGATGGGCAGCCGCGTATGGCCGCTGGGCGAGGCGCCGGAGCGCGCCAACGTGGCGAAGATTGCGGGCAATTTCATGCTGGCGGCGGCGATCGAGAGCATGGCGGAGGCGTCCGCGCTGGTGCGCGCGCATGGCCTCGGCGCAGCGGAATTCCTCGACGTGATGACCGGCACGCTGTTCGCCGCGCCGGCCTACCAGGGGTACGCCAAGCTGATCGCCGCACAGCGCTTCAAGCCAGCCGGTTTCGCGCTGCCGCTGGGCTACAAGGACGTGGGACTGGCGCTGAGCGCCGGTGCGGCGGCGCGGGTGCCGCTGCCGTTCGCAGGGGTGTTGCGCGACAGCTTGCTGGAAGCGCTGGCCGCGGGCGACGAGGACGTGGACTGGTCGGTGCTGTCGCAGGTGGCGGCCAGGCGCGCGCGGCTCGACGAGCGCGGCTGCTAGCTTCGTCGCGCGCGCTGCGCCAGCCAGCGGTCGAGCTGGCTGGCGAAGGCCTGCTTGTCGCGTGGGTGGAACGGTGCGTGGCCGCCGGTGTCGACGCCGGCGCCGCGCAATTCCTCCATGAAATTGCGCATGCCGAGGCGCTGGGCAATCGTCTCCGGCGTGAACAGCTCACCACGCGGGTGCAGCGCCAGCGCGCCTTTTTCGATCACGGTGGCGGCCAGCGGAATGTCCTGCGTCACCACCAGGTCGCCGGCGTCGACGCGGCGCACGATCTCGTGGTCGGCCACGTCGAAGCCGCCGGGCACCTGCACGGCGCGCACGTAGCGCGAGGGCGGCGTGCGCAGGTACTGGTTCGCGACCAGGGTCACGGCCACCTGCTCGCGTTCGGCGGCGCGAAACAGGATCTCCTTGATGGCGACGGGGCAGGCGTCGGCATCGACAAGGATTTGCGCGGCTGGGAGCATGGGCGGTAGAAACATTCGAGGCGAAAAGTCTGCCATGCGAGGGCAAATTTTTGGCGATTTGCCGCCCCATAGTGGTTCTATGGGGCAAGAATCGACGGAAAGTTGCACCGCGTGGCGGGCTTTGCAGCCCGGATGCTTTCTGCCGCCCATGCTCCTGAGCTCACCGGTCGCTCCACTCCAGCGTGCCGTCGATGATGGTGTGGGTGCGGCCGCCGATCCAGACGGTGCCGTCCACGATGTGGGCAACGAGCTGGGCGTCGTGGCCGATCTCGCGGCCCTGGCTCACGATGTAGCCGCGGGCCAGCGCGCCTTGCGGTTCGGCCTGCGCGATGTACGCGGCGATCAGGCCGTTGGCGGCGCCGGAGGCGGGGTCCTCGATGATGCCCACGCCAGCGGGGAAGGCGCGCACCACCAGTTGATAGTCGGGATGCGCGCTGTCCACAAGGGACTTCCTCCGGGCGCGCGCGAACGCGCACAGCCCCATGCTGTCGCTGGCGTGGGCCAGCGCGCCGATCGCGCTGTGGTCGGGCTGCCAGCTGCGCAGCGCAGCCTCGCTTTCCACTTCGGCCAGCCACCAGCGGCGGCCGCCGTCGACCAGGGCGGGTGGCAGCGTGCCGGCGCCGATGCCGGCCAGCGCGGCGGCGAGCAGCGGGTGCGCGTCGCGGCCGGTGCGCACGACGCGTTCGCCGGGCGATTTGAGCAGCAGGCGGCGTGCCGCGCCTTCGCCTTCCACGCGGATCGGCAGCACGCCGGCGCCGCATTCCTGCCACAGCAGGCCGTCGACGGGCTGCGCCAGGCCGCATGCCAGCGCGGCATGCGCGCTGCCCACACTGGGGTGGCCGGCGAACGGGATCTCCTTGTGCGGCGTGAAGATGCGCACGTGGTAGCTGGCGCCGCTGGTGGTGGGCGGCAGCAGGAAGGTGGTCTCGACGAGATCGGTCCAGCGCGCGAAACGCTGCATCGCCTCGCCGCTCCAGTGTTCCGCGCCGATCACCACGCCGAGGTGGTTGCCGCCGCCATGGGTGGCGGCAAAGACGTCCAAATGCAGATAGCGTAATGCGGTCATGGGAGCGTGCGATGGGGGCGAAGTCGCGTAAAGCCCCGCATGATAGCGGTCGCCGCCGCGCCCGGCGGTGATTTTTCGTCATATCGCCATGTGCGCGCGGCCTGGGCGGCGAGTCGACAAGCTGCGCGGGCATCGCCAAGATGGCGACCTTTGCGGTCTTTGCGGAACTCCCATGCCGATCACCCTCATCATCCTCGCGGTCACCTGCATCGTTTCGTTCATCGCGCTCGGCAACAGCCGGCTGATGAACGACCTGATCCTGTGGCCGCCGGCGATCAGCCGCCATCGCGAATACCACCGGCTGGTGACCTACGGCCTGGTGCACGCGGATTTCGGCCACCTGCTGTTCAACATGATCACGCTGTTCTTCTTCGGGCGCGTGATGGAGAGTTTCTACGCCAGCCAGTTGGGCACGTTCGGCTTCGCGCTGTTCTACCTCGGCGCACTGGTGGTCTCGATCCTGCCCACCTACCTGAAGAACCGCGGCAACCCGAACTACCGCAGCCTCGGCGCCTCGGGCGCGGTGTCGGCGGTGCTGTTCAGCTATATCCTGCTGGCGCCGTGGCAGCGCATCATCGTGTTCGTGGTACCGATGCCGGCGATTGTCTACGCGGTGCTCTACACCGGCTATTCGATCTACATGGACCGGCGCGGGCAGGATCACATCAACCACAGCGCGCACCTGTGGGGCGCGGCTTACGGCGTGCTGTTCACCGTACTGGTGAATCCGCGGGTGCTGCCGCATTTCCTGGATGCGCTGCTGCAGCCGCGATTCTGACTGCGCGCCGACGTCGGCATCAGCGCCGGTTCAAGCAGGCGGGCGCAGGCTGACGCCATCGTCTCCGATGGAGGCCGTGCCATGAAACGCCTGCTCTGCGGTTTCGTCCTCGTTGCCCTGGCTGCGCTGCTGTCGGGCTGCTACTACGACCCGGGCTACAGCTACGTGCGGGCCAGCCCATATGCCGGTCCGGCCTATTACGGCAACGGCGTGGTCTACGACGACGGCTACTACGTGGCGCCGGGGTGGTACGGGTACGGGTACGACGGCTGGTACGGCTGCTGCTATGCACCGGGCGTGACGATCGGCGGCGTGTGGTACAGCCGCGGCGGATATCGCCACTATCGCGGCGGCAACTGGCATGGCAACGGCGGTGGCCACTGGCACGGCGGCAACGGCAGCCATGGCCGCTGGAGCGGCCATGGCGGTGGCGGCGACCATCGTCACTGAGTCCCGCCCCGCCGGCCGCTGCGGCATCATGGCGGCATGATCCGGCTGCCGGCGACGCTCCATCGCGACTTGCCCAGGCTCATCGCGTTCGCGGCGATGAGCTGGGTTCTGTGCGCCTGCGGCAGCATCCGCTATTACGCGCAGGCGGTGCACGGGCAGGGCGAGCTGGTGTTCAAGCGGCAGCCCGTGCGCAAGTTGCTCAAGGACCCGGCCACCGACCCGAAACTCGCCGCGCGGCTGTCGCTGGCGCTGGCCGCGCGCGAGTTCGCCAGCCGCCACCTCGACCTGCCCGACAACCGCAGCTACGCCAGCTACGTGGACCTGCACCGGCCTTACGTGGTGTGGAACGTGTTCGCCACGCCGCGCTACTCGGTGGAGGCGATCCGGCACTGCTTCCCGATCGCCGGCTGCGTGGCCTACCGCGGCTGGTTTGGCGAGGCCGCCGCCGAGGCGGACGCGGAACGCATGCGGCGCCGGGGCGACGACGTGTGGGTGGGCGGCGTGCCGGCGTATTCCACGCTGGGCTGGTTCGCCGACCCGATCCTTTCCAGCATGCTGCGCTGGGACGACGACGAACTGGCCGGCACGATCTTCCACGAGCTGGCGCACCAGCTGATCTACGCCAAGGGCGACACGGCGTTCAACGAATCCTTCGCCACCTTCGTGCAGACCGAGGGCCTGCGCGAATGGCGCGCTTCGCGCGGCCTGCCGCCGGACAACGGCCACGCGCAGGCGATGAGCGACGGCTTCACGAAGCTGGCACTGGATCTGCGCGAGCACCTGAAGACGCTGTACGCCAGCGGCGTGGACGCGGAGGCGATGGAGGCGGGCAAGCAGCGCGAAATCGCCGCGTTCCGTGCGCGTTACGCCGCGTGGCGCGATGCACACTGGCCAGGCGATCGCCGCTACGACGCCTGGGTAGCCAAGCCCATCAATAATGCGCGCCTGCTGCCTTTCGGCCTGTACGACCAGTGGACGCCGGCGTTCGCGATACTGTTCCGCGAGGGCGGCGGGCAATGGCCGGCGTTCTATGCCCGGGTGCGGGCGTTGGCGCGCGAGGCGAAGGCGAAGCGGGATGCAGCG
>Ga0157369_10002155_pt1 | contig 23731 bp, 18 predicted proteins | sample C25metaG_FD_113461 | JGI IMG/M metagenome (GOLD analysis project Ga0157369, IMG submission 113461) | Corn rhizosphere microbial communities from Kellogg Biological Station, Michigan, USA - C2-5 metaG | ecosystem: Host-associated > Plants > Roots > Rhizosphere > Soil | place: USA: Michigan... | reverse complement strand
TGAAACGACTCCACGCCGATGATAGTGCGGATTCCCGTGTGAAAGTAGGTAATCGTCAGGCTCCTCCTCTGTACCAAACCCCCGCTAGCAACACGCGCTAGCGGGGGTTTGTGCTTTTACGCCCCCCCAAAAACTCAACGTCGAAACGCGGTCAACAGCGGGGTGACAGGGGCTCGTTTTGCTCTTCCACGATCCCCTCTGCCAGTTCGCTAGCACCAACCGGTTTTAGCGCAAAATCCATTTAAACCAGGCCCCGAACGACAATACCGCGCGGAGCACGCCACGCGTGCGGGGGGAGATAGGAAATCACCAGCCCCGGCCTAATGTTCAGCGCCAAGCCCCGCGCTCAATCAAGCACACACTCCTAGCGCGTGATTCCCTCCGCCAGATAGCGCTGCGCCAGGCGTACCCAGTAGGTCGTTCCCACCGGCAGCAATTCGTCATTGAAATCGTAGCTGGCGTTATGCAGCATGCACGGCCCAGCGCCATGGCCCGCGTCGCGATGTCCGCCGTCTCCATTGCCAAGGAATGCGTAGCAGCCCGGCTTCGCTTGCAACATGAACGCGAAATCCTCTGCCCCCATCGTGGGCTCGGTCCGAGGTTCCACCTTCTCGCTACCCACCACTTCGCGCATGACCTCCACCGCGAAACGGGTCTCGTCGGCACTATTGATGGTCGGCGGATAGTTGCGGTGAAACGTAACCGTCGCGGCACAATCGAATGCGGCCGCCGTCGCCTCCGCGATTTTCGCCATTTTCGACTCGATCAAATCGAGCGTCTCGGTCGTGAAGGTGCGGACGGTGCCCGCTAGCCAAGCATCGTCCGGAATGACGTTCACCGCGTCGCCCGCATGAATCTGTGTAATCGACAGGACCGCTGTGTCGATCGGTTTCTTATTGCGGGTGATAATGCTTTGCAGCGCATTTCCAATTTGAATGGCCGCAAAAACCGGATCGCGTCCGTTGTGAGGCATCGCGGCATGAGCGCCGACGCCTTTTACGTCGATGCGGAATTCGTTGCTCGACGCCATGATCGGCCCTTCGGTGACGCCAAAGGTGCCGGCCGGCATACCCGGCCAGTTGTGAATGCCGAACACGGCATCGACGGGGAATCGTTCGAACAACCCATCCTCTATCATGGCTCGCGCCCCGGCGCCTCCCTCCTCGGCCGGCTGGAAGATAAAGACGATCGTGCCGTCGCAGCCGCCATGCTCGGCAAGGTACCGCGCCGCTCCCAGCAACATGGCGGTATGACCGTCATGCCCACACGCGTGCATCTTTCCTGGGGCTTGCGAACGGTGCTCAAACGTATTGAGTTCCTGGATCGGCAAGGCGTCCATATCGGCCCTCAACCCGATCGACCTAGAGCCGGTTCCTCGCTGAAGGACACCGACGACGCCGGTCTTGCCCAATCCGCGATGCACGCGCAGCCCCCACTTTTCAAGGCTCTGCGCCACGAGATCGGCCGTGCGCGTTTCCTCATAGCGCAATTCGGGGCAGGCATGGATGCTTCGTCGCAGGGATTGGATTTCGTCTCGCGCGGCCAAGACTTCAGGTATGAGTTTCATGATGCGTTCGACTATGAAAATGACGTTCGAGAAAATGGCGTTGCTATCGCTACTATCGAACGAACCATTCTACGCCCAAGTCCCCCGACGCCAATTTGGCCCAGCCCGCGAAGGCAAAAGGACTAGAATGATCGCCCACACCCTATGCACGATCGTCGTTCACGGACCGCCCCTATGAATGCGCCCCTTGAATTCGCCCGCGCCGTTTGCCCTCACGACTGCCCGGATACCTGCGCGCTACGCGTGACTGTCGCGGATGGCCGCGTCGTCAAAGTGACCGGCGATCCTGATCACGCGCCCACTCAGGGTGTGCTGTGCACGAAGGTCAGCCGCTATCCGGAGCGTGTCCATCACGAGCAGCGTTTGACGGTGCCGCTAAAGCGCGTCGGCCCCAAGGGCGCGGGGCGTTTCGAGCCGATCGGCTGGGACGAAGCGCTCGGCTATGCAGCCGACCGTCTATCCGAAATCGCTCGCCGCACCCCCGAAGCAATCCTGCCATATAGCTACGCGGGCACGATGGGCCTCGTTCAAGGCGAGAGCATTGCGCAGCGCTTCTTCCATAAGCTCGGGGCTTCGCGCCTGGACCGCACCATCTGTTCGGCGGCCGGCATGGCCGGGCTCAAATACACCTACGGCGGTTCGCTAGGCATGCATCTCGAATTTTTCGAGGAGAGCGAACTCATCCTGATTTGGGGCGCCAACCCCATCACCTCGAGCCTGCATTTCTGGACGCGTGCGCAAGAAGCGAAGCGGCGCGGCGCGCGACTCGTCGCGATCGATCCCTATCGTTCCCTCACGGCCGAAAAGTGTCATCAGCACATTGCGCTGCGCCCGGGCACCGACGGCGCGTTCGCCCTGGGGATGATGAATGTGCTCATTGCCGAAGACCTGGTCGATCATGCCTATGTTGCGGCACATACCGTCGGTTTCGAGGCGCTTAAGAGCCGAGCGGCTGCTTATCCTCCCGCGCGCGTGGCGCAGATCTGCGGCATCGCCGAGGCGGAACTGGTCGATCTCGCACGGCGCTATGGCAAAACCCGGAAGGCCGCCATTCGTCTCAATTACGGGATGCAGCGCGTAAGAGGAGGGGGTAACGCCACACGCGCCGTCGCTTGCCTGCCGTCGCTCACCGGCGCCTGGCGCGACCGCGCCGGCGGCTTGCTGCTGTCGGCATCGGGTTGGACGCCATTCGACACGGCTGCGCTGCAGCGCCCCGATCTGCTGCCCGGTTGGCCGAATGAATTGCCGCGGATCGTCAATATGAATGCGATCGGCGATGCATTGCTGCATGAGGGCGACGCGGCGTTCGGCCCGAAGATCGAAGCGCTGATCGTCTACAACTCCAACCCGGTTGCGGTGGCGCCCGATTCGGCCCGCGTTGCCGCAGGGTTCGCGCGCGAGGACCTGTTCACCATCGTGCTCGAGCATTTTCAGACGGATACCGCCGATTACGCCGATCTCGTGCTGCCGGCCACGACGCAGCTCGAGCATTTCGACGTGCATCGCTCGTACGGTCACACCTACGTCATGGTCAATCGGCCGGCGATCGAGCCGATCGGGCAAGCGCGGCCGAACACGGAAATCTTTCGCGGTCTCGCGCAGCGCATGGGACTGGACGAGCCGGCGCTCTTCGAAAGCGACGAAACCATCGGTCGCAGTGCGTTTCGTTGGGACGACCCCGCGCTTCAGGGAGTCGATTGGATGCAGTTGAACGAACAGGGCTGGGCCAAGCTGAACCTGCCCGATGCGCCGTTCGCAGAAGGCGGATTTCGCACGCCGTCGGGCAAATGTGAATTCGCGAGCACTTTGCTCGAGCGAGAAGGGATGGATCCGCTGCCCGATTACGTACCGCCGCATGAGTCCGTCGACGGTTCGCCCGAGCTGGCGGCCCGCTACCCGCTCGCGATGATTTCGCCGCCGGCGCGCCACTTTCTCAACAGCACGTTCGTCAACATCGACAGCCTGCGCGAAAGCGAGCGCGAGCCGTACCTAGAGATTCATCCGGCCGATGCGGCGATACGTCGCATCGGCAACGGCGATTCGGTCCGGATCCGCAACGACCGAGGCGCTTTTCTCGCTCGCGCCCGCGTGTCGGATCGAGCGCGCGAAGGCGTGGTCGTCGGCTTGTCCATCTGGTGGAAGAAGCTCGCCCCAGATGGGTGCAACGCCAATCAGGTGACTAGCCAGGCGCTGACCGACCTCGGCGGTTCCGCCACATTCTACGATTGTCTCGTCGAAGTCGAGCGTGCAAACGTCTGAATGTGGTGCAAGCGGTGTTCTTGAAGTTCGAAGTCGGTATCTAATTCGGTTGTTTCGAGCGATGCGACCGGCTAGGATGCGCCTTTTAGCACGACCATTCGAAAATTTCAGGGAGACGCCGCATGGAAAAAATCTGGTTGAAATCGTATCCGCCCGGCGTTCCAGCCGAAATCGACGCGTCGGCGTACACGTCGGTCGGCGAATTGCTCGAAGACAGCTTCCGGCAGTATCGCGCTTCTCGCGCATTCGTCTGCATGGGCAAATCAATCACCTACGGCGAGTTGGATACGCTCTCGCAGCAGGTGGGCGCCTGGTTTCAAGCGAAGGGGCTCGCCCGTGGCGCGCGCGTGGCGATCATGATGCCCAACGTGCTCCAATACCCGGTCGTGCTGGCGGCTGTGCTGCGCGCGGGCTACGTGGTCGTCAACGTCAATCCGCTCTATACGCCGCGCGAACTCGAGCATCAGTTGAAGGACAGCGGAGCCGAAGCCATCGTATTGCTCGAAAACTTCGCGGTCACGCTGCAGGCGGTCGTGCGCAACACGGCGATCAAACACGTGGTGGTCGCGTCGATGGGCGATTTGATGGGCCTGAAGGGGCACATCGTCAATTTCGTCGTGCGCCGTGTCAAGAAGATGGTGCCGGCTTGGGATTTGCCTGGCCACGTCAAATTCAACGAGATGCTCGCGCAAGGTTCTCGCCTGTCGTTCGCCGCGGCAAAGCTCACGCGTGACGACGTCGCATTCCTGCAGTACACGGGCGGCACGACCGGCGTAGCGAAGGGCGCCACGCTCACTCATGGCAACATCGTCGCGAACGTGCTGCAATCGGCGGCTTGGCACGAGCCGGCGCACTCGCTGCATCCGGAAGTGACGCAAATCGTCAACGTGATCGCGTTGCCCCTGTATCACATCTACGCATTGACCGTTTGCGCGATGTTGACGGTCCGCACGGGCGGGCTCGGGGTGCTGATTCCTAATCCGCGGGATATCCAGGGCATGATCAAGCAGTTGCAGGGCTTTCCGATCAACACCTTCCCCGCCGTGAACACGCTCTACAACGCGATGCTCAATCATCCGGATTTCGACAAGCTCGACTTTTCTAAGTTGATGGTGGCCAACGCGGGGGGCATGGCGCTGCAGGAGGCGGTGGCCAGGCGTTGGTACGAGCGGACGCATGTGCCCGTGATCGAGGGGTACGGTTTATCGGAAACTTCACCGAGCGCTTGCTGCAATCCCGTGACGGCAACGGAATTCAGCGGCACGATCGGGCTGCCGATTCCCTCGACCGAAATGTCGATCCGCGACGACGACAACAACGAAATGCCGATGGGGCAGCCGGGCGAAATCTGCATCCGCGGGCCGCAAGTGATGGCCGGCTACTGGAATCGGCCCGACGAGACCGCCAAGGTGATGACGCCCGACGGCTTCTTCAAAACGGGCGACATCGGCATCGTGAATGAGCGTGGCTATTTCAAGATCATCGACCGCAAGAAGGACATGATTCTCGTGTCGGGTTTCAACGTATATCCAAACGAGATCGAAGATGTCGTCGCCAAACACCCGGGTGTGCTCGAGGTCGCGGCCGTCGGCGTCCCCGACGAGCACTCGGGCGAGGCGGTCAAGCTCGTGATCGTCAAGCGCGATCCGGCGCTGACGCAAGCGGACGTCATCGCTTTCTGCAAAGAGCAACTGACCGGTTACAAGCGGCCCAAGATCGTCGAATTCCGCACGGACTTGCCCAAGACGAACGTAGGCAAGATCTTGCGCCGCGAACTGCGCGACGCGAATAAGGCGCCTGCGCCGGCCCCGGTCGCGAAAGAGCGCAGCGGGGCCTAGCCAGGCTGAGGTCGGGGTGCGGCAAAAGGAGCGTCAAACGCAGGGCGATGCCCCGCCCTGTATGTGCGATACAACTTCGTCTAAAATGCACGATTAGCCGTCGTTTTGGCCCGAAACCAACCCGGAAGCGATGGGACTCGGCCAAACGGCGGTAGCCGCTGCACACGAGCGCTCCACGGCGCTCGCGCCGCTGCGCTGCATGGAGAGGGCGATGACGCTGGACGAATTGATTTCCGAGTTTGACCGCGGGCTGCGGTCGATTGCGGGCGTGAGCCGCATGACCCGGCCTGTTCCCGAGCCGGCGCCGGCCGAGGCGGGTGCCCCGGCGGAAACCGAAATGACGCTGCCGGAGCGAGCGCATTCGGCTGCGCTCATGCGCGTGAACCATGTCGGCGAAATCTGCGCGCAGGCGCTCTATCAGGCGCAGAAGCTAGCCACGCGCTCACCGGGGCTCAAGGCCGCATTCGAGCATGCCGCCAGCGAGGAGGAAGACCACCTCGCATGGACCGCCGCGCGGCTGCGTGAGCTGGATTCACGCCCGAGTCTGCTCAACCCCCTTTGGTACACTGGCGCGCTGGCGATTGGCTTCACCGCCGGCTGCTTTGGCGATCGGGCGAGCCTCGGCTTCATGGCCGAGACGGAGCGCCAGGTCGAGCGGCATCTGGAGGGCCATCTGCAGAGACTGCCTGAAGCTGACCGCCATTCACGCGCGATCGTCGAGCAAATGCGCGACGACGAACGGATGCACGGTCAATCCGCCACCGAAGCGGGTGGCGTGGAGTTGCCGGTGCCGGTCAAAGCGCTGATGCGGGCCGCGTCGAAAGTGATGACGCAAACGGCCTATTACATTTAACTTTGCAGTGGGAGCGGCGCGCCCGCGTCGCTCGACGATCCACCCTCGATTTCGTCCGCGTTTCATCCCACCTTTTCTGGTTGCCCGCGTCGCCTGCACCGGTGCTCGCGGCGAGCTTCTCACGTATCACATTCACAAAGTGCACTAGTTCATTCTTTTATAACGCTTTTCCATTTTCTCCCATTGCGTGAACGGTCGCACGTAAGTCCTTGTTCTTACAAACAAAATTCTCTGAAAAAACGGGTTTCTCCCTTGACCGGCCTGGGGCCTTACTCTAAAGTGGGAGACAGTGTGAGAAAGTGTATTTTTGTGGATTGTTCGGATCATTCCGGGCGATTTTCGAGGCGCGAGGCCGCGGGCGGCAAGGGGAGAGAAACGTGTTTCAAGGGGCGTCGGCGCTGACGCTCGATGCGAAGGGGCGCATGTCCGTGCCCTCTCGATATCGCGAGGCGCTGCAAGGCGAGGCACAAGGACGGGTGACGCTGACAAAGCACCCGGACGGTTGCCTATTGCTGTTCCCCCGCCCCGAGTGGGAAGTCTTTCGCGCCAAGATCGCCGCGTTGCCCATGGATGCGCATTGGTGGCGGCGCATCTTCCTCGGTAACGCCTCGGACGTCGATCTCGACAGCGCAGGGCGCATTCTCGTCTCCCCCGAATTACGCATGGCCGCTGGATTGGAAAAGGAAATCATGTTGCTCGGCATGGGAAGCCATTTCGAACTTTGGGATGCGCAGACCTATGCGGCCAAGGAACAAGCGGCGATGGCGCAGGGCATGCCGGAAGCGCTGAAGAATTTCACGTTTTGATCGCGGTTTGGAAATAAGGCGCTGCGATGGAAAACGAATTTCAGCATCGCACGGTGCTGTTGAATGAGGCGGTGGATGCGCTGATCACGCGAGCGGACGGCGTCTATGTCGACGGCACGTTCGGGCGTGGTGGCCACAGCCGCGCGGTGTTGGAACGGCTTGCGTCAGACGGGCGCTTGATCGCGTTCGATAAGGATCCTCAGGCGATCGCGACGGCGAGTGCGATTTCGGATCCTCGGTTCGAGATCGTGCATGAGAGTTTCGCGTCGTTGGCGCCTGCGCTGGCGGCGCGCGGAGTCGAGCGGGTAGCTGGCGTCTTGCTCGACTTGGGCGTGTCCTCGCCGCAGCTCGACGATCCCTCGCGCGGTTTCAGCTTCCGCGCCGACGGCCCGCTCGACATGCGGATGGACCCGACGCGCGGCGAGTCCGCTGCGCAATGGCTGGCGCGGGCCAGTCAGCAGGAACTGACGGAGGTGATTCGAGATTATGGGGAAGAACGGTTTGCTGTTCAGATTGCAAAGGCGCTTGTTGCTCGCCGGGCAGAGTCCGACCGTCTTGGGCCTCTCGTCAGCACGGGCGAGCTTGCCGAAATCGTGGCTCGCGCAGTCAAGACCCGTGAGAAGGGCAAGGATCCGGCCACCCGCACCTTTCAGGCTATACGGATTCACGTCAATCAAGAGCTTGCGGAGCTGCAAGTCGTTTTAGAGGCGGCGTTGTCGTCGTTGGAGCAAGGGGGCCGGCTGGTGGTCATCAGCTTTCATTCGCTCGAGGATCGAATCGTGAAGCGATTCATGCAGGCGCACGCATCCGCGCCTGCTGTCGATCGTCGTCTGCCGATTCGCGCCGTCGATCTGCCTTCCGCGCCCATGAAGATCGTCCGGCGCGTTTTCGCGAGCCCTCTCGAAGTCGAGGCCAATCCGCGTGCCCGATCGGCGGTCATGCGCGTCGCGGAGCGCGTCGCGCCATGAGCCGCCTCAATATCTTTCTGTTGATCGTCGTCCTAGGTTGCGCCCTCTCCGTCGTCAATGCCACGAATCAACAACGGCAACTGTTCGTGCAACTCGAGCGCGCACAGTCGGAGGAGCGTCAGCTGCAACAGGATTACGCACAACTGCAATACCAACAGAGCGCGTTGTCCAAGACGTCCCGTATCGAGCAACTGGCCACGGCCACGCTGAAGATGCAACCGGCTTCGACGGGCGATACGCAGTTTCTGACGCTAGCGCCCGGTGCGCGCGTCGCCGAGGACGCGCCGATCCCCGTCATGCCGGCCAGCGCTCCCGCAGCGCGCACCGCCAAGGCGCCTGCACGCGCGCCGGCCAAGCCGCTTAGCTCGCCCGCGAATCGCGGAGGCGCGCGATGAAGCAAGCGCCGAAGACGAAAGGCCTCACGTTCTCGTCGAGCCCGGTACTATCGGTGCGCCTTCCGCTGTGGCGCTCCAAGCTCGTCGTCTTTTTGTTGTTCATGGCGTTCGTCGCCCTGGCCGGACGCGCGTTCTGGATTCAAGGCCCCGGTAACGCCTTCTATCAGAAGCAGGGCGAAAGCCGCTATGAGCGCACGATCGAGCTGCCCGCCACGCGCGGCAAAGTGCTCGACCGCAATGGGCTCGTTCTTGCAACGAGTCTTCCCGTGCGTGCGATTTGGGCGATTCCCGAATCGGTCCCGGAAGATGTCGATCCCGCGAAGATCGCCGCGCTCGGCAAACTGCTCGGCATGACCCAAAAAGAGCTTCGCACGAAGCTATCCGTAGACAAGACGTTCGTCTACGTGAAGCGCCAGGTACCGGTCGACGTTGCGGAAAAAGTCGCTGCGCTCGGCATTCCGGGCATCTACCAGCGCGAGGAATACAAGCGCTTTTATCCGGAAGGCGAAATCACCGCGCATCTGGTTGGGTTCACCAACGTGGAGGACGAGGGCCAGGAAGGCGTGGAGCTGGGCGATCAGAAGATCCTCGCCGGCACGCCGGGTATGCGCCGCGTGATCAAGGATCGCATGGGGCACATCATCGAGGACGTGGACGAGCAGGTCATCCCGCACAACGGCAAGGACGTCGAACTCTCGATCGACAGCCAGATTCAGTACATCGCCTATTCGGACCTGAAGGCCGCGGTGGAGAAGTCGAAGGCGAAAGCCGGGGCGGCCATCGTCGTCGACGTGCGCACAGGCGATGTGCTCGCGCTCGTCAACTACCCGACCTACAACCCGAACGACCGCTCGCGGCTCACGGGCGAGCAATTGCGCAATCGCGTGCTGACGGACGTATTCGAGCCGGGCTCGATCATGAAGCCGCTAACCGTTTCGCTCGCGCTCGATTTGCACCGCGTGACGCCCAATACGCTCGTCGATACCGGCAACGGGCATTTCACGCTCGACGGCGCGACGATCACCGACGATAGCGGCTTCGGCGTGCTGACCGTCGGCGGCGTGATTCAAAAGTCGAGCAATATCGGGGCGACGAAGATCGCAATGACGCTCAAGCCCGAGGAAATGTGGAATATGTATACCAGCATCGGGCTGGGGCAAGCCCCGAAGGTGGGCTTCCCGGGTGCTGTCGCGGGGCGGTTGCGGCCTTGGAAGAGCTGGCGTCGAATCGAGCAGGCGACGATGTCTTACGGCTACGGCTTGTCCGTTTCGCTGTTTCAACTCGCCAGAGCCTACACCGCCATCGCGCACGACGGGCAACTGATGCCCCTGTCGATCTTCAAGACGGACGCGAGCCAACCGCCGACTGGACCGCAAATTTTCTCGCCGACCACCGCGCGCGAAGTGCGCACGATGCTCGAATCGGTCGTGTCGACGGCGGGGACTTCGCCCGAGGCCGCCGTGCCGGGGTATCGAGTCGGCGGCAAGAGCGGCACCGCGTATAAGCACTCCGGCCGCGGCTACGATCATTCGAAGTATCGCGCCTCGTTCGTCGGCATGGCGCCGATGCCCAATCCGCGCATCGTCGTGGCGGTTTCGATCGACGAGCCGACGGCCGGCAGCCACTTCGGCGGCTATGTCTCGGGCCCTGTATTCGCCGGCATCGCCGGGGATACGTTGCGCTCGCTGAACGTGCCGCCCGATATGCCCGTCAAGCAGCTCGTGGTTTCCGACGACGCCGCCAAGGCGGCGGGCGCGGCGCCCGCCAATGCGGCTGCGCCGTCGTCCGGACGGGCCTTGACCGTCTCGGCCGATACGCGTGCACATGCGGGAGTGATCCGATGAGCATGCCGAACTTCGACGATCGTATGCGCAGCCAAGTGGACGATGCGCTTGCCTGGCTGCGTCCGCACGCGCGCCCGGGCGCGCACATGCACGGCGATTCGCGCACGCTCGACGCCGGCGACATCTTTGTCGCATACGCCGTCGACGGCGCCGACAGCCGGCCGCACGTCGGGGCGGCGCTCTCGCGCGGCGCCGGCGCCGTTCTGTATCAACCGGAAGGATTTTCGGGCAACGTCGACCCGGGGCGCTCGCTCGCCGTGCCGGGGCTCGATCAATTGGCCGGGGAGATCGCTAGCGGGTGGTACGGCGCGCCGAGCGAGTCGATGCGCATGTTCGGTGTGACCGGAACGAACGGCAAGACGTCGTTGTCGCAATGGATCGCCGCCGCGCTCACGGCGCTGGGCGAGCCGTGCGGCGTTATCGGTACGCTCGGCACGGGCATGTGGGGGCACTTGGTGCATACCGGCTTTACGACGCCGGACGCGCCGCAAACGCAGCGCTCTCTTGCCCAGTTGGTTGCCGCCCGTGCGCGCGCGTGCGCGATGGAAGTTTCCTCGCACGCGCTGCATCAAGGGCGCGTCAACGGCACGGCGTTCGATATCGCCGTGTTTACGAATCTCACGCAAGACCACCTCGACTATCACCATACGTTCGAGGCATACGAGGCTGCGAAAGCGAAACTGTTCGATTGGCCGACGCTCAAGACGGCGGTGATCAATCGCGACGATGCCGCCGGCCGGCGTCTGATCGCCCGCACGCAGCCGCGATTGCCGACCATCGCCTACGGCATCGGCGTTGCCAGCGACGCACCGAGCGCGCATGCCGCGCTCGTCGCGACGAACGTGCGCGCGACCGCCACGGGAACGGCATTCCATTTGTCGTCGGATTGGGGCGTCGCTGACGTCGAAGTCGGCACGCTCGGCGAATTCAACGTCAGCAATTTGCTGGGCGTGCTCGGTGCGCTGCTGGCCGCGGACGTTCCGCTCGCCGATGCGCTCGCCCAACTCGCGAAGCTCGAACCGGTCAACGGGCGCATGCAGCGGCTCGGCGGCCGCACGGCGAACGATGAACCGCTCGTCGTGGTCGATTACGCGCACACGCCCGATGCGCTCGAAAAAACGCTGGAGGCATTGCGGCCGATCGCCCAAGCGCGTGGAGGCCAGCTCGTTTGCGTGTTCGGTTGCGGCGGCGATCGCGATTCGACGAAACGTCCGCTCATGGGCGCGATTGCCGAGCGGCTCGCGGACATCGTCGTCGTCACCAGCGACAACCCGCGCAGCGAAGATCCGCGCTCGATCATCGATCAGATCGCGCGGGGCATGCGTCATGGCGAGAAGGCCCGCTGCATCGAAGACCGCGCGAACGCGATCTTGCATACGGTGCGCGGCGCGGCTCGCGAGGACGTGGTCGTGCTGGCCGGGAAGGGACACGAAGCTACACAGGAAATCATGGGCAAAAAGCGCGTCTTCTCCGACCAGGATCACGCTCGCCTCGCACTGGGCGCGCGGGCCACGCATTCGCGCGGAGGCGAGCAATGACCATGTTCTCGCTGAACGAAGTCGCTCGATGGATCGCTGGCGCGACGCTGCGAGGCGGCGACGGCGCCGTTGCGATCGAGCGCGTCTGCACCGATAGCAGGACGGCCGGGCCCGGCGATCTATTCGTTGCGCTCAAAGGCGACCGGTTCGACGCCCACGATTTTCTACCGGAAGTCGTGGAGCGCGGCGCCAGCGCGGTGCTGGCCGCGCATTTGACCGACGATTGGGCGACGCCGGCGCTTCTCGTGCAAGACACGCGCGAGGCGCTCGGCGCCTTGGCGCGCGGTTGGCGCCGGCGTTTCACGATGCCGCTCGTCGCCGTGACGGGCAGCAACGGCAAGACGACGGTCAAGGAAATGATTTCGTCGATCTTCTCGCAAGCGGCCGGCGACACCGGGCGGCTCGCCACGGCCGGCAACTTCAACAACGACGTCGGCCTGCCGCTCACGCTGCTGCGTTTGAACGGTGCGCATCGGCTCGCGGTGGTCGAGCTCGGCATGAACCATCCGGGCGAGACCGACCTCCTGGCCAAGATCGCGTTGCCCACGATCGCGGTTGTCAACAACGCGCAGCGCGAGCATCAGGAGTTCATGGCGACGGTCGAGGCGGTTGCGCTCGAACATGCCAGCGTCATTCACGCGCTGCCGACGGACGGTGTCGCGGTGTTCCCGCGCGACGATGCCTACGCCGGAATTTGGCGCGTCGCGGCGACGGGGAACCGCATCGTCGATTTCGCGCTCGAAGACGCTTCGCACGCTGCGCGAAAGGAATCTGCGGCCGTCACGGGTGTGCTGACAGGCAACCGTCTGCAAGTGAGCACGCCGATGGGCGCGTTCGAGGCGACGTTGCAAGCGCTCGGCGAGCACAACGCGCGCAACGCGCTGGCGGCAACGGCGGCGGCGGTGGCGGCCGGCGTGCCGCTCGATGCCATTGCGCGCGGCTTGGAAGCGTTCGCACCGGTGAAAGGGCGGCTGCAAACGAAGCGCGCCACAGCTGGCGCGCTCGCCGGCGCGGCGGTCATCGACGACACCTACAACGCAAATCCCGACTCGATGCGCGCCGCGATCGACGTACTGGCGGCATGCGCCGCGCCGCGCGTGCTCGTGATGGGCGATATGGGCGAAGTCGGCGACAACGGCCCCGAGTTTCATCGCGAGGTCGGGGCCTACGCGCGCGAGCGCGGCATCGATGCGCTGTGCTCGCTCGGCGAGGCTGCGCGCGAATCGAGCGCAGCCTTCGAAGCGGGCGGGCCGGCCTCGGGCGGCGCTCGTCACTTCGACGACGTGCCGGCGCTCGTTGAGCACCTGCTGCAAGCGGGCTTTGGCGCGAGCGCGACGGTGCTCGTGAAAGGCTCGCGCTTCATGCGGATGGAGCGCGTCGTCGACGCGCTCACCGTGACGCAATCACCCCATGCGTCGGGCGGCTCGCCCGGCGCGCATTGAAAGAGAAGGACGAGCATGCTGCTGGTGCTGGCGCAATGGCTGCAGAACGACGCAAGCTTTTTGCGCGTATTCGGCTATCTGACGTTTCGTGCGGTGATGGCGACCATCACCGCGCTCGTGATCGGGCTCGTGTGCGGGCCGTGGGTGATTCGCAAGCTGGCCGAGATGAAGGTGGGCCAGGCCGTGCGCACCGACGGGCCGAAGACGCATCTCGTCAAATCGGGCACGCCGACGATGGGCGGCGTGCTGATCCTGATCGGCATCGCGGTGTCGACGCTGCTGTGGGCCGATTTGACGAATCGCTTCATTTGGATCGTGATGCTCGTGACATTCGGCTTCGGTGTGATCGGCTGGGTCGACGATTATCGCAAGGTCGTCTACAAGGACCCGCGCGGCATGTCGTCGCGCGAAAAGTACTTCTGGCAGTCGGTGATCGGCATTTTTGCGGCGGTGTATCTCGCCTTCAGCGTGTCGGAGGCGAACAACGTGCGGGTGTTCGACCTGTTCATGGCATGGGTGCGCAGCGGCTTGTCGATGGGGCTGCCCGCACGCGCCGATTTGATGCTGCCGTTTCTGAAGTCGATCAGCTACCCGCTCGGCGTATGGGGTTTCATCGCACTGACCTATTTAGTCATCGTCGGCGCGAGCAACGCCGTGAATTTGACCGACGGGCTCGACGGCCTCGTGATCATGCCGGTCGTGCTCGTCGGCGCGTCGCTGGGCGTCTTCGCCTATGTCATGGGCAGTTCGGTCTATTCGAAGTATCTGCTGTTCCCGCATATTCCGGGCGCGGGCGAGCTCCTGATTTTTTGTTCCGCGATGGGTGGGGCGGGGCTCGCATTCCTCTGGTACAACACGCACCCGGCGCAGGTGTTCATGGGCGACGTGGGCGCGCTCGCGCTAGGCGGCGCACTCGGCACGATCGCGGTCATCGTGCGGCAGGAGATCGTGCTGTTCATCATGGGCGGCATCTTCGTGGCCGAGACGCTGTCGGTGATGCTGCAGGTCGTTTGGTTCAAATACACGAAGCGGCGCTACGGTGAAGGGCGCCGCATCTTCAAGATGGCGCCGCTGCATCACCACTTCGAATTGTCGGGGTGGAAGGAGACGCAAGTCGTGGTGCGCTTCTGGATCATTACGTTGATGTTGTGCCTCGTCGGGCTGTCGACGCTGAAGCTGCGCTGATGCAACGCAAACACAAGGGAATAAGGGAACGCACGTGATGTTCGGCGAGATGTTTGGAGATCGGCAACGGCCGATGGTGCTCGTGCTGGGACTCGGGGAATCGGGCCTCGCGATGGCGCGCTGGTGCGCGCGCCAGGGGTGCCCCTTGCGCATCGCCGATACGCGCGAAGCGCCGCCGAACCTTCCGGCGTTGGCGCGGCACGGCATCGATGCGCAGTTCGTCGGTGGCCCCTTCTCGCCGGCCTTGCTCGATGACGGCGTCGACCTCGTTGCGTTGAGTCCGGGCTTGTCTCCGCTCGCGCAAGACTTGGTGCCGCTCATTGCCGCCGCGCAGGAGCGCGGCATCCCGGTATGGGGAGAGGTCGAATTCTTCGCGCGAGCGCTCGAGCATCTGGGCGAAAGCGGGTATGCGCCGAAGGTCGTCGCCATCACGGGCACGAACGGCAAGACCACGACGACGAGCATGACGGGACTGCTTTGCGAGCGCGCCGGCAAGAAGGTGGCGGTCGCCGGCAATATCAGCCCGACCATGCTCGAGCGCCTAATGGATGCGATCGACGCTACGGCGTTGCCCGACATTTGGGTATTGGAGCTGTCGAGTTTCCAGCTCGAAACGGCACGCACGTTCGCACCCGATGCGGCGGCCATGCTCAACATCACGCAGGATCATTTGGATTGGCACGGCGGCCTCGATGCCTATGCGGCCGCCAAGGGCCGCATTTTCGGGCCGGGAACGGTGCGTGTGCTGAACCGGGACGACGCGCGCACGATGTCGCTCGCGCCGAAGGCCGATGCGGCCGGGCAGGCGCCGGTGCCGTATGTGACCTTCGGCCTGAACGAGCCGACGCGTCTTGGCGATTACGGCCTTGCGCGCGAAAACGGCATGAACTGGCTCGTCGAGGCGCGCGAGCGCGAGCCGTCGGACGAACCGGTAAGCCGGCGCAGAAGGCGCCAAGAAGCAGCCGCACCCGCCGACATCGCCCTGACGCGGCTGATGCCCGCCGATGCACTGCGCATTCGCGGGCTGCATAACGCGGCCAACGCGTTGGCCGCGTTGGCGCTCGCGCGTGCGATCGGATTGCCGGCCGCGCCGCTGTTGCACGGCTTGCGCGAATACAGGGGCGAGCCGCACCGAGTCGAACTGATCGCATCGATCGACGGTATCGACTATGTCGACGACAGTAAAGGCACGAACGTCGGTGCAACGGTCGCCGCGCTCGACGGTCTGGCGCAACGCGCCGTGCTGATCGCCGGCGGCGACGGTAAAGGACAGGATTTCGAGCCGCTCGCGCAGCCCGTCGCGCGCTGGTGCCGTGCCGTCATGCTGATCGGCCGCGATGCCCCGCGCATTCGCGAAGCGCTCGCCGCGACCGGCGTGCCGCTCGTCGATCAACCGACGCTCGAAGCCGCAACGCGCGCGGCCGGCGCCCTGGCCCAAGCGGGGGACGCGGTGCTGCTTTCGCCCGCTTGCGCGAGCTTGGACATGTTCGACAACTACGCGCATCGCGCGGCCGTGTTTCGCAGCACGGTCGAAGAGATCGCGGCAGAGCGGGGGACGATGCTATGAGCTGGACCGATCGCTTTGGCTCGCGACTGATGCCGCAACGTGAGGCGGCGGCCGGTAGCAAATCGCCGAAGGCCGCTGCCGGGGCTTCGTCCGGCGTGGGCGGTCTGGCGAGCGCCGTCAGCGGCATGCGCCCGACGCGCTCTCGCATGCTCGATTACGACCACGCCTTGCTATGGGTCGTAATCGCGCTGCTCGGCCTCGGCGTGGTGATGGTCTACTCGGCGTCGATCGCCATGCCCGATTCGCCGAAGTACGCCGCCTATCGCTCGTACGCGTTTCTGCTGCGCCACGTGATCTCGTTGGGCGTGGCGATGGTCGTCTCCATCGTGGCCTTCCGAATCCCGATTTCGGTCTGGGACAAATACGCGCCCAAGCTGTTTTTGCTCGCACTCGCGGTGCTCGTGATCGTGCTGATTCCGCATATCGGCAAAGGCGTGAACGGCGCCCGCCGCTGGATTCCGCTCGGCCTCATGAACATGCAGCCGTCCGAAATCATGAAGCTTGCCGTCACCATCTATGCCGCGAACTACACGGTGCGCAAGCAGGAGTACATGCAGAGCTTCGCCAAAGGCTTTTTGCCGATGGGGTTCGCAGTGGGTGTCGTCGGCGCGCTCTTGCTGCTCGAGCCCGACATGGGCGCGTTCATGGTCGTCGCGGCCATCGCGATGGGCGTGCTGTTTCTCGGCGGAGTGAACGGCAAGCTCTTCGGCGGGCTCGTTGCGACGGCCGTCGGCACGTTCACGCTGCTCGTTTGGGCATCGCCTTGGCGCCGCGAACGAATCTTCGCCTATCTCGATCCATGGGACGACCGCTACGCGCAAGGCAAAGCGTACCAATTGACCCACTCGCTGATCGCGTTCGGTCGCGGCGAGTGGTTCGGCGTCGGTCTGGGCGGCAGCGTCGAGAAGCTCAACTATTTGCCGGAAGCGCATACCGACTTCATTCTGGCTGTAATCGGCGAAGAACTCGGATTCGTCGGCGTGCTCATCGTGATCTTGTTGTTCTACTGGATCGTGCGGCGCTCGTTCGAAATCGGGCGGCAGGCGCTCGCGCTCGATCGCACATTCGCCGGCTTGATGGCCAAGGGCGTCGGCTTGTGGTTCGGCGCTCAGACGTTCATCAACATGGGCGTGAACCTGGGGCTGTTGCCCACCAAAGGGTTGACGCTGCCGCTCGTCAGCTATGGCGGGTCGGGCATCGTGCTCAACTGCGTCGCCCTCGCCGTCCTGATGCGAGTGGACTATGAGAACCGAGTGCTGATGCGCGGGGGGAAAGTATGAGCACCGCGCCGCAGCGCACGTTGATGGTGATGGCCGGCGGCACCGGGGGGCACGTATTCCCGGGGCTTGCGGTCGCGCATCGCATGCGGGCGTGGGGCTGGCGCGTCGTTTGGCTCGGCAATCCGTCGGGCATGGAGGCTTCGCTCGTGCCCAAGCACGGGTTGCCGATCGAGTTCGTGCGTTTTGGCGGGTTGCGCGGCAAAGGCCTGCGCACGAAGCTGATGCTGCCGCTCAATATGTTGCGCGCGTGCTTCGAAAGCTTGCGCGTGCTGCGGCGCGTTCGACCCGACGTCGTGCTCGGCATGGGCGGCTACATCACCTTTCCCGCTGGCGTGATGGCGGCGCTGACGGGCCGCCCGCTCGTGCTGCACGAGCAAAATTCGGTCGCAGGCCTGGCCAATAAGGTGTTGGCCAAGCTCGCGCGGCGCGTGCTGGTCGCATTCCCCGACACGCTGCCCGGCGCGGAGTGGACCGGCAACCCGCTGCGCGACGAGATCTGCCACGCCGCCGAGCCGAAGCTGCGTTACGCGGGCCGCACCGGGCCGCTGCGCGTGCTGGTCGTGGGCGGCAGCCTGGGCGCCGCGGCGCTGAACGAATGCGTGCCGCGCGCCCTCGCGCTGCTCGCGCCGGAGGAGCGCCCGCGTGTGATTCATCAGGCCGGCGCAAAACACATCGACGTCCTGCGGGCGAACTATGCCCAAGCGGGGTTCGAGCCGGGCGAGGCGCTACGCCTCGCGCCCTTCATCGACGACATGGCTGCGGCCTACGGCGACGCCGATCTCGTCATCTGCCGTTCCGGTGCGATGACCGTGGCGGAAGTCGCGGCGGTGGGCGTGGCGGCGTTGTTCGTCCCGTTCCCGTATGCGGTCGACGATCACCAAAGCACGAACGCGGCGTTCTTGGCTTCGCAGCAAGCGGCCGTGCTCGTGCAGCAGCGCGATTTATCGCCCGAAAACCTCGCGGATTGGCTGCGCAGCCAGACGCGCGAGACGCTCGCCGAGATGGCCGAGCGCGCGCGCCTGCTCGCCAAACCCGAGGCAACCGATCGCGTCGCGCAAGTATGCGCGGCCGTGGCGCTCGCGCGCCAGGAAGGAAAGCAATGAAACACATCGTCAAACACGTTCACTTCGTCGGCATCGGCGGCGCCGGCATGAGCGGCATCGCCGAGGTGCTGGTCACGCTCGGTTATCGCGTGAGCGGCTCCGACTTGGCGCGTAGCGCATCGACCGACCGGCTCGCGTCGCTCGGCGCCCAGATCGCCATCGGCCACGATGCGGCCAACATCGAAGGCGCGGACGCCGTCGTCGTATCCACTGCCGTTCGCAGCGACAACCCGGAAGTGCTGGCCGCGCGCCGCAAGCGGGTGCCGATCGTGCCGCGTGCGGTGATGCTCGCCGAACTCATGCGCTTGAAGCAGGGCATCGCGATTGCGGGCACGCATGGAAAAACGACGACGACGAGCCTCGTCGCGAGCGTGCTCGCGGCCGGCGGTCTCGACCCGACCTTCGTCATCGGCGGCCGCTTGACGAGCGCGGGCGCCAACGCTCGGCTGGGCACGGGCGATTTCATCGTGGCGGAAGCCGACGAATCGGATGCGTCGTTCTTGAACCTGCTGCCCGTGATCGAAGTCGTCACGAACATCGACGAAGATCACATGGACACGTACGGCCACGACTTCGCGCGCCTGAAGCAAGCGTTCATCGAATTCACGCATCGGTTGCCGTTTTACGGCATCGCCGTGCTTTGCGTCGACTGCGCGAACGTGCGCGAGATTTTGCCGTTCGTCTCCAAGCCCGTGATTCGGTACGGCTTTGCGCCCGATGCGCAGGTGCGCGCCGTCAACGTGCTGGCGCGCGACGGCAAGATGCATTTCACCGCGCTGCGTGAAGGCGCGGCGCCGCTCGAGGTCGTGCTGAACATGCCCGGCACGCACAACGTGCAGAACGCATTGGCGGCGATTGCGATCGCGACCGAACTCGAGATCGGCGATGCCGACATTCAGCGCGCCTTGGCCGAATTCACGGGCGTGGGCCGGCGTTTTCAGCGCTATGGCGAGATGCGCGTGGCGGGCGGCGGCAGCTACACGCTCATCGACGATTACGGGCATCACCCGGTCGAGATGGCGGCCACGATCGCCGCTGCCCGCGGCGCGTTTCCCGGCAAGCGTCTCGTGCTCGCGTTTCAGCCGCACCGGTACACACGCACGCGCGACTGCTTCGAAGATTTCGTCGGCGTGCTCTCGAGCGTCGATGCGTTGGTATTGACGCAAGTCTATGCGGCCGGCGAGTCGCCGATTGTCACGGCGGATTCCGAAGCGCTCGCGCGCGCGATCCGCGCCGCCGGCAAGGTGGATCCGGCGTTCGTCGAGGCCGTCGACGAGGTGCCGCAGGCGTTGTCGTCCCTCGTACGCGACGGCGACGTGGTGATTACGATGGGCGCGGGCTCGATCGGCGCAGTGCCGGGTCGCTTGGCCCAAGAATTGAGGGTTTGAGATGAGTGCAGGTATCGATCCGAAACGCTTCGGCAAAGTGGCCGTCCTCTTCGGCGGGGAATCGGCCGAGCGCGAGGTGTCGCTCAAGTCTGGCACGCTCGTGCTCAAAGCGCTGCGCGATGCGGGCATCGACGCCCATCCGTTCGACCCTGCCGAGCGTTCGCTTTCGGCGCTCAAGGAGGAAGGGTTCGCGCGTGCGTTCAACGCGCTGCACGGCAGCTACGGCGAAAACGGTCAAATTCAAGGCGCGCTCGATTTCTACGGCATTCGCTATACGGGCAGCGGCGTGTTGGGCTCGGCGCTCGGTCTCGACAAGTTCCGCTCCAAGCTCGTCTGGCAGCAACTGGGCGTGCCGACTCCGCCGTTCGAAGCCGTGTTGCGCGGCGACGATTACGCGGCGCGCGCGGGCGAGATCGTCGCGAAGCTGGGCCTGCCGCTGTTCGTCAAGCCCGCGAGCGAGGGCTCGAGCGTCGCCGTCATCAAGGTGAAGGGCGCCGACGCCTTGCCCGCCGCGCTCGAAGAAGCGGCCAAGTTCGACAAGATCGTCATCGTCGAAAAGAGCATCGAGGGCGGCGGCGAATACACCGCGTGCATTGCCGGCGCTCTCGATTTGCCGATCATTCGCATCGTGCCCAAAGGCGAGTTCTACGACTATCACGCGAAGTACATCGCCGAGGACACGCAGTACCTCATTCCCTGCGGATTGCCCGCGGCCGAGGAAGCGCGCTTGAAATCGCTTTCGCGCCGCGCGTTCGACGTGCTGGGTTGCACGGACTGGGGCCGCGCCGATTTCATGCTCGATGGGAAAGGCGATCCGTATTTCCTCGAAGTGAACACGGCGCCGGGTATGACCGATCACTCGCTGCCGCCCAAGGCCGCGCGCGCGGTCGGCATCGAATATCAAGCACTCGTCGTCGGCGTGTTGGCGCTGACGCTTACGGATTGACCGCGAACCATGTGGAACAACGTCCGCCAATTGAACCTTGCCGCCAACGCGCTTTATGCGCTGTGGGCGCTCGTGTTATTGGCTGCGGGCGCGTACTGGCTGACGCAACGTCCGGCGTTCACGTTGCACACGATCGCGATCGGCGGCGATATCGAGCACATCAACGCGCCGACGGTACGCGCAGGCGTCGTCGGCCATTTGCGGGGCAACTTCTTCACGGTCGATCTCGACAACGCGCGCCAGGCGTTCGAGCAGATGCCGTGGGTGCGCCGCGCGAGCGTGCGGCGGGTATGGCCGAACGCGCTGGCCGTCACGCTCGAGGAGTACAAACCGCTCGGCACCTGGGGCAGCGACCAGCTCGTGAGCGTCGACGGCGAACTGTTCACGGCCAATCAAGGCGAACTCGATGTCGACTTGCCTGCCTTCGACGGGCCGAGCGGCACGGAAAAGGAAGTCGTTGCACGCTATTTCGATTTCAAGAAATGGCTCGCGCCATTGGGCGCGGCGCCGGACGAAGTGACGCTGTCTCCGCGCTATGCCTGGACGGTGAAACTGTCGAACGGCACGCAGATCGAATACGGCCGAGAACGCAACCCGCAAACGCTAGCCGAGCGCAGTCATCGGCTGACGGCGGCGTGGGGAGCGGTCACGGCCCGTTGGGGCAAGGACATCGAATACGCGGATTTGCGCTATCCGAACGGCTTTGCGATTCGCGCAGCGGGGATGCGCTTCATCGGCAATGCGACCGCGGGCAAACCCGCGGCGAAGTAACAAGACATCACACGCAATGAGCACGCTATGAGTAAAGACTACAAGGATCTGCTGGTTGCCCTGGACATCGGCACGGCCAAGGTCGTGGCGGTCGTCGCCGAATTGCGCGGCGAGGGCCACTACGAAGTGATCGGGCTCGGGCAAAGCGAATCGAAGGGTCTGAAAAAAGGTGTCGTGGTGAACATCGAGGCCACGGTGCAGTCGATTCAGCGCGCGCTGGAAGAGGCCGAGCTGATGGCCGATTGCAAGATCACCAACGTCTTCACGGGGATCGCGGGCAGCCATATCCGCAGCTTCAATTCCAGCGGGATGGTGGCGATCAAGGATAAGGAGGTCACGCAGACCGATGTGGCGCGCGTGATCGAGACGGCCAAGGCGATCAACATCCCGACCGATCAGCAGGTGCTGCATATCCTCACGCAGGAATTCATCATCGACGGCCAGGAAGATGTGCGCGAGCCGATCGGAATGAGCGGCATTCGCCTCGAAGTGAAAGTGCACATCGTGACGGGCGCGGTGTCGGCGGCGCAAAACATCGTCAAGTGCGTGCGGCGTTGCGGGCTCGAGGTCAACGACCTGATTCTGCAGCCGCTCGCGTCCTCCCTCGCGGTGCTGACCGAGGATGAAAAGGAACTGGGCGTGGTGCTCGTGGACATCGGCGGCGGCACGACCGATATCGCCATCTTCAGCGAAGGCGCCATTCGCCACACGGCCGTGATCCCGATCGCGGGCGATCAGATCACGAGCGACATCGCGATGGCGCTGCGCACGCCGACGCCCGATGCCGAGGACATCAAAGTGAGCTATGGGATCGCCAAGCAAGCGCTCGCCGATCCCGACGAAATGATCGAAGTGCCGGGGTTGGGGGAACGCGGTCCGCGCACGTTGTCGCGCCAAGCGCTCGCAGCCGTGATCGAGCCGCGCGTGGAAGAGTTGTTCTCGCTCGTGCATCAAGTGGTGCGCGAATCGGGTTACGAGGAACTCCTGAGCTCGGGCATCGTTCTGACGGGCGGTGCTTCGATGATGCCGGGCATGGTCGAGCTCGGCGAAGACATTTTTCTGAAGCCGGTGCGCATCGGCGTGCCGGAATACGCAGGGGGCCTTGCAGACGTGGTGCGCAATCCGCGCTATTCGACGGCGATGGGATTGCTCGTCGAAGGTTCGTCGCAACGCATGCGCGGCCGCAAGGTCGCGGTGCAGGCAGGATCGATGGGGCAGGTTTTCTCGCGCATGAAAGATTGGTTTTTGGGCAATTTTTAATTTCGACAGAGGGCCCAACGCGCGTTCACGAAATGCGCTTCGGGCAGGCGGTGAAAGCGCGGGTGCCGGCGGCTCGCGTGCGACGAGGAGCTGCCCGGCTCTTCGCCGAATAACGCCGATCGGCAGGACTTTTTTTTGACGGAGGCAATATGGAATTCCAGATGTTGGAAACGGAAACCAGCGGCACCATCATCAAGGTGGTGGGCGTTGGCGGTGCAGGCGGCAATGCCGTCACGCACATGATCAGCAAAGGGGTGCAGGGCGTCGATTTCGTCGTCATGAACACCGATGCTCAAGCGTTGTCGCGCTCGCGTGCGCCCAACGTGATTCAGCTCGGCAACACGGGGCTGGGCGCCGGCGCGAAGCCGGAGATGGGACGTGCGGCGGCCGAAGAAGCGCGCGAGCGGATCGCCGATGCGTTGCGTGGCGCGCACATGGTGTTCATCACGGCCGGCATGGGCGGCGGCACGGGCACGGGCGCAGCGCCCGTGGTCGCACAGATCGCCAAAGAGATGGGCATTCTGACCGTGGGCGTCGTGAGCAAGCCGTTCGAATTCGAAGGCGGCAAGCGCATGCGCGTGGCGGAAGCCGGTTCGCAGCAACTGGAGGATCACGTCGACTCGCTGATCGTCGTTCTGAACGACAAGCTGTTCGAGGTGATGGGCGATGACGCCGAGATGGATAAGTGCTTCCAGTGCGCAGACGACGTTCTGAACAACGC
>Ga0157369_10002154_pt1 | contig 23737 bp, 16 predicted proteins | sample C25metaG_FD_113461 | JGI IMG/M metagenome (GOLD analysis project Ga0157369, IMG submission 113461) | Corn rhizosphere microbial communities from Kellogg Biological Station, Michigan, USA - C2-5 metaG | ecosystem: Host-associated > Plants > Roots > Rhizosphere > Soil | place: USA: Michigan... | reverse complement strand
CTGTCGACTTCCGGAGTCTTCTTCGCGCTATTTGTGACCGGAACGACCTTCAACATTGCTTCCTTCATGGGCCTGATCATGGTGATCGGGATTGTGGCCAAGAACGGAATCTTACTGCTGGATGCAGATGGGAAATTTCGCGCCGAAGGGGCGAGTCCCAAGGACGCCATGATCAAAGCGGGCGAGCGGCGGCTACGGCCCATCGTGATGACCGCCCTTGCCACGATGTGCGGCATGATCCCGCTTTCGCTCGGCTTGGGCGCCGGGTCTCAAATGCTGCAGCCGTTGGCTATTGCGGTGATCGGCGGCATTCTCGCATCCATGGTGCTGTCACTGCTCGTCACTCCCGCCGTCCACTACTATTTCGCTCACAAATAACGAGCCGGCGGACCGTGGGAGTCATAATGCGTATGGGGCACTCTGCTCATACAATTCCAAAATGGATCGCAAACCGAACGGCAGTTCTCCCAAGCAACAAACCCCTTCGATTCAAAGCCTCGATCGAGGTTTGACCATATTGGAGGCCGTCGCAAGGTCCAGTAATCCTGTTTCATTGGGTGAATTGACCGAGCTAATGGAAATCGACCGCAGCAGCGTTTTTCGCCTGGCCGGTACTTTGAAAAGACGAGGATTTCTGGCCTATCCGGCTGGGCGCAAAGATTACATCCTCGGACCGTCGCTCTGGCGTCTTGCGCACAAGTACGATTGGGGCAACATGCTGATCAAGGTCTCGCACGAGGAGCTGAAGCTCCTCGCTAGCGAGACCAACGAGACGGCACAACTCGCGGTACGCGAAGGCAAGCACGCGTTGTTCATCGATTCGGCCGCCGCCAACCAGGTGATTTCAGTTTCGGGCAGAATTGGCGAGTTGACGCCGCTCCACTGCACGGCTCACGGCAAGGCGTTGCTGGCCGATTTCGCGACGGCCGAATTGGAGGCTGTCTTCGGCAACGAGCCTCTGCCGCCACATACGGAGCGCACCGTTGCCTCAGTCAAGCAGCTAGCCAAAATATGCGCCGAAACCAAAATGCGAGGCTTTGCTACGGACGACGAGGAATTCATGGAGGGCGTGCGCTGTGTCGCCGCGCCCATCCGTGCCGAAGACGGGCAGATCATTGGCGCTATCGGGGTGTCGGCCCCGCTGACGCGCTTTCCCGCCGAACGCTACCGCGTCTGCGGCGAGCAGGTTTCGAAAGTGGCGGGACAAATTAGCGCCATACTTACGAATCAAGTTGCAGACGAGTAATGCAGGCAGTCATCATCGGCGGCACCGGCCACATCGGATCCTATCTGACGCCGCGCCTAGTCGAAGCAGGGTTGTCGGTAGTGAATGTAAGCCGATCGCAACGAGAGCCGTATCACCCGCATCCCGCCTGGCGCCAAGTGCGGCAAGTCGTGCTCGACCGTGCAGCGGAAGAGAAAGCCGGACGATTCGGCGAACGGATCGCGGAACTCGGGCCCGACATCGTCATTGACCTGACCTGCTACTTACTCGAGAGCGCCCAGTTACTGGTCGAACCTCTGCGCGGGCGGGTCAGTCATTTTCTGCATTGCGGAACCATCTGGGTGCATGGCCCAACAGTTGAGGCGCCGATGACGGAAGAACAGCCCCGCGAGCCATTTGGCGAGTACGGATGTCGGAAGGCTGCTATCGAAACCTATCTTTTGCGTGAAGCCCGGCGCAACAGTTTTCCCGCAACCGTCCTCCATCCCGGTCATTTGGTTGGCGTAGGCTGGCCGCCGATCAATCCAGCCGGCAATTTCAACACGAGTGTTTTTTCTGCCTTGGCGCTGGGCGAAGAGACCGCGCTACCGAATCTGGGAAGAGAATGTCTGCACCATGTGCACGCCGATGATGTCGCGCAAGCCTTCGTTGCGAGCTTGACCAATTGGTCGAGCGCGGTAGGAGAGAGTTTCCACGTGGTGTCCCCGGCCGCGCTGACCCTTTATGGCTATGCGCGGGCGGTGGCGCGCTGGTTTGGGCACGATGCGCAGTTGAAGTTCTTACCTTGGGATCAATGGAAGGAGACGGTTTCCGAGAAAGACGCGCAGATCACCTGGGGCCACATCGCGCATTCTTCGAATTGCAGCATTCGGAAGGCGCAGCGGCTTCTCGGCTATCAGCCGCGCTATACATCGCTCGAAGCGATTCGCGAGTCGATATACGATCAGTTCGCGGGCCAATGCACCATCGGCAGTCCGGCAACGGGCGCGCGGAAGTAAGGTATCCGCTTGCCCCTGAGAGAGCCGATATAGGCCGTGCGCAGGTCCTTACCGCCGAAGGTCACGCTGGCCATCCAGGGAGCGATGCCCTGGCCGGTGGCGAATAGAACGTCCTCGGTGACCTGATTTTGCGCAATGGCTTGCTCGAGCGCAGCTACCTTTTGCGGATCGCCTTCATCGAGCAGGACGCGCTGGTCGCCTTCGGGAGTCAGCACGAAGAGCGTGTCGGAATACACTGTCGTTCCCCACAAATTGCCGTAGCTATCGAAGGCGATGCCATCCGGCCAGGCGCCCTTACCTAAATTCGTGGGCCCGAAAATCTCGCGGTTGCCGAGATTTCCCTGTTCGTCCACCCGCAGGCGGCTGATACAGCCGCCTGTCGTCTCGACCACATAGAGAAATTCTTCTTTGGCATCGAACCGGATTTCATTCGTAAAATGAAATCCCTCGGCGACGATCCGAAAATTGCCGTTCTCGTAGCGTGCGATGTAGCCATCGGCAAGATCTGTTCGCAGCGCCTGCATCCAGTTCTTAATCCTGGTGGAAACCGTTATCCAGATCCGGTCCTTTGAATCGCGCAATACGAAATTGACTTTGCCGACGGGCTTCCCATCGATTGTGTCCGCCAGGACTCTCGAATTGCCTTCGCGAGACATCAATTCCAGGCAGTCGGTACCGAAATTGGAGATCAGGAAATCGCCGTTCTTCGCGAACGCCAGCCCGTTCGGCAGCGTTCCTTCCAGATAGCGTGTCGATTCGCTGCCGGCGTCTGAAAAATGCCCCGAGCGTTTTTGGGTAACGATTTCCTGCGTGCCGTCTGCTTTGATTTTGACCACACCGCCTCTTGCATCCGCGCTCCAGAGCGTCCCATCCGGCTCCGCCAGGATGCACTCTGGCCGCTGCAGATCGTGGCCAATGTATTGAATGGAAGATTTGTCGATTTCAAAATCCAGAATAGGGTTCTTGGTCACGGCGTGGGAAACTCTACTCCTTCGTAGAACTTGTAGTTGTCGAGATTCGTAGCGGGAGCAAAAAAGCAAATCACTTTCATTTCCCGTTCGCTCGTGTTCTGGAGCATGTGCACTTCTCCCTGCGGGAAAAGGACGGTCGTGCCTTCTCTGACGGCATCGACCTCGCCGTTTACCAGCACACGACCCGAGCCTTCGATGATATGGATCGCCTCTTCTCCGTTGGGATGTGAGTGGGCCGGCCGAACCGTGGCGCCGGGAGGCACGCGAATCATGCAGACGGACATATGGCTGGCGTGGAGAAGCTCGGGTGTAATCAGCCAGCGCAAATTGCGGCCGGGAAGATCGATTCCGGCGGCATCCTGTTCGTGTATCAGACGTACGCTCATTCTTTTATTCGTGAGGCGATGGTACCGGCCAGTTGCGACGGCGAGAGACCAAACGCCCCGATCAGCTCCTCATAGGTTCCGGAATGAATAAACTGCGGGCGGCCGTTGGCATCGAGCGTATTCACGGTCATCACTCTATCCCATTCGCAAGAGATCCCGCGGCGGTAAAGAATCTTCAGGAAATTCTGCCAGATATAACCATTGTTCTGCTCGGCGAAGCAAAGCAGTTTGCCTGAGTCGTAAAGACGCAGAAGGAGGTCTTCGTCGATTGACGGCATATCGACAACGGCGGCGGCCACATGTTTTGAGGCTGCCAATGCCTCATGAACTCCGCGGCTACTACTTATGATGACCGCTCTGTCGTCCGGACTTTCCCGGATGACGTATCCTTTGCCAAATTCAAATTCGAATTCGGGACCATAGAGGACTCCGGAAGAGGCTCGCATGACGCGCAAGTAAACCAGTCCCCGGTTTCCATCCATTACCCACTTCATTGCACCCAGCAGTTGTTGTGGACAGGAGATATCAATGATTTTCAGATGGGCGATGCCATCGAAGACAGTAATGTCGTCGTTGCCCATGTGCGTGGCGCCGTTCGTCCGGGTTTCGAAATTCGGTCCAGTAGCAAGCATCGTTAAATCGAGGCCATGTCCGTCGCTGAGCCAGCCGGTTTTGGATTGAATTGCCTCTAACCGTTCCTGATAACCGACGGCCACTCTGCGCAATACCTTCCAATCGTAGAAGGGGCAAAACGTGCTGATCCAAGCGTTGAGGCCCAGGGCTGCAAACGCCTCGCCGATGCCCATCATGTTGGCTTCGGCCACGCCGACGTTCAATGCTCGCTTTTGATCGACCGCTGCAACGCCGGCTTCGAGACCGCTGGTCGAACCCAGATCCGAATCGATGGATGCTACGGCGGAATCGCAGGCAAAGATTTTCATGGCGCCGGTGACGATGTCGCTGGCGCTATATTCTTTGCTTTTATCGATGCGCGGCAGCAAGGAGGCGTCGTAATGAATTCGCTTGTTTCGGGGCGGTGCGCGTTTGGTCAGGACGGGACCCACCACCGGCGCCAAGTCACCCAACGAATCGCGGCCTGTGGCCAAATGCATCTGTCGTGCGGCTGTGAGCACAGCCTGCTGAATCTGCCTGCCTTTTGGGTGCCGCTCCAGATTGAGATAGAAGCCGGTAAGCTCCTCGACGCGACTGCGCCGTAGATCGTTTTGTAACGCCAATTCCTGTTCGACGAGCTTGTCGGTTACCGCTACTTTGTGCTTGTTTAAGAAATCTGAGAACGCACCATGCCCTTTCGTGCTGTGGCACACGATAGCAGTTGGCTTGCCGTTGCGGGGGCCGAACTTGAATTGTTCGAGAGCCGCGTAAATGCCGCCATAATGCGTGGCATCCACGCTGTGTGCCTGCCAGCCGAAAGATTCGAACACCGATTCCAACCGCGGCATCGGAAAGACCATGCGGCTCGCGATATCGAGCTGGCCGTTATTCTGGTCGACCAGCAGACAAAGATTATCGAGTTGCTTTGAGCCCGCGTACATCACCGCTTCCCAGATTGGCCCTTCCTGCAGTTCGCCGTCTCCGGTCATCGCATAGGAGTCGAAGTGCGGGCTGGTTCGTCCGGCGATCGCGAACCCCTGGGCCACCGAAAACCCCTGACCCATCGGGCCGGTGGCGATCTGAATTCCAGGCAGAACGGGGCCGGGATGGCCATTCAGAATACTGTCATAAGAACGCGAATTCCGTAATATCGAACGGTCGAAGTAGCCGAGTTCCGCATATATGGAAGCCAACGTCGCGACGGCGTGACCTTTGCTCAATGTGAACATGTCCTGCCCGCGTCTGGTGGGATCTGCCACGTCGACATCGATGAAGCCGCCATAGAAGAGTGTCACCAGCGGAATTACGGCCGAAGCAGCGCCACCGGAGTGCAGCCCCTTATCGACCGCGTCCCTGCTCTGCTCGAAATTCAGAATGCGAATGTCCGAGTCTTTGATTTCGAGCAGCTTTAAGATTGCTTTACGCAGAAGGAGTGCTTCGCTTGCAATGGTGTCCTGCAGAGTGAGATTAGCCTGCTCTGAAACTTCCGGCGAAGCGCTCATTCAATTTCCGTGCTCTCCTGTATGCGAGCCAGACTTCTGACATAGGCCGCGATTCCTTGATCCGGAAGGTTCGCCCAGATCGGCGTGCAGTTGGCGTATTTTTCGCAACTGCCCCAGTATTGCGCGTTGGGAAAGCGTTCCAACATACCTTTAGCGCAATCTCCTACCACAATCACATCGCCCTCCACCTTCTTGATTTCGTGAAACTGCAGCCCGGTGAAGACATGCAGTGGCCGCTTCAATTTTTCGAGCGTACCATCGGCCTGCAACTGATCCAACTGAATGCGCAGGATCGCCCGGCAGCCCGCTTCGCACGTATTCCCCATTGTGATATTCACGTTAGGAAACTGGCCCTGTAGCACGTTATTCTGTCGTCGGAAGCGCCGCTTTACCCGGGCCAGCGGCACGCCGGTAAGCTCAATTTCCTCCATGCGATTCGTGCCCAGGCCTTCGGCTGCCCCCAACACCGTCGAAGGTACGTTCGTGCCAGGACTTTCCCAATCCATTAATGCCTCGCAAATGGTATCAACTGCAACTGGATCGGGACCGCCACAAATTGTATTGAAGTCTTTAATCAAATCGTCGCGCACGGCGCTGAAGGGCCCATTACCTTGGCATGCATAAAGCGAATCCATGATGAACCACTTCGGATTGGCCGCGCGCGTCAAGTTCACTATTTTCTGGTAAATGTCATCGCGGTGACAGCGTACCATCCAGTCATAGTCCGGCAGATTGCCGAATTGCAGCTTCATCGCACCGGTGAAGGTCGTGTGAAGGTGGACCTTCATTTTAGGCAGACCGATGTAGACGTCCGCTTCGCGCACGGCGCGTGGCACTGGAAATTCGTTGAAACTGATCGGCCGGTCGATCTTGTACATATCGAACGGCGCGTTATCGAAAGGGTATAACTCCACGCCGGTGCGTGCGGCTACCTCGGCGATGCCACAGGCCTCCATGGCGTGCCGTGTATCAGCGCCCATGGCACAGCGTTCGCCAATTTGGACGCGGGAAGGATTTTGCTCCTTGACCAATTCGATCAACGCTTCGAGCATGCGCGGATCCGTCGTAAAACCTGCATTGGCGGCGATCGGGATAACGGTGTTGATTTTGATCAGTACTTTGTCGCCTGGCTTCACGATGTGGGTCATTCCACCCATCGTTTGATCCGCAATCTCCCGGATCATACCCTTTACCAAGTCGAGTTGCTCGCGTGAGCATTCGGCAGGTTTGCCAAGATCGGCGTCGCTGTGAGCAATCCCTATGGTTGTCTTTTTTTCCATCTTTGTTTTTCCTACTCTAGGCGCGAAGTGTATAGCCGTTTGCCCCCAGATAGTCGCGGTTGACGGTAGCCCGTTTCGTAGCTGGCAGAGATCGAAGGCGGGCGGTTTTTTCGAGCACCGGCCCAAGGCCGCCTTTCGATTCCCAACTTTCAATCACCTGGCCGAACGCTCCGATTCCCCGCCCGACAGTCTCGAAAAGCAAACTTCATCGACTCAGTTGTTGCTTATTATGCAAACATAATTGCAAGAAGATGATATCAGCACAAAAAATGCCCGTCAATGGATTTGCTTTTTTCGCTTCGCGGCTTCGGCGCGTGCGTATTCTTCGCGGGCACTTTCGGTGTGGCCCTGTGCGGCCAGGAGGTCGCCCAGGTCGCTATGGGCTTCGGCGGAGTCGGGGGCGAGCCTCACCGCTTCCTGTAATTCGACGGCGGCCTTGTCGTAAGAACGCATTAAAATTAGCAGCAAACCGTAGCCATGATGGGCGTCTGCGTAGGCCGGGTCGTTCTGGATCGCCCTCTCAAAGTGGTATTCGGCTTCGCGATAATTGTCGGCCCCGGCTAAGAGGTTGGCGAGGTTATTGTGCGCTGCCGCCAGCTCCGGCAGAATCCGGATGGCCTCGCGAAAATAGGTCTCGGCGCTTTTTGTGTCACCGCGGTCGAGGCGGGCGAGTCCCAAAAGGTTCTGCGCCTCGGGAGCGTCGGGGTCGAGTCGCAGCGCCTGACGCAGAGTCTGCTCTGCTTGGTCTAGCTTGGATTGCTGTAAATAGGCATTGCCTAGATTCGTCAGGATAATTGCATCGGCTGGACTTCGCTCAAGCACGCGGATTGCGGCCTCTACCTGCCCGGTAGCGAACAAAGCGACGACGAGTTGTTTTGTCGCGGCCGAATCACCCGGCCGCCGGCGCAAGGCCTGTTCGTACCAGCGGATCGCGTCCAGATTCTTGCCGGCTTTCAGATAGGCCTCACCCAATTCGAAATAGAATTCGGGTTGCGCCGGTTTATATTTCTCGATCGCCTGTTCGAGCCTCGCAATGCCAGGGGCATCTTTGGCCTGGGCGACGGCCAGATATAGCTCGTTCTCTGGCGTGTGTGGAAGCTGTGCCGGGTAGTAGAGCGTCACGTTGCCCGGATCAATTTCCAGTTGCTCTTCCAGCGGCGCCAGCAAATCGCGCTGCGGCTTGTGCCGCTGGATGTAATGATCGGTCATCACCACGTGAACTGCGTCTTGGGCACGGCGCTTGGGCATGTGGCACTCGAGGCAATTTGCCGAAGCGAGCTTTTCCGCTCGATGTGCGGCGGCGTGACAAGTCAGGCAGACAGCTTTGTAGTGCTCGATTGCCTGCTCGCCGCGTAGCGCCTGATGAGGATCATGGCAAGTAGTGCAAGTCATCTGGCTACCACGAAAACAAGCGGATTTGCGCAGGCGGTATGCGGCGTGCGCAATTTCAAAGCGATCGTCCCGGTCGGCGTCGCCATGATCGAAATAAATCGCGTAGTCCCCAAGCGGCTGTCCCGGCCGATACGAAAAAGGAGTTCGATCGTAACGGCGAATTGCATTGGGCACGTAGCGGCTCGTCGTTTCGAGATGGCATTGTATACAGACTTCGAGCTGCCCGCCACGGTTGAGCCGCGCGGGATTTACGATGGCGCGCCGTATTATTTCTGTTGTCGCCTTGCCGGAACTGGCGGCCGTCACGTGCGCGCTTCCGGGCCCGTGGCAGCGCTGGCAGTCAATAGCCGCTGGCTCGTTTGCCTTGGCGCTGTGACAAAACAGGCAGTCTTCGGGAACGACGCGCCGAAAATCCTTCTGGTCTGCACGATCATAGCCGGGACTCATCGCCCAGTGGCCGCCTTTTTCTGCATACCAGCTCACCGGCAGCTCCACGAATTTTCCGTCCGACCTGCGATGAAGGTAAGTGCGCGCATGATTGCCGGAACCGATCACAAAATCGGCCTCCGTTTCGACTGCGTTGTCCTCTTTGCCATCGAATCCGATTTGAGCGCGCCGTTGATAGAATTTCCCATCGCGCTCGGTCATGGTGTAGTGACGGCCGGAGGGAGCGTGCTCCACGGTATTGTGATCCCGATAGTCCTCCACGGTATTTTGCGCGGTAGGGCGATAAACCGAACGCCCCATGCCCGTCTGCCTGAAGTTACGAGCTATTTCCTGGTGGCAACTACCGCATACCGCGGAGTCCACGTGTTGCGCCTCAGCAACTCCGGTGGTGAACAGGCAGGCTATCAAAAACCCGATGGCCTGCCACACTTCTAGAAAGCTAACCGCAAGGCCATTTGCATGAGTCTTGGCTGGTTGAGTTGCGACGAAATTACGCCGAAGGTGGAATTTGCCGCCGTTGTGTACTGCAAGTTGGGCTGGCCGAATTGCACGCGATTGAAGATATTAAACGCCTCTGCGCGGAACTCGAGCTTTAAGCGCTCCGTAATGGCGGTTCGCTTGAACACGGCGAAATCGTAGTTGGCGATGCCAGGGCCCCGCAAGCTAGGATCCGTGCGGCTTTCATTGCCGAAAGTGTAAGGCGCCGGCAGACTGAAACAGGATGTATTGAACCACTGATTAATTCTCGACTGCGCCGAGCCCGAGATTGTCTCCTGGCATCCTGCCGCCACATTAGGCCGCAGGCCCGTGTTCAACCCAGTCGTATTGGGCGTGGCGGTGATGCCCAGAGGAAATCCTTTCTGGAAGGTCGACAGTCCGTTGATACCCCAACCCGAGACCAGCCGATCAGCTAGTCCGCTTACGCCCGGCAGGAACTTTTGCCCTTTGCCAAACGGAAGATCGTAAACATAGCTGATCGTCAGGCGCTGGCGCGAATCGAAACTGGATAGAGCCTTCTCGCTCTTCAGGTCGTACCAGTTCTGGATACCCGCAACGCCGGTGGGTGAATCGAGCCAGGTGGTAAGTGTCTCGGCATTTGAAAGAATCTTCGAAAAAGTATAAGCTCCGAGCACCGTGCCACCGGAACGAAAACGCTTCTCGATCTTCACCTGAAGCGAGTGATATGTACTGTCACCGCTGAAGTCGGCCGGAGCGGAGACGCTGGTGTATTGCGGATACGGGGATAGAAGCTGGCCGTATTGAACCAGAGGTGCGGACAGCGCGCCAACTGTAATCCTTCCGTAGAAGGGATTTGCCACCATCGATTTTAATTGGCTCCCCAATGCCAGATACTGCGGGTTGATCTGATTGTACTGCCGCCCCAGCCCAAGATGAATTCCGCGTAGTCCGGAGTAACCGGCTTCGATCGCGATATCGGATGGGAGCTGGTGTTGGAGCGTAAAATTCCACTGATACGTATACGACTGGTTGGAATAATAGGGATCCGCGTGTCCGCCCATAGATGTGCCGAGGAACAATTGCTGGTATATCGGATTGCGGCCGGGGGCTGCCTGGATTCCATTCGGGAACGGATTGCTGAGCGTGCTGGCGGGGGTGACAGAGCTGTCCAAGGTGCCTACCACGGGGTTCGTGAAGTAATTGGACGGATTGCCGTAGGGCCCTTGGGGGAAAGCAATCGTGGCAGGACTATAAAAGATGCCGCCGCCCGTGCGAATCACCGTCCGGTCAGAAAGACGATAGGCCAGACCGAGGCGCGGCGCAAACAGATTGTAGTGTTCAGGATTCAACCCCTCTTCTGGATGATTCGGCGTATTGACAAGATCGAACGCGCCGAGCACCGGCTTGCCGTTCACCAGCACTCCGTTCAATGCGGGATTAGGCTCGGTGAAATTGAACGTGACTTGGCGATTGTATCTTTCCCGGTATACTCCCGGAATCTCCCAGCGCAGGCCCGCTGTTACGGTTAGTTTGTTTGTTGCCTGGAACGTGTCCGTAATGAAGTAACCCTGGTAGTACAACGTTGTGAATGTGAACAGCGAGGTCTGCAAAAGGCTGTTAGCATTCGGAAGGCCTAGTTCAAAGGATGCCAGGCCACTTCCGGACGCACCGGAATTCAGGGCGTTCTGTGAAGTGAAGAGATTGTCGAATTGGAACGAGCCGCCCGGACTGTTGTTCTGGAAATAGTTAAGCTCGTTCTTGTGTATCTCCGCACCGAACTTGAGGGTGTGCCTGCCTCTGATCCAGGTCATCGTAGGTGTCAAAGCGTACGTGTCATCCTGACCGCGGAGGAGGCCCGTGGCGATGGCGTTGTAGGTCGGAGATGCGATGCCGATGGTCGGTAGGGTCGTCGAAGGTGACAGGCCGTTCAGAACCGGGACGGTGGAATAGTAGGGTGGGAATCCCAGGGTTGCAGGGTCTAACCCCAGCGTTCCGGGAATACGCGTGTAATACCACCGCGTGAACCCGCCACGAATATCGAAGATCTTGTTCGGGCTAAACACATAAGTGTCAGCTAGAACGGCTTGCGTGGTAACGAAATGCTCAGGAGAGTACGGATCCCCGTTTCGCAGGCCGTTGCCGTAGACATCCACGGGCAGGTTCGATGAACTCCAGCGAGTGAATCGCGCGAGCAGACGCTGTTTGTCGCTGAGCTGATAATCTCCGCGAACATTGATCTGATCGTTATCTCCGCCTGTGCTAGCGTTCCTGGCATAGTTGAAGTTATTCGTGTAGAGTTGGCCGGCGGTGTTGGGTAGGCCGTACTCGGGAAATTTCAGGAAATTCGCCGCCACCGGATTGATCCGGCTTGCCGGAATCTTGTTACCCGGGAAGCGACTACGTTGCACTGTCGCGGATCCGCAAGCGGCGTTGCCGTACGCCCCGCACTGCGTCATCGGGTCGTAAATCGGGATTTGTGCCCCCGAAGCGTTCAGAAAACCTGAGAAATCGCCGCCCAATTGAGGTACGGTGGGCACGGTCTCGGTAAACAGAACGCCCTGCCGTGCACGGAATCCTTCATAAGAGAAAAAGAAAAAGAGCTTATCTTTCAGAATCGGGCCCCCCACGTTCGCACCGAACTGATTCTGTACGAAGGGCGCACGTCCGGCTCCGGTCTTATTCGCAAAGAAGTTGGCCGCGTTCAGCTCCCGATTGCGCAAGAACTCGTAGGCGTCGCCGTGAAAGTCGTTGGTCCCGGATTTTGAGGTCAAGTTGATTACGCCGCCGGTGAACCGCCCGTATTCAGCGGTGTTGTTGTTGGTTTGCACGCGGAACTCCGAAACGGCGTCCTGTGTGGGCACCAGAGCAACGATGTTGCCATAAGTAATATTCACCGGCACGCCATCGAGATAGGTAGCGCTTTGGTTCGCGGTCCCGCCGCCCACCTGAAAGTTACCGGCCGAAAAAACGTTCTTGCCGGTCAGGTTGCCGTCCGCCGAACCTTGTAGAACAACGCCCGGCGAGATCGCTGCCAGGTTGAGGACGTTTCGCCCGTTGAGAGGCAGTTCCTCCACCGAGCGAGCTCCTACAACTTGACTCAACGACGCGTTCTCCGTCTGCAGCAGGGGAGCCGCAGAGGTAACTTCCACTTGCTGGCTGATGTCGCCTAGCTGCATGGCCACGTCGATGCGCACCGAGGCTTCCACGGCCACGCCGATACCATCGCGACTGTAGCGCTTGAATCCCGTTTGCTCGACGTCGATATGGTAGGTGCCGGGGATTAGGTTCACGAAGCGATATCCGCCATCGCTCCCAGTCGTCGCGTCTCGGCGCTCACTGGTCGAGTTATTGGTGATAGTCACCTTGGCGCCAGCCATGTTCGCGCCGGAGGAATCGGTAATCGTTCCTAGAACGGAACCATAAAATGTCTGCGCCATCGCCGGAATAGCCAGGCTCACAAAGGCACCAGCAAAAATCACGAGCGTCCGCAATACGATTCTGCAACTTGGCATACAGGGTCTCCCACCTTTTGTACTTCATCCCACGGCGTGTTGCACATTGTGCAACAAGACTTGCGCACTGCTGGGAGGAACGTTATCACGGGTGGGGAACGAAGTCAAGAGCGGACCGGAATTTGATGTGCGTTTGGTACAACGTTGGTCGGGGCGCTTGAGTTTGTTTCGCAAAGTATTGGTAGCCAATCGGGGTGAGATTGCCGTTCGGGTAATCCGCGCGCTGCGGGAGATGCAGATCACGAGCGTTGCGGTTTTTTCGGAAGTCGACCGCAAGGCTTTACATGTTTCTATGGCGGATGAAGCGGTCGCGATCGGGCCTGCCCCTTCTTCGGAAAGCTATCTCTCGGGCGAACGTATTGTGGCGGCCGCTTTGCGTGTGGGAGCCGATGCTATCCATCCCGGTTACGGCTTCCTGAGCGAAAACGCAGGATTCGCACGGCTGTGCGGCGAAGCCGGCATTAAGTTTATCGGTCCCCAGCCGGGCGCGATTGAGCGCATGGGATCGAAAACGGCGGCGCTGCGCGTTGCCAAAGAAGCTGGCGCTCCCGTAGTTCCTGGATCGGAAGGTGCCGTGGATAGCGAAGCCGACGCGCGCCGAGTAGCCGCGCGGATTGGCTATCCGGTATTGCTCAAGGCCTCGGCCGGAGGCGGTGGCAAAGGGATGCGCCGCGTGGATGGCGACGCGGATCTTGCCTCGGCCATGCGCGACGCCCGAAGCGAAGCCGAGCGGTCCTTCGGCTCGAGCGAGATTTACGTCGAAAAGCTCATTCAACGGCCGCGGCACATCGAAGTCCAGGTCCTGAGCGACGAACACGGGCATCTGATTCATCTGGGCGAACGAGAGTGCTCCATCCAGCGCCGGCATCAGAAGGTTGTCGAAGAATGCCCTTCGCCTTTAGTCCGGTCGCGACCCGAGTTGCGAAACAAATTGGGGGAGGTGGCGCTCCAAATCGCTCGCGCGGTAAATTATTCGAACGCGGGCACTCTGGAATTTCTGGCCGATGATGACGGCAACTTTTATTTCCTAGAGATGAATACCCGCCTTCAGGTAGAGCATCCTGTGACCGAATGCGTGACTGGCTTGGACCTGGTGCGTTGGCAGATCCGCATTGCCAGCGGGAAACCGCTGACCGTCCGTCAACAAGACATCCGTTGGAGCGGCTCCGCGATCGAGTGCCGCGTGTATGCGGAAGACCCAGACAACAATTTTCTTCCTAGCCCCGGTCAGATTACGCACTACACGGAGCCGGGCGGCCCGGGGGTCCGGGTGGACGGCGGGGTGTATGCGGGTTGGACTGTTCCACTCGAGTATGACCCCTTGCTTGCCAAGCTGTGCGTTTGGAGCGATACGCGTGACTCGGCCATCGAACGGTTGCGGCGCGCGCTTGCCGAGTACCGCGTGCTGGGTATTACAACCAACCTACGAATGTTTTCACGCCTGATGGCGGACCGGGCCTGGAGAGCCGGTGAACTGCACACCGGCCTGCTCGATGAATTTCAAAAGCGCCAAACTCCGCACCCACCAGAGCCTCACGCGCGGATCGCTGCGATGCTTGCCGCCACTCACGCGGGACGGAAGTCCGTCGCCTCTCCATCGCAAAATGGCCAGAGCGCATGGCGGGTTGAGGCGCGCCGAGGACTTGTGCGTTGAAGGTTCGGCTCGATCTCGACGGCGAGACCTATTTTCTGGAACTCGAGACCGAAGGCGACCGAACCCGCTATTTGCTTGACGCTTCTCAGGGTGAGGCATCGGTTGTAGAGACCATGCCGGGAGTATTTTCCGTATTGCTTGGCGATCGCAGTTTTTTGGTAAGCGTCGGATCGGGCGAGCCGGCCGGTGCCGATTTTGAAGTATGGGCAAACGGGGAGCAACGCTATGCGATCTCACTAATGGATCTACGGGACCGCTCGAGCCGCCGGGCGAAATCTTCCGGGAATGGACCAATAGAAGTGCGCGCGCAGATGCCCGGAAAGGTTATCAAAGTACTGGTAACGTCCGGAGCGAGCGTGGAAGCGGGTGATGGACTGGTCGTAGTGGAAGCCATGAAGATGCAGAATGAAATGAAGGCGCCCAAAAGCGGTCGTGTCACGCGCATCCATGTTAAGGAAGGCGCGACGGTGACGGCGGGGGAACTGCTGGCGGTTGTGGAATAGGAATGGCAAAATCCGACTGTAAGAAATGTGGCGGCACTGGATGGCTGGTGACCGAAGAAGACGGCATTTCTTTGGCGGACCGCTGCGAGTGTGTGGCGGAATCGCGCGCCACCGCATTAGAGGTCGAGGCGCGAATCCCGGGCGGTTATCAGAACGCGTCGTTCGACAACTTTCTTATCCCCCACGACAATCCGATGGCCAGCACTGGATTGAGCAAAGCGATGAGTCTGGTGAGAAGCTACACTCGCCAATATCCGGCACTCGCGAAGCCGGGACTGCTATTGATCGGCCCTCCGGGAGTCGGTAAAACGCATCTTGCCGTGGCTGCGCTGCGCCTGCTCATCGGGCGCGGACATGAAGGCATTTTTTATGACTATCAAAATTTATTGGATCGCATTCGTTCTGGCTTTAATGAAACCCTGGGCGGAAGTAATCGCGAGGCCTATCAATCCGCTCTCGAAACGGAGTTATTGCTGCTTGATGATTTAGGTGCTCATCGTGTGACCGAGTGGGTAGAAGACACGGTGACTTCCATCATCACGTATCGTTGCAACCACAAAAAAGCCTTCCTGGCCACCACGAACTTGCCCGACCCCGATCTGGGTGGGGCGCTGGCTGAAAAATCCGCTGTTCCCGGCGCGCATTCCTACCGCACAACACTGGTCGAACGAATCGGAGAACGAGCTCGCTCGCGGCTATTCGAAATGTGCACAGTTATTCCGATGTGGGGTATCAGCGACTATCGCATGCGCGGGCGTTAGGCAGCCGCTCCGGCGCCAAAGCTTTCGACCGCTTTCTTTTCGTCTTCAAAGGCTGGGAAGATCGTGTGCAGTTTTGTGATCTGCATCAAATCCTTCAGCTTGGTTTGTGGATGAAGGAGCTTTACAGCACCGGCTTGATTGGTCGCCGTGGTGTAAGCGCCTACTAGCTCGCCCAGGCCGGCGCTGTCAACATATGTCACGCCCGCCATGTTCAAGATAATCTGCTTGCTTCCTTGAGAGAGGAGCGAGCGCAGTTCATCCCGCAGGATACCCGTGCTTTCGCCCAAAGTGATCCTGCCGTTGAGATCGATGATTGCGACGTTTCCTACCCGCCGCGTCTTTGCTGTAAGCGCCATGCTTTACATAGTAGCTATTTCTTGCGGAGAATAGCGCGGGCCGGGGAACCATCGCAGCCGGCGATACGAAGCGGCAGGCAAACCAGCTCGTACTCACCCTCCGGCACCGCAGCCAGATTGAGCCCTTCCAGAATCCACATGCCAGAGGTTAGGAGAATATGGTGGGTCTGTACGCCGTCTCCTTGAAACAAACCGACTGAAAGATAGTCGACGCCGACAAGCGGGACGCGGCGGTCGGCGAGAAAGCGCGCGCCCGAAGCGTCCACCGCTACAAAGCCCGTATCAAAATCCTGATCATCCCAGCGCCGATTGGAATTCCGGGTCTTGAAGAGCACGCGCTCACCGGGCTGAATATTCTTCGATCCCAGTTGCGCCCGGCCCAAAACGGAAACATCCGGAACCTCGATAACCCTTGCCGGGCCTAATGCCAGTTCGAGCGGGAATCGATCGATACCACTCTGCCCGTCCAGAAAATGGCACGGTGCGTCCATGTGGGTTCCGGTATGCGCGGTCATGCGGCACATGGTGACGTTCGCCGCCGCGCCTTGCGCGATTTCCGATATTCGTTCGAAGCTCGGTTCCGGATCGCCCGGCCAATGCACCATGCCACTGTGCAGTGGGACCGAGATATCGATCCAGTTCAGGTCGTTCGGTGTTGCCATAAAGGAAAATGTAGTATCCTACATAGGTGCGACGGCTACTGCTGGCAAGCCTCTTGCTCGCGTCTCTCGACGCACAGATTACCACGTCCCAGTACGATAATGCACGCACCGGCGCCAATATTCACGAGACCGTTTTAAATCCCCATAACGTGGATGTGAATCGCTTCGGCAGGGTATTTCGACTGCCTGTGGATGGAGACATTTACGCGCAGCCGCTTTATCTGCCGAACCTGGCAATTCCGGGAAAGGGAACACATAACGTAGTATTTGTGGCCACCGAGCACGATAGCGTCTACGCCTTTGACGCTGCAGGGGTGCCGCGGGAGCCTCTGTGGAAGGTGAACTTTACTGACGCGGCGAGGCGGGTCACGACGATACCACTCGAGAACGTGAGTTGTCCGTTTCTGAATCCCGAGATAGGCATCACGTCGACGCCGGTAATCGATCCGCAAAGCGGAACGCTATATGTATTGGTGCGAACGAAGGAGGCTGGTCGCTTTTGGCAGCGCCTGCATGCCTTGGACGTGCGGACCGGGCGGGAAAAATTGGGCGGCCCGGTAGTGATTCGTGCATCGGTAGAGAGCCGCATCAAGAGTCTTTTTGGGGTCGGCGCGGCACAGACTGTTGAATTTCTTTCGTTGCATGAAAATCCGAGGGCGGCATTGCTGCTAACACGAGGGACGCTCTATTTAACCTGGGGTTCCTCTTGCGACGTCGGTCCGTACCATGGCTGGGTGCTCGCCTACGATGCGCAAACTCTGCGCCAGAAGGGCGCGCTGAACACTGCTCCAGAGGCGTCGCTGAGCGGTATCTGGCAGAGCGATACGGGTCCAGCGGCGGACGAAGAAGGAAACGTGTATACGATCACTGGCAACGGAGTGTTCAACGCGGCGTCAGGCGGACGCGACTTCGGAGATAGTGTTCTCAAACTCGGTTTCACGAATGCTGGTTTTGCGGTGAAGGACTATTTCACGCCTTTCGATCAGGAACAGCGCAATCGTACCGATGCGGATTTAGGCTCCGGAGGACCGCTGCTGGTGCCAGCTCAGCCAGGTTCGAGTGTACGGCTGTTGATTGCCGTCGGCAAAGGCCGCGAGTTGTTTGTGCTCAATCGCGAACGTATGGGCAGGTTTCGGACGAGCAACAACCGGCATGCCATCCAGACTGTACGGCTGGACGGCGGTGTGTTCGGAGCACCCTCCTATTGGGAAGGGCACGTCTACGTAGGCGCACAAAATGATGTGCTGCGAGATTTCATCATCGAGGACAATCATCTGGCGCCCGCCTCGCAAGGCGAGATGCGGTTCACGAATCCCGGCGCCGTGCCGGCCATCTCGGCAAATGGCTCGACGGACGGAATCGTCTGGCTGATCGAAACCAGTCGAGGGCACACGAGCGACATCCCGGCCGTGCTGCACGCCTACGATGCCCGGAACGTCGCCCACGAGCTATTCAACAGCCAGCAGAATAGTGACCGCGACCGGGCCGGAGCTTCGCTGCACTTTACCATTCCCGTCGTGGCGGATGGGCGCGTCTACGTACCTGCTTCTCGCGAACTGGATGTCTACGGCCTACTGGGTGCTGCTGGTCGCAAAGCTGCAATGAGACAATAAAACAGATCGCCCAATTTGTAAGTAGAATTGTGGCTTCCTACCCGGTCTGTGGTGAAAACAACAATTCAAGAACTATATGAGCGCGAGGGGCTCGTCAAGCTGGACGGCGTGTTCCTTAAGGAGTTAGCCGAGACGGCGCCAGAATTGCACGAGCGGCTGCTCGCCGCCCGCGAAAACCCGCCGGTGGCGCACACCAAAGTCGGCTCCGAACTAGTCATTGCTCTAGCTCCGTACGTCGAAGATTTTATCGGCAAATTGTTCGACATTGAGAGCGATTTAGGGCGCTTGCAGAGCAGGCATTCGGAACTGGCTCCGCTCTATGCGATCAAGCGGAAGTTCGTGCAGCGCAAGGCGCTTACGGGTTTCACAGTGGAATCTGCGAGTGAGATCGATGGTTTCGCGGTGGGCGCCGAACTCGAAACATTGATGGCAGGGCCGCTCACCGAGTTGAGTTTTGCTACGCACGTGGCCAAGTGGCTCGAAAACGAAACGGCGTATCACGAACATCTTCGAGTGGCGACACTTTACGCAGCTTGGGCCACGCTGTCCCCCCAAGGAAAGGCGCGACACGGTCTAGGCGTCCTCTTCAAAATTCCGCACAAGCTGGATATGCATCACTTGGTTCCGGTGGAATCGCTGACGGACAGCGGGTTGGTGCGCTTTGAACTCAATGGCGGCCACCGGCGCCATCGCGAAGGATTTCAGCTCACCGATTCCGGTACCGACTTGACCGGGGCTCTGGATCAGGCGAACTATTGCATCAAGTGTCATAACCAGGAGAAAGATAGTTGCGCGACCGGTCTCAAAGAGAAAACCGGCGCGTATAAGTCGAGCGTATTCGGCGTCCCGCTCGCTGGTTGCCCTCTCGACGAAAAGATTTCGGAAATGAACGTCGTGAAAGGCCACGGCAACCCGATCGGCGCCCTGGCGATCGTCGTGATCGATAACCCGATGGCAGCAGGCACCGGGCATCGCATCTGCAACGATTGCATGAAGTCCTGTATTTTTCAGAAGCAGGAGCCGGTGGATATCCCGCAGGTAGAGACGCGCACATTGAAAGATGTGCTCGAACTGCCCTGGGGCTTTGAGATCTACAGTCTGCTGACGCGTTGGAACCCGCTCAACTTCGCGCGTCCGTATCCGCGGGCGGCGACCGGCTACAAAGTGCTGGTGGTCGGGTTGGGGCCGGCCGGCTTCACGCTGGCCCATCATCTGATGAACGATGGTCACACCGTGGTGGGCGTGGATGGATTGAAAATCGAGCCACTGCCAGAGAACATTTCGGGTGTGGATCCGTACGGCAAACGGCTCTCGTTCGAGCCTCTGCGCGACATCGCCGAAATTTATGAGCGGTTGGACCAGCGCGTGATGGCCGGATTTGGCGGTGTGGCCGAATATGGCATCACCGTGCGATGGAACAAGAATTTTCTGAAAGTTATCCGGCTTCTGCTAGAGCGGCGGTCGGAGTTCAGCATGTTTGGCGGCGTTCGGTTCGGTGGCACGATGACCGTGGACAGCGCTTTTGAAATGGGCTTCGACCATATCGCGCTATGTGCGGGAGCGGGCCGCCCCACGGTAATTCCCATGAAAAACGGCTTGGTACGGGGCGTGCGCCAGGCATCGGACTTCTTGATGGCGCTGCAATTGACCGGTGCTGCGAAGGGTGAATCGCTGGCCAACCTGCAGATCCGCATGCCGATCGTAGTCATTGGCGGAGGCCTGACGGCCATTGATACCGCGACCGAGTCACTTGCTTATTACGTCGTGCAGGTCGAGAAGTTTCTCAAACGCTACGAGTTGCTTGCCTCCGAACTGCCCGAGCGCGACCTGGCGGCGCATTGGACCGGCGAAGAGGGTGAAATCGCCAAAGAATTTCTCGAACATGCACGCGCCATTCGCGCCGAACATGCGGCGGCGAGCCGTGAAGGGAGAAAGCCGCGCCTCGCCGAACTCCTGAATTCCTGGGGCGGCGCTACCATCGCCTACCGGCGGCGGATGATCGATGCCCCAAGTTACACCCTCAATCACGAGGAAGTGGCGAAGGCGCTCGAAGAAGGTGTCCGTTTTGCCGAGTGTCTGGCTCCCGAGGAAGTAGAACTCGACAACTATGGAGCCGCCAAGGCTTTGCGACTCGAGAAACAGCGCTTCGATGACGCTACGGGCGCCCTGCTGCCCACAGGCGAAAAAGTCGTGCTGCCGGCGCGCGCCATTCTGGTGGCGGCCGGTACCCAGCCGAATACCGTTCTGGCGCGCGAGGACGAGCACAACTTCAGGCTGGATGGACGCTATTTCCAGGCGGTGGATGAAAATGGCCAGCCGGTGAAACCCGAACGAATTGCCAAGCCCGCCCATCCGCAAGTATTGATTTCGCTTCGGCCGGACGGAAAGGCCATCAGTTTTTTTGGCGACCTGCATCCTTCTTTTTCCGGTAACGTGGTCAAGGCCATGGGCGGGGCCAAGCAAGGATATCCCGTCGTTTCACGAGTGTTGGCGCGGAGAAAAGCTGAAGCTCCGGCGCCTCAAGAATTAATCGGTCGGCTCAATCAGGAATTGCGTGCCGTAGTCGAAGACGTTATTCGTCTGACGCCGACCATTCTCGAGATCGTCGTGCGCGCTCCCATCGCCGCACGTGCTTTCGAGCCCGGTCAGTTTTACCGGCTGCAGAACTATGAATCGCTCGCGGCACGCACCAGCGACACGGTGCTTGCCATGGAAGGGCTTGCGCTCACCGGAGCCAAGGTGGACCGCGAGAAGGGTTTGCTCTCGACCATTGTTCTCGAAATGGGGGGATCCTCGGACCTGTGCACATTATTAAAGCCGGGCGAGCCGGTAGTACTGATGGGTCCGACAGGCAAACCAACGGAAACTCCGGCGCAGGAGATCGTTCTGCTCGCCGGCGGTGGCCTTGGCAACGCAGTTCTTTTTTCGATTGGCCAGCAATTGCGAGGGGCCGGCTCGCGCGTGGTCTACTTCGCCGGCTACAAGAAAATTATCGACCGCTACAAGGTCGAGGAAATCGAAAAGGCCGCCGACGTGGTCATCTGGGTATGCGATGAAGCACCCGGATTTACTCCCGGTCGTGTGCAGGACAGTGCCTTTGTCGGCAACATGGTGGAAGCAATGGCAGCCTATGGCCGAGGAGACCTGGGCGACACGGAAATTCCGCTAAGCTCCGTCGACCGGCTCATCGTAATAGGCTCGGACGGCATGATGAGGGCGGTGCAGCAGGCGCGGCATTCCGTGCTACGGCCGTATCTCAAGCCCGATCATCAGGCAATCGGTAGCATTAATTCTCCTATGCAATGCATGATGAAAGAAATTTGCGCCCAGTGCCTGCAAATGCACAAGGATCCAGTGACAGGCAAGGAGACCGTGGTGTTCTCCTGCTTCAACCAGGACCAGCCGCTCGATCATGTGGAGTTTGCGAGTCTTCGCTCACGCCTGAGCCAGAATGGTGCGCAGGAGAAGCTTACGAAATTGTGGGTTGACCATTGCCTTCGCACCATAGGGGCAAGGGGCGAATTGGTCACAACAACTTGAACAACCCCATATAATTTCAGAGATGAGACAGCCGATTACGCGCCGCGAGATGGGCATGGCTTTGACTGCGGCGACGGTGACTGCGCCCAAATACACTGGTGCACTGGACAACGTGAGTGGCCAAGTGGACCGCGCAGAATTCGATCCCGTTCATTGGACTTTCGAACGGTACAAGTCGGCGCCGCTCCGGCTGACCTTTCGGGCCAATACCAAGGCGGAAGCCGAGTCGTGGCAAATCGAGTTGCGCGCCAAACTGACAAGCCTGCTCGGTGGCTTCCCTGACCGCACACGCTTGCGGTTTCAGACGCTCGAAGTTCGCGACTACCCAGGCTATCGACGCGAGAAATTTGTATTCGAAAGCCGGCCTGGGTTGGGGGTGCTCGGATACTTGCTGACGCCCGCCAAAAAGAAAGCGCCACACGCCACCGTCGTGTGCGTGCCGGGCCATGGCCGCGGCGTTGACGATATTGTCGGTATTGACGAAACCGGAAAGGACCGTTTGAAGAAGTCGTATTACGAATACGATTTTGCGATCCAGGTCGTCGAGCATGGCATGGCGGCGGTGGCCATCGAGCCAATGGCCTTCGGATGCCGCCGCGATGCCATCAACAAAGCCAAGGGATTGACGCAAAGCGCCTGCCAACCGTCCGCCGGAGCAGCGTTGCTGCTTGGCGAGACTATGATCGGTTGGCGCGTGTGGGATGTGATGCGCACGATCGATTGGATCGAAACGCGGCCCGAGCTCGATTCTAAGAGGATCGGCTGCCTTGGTATTTCAGGCGGGGGAACATGCACGCAGTTTTCGTCGGCGCTCGATTTGCGCATTAAGGCTGCCTTCGTAAGCGGCTACCTCAATACGTTCCGCGACAGCATCATGAGCGTGTCGCACTGCATCGATAATTATGTACCCGGTATTTTGAACTGGGCTGAGAATTACGATATCGCCAGTCTGATCGCGCCGCGTTTCTTCTTTTCAGAGGGTGGCACCAGAGATCCCATCTTCCCCGTGCATGCCACAAAAGAGGCATTCGCAAAAGTGAAGCGCGTGTACGAAGTGTTGGGGGTACCCGCGCACGCCCAACAGGAAATCTTTGAGGGCGTGCACGAGTTCCACGGAAAACAGGGCCTGCCGTTTTTAGCGCAGGCCCTCGCCTAGAATCGTTAGAACGTAATCTTGGCGGCCAGGACGATCGTTCTCGGGTTGCTGGAGAACGCCAGATCCGGCCGGTTAAAACTAGACGTGCCGGGCGTCAGCATATTCAAAACGCCACCGGATTGCAGGACCGATACCAGACTCGGATTGCCGCCATCGACGTGATTCAAATAGCCACCAGTAAATTGCGGATGGTTCAAAGTGTTGCTGAATTGTCCCAGCACCTCAAACTTGACTCTTTCGGTAATAGAGAACCGTTTCATTAAGGTCAAGTCCAAATTGTTGGTTGGGCGCAGCGGTAAAGTATTGCGGCCCGCCGTGGGAATTGTTCCGGGACCGGCCACCACATATTTCGCGGTAGGATCATCGGCGACATAAGCGGCAATGCTATTCAGGTCTGCATTAGGATCGTTCATGTCGACGGTTCCACCGGCCGCATTGATCGCGTGGATCCCACTACCCGTTGTTCCGCGGCCGTTCGGATTGATCATGACCCGATCGGCTGCCGGGTCGCCGTTCAGATTCGCATCGGTCGTGGTGCTCTGCACAGTTGCATATTCCGGACTCTCATACGTGTAAATCGGCGCGACCTCCCAGTTGCCCAAAAGGTTCTTAACGAACCAGTTGTGGTCGCCCTTAAAGAATGGAACGTCGTAAAGCGCAGTGATTGTAAGGCGATGACGGCGATCTAACGCAGATGACGATCGGTCG
>Ga0157369_10002153_pt1 | contig 23748 bp, 23 predicted proteins | sample C25metaG_FD_113461 | JGI IMG/M metagenome (GOLD analysis project Ga0157369, IMG submission 113461) | Corn rhizosphere microbial communities from Kellogg Biological Station, Michigan, USA - C2-5 metaG | ecosystem: Host-associated > Plants > Roots > Rhizosphere > Soil | place: USA: Michigan... | reverse complement strand
TATTCCCAGCCCAGATATCAGCTACTTCGATCTCGGCCCACTTCGCATCCACTTCTACGCCCTGTTCATCCTTTCGGGCATCGTCGCGGCCGTGTGGCTGACATCCCGCCGGCTGACCCAGCGTGGTGCAGCGCCGGAAGTCGTGCTCGATGTTGCACTCTGGACGGTACCGCTGGGCATCATTGGCGGCCGTTTTTATCACGTGGTTACCCACCCGGGCGACTACTTCTTTCCCGGTGCGAATCTGCTGAAGACCCTGTACGTCTGGGAAGGCGGCCTGGCAATCTTCGGCGCCATCCTCCTCGGCGGCCTTGGCGCCTACATTGCCTGCCGCCGGCATGGAATCCGCTTCCTCTCGTTCGCCGATGCGCTCGCGCCGGGCATGCTCCTGGCCCAGGCGATGGGACGACTCGGCAACTATTTCAACCAGGAACTCTACGGAGCCCCCACCACCCTTCCCTGGGGGCTTCAGATAGATCCCATGATGAGTCCGGCCTTTCCCGTTGGGCTTCCCGCCGACACGCTTTTCCAACCGTTGTTCCTGTACGAAATGATCTGGAATCTCATCGGCGTTGCGGTCATCCTTCTCGCCGAACGACAGTTCAACCTGCGCTGGGGCAAAGCGATCGGCCTGTACTTGATCTGGTACGGCGTCGGGCGGACCTGGTTGGAGGCGCTGCGCCTGGATCCGACCGAGTACCAATTCCTCGGCGTGAAGATCAACATGATCACCGCCATGGCGATCGCCGTCATCGGAATCATCCTCATCGTCGTACAATCACGCCGGCATCCCGAACCAGAAACCACCCCATACCTACCTGGCCGCCAGCCGACCCGTGATGCAACCAGTGACGAGGGTGCGCAGGCCGGGAACCAAACCGGACACGTTGACTCTAAAACCGTGGCGAGCAAGTCTAATAACCGCTCCAGGACAGGTGAGCGCTAGTGTCTCGTCCTCTCGACCACATCGACGCACCCTCCGCGAGGCGCTCCCCGATGGTGCAGCAACCGAAACTCGGGCTGCGCGGGTGGGGGAGGTGGTTTTGGCGCCAACTGACCAGCATGCGCACAGCACTTTTCCTGCTGCTGCTGCTGGCTTTCGCTGCCGTACCCGGTTCGTTGGTTCCGCAACGCAGTGCGGACCCGAACGGTGTTGTTCAGTATTTCAAGGAACACCCCTCGCTGGCCCCGTTCCTGGACAAGCTGCAAGCCTTCGACTCCTACACCTCCGTCTGGTTCTCCAGCATTTACCTGCTCCTGTTCATCTCGCTCATCGGGTGTGTGATCCCGCGCACCATCCACCACTTCAAAGCCCTCCGTGCGCAGCCGCCGGTAACCCCATCTCGCCTCGAACGAATGAGCGGATTCACCTCCCGGAAGGTTCCCTCCGACACGACGAAATCCGCCATCACTGCGGCCTCCGCCGTCGAAACAGCCAGGAAGCTGCTGCGACGCGACGGTTATCGCGTCGCCGTTTTCGAAGGCCGCCACACTGGCGGCCCGCCGGAAATATCCGTGAGTGCCGAACGTGGATATCTCCGGGAAGCGGGAAACCTCGTCTTCCACACCGCGTTGCTGGGCGTCCTGGTCACTGTCGGAGTCGGTGGGGGATTCGGCTTCACCGCCCAACGCGTAGTGGTCCAGGGTCAAAGCATGATCAACACCTTGGCCGCTTATGACTCGTTCAGTCCCGGCCGGTTCTTCAACCCCAGCGACCTCGACCCGTACTCCCTCACCCTGGACAACTTCACCGTGCGCTACGAAACCCGCAATCGTGATGCGCTCGGCCTTGCCACGGATTACACGGCACGACTGACAACCCGCCATCAAGGAAGCGAAGAGACCGGGAAGGCCACCCTGAAGGTCAACCAGCCACTCAGTATCGGGGGGACCGAGGTGTATCTGCTCGGCAACGGTTACGCCCCGCACATCACCGTCCGGAACGCGGAGGGCGACATCGCTTTTTCGGACTGGATCCCGTTCCTCCCACAGGACTCCAACCTCACCTCACTCGGAGTGGTCAAAGTACCCGATGGCCTATCGAAGCAGCTCGGCATGATCGGCTTCTTCTACCCCACTGAGGCGAAGGCTCCCAGTGGAGCCTCCTACTCGACCTACCCCGACCTGATCCTGCCCGTCCTCACGCTGAACGTGTACTCGGGCGATCTCGGAATCGACAACGGCACGCCGAAGTCGGTCTACTCCCTGGACACCTCGACCCTCACCCAATTAACGGGCGGAAAGACGGGCGTTGACTCGGTGAACCTGAAACCCGGTCAGTCCCAGAGGCTTCCCAATGGAATGGGCACCGTCCAGTTCGATCGCGTCACCCGATTCGCGTCCCTCTCCATCCACCGTGACCCGGCACAGGGATGGGTGCTGATCTTCGCGATCCTCGCCCTCGCCGGCCTGTTCACCTCCCTGTTGATACCTAGAAGACGGCTATGGGTAAAGGCGACGACCGGCCTCAACGGTGATTTGCAACTCGAGTACGCGGGACTGGCGCGTGGAGATGATCCGAACCTCAACCGGGTCGTTCAGGCGCTCAAGACCCGCCATGGGGCTGCCCTTGATCTGCCGAGTGAGGCCGCACACGACGAGGCGCCGGAAAGAGCGCCCTCGCTCCTCTGACCATGCTCTCTAACCAACCAAGAAAAGGTTCACGATGACTTCAACACTCTCGGAATACTCCGTCATTCTGCTCTACACGGCGATGGGCATCTATGCGATCGCATTCATCGCCTTCACACTCGACCTCGCGTGGCGCGGGGCACGCGCCACCATGTCGACGACTGTGCCGAGCGCCGTTGCCCGGCGCACGCGATCGACAGAGGCAGAGGCAGAGGCAGAAGCTGTTGGTGGTAGTCGTGGGGGCACGGCAACCCTCACCCGGCAAAGCAGCCGAGCCGACGACGAGGTTCGTCGTGGCGGGGAAACCTCCAAGAGCCTACGCGTGGGAATGGTCCTGACGGTGCTCGGCTTCGGCTTCCACCTGGCGGCCGACATCCTCCGTGGTATTGCTGCAGGCCGGGTGCCATGGGCGAACATGTGGGAATTCTCCATGACCGGAACCGTGGTCATCGTCGCGATCTTCCTGCTGGTGAACCTCCGATACGATTTGCGCTTCCTCGGCGCACTCATCATCGGTCTCATCCTGGTGCTCCTAGGCATTTCAACCGTTCGCTACTACGTTGCAGTTGTACCGCTGCCACCCGCCTTGCAGTCGTACTGGTTGGTCATCCACGTCATGGTCGCCATCACCGCGACAGCCTTCTTCGCCATCGGGTTCGGCCTTTCCGTCGTCCATCTACTTCAGGCACGACGCGGCCAGCTCTCCCCAGCGTCAAAGGGGCCACCATGGCGATTCCTAGCCACCTTCCCGTCGGCAGAGAAGCTAGAAAACCTCGCCTACCGGGCGAACATCGTCGCGTTCATCCTCTGGACCTTCACCCTCATGGCCGGCGCTATCTGGGCAGAACGCGCCTGGGGCCGCTACTGGGGCTGGGACACCAAAGAAGTGTGGACCTTCATCATCTGGGTCATCTACGCCGGATACATCCACGCCCGCGCCACACGTGGCTGGCGGGGCTCCCGGTCCTCGTGGCTCGCACTCATCGGCTTCTCGGCCGTAATGTTCAACTTCGGCATCGTCAACGTCTTCTTCAAAGGCCTCCACTCCTACAGCGGCCTCTAAACGTCAGCACAAACAGTCAAAGTCAGCTAACTTCCGACCCGAAAGGCGCCAAACCATGAGCATCAGCAAACGTTCAACCGAAGTGAACGTGAAACCGACTCCAGAAGAACTTCGAGAACGGTATCGGCGTCACCGTAGGTTCGTCCGCATCGGACAGGTGCTCATGCTGATCGGGTTGCTGGTCGCCGTGCAGCACTGGCTCGCCCACCTCGGAATCTACGGGGCACAACCTCCCGGATGGATCGATCTGGTGGCCGGCTACCCGATCGCTGCCGTGCTGATCCTCATCGGAGCCATGACCGCGGGCAACAAGTGAAGTATCTCGGGCATCGGCAGGCGGCGGCCCAGCCAGAAATCCGTGGCTAGTGGGCAACGAATTCGCACAAATTGCCTTCGGCGGCCAAATGTTACTCGCGCTCCCTGTCGCCGTCCTCGCCGGACTCGTCTCCTTCGCCTCACCCTGCGTTCTCCCGCTGGTCCCCGGCTACCTCGCCTACGTCGGCGGTATCGTCACCCCTGGGGACCGACGCGGCCGACGAAGACTTGTCATGGGCGTGGCACTGTTCATCCTCGGCTTCGCAGCCGTATTTATCGCCTACGGTGCACTCTTCGGGGCACTCGGGGTCTGGCTCGTCCACTGGCAAGACCTCATCACACGAGTCATGGGCGCCCTGGTCATCGTCATGGGACTAACCTTCGTGGGAGCATTCTCCTGGCTTCAGCGAACCGTGAAACCGCTGCGTCGTCCGGCAACTGGGCTTGCCGGGGCTCCGCTTCTGGGACTCGTGTTCGGTCTCGGTTGGACGCCGTGTATGGGGCCGACCCTGGCCGCCGTCCTCTCACTGAGCCTGTCCAGCGAATCCGCGGCCCGCGGCGCGATCCTCACCGTCTTCTACAGCCTCGGCCTGGGCATACCGTTCGTCCTCGTCGCCCTCGGACTGAACTGGATGACCGGAGCGCTCGGATTCCTCAAGCGTCACATCCGCATCATCAACATCATCGGCGGAACTTTCCTCGTCGTGATTGGGGTACTGATGGTCACCGGCATTTGGACGGTGTGGATGTACGAACTCCAAGCCTTGATGGCAACGGTGGTGCTCCCCATCTGAGCTCGTTTTCGGACCGGTTCACGCTGAGCTGCCGAGGATGGAATGGAAGCCTCCGGAAGCGATGCCGAGCACGAGCATCATGAATGCGGCGGAATGCGGCGGCCATGGCGGCGCGAGTAGCCCAGCGAGGGGGAGGCCCGTTGCGGAGGGACGCTGGGCAGTAACACTACTTTAACGGCACTACTCGACCCGTTTCTCCTCTATTGCAGGGTCGTGTAAATGGTCCTGTTTCTTGTCGGTCTGCGAGGTCTGTGGAGGATGTTCGCGTGCTGGTAGCTGCTCCGAGGAAATCTACGATCGGACCAAGCGAGCAATCGCGTCGGAGGCTTCCTTGATCTTCGCGTCAGCCTCGTCGCCGCCTTTTACGGCAGCTTCCACGACGCAGTGGCTGAGGTGATCGTTGAGTAGACCAAGAGCGACTGACTGCAGCGCGCTCGTCATGGCCGAGACCTGGGTAAGGATGTCGATGCAGTACTTCTCGTCGTTCACCATGCCCTGAAGCCCACGAGCCTGCCCTTCGATGCGTCGAAGGCGCTTGAGGTAGTCGTCTTTGCTAGAGATGTACCCGTGCGGACCGCTGTGCAGGTCGACGGCGCCATCGGTGCTACTTGGTTTCGTCATCGTTCAATCTCCAAAAGTTTCAAGTTTAGGGAATACCCCCCTACGGTACCATGTTCTGAGGTATAGTACCCGGAGGGGGTACCCGCGGTTCGGCGAGAAAGCCGAGCCGGTCACCGATTGAGAAGGAAGCCATCATGACAGAAACCAACCCAACGAACCTGCTGCCCATGGCCGAGGCCTCGTGCTCGTGCTGCGCAACAGATGCCGCTGAATCCTCGACCGAAGCGGCTGCTGCGCCAGCCGCAGCGGTGACGGCCGTGTACGAAGTGGCGGGGATGACGTGTTCGCACTGCGCCAACTCCGTCACCGCCGAGGTCATGAAGCTCCCGGGCGTCTCGAATGTCCAGGTTGACGTGGCCTCCGGGCGCGTGATCGTGGCTAGCGAGGCACCGCTTGAGACGGAGTCGTTCGTCGCGGCCGTCGACGAGGCCGGATACGAAGTCATTTCGGCATAAATCTTCGGCAATCTCAGCTACCCAGCAACAAGCGGAGGAACGAGCAACGACATGAGCAAACAGTCAGACGTGGCAGCGGCCGGCGATATCGAACTTGAGATCGGCGGGATGACGTGCGCGTCCTGCGCGGCCCGGATCGAGAAACGGTTGAACAAACTCGACGGTGTCGTGGCGACCGTGAACTACGCGACGGAAAAAGCCAGAGTCAGTTTCCCCGACGGGGTTGAGCTGGCGAACCTGGTCGCGGAGGTGGAGAAAGCGGGGTACACGGCTGCTCTCCCCGTTGTGAAGACCGATGATCCTGCGCTGGAGCAGCCGAGTGATCAGGGCAGTGACCTCGCGGCTCTTCGCACCCGGCTGATCGTCAGCGCGATCCTGAGCGTCCCGGTCGTGGTTTTGGCCATGGTCCCGGCTTGGCAGTTCACCAACTGGCAATGGTTGTCCCTGGCGTTGGCGGCTCCCGTGGTTGTCTGGGGCGGGCTGCCGTTCCATCAGGCGGCGTGGACGAACCTGCGCCACGGCGCAGCAACAATGGACACGCTCATCTCCGTCGGCACGATCGCCGCGTTCCTCTGGTCCCTCTATGCCCTGTTCTTCGGCACAGCCGGGATGCCGGGCATGACCCACGGATTCGAGTTCACTCTTGCGCGAAGCGACGGCAGTTCGAACCTTTACCTGGAAGTCGCCGACGCGGTGACCGTGTTCGTCCTCGCCGGCCGGTATTTCGAGAAACGCTCGAAACGTCAGGCTGGTGCCGCACTTCGCGCGCTACTCGACCTGGGCGCGAAAGACGTTGCCGTGCTCCGTGCCGGGCAGGAAGTCCGAATCCCGGCCGAGAACCTTCAGATCGGTGACACTTTCGTCGTGCGGCCCGGGGAGAAGATCGCAACGGACGGCGTAATCGTGGAGGGTCGCTCGGCGGTGGACCGCAGTCTGCTGACCGGAGAGTCATTGCCGGTCGAGGTTTCACCGGATGACGCAGTCGTGGGCGCGACAGTCAACGCCGGTGGGCGCCTCGTGGTCCGGGCGACCCGAGTCGGCGCCGACACCCAGCTCGCGCAGATGGCGCGACTGGTGGAGGACGCACAAACCGGCAAGGCCCAGGTACAGCGACTTGCAGACCGGGTGTCGGGGATCTTCGTTCCCGTCGTCATCGTGCTCGCCCTCGCAACCCTAGGTTTCTGGATTGCAACCGGCGCGGGCCTGGAAACGGCCTTCACCGCCGCTGTCGCGGTACTGATCATCGCCTGCCCGTGCGCGTTGGGCTTGGCGACCCCGACGGCGTTGCTGGTTGGCACGGGCCGCGGCGCGCAGCTGGGAATCCTGATTAAAGGCCCAGAGATTCTCGAATCGACCCGCAAAGTCGACACGATTGTGCTGGATAAAACCGGAACGGTGACAACGGGCCACATGACACTGCTCGACGTCATCGTCGCCGAGAACACCACCGAAGCCGACGTGCTGCGCCTCGCCGGTGCACTCGAGGACGCCTCAGAGCATCCGATCGCACAGGCGATCGCCAAGGGCGCCACGCAACGCGTTGGAGAGCTTCCCCGGGTGGAGTCGTTCGAGAACGTCGAGGGCAGGGGCGTGCAGGGCGTCGTCGACGGTCACGCCGTTGTCGTGGGCCGGCCGAGCCTGCTCGTTGATTGGGGACTACACCTCGACCCCTCACTCGAGCATGCCCGCATAGCAGCCGAAGGCCAAGGGAAAACTGCCGTCGCAATCGGCTGGGATGGGACGGCGCGCGCAATTCTCGTTGTTGCCGACAGCGTTAAAAGCTCAAGCGCCGAGGCCATCTCCCAACTGAAACGACTCGGGCTCACCCCGATCCTCCTCACCGGCGACAACGAGGCAGCCGCCCGTAGTGTTGCCGCTCAGGTCGGAATCGAACGGGTGATCGCTGACGTTCTCCCCCAGGACAAGGTGGACGTGATCACCCGGCTCCAGGCAGAGGGGAAAGTCGTCGCGATGGTCGGCGACGGCGTCAACGACGCCGCCGCGCTAGCACAGGCAGACCTAGGCCTGGCCATGGGAACCGGTGCAGACGTCGCAATTGAGGCGAGCGATATCACGCTAGTTCGTGGCGACCTACGCTCCGCCGCGGATGCCATCCGGCTTTCCCGGCGCACACTCGGCACAATCAAGGGCAATCTGTTCTGGGCTTTCGCTTACAACGTGGTCGCCATCCCCTTGGCGGCCGCCGGGCTACTGAACCCGATGATCGCCGGTGCAACGATGGCCTTTTCCAGCATCTTCGTGGTCAGTAACAGTCTGAGGCTGCGCGGCTTCAAGTCACGCATCTCTTCAACTAAGAACGCGCTTTTGACGTCGGACCGGATCGCGCCAGTTCTCCAAAGGACCTAGAAACACCACGCCATGATCACGTTGCGATGGCTCTAGGCCGGATTCATGGCCAGCGGCTTCCCAGTCACCCCCGTCCAAAAAGTGTACTCTAGGGGGGTATCGGCTGTCGCACAGCCCTGATCGAGACGAAAGAAAGTATGGAGGTGGCATGAGCGTGAGCGGAATTCGTGCCACCGTCCGCACATCTTCCGTGCAGGCCTTGCGGCAAGTTTTTATCGTCTCGCTCGTCGTTGGTTCCGTTCTAATCGGCCTGCTCGCTCTTCATTCCATGGCGGGTTCGCATGGGGGAGTGCCAGCAGCTGCTCTCGGGTCCGCCGAGCAGACACATTCAGGTAACGAAATTCTGGTAGGTGCGGGTGTCCCTGTAGCGGCATCCTTCCAACAGGAAAAGGTCACTCTTCCGCTTCTTCTGTGCGATCAGGGATGTCAGGCGGGTTGTGCCTTGATTGCGGTGACCTGTTTGCTACTTGTCATTCTCGTCGCGATGGTCTTCCTCGCGCGTTATCCTGCCCTCTTTCACCGCCTTATCGACCGCGGCCGCCGCATAATCCAACGCATTCCGGAAGCCAGAAACCACATCTATCTTCCGTCCTTGACCGTTCTTTCCATCAGTCGTACCTAAGCCGAATCATCGCGCGGCGTGACCGCGCTGCGCCCTTCGTCGGCGCCAAGATTCAGCAGTGTTTTACGACTACGAATGGAAGAACAGTGTTCACAACACGCAAATACCTTTTGATCACCGCCGCCGTGGCAACGGCCGTCACCCTCAGCGCCTGCACCGGCGGAAACACGCCGGGCACCGATTCAGAGCAGACCAACTCCTCATCGAGCCAGCCGAGTGCGGATGCGTCGGCGGCGTTCAATGATGCGGATGTCACCTTCGCGCAGATGATGATCCCGCACCACCAGCAGGCCGTCGAAATGAGCGACGTCATCCTGGCCAAGGACGGCATCGACCAACGGGTCCTTGACCTCGCAACGGAGATCAAGGCCGCTCAGGAACCCGAGATCACCCAGCTCAACACGTGGCTGACAGAGTGGGGTGCCGACAGCTCCGGAATGACCGGCATGGATCACGGCACGGACGGCATGATGTCGCAAGGCGACATGGATGCCCTTGATGCGGCGACCGGTGTCGACGCCAGCAAACTGTTCCTTGACCAGATGACGATGCACCACCAGGGTGCTGTGGATATGGCCCAGACCGAAATTGGTCAAGGTAAGAATGCGGACGCGAAGAAGATGGCCGAGACCATCGTGCGCACTCAGACCGACGAGATCTCAGTTATGAAAGACCTCCTCGGCACCCTCTAGCCTGACGGCTTCCCCCAACGGGCACGTCCCCCACGTGCCCGGGGCGGGGCCCTCCTGTGCCGGAGGGTCCCGCTCTCCTTCCGCTTCCGCCGTCTTCGGCAACAACTGGAAACTTTCAATGCCTTCCACTTCACGCATACCCGCCCACGGCCGCCGAAAGCATGCATCTCGCGGCCAAAGCTCGGCCAGCGTCTTCACCGCTCTACCGGTAGCGACTACCCGACGTGCACTCCGAGAATCGGAACGACAGCGCTCCCGCATCCCGGGGGAGGCACGCCCGCGTCCAGCACGCCGAGCCGCACCACGACCAACCCGACGACCACGCGTTCCTGTTCGGAACCGCATCTTTGCGCTGGCGGCCATGGTCGCCGTTGGAGGGATGGCCGTCACGACCTCCATCCCGGCTCTCGCATTCAACTCGGCAACCGGCATTGCCACAGAAACCAGCAATCGTGCAGAAAGCGCGCAATCTATCAAGGTCGGTTCCGTCACAACATTGGCTGCTGTTCAACGGGATGGTTATACGGTCGAGGAAGCGCCGAAACTCGTGCCAGCCACTTCGGGGACGACGACTGCGATCGGTGGAAAAGCCGGCCTGGACCCCGGCCAGCTCAGCGACCAAGGGTGGGTACTTCCTGTGGCCGGCGTCATCAGCGACGTGTTCGGGCCCAGACCCGACAAGCCGGTGGCGGGTGTCGGAGACTTCCACGAAGGAACGGACATCGCAGCCGACTGCGGGCAGGCGGTTTCTGCTTCCAGAGGTGGCACCGTTGTTTCCGCCGACTGGAACGGCAGCTACGGGAATTGGGTGCTCATCGACCACGGTAACGGCGTCCAGACCGGATATGCGCACAACAGCGCCATCCTCGTCAGCGAAGGCCAAACCGTCGCCGCCGGCGAAACGATCGCCGAGGTCGGGAGCACCGGTGCGTCCAGCGGCTGTCACCTCCACTTCGAAGTCCGTGTCGATGGCGCGCAAATCGACCCGCAATCGTTCATGAATGCACGAGGAATCACCCTTGGATAAAACCCGCCGCCAGCAACCCTGGCACCGGAACGTGACTACCAGGCTCGACGAAAGGGCAATCCGATGATCACTCATCACACTCGCCTGAAGACAGACCCTTTAAGGGTCAGACGATTGACATGGACTGCCATCGTCGTGGCCGTTTCCCTGGTTGCCCTGACTGGTATCGCGTCGCCAGCAACAGCGGCCGAATATCCGTCCTGGTCCGATGTTCAGAAGGCACGCAGTAACGAAACGACCAAACAGGCACAGATCAGCCAGCTAACAGCCCTGATCTCATCGCTCACGACGGAAGTTGACGCCGCGAGAGCGTTGCAAGCACAGCGTGGCAGCGAATACGAAGCCGCGCAGGTAGCGTTCGATAAAGCAAACTACCGCGCCGACACACTGCAGAGCCAGGCAGACGACGCGAACCAGCGCGCCGGAGCCTCACACCAGCAGGCTGGACGTCTCGCATCATCGCTCGCACGATCCGGTGGCACGGACTTGAACATGACCCTTTTGCTCAACAGCGGGCAGGCTGATGAGTTGCTGTACCGCCTGGGCGCGATGAGCAAACTTACTGAACGTTCCGACGCGATCTACAAGAAAGCGGCCAGCGAGAAGAACACCGCCCAAGCTCTCACTGACCAGGCGAACGTAGCCCAAAGCATTCTGGCTGGCCTTGCAGAGAAGGCCGAAAAGGCCCTTGGTGAAGCGACCGCTGCGAATGCCGCGTTACAAACCAAACTTGCGGAACAACAAGACAATGCGGTCACCCTCGCCGCCCAGCTGACCGTTCTAAAGGAGGATCGGGAAGCCACCGAAGCCGACTTCCAGAAGGGTGAGGATGCACGCCGAGCGGCCGAAGCGGCCGCAGCAGCCGCGGCTGCGGCCGCGGAAGCTGCCAAAGCTGCCGCTGCCGAAGTAGCACAAGCAGCACCAGCAGGAAGCGGTGGTGGAGGAGCCGACTCAGGACAACTCACCGGTCAGGGCTGGACACTCCCGGTGTCGGGTTGGATCAGTGACAGGTTTGGGCCTCGGCCGGGGAAACCGGTGCCAGGAGTGTCAGATTTCCACTCTGGGACCGACATTGCTGCCGGATGCGGCCGTGCCGTGTCAGCGGCCACCGGCGGAACCGTCGTCTACGCGGGCTGGCTCGGCACCTACGGCAACTGGGTGCTCGTCGACCACGGCAACGGCGTCCAAACCGGATACGCCCACAACAGCGCCATCCTCGTCAACGAAGGCCAGCACGTGTCCGCCGGAGCCACCATCGCCCTGGTTGGCACGACCGGCGCTTCCTCTGGCTGCCACTCACACTTCGAAGTCCGGGTCGATGGTGCCCGCATCGACCCTCAACCATTCATGAGCGCCCGAGGAGTCACCCTTGGCTAAACCCACCCGATTCGTCCGGCCCGCTGTCATTTTGAGCGCCGGCCTGTTGGTGCTTCTAATGAGTAGTTGTGCCAGTACGTCGGCTCCAGAAACCGCATCGGATTCCACCAATGCAGAGTTTGGCCACGTACATGGCCTCGGCTACGACCCAACAACCGGTCGCACCTATGCCGCCACTCATAACGGCGTCTGGCTGCTACCCACAGGGGCACTTCCAGCCACCTTTGGAAACGGCGAGCCGAACGATCAACCGGCTGGAGCGCCGCAGCAGATCGCCGACCGCGCCCAGGACACCATGGGTTTTCTCGTCACCGACACCGGACTCCTCTTGGGCTCCGGCCATCCAGACCCTCAAGAACAGCCGACGCTGAACCCACCCAACCTCGGCCTGATTACCAGCAAGGACGGTGCTGAAACCTGGCAGAGCGTGTCACTTCGCGCCGAGACTGACTTTCATGATCTCACTGCGATCCCCCTGCCGACAGGGGAACTGCGGATCTACGGGTACGACGCCACCCGGTCCACGATTCGGGTGAGCGACGTGTCCGGGAAGACCTGGACGGATGGGGCGACGCTTGAATTGCGTGATCTTGTCGTCGACCGATCCGATCCCAACCGGCTGTTGGCCACGACGGCGTACGGGCTAATGGTCAGCGAAGACGCGGCGAAAACTTTCACAGCCGTCACGGATGCACCGTCTTTGTACTTGGTCGACGCTCTGGATCTGGCATCCGGCGGAGGATTCGTGGGCGTGGATACCGATGGAACTATCTGGCACTCCGGCAACGACGGCACCTGGATTTCGGTGGGAACCACGCAAGGAGTCCCGGAAGCGCTCACATTTGTTGGCGGGCAAACCCCGTGGATCCTCATCAACGATGAACGCGGCGTCGTCGCTAGCGACGACTTCGGCGCCACATGGATCACCCTTCAAACATCGTGAAAGTACAGCCATGACACGACTACTTCTGGGCCGGCGCAATGGCCGCTTCCGCTTGTCAGCGGTTGTCACGGCGGTCGTCTCGTTGGTTCTCCTTATGAGCGGGTGCGCTTCAGACCCGCTGGCTGACCAATACCGTGCCGGAAGCGGCAAGAACTACATCGCCGGTGACGGGACCGTCACCGAGATCGCAGCCGGGAAACGCGGTGAACCTGTCGCGTTTTCCGGGCAGATCGAGTCCGGTGACACGGTGACGTCCGCCGACTATGCCGGCCAGGTTGTCGTGCTGAACTTCTGGTACGCCGGCTGCGCACCCTGCCGCGCAGAGGCACCTGATCTACAAGGGATCTGGGAGAAGTACGAGAACAACGGTGTTGAATTCGTCGGTATCAATGTGCGTGACCAGGTCGGCAGCGCCGAAGCCTTCGCCAAGGCGTACGGGATCACCTACCCCTCGATCCTCGACGCCAATACCGGGGCGGTTCAGCTTGCCTTCAGCGGAACGGTCGCACCCAACGCCGTTCCCACCACCCTCGTCCTCGATAAGCAAGGACGGGTAGCGTCCCGGATCCTTGGCCGCATCCCCGACGCAAGCATCCTCGACACACTCATCCGGACCGCACTCGACGAGGAGACCCAGCCTTGACGTTCACACACTCGACGATGGGCAAGACGGTTGCGTGCACAGCGGCAGAAAGCAGAACCAGCTCATGACCTTCGCCAGCATCCCCAGCCCCGACATCAGCTACTTCGACCTGGGCGCGTTCCGCGTCCACTTCTACGCCCTGTTCATCCTCGCCGGCATCGTCATGGCGGTCTGGCTGACCTCACGTCGCCTCACCCAGCGTGGCGGTCAACCCGGTCTTGTCCTCGACATTGCGCTTTGGACGGTTCCGCTTGGCATTGTGGGTGGCCGTCTGTACCACGTGGTCACTCACCCCACCGATTACTTCTACCCTGGCGCCGACCTCTGGAAGGCGCTTTATGTGTGGGAGGGTGGCCTGGCCATCTTCGGTGCGGTGCTCTTTGGTGCCGTCGGAGCCTACATTGCCTGCCATCGCGCCGGCCTGCGTTTCCTGTCCTTCGCCGATGCGCTTGCCCCGGGCATGCTCCTCGCCCAAGCCATGGGACGGCTGGGCAACTACTTCAACCAGGAACTTTTCGGCGCCCCGACCACCCTCCCCTGGGGACTCCAAATAGATCCGTCGAACCCGGCGTTCCCCGTTGGCCTTCCGGCCGGAACCCTGTTCCAGCCGTTGTTTCTGTATGAGATGCTCTGGAACCTCGTCGGCGTGGTCATCATCCTGCTGGCCGAACGCCAGTTCAACCTTCGCTGGGGCAGGACAATCGGCCTGTATCTGATCTGGTACGGGATCGGTCGCACCTGGCTAGAAGCTCTCCGTCTCGACCCGACCGAGTTCCAGCTTGCCGGGTTGAAGATCAACATGATCACCGCCATGGCCGTTGCCCTCATCGGACTCGTCCTGATCCTCGTGCAGTGGCGACGCCATCCGGAACCGGAGGTCAGCCCCTACTTCAGGGCTCACGCAGAACCTTCTGCTGTGATGCCTCCTGGCGGGGGAGGGGACGACGTTCAGCATCCGACATCAATACCACCTGTGAATCATCCATGAACCAGATCATTCCCACCCGTACCAGCGGAACCTGTCGAGTGTCATCGTGTCACGACCGCTAGACCATGTCGATGCCCCTATGGGAGGCTCGTCCGTTGCAGCGATACCGCTGGGGCCGGGTGGCTGGCTGCGTTGGATGTGGCGGCAACTGACGAGCATGCGCACCGCGTTGTTGCTCCTGCTCCTGCTTGCCCTCGCTGCCGTCCCGGGGTCCTTAGTCCCGCAGCGCAGCGCCGACCCCAACGGCGTCACCCAGTACTTCACCAATAACCCCGACCTCGCACCCATCCTGGACAGCGTGCAAGCGTTCGACGTGTACACCTCGGTGTGGTTCTCAAGCATCTATCTCTTACTGTTTGTCTCCCTCATCGGCTGCATCGTTCCCCGCACCATCCATCACGCCCGTGCGCTCCGTGCCGCCCCGCCGCGCACCCCTGCACGGCTGAACCGGTTCGATGCCTACCGCCACGACACCCTCGATCGCCCACTCACTCCGGCCGAAATCACCGACGCGGCCACCCGGCTTCTCAAGGGAGACCGCTACCGGGTCATCCGGTTCGAGCAGCCGGCGCGTGACGGTACGGCAGAAGCGTCGGTGAGCGCCGAGCGCGGATATCTGCGCGAAACCGGGAACCTGGTCTTTCATACCTCGCTGATCGGCATTCTCATTGCGGTCGGCCTCGGCGGCGGGTTCGGGTTCACCGGGCAACGAGTCATCGTTGAAGGGCAATCGTTCATCAACACGCTGGCCAGCTACGACTCCTTTAACCCCGGCCGGTTCTTCGACCCAGCAAACCTCGACCGGTATTCCCTCTCCCTCGACCGGTTCACCGTCGACTACGAACAACGTAACCGGAAAGCCCTCGGCCAGCCCATCGACTACACGGCAGACGTCACCACCCGTTGGCAGGAATCCGGGAAAACAGATTCCGCGACGATCAAGGTAAATGAGCCGCTTCGCGTCGGCGCCACCGACATCTACCTCCTCGGCAACGGGTATGCCCCACAGATAACGGTCCGCGATCCCGCGGGCAATATCGTTTTCACCGACGACGTCCCCTTCCTGCCCCAAGATTCCAACCTCACCTCACTGGGGGTCATCAAAGTCCCAGACGGCCTCGCCCAACAAGTGGGCATGGTCGGTTTCTTCTACCCCACCCAGAGCACCCTGGCCAGTGGCGCATACACCTCCATTTACCCCGACCTCGAGTATCCGTTGCTGACGCTCAACGTCTACCAGGGCGACCTCGGACTCGACGCCGGCAACCCGAAATCCGTCTACGCCCTGGACACGAGTACCCTCACACAGCTCACCGGTGGTACGACCGAAGTCAAGTCGATTGAACTCGAAGCCGGGCAGAGCCAGGATCTCCCCGGCGGCATGGGAACCGTCAGCCTCGACAGTGTGAAACGATTCGCCTCCTTCGAAGTCCACAGCGACCCGGTCCAAGGGTGGGTGTTGCTGTTCTCCATCCTTGTTCTAGGCGGCCTGCTCACCTCGCTCTTCATCCCGCGCCGGCGCATCTGGGTCAAGACGTCGACCACGGCAGACGGTGCAGTCACCATCGAGACCGCCGGCCTTGCCCGCGGTGACGACCCGCGCCTCCAGCCCGCCGTCTCACACCTTCACGAGCGACTCCTCAAGGCACTCGATATGGCTTCCGCGCCCGTAACAGGCGCAGCGGAACCCTCCCCAACCCCTACCGGAGAAAAGGAAACACGATGACCGCAGACCTGGACAGCCTTTCCGTCCTTGCCCTGTACTCGGCCATGGCCGTCTACGCGTTGGCATTCGTCGGATTCGCCATCGACCTCGCCCGACGCAGTTCGCCGCCTCTCGTCGACCAAGCCACCTCGCACTCCGCCACTCTGAACATGAGCGCGCGCGTTGGCACGGCACCGACGCTGACTCTTCCGCCCCAGACCACCACCGAAACCGGTGCGACAAAGCCGCCAGCACGATCCACTGCCGCGCGGGTGGCAACCTCACTGACCGTTCTCGCCTGGACACTCCAGATCGGCGCAACGGCACTGCGCGGTGTCGTCGCCGAACGGTTGCCCTGGGCGAACATGTACGAGTTCTCACTCACCGGCACGGTCGTGATCGTCGGCGTCTACCTCGGCCTCTTGACCCGCATTGACCTGCGCTACCTCGGCACGTTCATCACCGGCCTTACCCTGGTTCTCCTGGGCATCTCCACCGTCCAGTACTACGTGCCGGTCTCACCCCTGCCCCCAGCCCTCCAGTCGTATTGGCTGGTCATCCACGTCTTCGTTGCCATTGTCGCCACCGGATTCTTCGCCATCGGCTTCGCCCTGTCGTTCATCCAACTCGCCAGTGCACGCCAACGCGAAACGACCGCTATCAAGCGCCTCGCGACCCTCCTGCAGTCCCTGCCGACCGCCGAGAAGCTGGAGAACCTCGCGTACCGGGTGAACATCATCGGCTTCATCCTCTGGACGTTCACCCTGATCGCTGGAGCCATCTGGGCCGAACGTGCCTGGGGCCGGTACTGGGGCTGGGACACCAAAGAGGTGTGGACGTTCATCATCTGGGTTCTCTACGCCGGATACATCCACGCCAGGGCTACCGCCGGATGGCGTGGCAGCCGATCAGCGTGGCTGGGAATCGTCGGATTTGCCGCCGTCTTGTTCAACTTCGGCATCGTCAACGTGTTCTTCACCGGCCTGCACTCTTACTCCGGCCTTTAAATCCACTACACACCGTCAAGAATCGGAAAGACACCTCATGAAGAAGCCGCAGAAGAAGTCGAGCCGTAACACCAAAGCGCCGTTGTCGCCAGCGGATGAGGCACGTAGAAAGTATCGCCGTGGACGGGTCTACGTCAGAACCGGTCAGGCGCTCATGATTGTCGGTGGGCTCATTGCGATCGTGCACTGGCTGGCCCACATCGAGGCCTTTGGTCCCGGTCAGCCGCCGGGATGGTTAGACCTGGTCGCCGGCTATCCGATGGCCGCCGTGCTCATCGTTATCGGAGCGATCGTGGCAGGGCAAAAGCCGAAATGAACATGGAGAACTTCTGGTTCAACGCGCTCTTCTCCGTCACGCCCACGATTGTAGTGGGGCTGATCTTCTGGCTCGTCATGCGCGCGATCATTCGCATGGATCGAAACGAGCGGAAGGCCTACGCCCGGATCGAGGCCGAAGAACGCGCCAAACTCCAGCTCACGGAGGAATCCCACACCGATGGGTGACGTCTTTGTCGATATCGTTCTGAACGGCCAACTCCTCATCGCCATCCCGATCGCATTGCTGGCTGGTTTGGTGTCGTTCGCATCCCCGTGCGTGCTGCCGTTGGTGCCCGGCTACCTTGCCTACGTCGGCGGCATGGCCAACCCGGTCGCTCGGTTCCCCAAAGCTCGGCTGGTCGCCGGCGTCGGGCTCTTCGTGCTCGGGTTCGCCGTCGTGTTCATCGCCTACGGTGCCGCATTCGGGGCTGCCGGTTCCTGGCTGATCCGTTGGCAAGACCTCATCACCCGGATACTCGGGATCCTCGTCATTTTGATGGGGGTGGCGTTCCTGGGCATGTTCACGATCTTCCAGCGCACCCTCAAACCTCCGTTTCAACCAGCCACCGGCCTTGCCGGCGCCCCGCTGCTGGGTCTCGCCTTCGGAATCGGATGGACACCCTGCCTGGGGCCAACGCTCACCGCCATCTCACTGCTCAGTCTTGATTCTGCCTCCCCCTGGCGCGGCGCCCTCCTCGGACTGACCTACTGCCTGGGGCTGGGCCTCCCCTTCCTGCTCGTCGCCCTCGGACTGAACTGGATGACCGGGACCATCGCCTTCCTGAAACGCCACCTCCGCGCCATCAACATCTTCGGCGGCACCATGCTGATCGTGATCGGCCTCCTCATGGTCACCGGCCTCTGGACGAAATGGATCTACTCCCTCCAGGCACTCATCGGCGGCTTCGTCCTTCCCATCTGACCCAAAAACACCCGAATCCGAGAGAATCACCCACAAATGACACGTTCCCCGCTCAATCAGCTTCAGCTGGACCGGCGCACCTTCCTCGGCGCCGGCTTGTCTGGTGCGACACTGCTCGCCCTAGCTGCATGCACCCCCACCCCGACGTTTGTCTCGCCGACGTCACAGGCGGTGGCCAAGGCGGAAACCGCACGGAAGGTGACGGGTACCACCGCTAACATCACATTGCGGGCCGGCACCGGAACCGTCGATTTGGCTGGCACCCTGGCTCCTACCTGGAATTATGGAACCGTTCCTGCGCCCGTCATCCGTCTGACGCAAGGTGACCAACTGGACGCCACCGTTGAGAACACACTGCCCGAAGCGACCACCATCCACTGGCACGGAGTCGCGCTACGCAACGACATGGACGGAGTGCCAAACCTCACCCAGGACCCCATCGCACCCGAGTCCTCATTCCGTTACCAATTCACCGCCCCTCACCCGGGCACGTACTGGTTCCACCCGCACGTGGGAACCCAGCTGGACCGGGGCCTCTACGGCGCCCTCATCATCGACGACCCACGCGAGCCGCTAGCCTACGACGACGAATGGGTCGTCATCCTCGACGACTGGCTCGACGGCGTGACTGCCACACCACCGGAAGTGCTCGCTGAACTGTCCAAGGGTATGGGGGACATGAACGGGATGGGGGAAGAGAGCATGAGAATGGGGAACATGCTCATGGGTGCGACGTCCGACGCTCTCGGTGGCGATGCGGGAGACGTTTACTACCCCCACTACTTGATCAACGGACGCCCACCGGCAGACCCGGAAACATACACCTCGGTCCCGGGAACACGGGTGCGCATTCGTCTCATCAATGCGGGCGGCGATACGGCGTTCCGGGTGGCTCTCGGCGACCACCAGCTGACCGTCACCCACACCGACGGGTTCCCGGTTGAGCCCCTTGACGTCGACTCGGTCTTGATCGGGATGGGCGAACGCTACGATGTGCTCGTCACGCTCGGCGACGGAGTGTTCCCGTTCATCGCCGAAGCCGAGGGGAAGAAGGCGAGAGCCTTCGCGGTCGTCCGAACCGGAGCAGGCACCACACCACCCAGCGACATCACGCCTCGGGAACTGTCCGGCCGACTTGCGACAGCAAACCGACTGCGGACCGCAAAAGAGGTCGCCCTCCCAGGCCGCACCCCCGACCGTGAACTCACAATCCGGCTGCGTGGAGGCATGATGAAGTACGACTGGTCTTTGGATAACCGGCCGTTCACGCTCAACAAGCCAATGAACAACCCGTATCCCATCGCCGCCGGTGAACGTGTCCGCATCAACTTCGTCAACACCACCCAGATGTGGCACCCGATGCACCTGCACGGCCACACCTTCCAACACACAGGCGATGGACCGCGCAAAGACACCTCGATCGTGCTGCCCGGCCGCACACTAACCGTCGACTTCGACGCAGACAACCCCGGTCGGTGGCTCACCCACTGCCACAACCTCTACCACGGCGAGGCCGGAATGATGGGTGTCGTTGCTTACCGTAAATGAGCGCCTTCCAAGCGCGAAACTGCTAACTCGAACTGCAACGAGCAGGAACAGGCTTCCCCTGTGGCTCGCTGCCCCTGTCTCCGTACTCGGAGGCGTGCTGAACGCATTGGCGTTCCCAGATACCGGCTGGTGGCCATTGGTCTTCGTCGGCACGCCGCTTATCCTCTTCGCCCTCATCGGTCGCCGAGTCCGGGCATCCCTCGCCGTTGGTGTCCTCGCCGGTTTCGCTTTCTGGGGAACTCACATCCTCTGGCTCACCATCTACCTCGGCCCGGTTCCATGGCTGGCATTGGCTGGCCTGGAAGCGCTCTTCTTCGCACTAGGTTCCGCACTCATTGCCCTCGCCTGGCGTTTCACCGACCGCGCGTTCCCCGGCGCATGGGGACGCCTCGGGCTGACCCCTGTGATCATCGCGGGCCTGTGGACCCTTCGCGAGTACGTCACAAGCAACTGGCCATACGGAGGCTTCTCGTGGGGCCGGCTCGCCTTCTCTCAATCGGAGAGCCCGTTCGGACAGTTGGCCGCCTGGGTTGGCATATCGGGCTTGTCGTTCCTCATCGCGTGGGTCAGCGCCCTGGTGGTCCAGACAGCGCGAGAACCAGCCGGCCGAAACCGAATACTCCGAAGCAGCGTTCCACTTGGCTTGATCGCGCTGATGCTTTCCATCCCGGCCTATCCCATCGTCAAGTCCGGAACCATGCGAGTTGCCGCGGTGCAAGGCAACGCGGATGCTGGGCTCTTCGCCACATACACGCCCGGCCAGATCCTGAAAGACCACGTCGCCGCAACCGAACCGCTCTACGGCGACGACGTGGATCTCGTCGTGTGGCCGGAGAACGCGTCCGACCTGAACCCACTGCAGAACAGCCAATCAACGGCAACGCTCAACCAGGTAACGAAGCACATGAATGCCCCGCTGGTTACCGGCACCATCACAACCGACGGTAGCGGCATCTACAACAGCCTCCTGCTCTGGAAGAACGGGGAGGGCGCCGTCGACCAGTACGACAAGATCCACCCGGTACCCTTTGCCGAGTACATCCCCGATCGCGACTTCTGGTATCCGCTGGCGCCGGAATTGTTCTCGCTCATTCCACGCGATTACACGATCGGCACCCGGGACAACCTTTTTAACATCAACGGTGTGACCGCCGGGTTGGCGATCTGCTTCGACATCGTCGACGATAACCTCATCCGGCAAATGGTCGCCGGGGGAGCGGAGATCATCCTTGCGCCGACGAACAACGCAGACTTCGGGCGCACCGACGAAAGCGTCCAGCAACTCGCAATCGCCAGGTTGCGCGCTATCGAGGCCGGCCGCAGCGTGGTGAACACGTCAACAGTCGGCACCTCAGCGATTATCGCGCCCGACGGCAGCACCATCGACCGGCTGCCCACATTCAAACCGGGCTCGATGCTCCAGGACGTTCCACTCAGCACAACAACGACGCCGGCCATGATCGGTGGCCAAGCAATCGAACTCGGCGTCTCCGGCTTCGGACTGGCTGGGTTGATTTTTGCGACAATTCTCGGCCGTCGTCGGCCCCGGTCAAGCTCCAATGCTGGCCGCAGCGAGGAAGCCGCACTATTCGAGGTCGATGAGCCAGCGCTTGGGAATTAGGCTGTCCACGGGAGGCGGTCGAGGTGTTTCGCCGCTACTGAGAGAGGGAGATTATCGTGGACTTTCACAGTAATCCTGCCGGAGACAGTGCCGGCCAGATAGCCGGCATGATCGCCGCCCTGTCCCACATCGATGCCGCCGGCTTTCATGGCATCGACATGGCGCTAGGTGAATCGTCGCCCATAGGTGACTCCGCCTGGTCAGGACAAGTACGCAATGCCTGGATTGCGGCGGCCGCGATCGAGTGGCCGGAACCGCTCCAGCCACTCGTTAAAGCATTCACCGATGCAACCGCTACACTAACGGCGGCGCTTCACCGAGGCGACGTCGTGGCCGCGTCCGCGCCGGCGCGAGAATCTCATGCTGCCCAGCACCGGCTGAGCAATGCAGGCTGGGGCTACCTGGCGCAGGCCGTCGGGATTCAGGGCGAAGACGACATGCACTCACCCCAACACCCTGTGCCGTAAGCGATCACGGGGACGATCCGATGGCTTCCCGAGGCAGTCCCTACTTGCGGGGGCGGGTCATCAACGTGAGCAGGCGCTCCAGTGGACCTTTGCCGAGAAAATGCCTCCAGACGCCTGCGAAGAGCAGCGATGCGACCGTCATCCCGATCAACAGCGGCCAGCCCGGGTACTCGATCATGCCACCGCTCCTTTCTCGCAGCACGACAAAGACTGCGAGGGTGATGATCTGCATCGTGTACACGGTGAGCGCCATCGCACCGATAGTGCCGACGGGTCCGAGCACCGTGCGAATGGCCGGACTGATGCCTGTTCGTTCCGGGGACGTGAACCACAGCAGTGCACCGATGATCGCCACCGCTAAGCCGCCGGAACCCAGCACCTCAGCGGTCGAACCAGAATGGGCTTCGGCAGTGACACCGGGCAGCAACCAGGCGGTTCCGTAGCCCAGCACCGACATGCTGATGCCGGCGACAATCATCCATATCTGAGTTCTGGCCCGGCCCAGTCCGGACCGGGCCGCGATGAGGCCGAGGAGCAGGAACGGCAGCCAGATCAGAACCGGGTAAGAGCCGATAAGGAGGTAATACTGCAGGAAGTAGGCCAGAGAATCAACGGGAAGGCTGGCGCTACCCGTGCCCGCTGCAGATGTCGGCGCAATCACCGTGAGAACGGCCGCGATCAGCCCGAGTGCCCAGCGCGGAAGAAACAATGCGGGGGTCAAGAACAGGAACATGATCGCGTAGTACTCCAGGATGATGGCAACCCCGCTGCCCAGGGTGCCCAGAGCCACTCCGAGCAGGAACAGAATCAGGGCGCGTCCCACAATGCTCACGACCCGATCGGCCCGTTGCCCACGCTCTATCGGCCGCTCCGACCCAGTCATGATTCCCAACGAAATCCCGGCCAGGGTCGCGAAGAGTATTGACGACCTCCCGTCAACGAGCAGCTCTGCCTCGTCGGCACGTGGAATCGCATGCGCGACGAACATCCCAATGATGGCCAAACCTCGCGCGACATCAATACCGGCGATGCGCCCAACGCTGAACGATCTCGTCTGAATGGCCCCAACGTTGGTGTCGTCTGTGCGGTCAAGACCGGGGTTCAGGCGCGTATTTGCCACAGTGGACCTTCTCTCGTATCCATCTAACCGGATAGGGGTCACGGTGAGCCGGCAGGTTACAGGTCGACCAAGCGATCCTTGGTTGGCACAGCGCTGGCAACGTTTTGTATGATGAGAACGCGGATGAGCAACCTTTCAAGGGGAACCATTGATGGTGAAGATCCCTACGACTCGGCAGGCTGTGCGCTCGGTGTGGGAACAAGGTGCACCCGATTACAGCGGGATCACCGACAGTGGAACCGCCGGCCGCATCCTCACCGGTCTTATGCGCGCAGCACTGGACGTCCTGGCCTATCGGCGTCTCTCGGTGAAACCCGACGCCATCCACATGGTCTCCGGCGACAGTCGCAGCTATCGGAGGTTTGCGGCAGCAACCGTACATGCGGCGGACTACGCAGTGCTCTTCTCCCACATCTTCGCCGCCAATGCGGAGGAAGCGGAAGCTCTCGGCGATCTCACCGGTACAGCTGCACCGTTGCAGTCATTGCGCGTTGTCGTCCTC
>Ga0157369_10002151_pt1 | contig 23758 bp, 25 predicted proteins | sample C25metaG_FD_113461 | JGI IMG/M metagenome (GOLD analysis project Ga0157369, IMG submission 113461) | Corn rhizosphere microbial communities from Kellogg Biological Station, Michigan, USA - C2-5 metaG | ecosystem: Host-associated > Plants > Roots > Rhizosphere > Soil | place: USA: Michigan... | reverse complement strand
CTTCATGCGACTCGGGCGCCCGCTGACACGGACGGAGGAGAGTTGCATGCCAAACGGAGCTAGAACCAACGGCACTCGAGCAATCGCGCTGGTCGGACCGGCCGGCGCGGGAAAGACCAGCCTCGCCGAGGCGATGCTCCACGCGGCGGGTGCAACCGACCGCCTGGGCTCGGTGGCAAACGGCTCAAGCATCGGGGATTCGAGCCCGGAAGCGCGCTCGCGCGGCGGTTCGACCGAGCTCAACCTCTACAATTTCGAGTATCTGGGGGACCGGTTCGCATTGATCGACTCGCCGGGCTCGGTTGGATTCGCCGCTGACGGAATGCGCGCGCTTGCGGTGGCCGACATGGCGATCGTTGTGGTCGATCCCGACCCGGCCCGGGCGCCCCTAACCGCACCCGCACTGCGAGCGCTCGACGAGCTGGGAATACCGCATCTCATCTTCGTCAACCGGATCGACCAGGCGCACGGCCGGATCCGCGATCTCCTCTCCGCACTCCAGCCGATGAGCGTCTCTCCGTTGATCGCCCGGCAGATCCCGATCCGCGACGGCGAAAGCATCACCGGTTTCGTCGACCTGGCGCTGGAACGCGCCTTCCACTACAATGGCAGAGATTCCGAGCCGGTAGATATTCCAGGCAATCTGCAGGAGCGCGAGCACCAAGCGCGCACACAGATGCTTGAGCAGCTGGCCGACCACGACGACGAGCTGCTGGAACAGCTGCTGATGGATCAGCAGCCCGAGCAGTCGCGAATCCTGAGCGACCTTGCTCGCGAAACCAGCGAGAGCCTGGGCGTGCCGGTGCTGTTCGGCTCGGCCTCGAGCGGCTGGGGCATCGGCCGGCTTTTGAAGGCGCTGCGCCACGAAGCGCCTGGGCCGGAGAATACCGCGGCCCGGCTCGAAGTCAGCGACCCGTCGCTTTATGTCTTCAAAATCTACAACGGTTCGGTTGGCCGGCTGGCGCTCTCCCGGGCAGTTGGCGGCCGGATCGGCGAAGGATCGGACCTGAAGACCGCCAGGGGCGAGACGGCACGGCTTGGTGCGCTGTTTACGGTGCAGGGGGAAAAGACCAGCAAAATCACGGAAGCGAAGTCGGGGGATGTCGTAGCGGTCGCGAAGATCGATGCAGTCAAAGCCGGCGAATGGCTGAGCAGCGGCAAGGCGCCGCCGCCGGTGCAGGTGGACTGGCCCGCGCGCAACTGCGCGATGGCGATCGAGCCCGCGGACCGGAAAGACGACGTGAAGCTTTCCGGAGCGCTCCAGCGGCTATTGGAGGAAGATCCGGCGCTAATCCTGGAGCAGGACGAAGCCGTGCACGAAATGCGGCTGCGCGGGATCAACGATGAGCATCTCAACACGGTTCTTGCACGGCTGCGGCGGCGGTACGGGATCGAGGTGAAATCGCACGCACCCACGATCGGCTACCGCGAATCGATCCGCAAACCGGTCAAGCAGCACGGCCGCCACAAGAAACAGTCGGGTGGCCATGGCCAGTTCGGCGACGTCATCATCGAAGTGAAGCCGCTGCCGAGAGGCTCGGGGTTCCAGTTCACCGAGAGCATCACCGGCGGGGCGGTCCCCAGGCAATGGATTCCCGCAGTCGAGGAAGGCGTTCGCGAGGCGATGGGAAGAGGGCCGCTGGGGTTCACCGTGGTCGATGTCGCGGTCGACCTGATCGACGGCAGCTATCACAGCGTCGACAGCTCCGAACTCGCGTTCCGCTTAGCCGGGCGGTTGGCGATGGCGGAAGCGCTTGCTGCGGCAAATCCACACCTGCTGGAGCCAATGCACAAAGTGACGGTGGTCTGCCCGTCGAGCGCCAGCAGCCGCGTAAGTTCCGCGGTGGCCGGAAGGCGGGGACAGATGCTCGGCATGGCGCCTCGAGACGGCTGGACGGGCTGGGACCGGATCGAGGCGCTGATCCCCGAGGCGGAGCTTAGCGGGCTGGAGGCCGAGCTACGCTCGCAAAGCCAGGGACTGGCGACATACGAGGCGGAGTTCGATCATTTGGCTGAGCTCAATGGTCCCCTTGCGGATAAGGTGGTGCAGCAGGCCGTGCCCGAACCGGCCTGAGTCAGGCGGCGATCGGTGCGAGTTCCGGTTCGGCCGTCTCGGCCGGGCGCGGGAGCGGTTTCGCCCAACGCGGATCGACCACGAACATCCGGTGCAGCATGTGCACCTGCAGGATGTACATCAGCACCTTGTTCGCCTCGCGCCGAAGCCGCTTCGCAAACGCGAACGGCACCCAGCGCGGCATTTGAGCGAGAGCGCCGAGGAAACGACAGGAGCGGTACGAAAACGCCTGCGCAGCGTCGAAAGCCTCTTTTGAGAGATAAGCACGCAGGCGCTCGGTGGCATCCCTATCTGTTCCAAAGAAATCGATCGGATCGCTGGTGATCATGAAACCCTGTTTGCGCCGCATGCGCAGGTCTTCGGGCAGGATGCCCTTGCCGGCATCGCGGAGAACGGCCTTTTCGACCCCGTCGCGCATCTTGAAATCGTCGGGAATCCACTTGGCCATGTCGTAAAGCTTGTGATCGAGGAAGGGGACGCGGATTTCCAGCGAATGCGCCATCTCCACCCGGTCTCCAAGGAAGCCGAGAATATCGATCGGCATCTCTGCAATGCGATTTTCCTGGACGCGATTGACCAGCGGCCGTGACGAATCCTCGACTGTTTGATTCTGCGCGCGCTGTGCCGCGAGCGCCGCTCGCCGGTCCTTCCGGAACAGGAGCAGCGACAGCTTTTCCAAAGCGGCAACCGGTATCCCCGCCACATGCACCCGGCGCTGGCGGACCGAGACATCTCGCCGCTTCGGATCGGGGCTGCGGGTGTCGCGCAAGGCGTTGCGGAAGAAGGCCTTATAGCCGAGGAACACCTCATCCGCGCCCTGCCCGTTCAGCGCAACGGTCACGAACTTCTTGGCCTCTTCCGAAAGCAGGAACTTGCCTACCGGGGCGAGGCTGACGAACGGCAATTCGGTGTGCCACACGCAATCTTCGAGATTGTCCCACAGCATCTGCTTGGTGACCGAGAAATCGTGGTGGCGGGTGCCGATTTCTTGCGATGCGCGCAGCGTGAATTCGCGCTCGTTCTTCTCGCTTCCTTCGAAGGAGATGGAAAAGGAGTGGAGCTCGCTCGTCATGTTGCGCTTCATCAGCGCCGCGACGAAGGTCGAATCGAGGCCGCCGCTCAGGTAGAGCGCGACCGGCACATCGGCCCGAAGTCGGAGCCGGACTGCCTCTTCGAGTTCGTCCAGGACCGCCCGCGCAGCCTCTTCTGGCGCGTCGCCGTATGGCTCAGGCACCGGGTCAGCGGCCGAAACCGGGATTTCGGGCGACCAGTAAGGCTGAATGAGCGATTCAAACGTCTCCAGATCGATGATCGCGTAGTGCGCGGGTGGAAGGTGCTCGATGCCCTCAAAGGGAAAGCGCATGGTACCGCCGCCCAGCAGCGGGTCGAGCGCGGCGACATTCAGCTTCGGGGCGACCAGCCCGCTGGCGAAAATCGCTTTCATTTCCGACGCAAAGACGAAACCGCGCGGCAGCCGCGAGAAATAGAGCGGCTTGATTCCGAACCGGTCGCGGCCGGCGATCAGCAGCCGCTTCGTCTTATCATAAAGCAGGAACGCGAACTCACCCCGCAGACGCTCGAAGCAGCCAAGGCCATATTCCTCGTAGAGGTGAAGGATGACTTCAGAATCGCTTTTCGTCTGGAAGCGGTGGCCCTTCGCCTCCAGCTCGCTTCTGATCCGCTCGAAGTCGTAGATCTCACCGTTCGCGACCAGCACAAGATTGCCGTCATTACTGTAGAGAGGCTGATCCCCCGTCTGCAGATCAATCACCGCGAGGCGCGTGTGTGCCAACGTGAGGTGCGCAGCGTCGTCGTTGAATAGCCCTTTGCCGTCGGGGCCGCGGTGATGAAGGTGGTCGAACACACGCTCGATCGCAGGTTCCGGAATCGTATAACCGACCGCGCCAAAGATCCCGCACATGTGATTTCCTTAGGAACCGCAGCCGTCGAATACAGCTTACAAAAGGGTAATGCCGGCTGCGGCCCTTGCGTATAGCACGGAGGTTCACCCGCGACAGCAACAGCGGTTTCGCTTAAGCGGGCGGCGATGCGCCACTGGCTTCGGGATCAGCATTTCCGGTCGCTGCTGAAGAACAGCAGCTATCTCGGCCTGTCGCAGATCGTTGCAGCCGTCACGTCCCTTGCGACGTTGGCGTTTGCGGGCCGGAGCCTCGGAGTAGAATTGTTTGGGCTCCTGATCCTTATCCACGCCTACGTGGACGCGGCCAGCAACCTGACGAAATTCCAGTCATGGCAGCTTGTCGTTCGGTACGGCGGCCAGGTGCTGGTCAGCGATGATCCAAGCGATTTCAAAGCGGCGACGGGCTTCTCGATCGGGCTGGACATCCTCAGCTCTGTCGTCGGGATGATTGGCGCGATGGCGCTACTGCCGCTGATCGGGCCGCGCTTTGGAATTCCGCCGCAGTACATGGCGGTGGCGCTGGTCTACTGCACATTGATTCCGACTTACGCGTCAATGACTCCGAGCGGGGTTTTGCGCGTTCTCGACCGTTTCGATCTTATCAGCTGGCAGGGAACCATTCAGCCGATCTCGCGGGCAATTCTTGCCGGGATTGCGTGGATTGCCGGAGCACCGTTCATCGTCTGGCTCGCGATCTGGTACGTGACCAGCATGGGTTCCGACCTGTATTTCTGGTTCGTGGCCTGGCGGCAGATGAACCGCCGAAATCTGGCGAAGGGAGTGCGGCCGATCCTTCGTCCGACGCGGCTGCCGGGGGCGTGGCGCTTCGCCATCCACGTCAACCTCACATCGAGCTTGAGCGGTGCGTGGGCGCCGGTTTCGAGGCTGATCGTCGGAGGACTTCTTGGGCGTTCAGCGACGGCACTCTACGCCATCGCTTCCAATCTCGCAGATTCCGCGCAAAAGCCAACGAACCTGCTGGCCCGGGCTTTCTACCCGGAGGTCGCGCGGATGAACCTTTCGACCAAACAGCCGTGGAAGCTGATGGTTCGCGGTTCGGCGGTGGCGGGGGCGGTTGGAATTCTTGCGATCATGATCGTCATCCTGGGTGGCAAGCCGTTGATCGCGCTTGTGTTTGGCCACAGATTCGTGCCCGCTTATGCACCGCTAATGGTACTGATGCTGATGAGCTTAATGGGCGTGATCAGCTTTCCGTTGGCACCGATGCTGTACGCGCTCGATCGGCCCGAGGCGCCGCTCATAGCACGCCTGATCGGGACCCTCGTTTACCTCGTCGTTGTCGCACCGCTCGCGTGGCAATTCGGGTTGGTCGGCGCCGCGGCAGCATTCGTGATCGGTTATGCGGCAATGTTCGCCGTTCTCAGCGCCCAGCTCTGGCGTGAATATGCGCGGGCCCGTGCCCTGTGAGCTTTCCGCGCATTTGGGTGTTCCCCGGCAATCGGCCGGGCGACGATGCGCAGGTCTATGCGCTGGCCGAGGAGCTTCGCCTGCCGTTCGAGACGCGCACCCTGCACTACAACTGGCGCTTCTGGCTCAACGGCAGGCACATGGGTGCGAGCGCAATCTCGATCGAAAAGAAGCTTCGGGACGAGACGATGGTGCCGCCCTGGCCCGACCTCATCATCATGGTTGGACGGCGTTCGGTGCCCATTGCGCAATGGGTGCAGAAGCAGAGCGGAGGCAAGACGCGGCTGGTCTTCGTCGGTCATCCGCGAGTCCCACCGGAGACCTTCGACCTGGTGTATACGACCCGGCAATATCTGACGCCGACCGGGCCTTCCATGCGGCTGCTCCCTGTGGCGATGAGCCGCTATCGCGAGCCAGCGAAGCCGAGCCCGGCAGAAGCGGAATGGTTGGATCAGTTGCCCCGGCCACACCTGCTGCTGATGCTGGGCGGCAAGACGCGGCACTGGACGATGACTCCCGATTTCATGGCGAAGATCGCGGCGAAGCTGCTCGACCGGGCGCGAAGCCTCGGCGGCTCGCTGATCGTCGCCCGCAGTGCGCGTACGGACGAAGCGGTGCTGGATGCGATCGAGAAGCGGCTGGAAGGAGAGGACGATCGGCGTGTGGTTCGAAGCGAGTTCCCACGCTTCGCGGTGCTTCTCGCTGATGCCGACGAGCTGTTCCCGACGGCCGACAGCATCTCGATGATCTCGGAATCGGTGATCACCGGAAAGCCGACCGGGATCGTTCCGATCGAGATAAACTGGATCGGACGAATTGCTCTCGGGCCGAAGGTTGATGAGAGCAGCCCGAAACGCGATTTGCGGCGATTCTCGGAGTTCATTTTGAGCCAAAAACTGGCCGGTACTGTGGAACAGCCGCTTGCCAGCATTACGTCGAACCCGGTGATCGCGGCTGCGAAGGAAGTGCGTGCGTTGCTCCAACGCAGCTTCGGCGAGCTTTCCGCCTGATGACCGCCGCCGCGCCGGTCTGGGTGCTGCTCGGCGGCCGCACCGGCGACAACAACCAGCTGCTCCGGATTGCAGAGGCGCTGGGACTGCCCTTCCGGGCGATTGAGCTTCGCTACAACCGGCTCCACTTGATCCCCCCGCGCGTTCTCGGAGCGACCCTATCCACCTTGGTGCCTGAATCGAAGCAGGAGATTCGGCCACCGTGGCCGAAGCTGTTGCTAGGCATCGGCTACCGAAGCGTTCCAGTCGCTCTTGCGATCCGGAAGCTCTCCGGCGGAAAGACGAAGCTTGTCCGCCTCGGCAATCCTCGCGTCGACCGCAGCGAGTTCGATCTAGTGATTACGACGTCGCAATACGCGGTCCCGGACGCGCCAAACGTCATCCGTCTGCCAGTCGGGATTGCGACAACCGTAATGATGCAGCCGACTGAGGCGGAGCTGGAATGGCTGCAACGGCTCCCGCGTCCGCACCGGCTTCTCCTGATCGGCGGCAACACCTTCATGTGGAGCTTGACCCCCAAAGCCATGGCTCAGGCAGCCAAGAAAATCGCCGAAAAGGGCGGCACCGTCATTCCGGTGAGCAGCCCTCGAAGCAGCCAGGCGGTTCTCGCGGCCGTCGATTCTGCCGTTGGAAGGCGGCCTTCAAACCGACCTCGCTATCCGGTGCTTCTCGCCGACGCCGACGAAATCTACGTCACGGGCGACAGTGTCTCGATGGTCTCGGACGCGATTGCGACCGGGAGGCCGATCGGGATCTCTCGCCCCCAGAGAACGGCTGCCGGACGCGTACTTTATGGGCTTGCTGGAGCGGCCAATCGGCGCGTGCCGGTGCGGGACATCCAGCGATTGCTGGATTCGGTGCTGGAGCAGGGGTTGGCGGGAACCGTGGAGCGACCTCGAGCGCCTTCTTACCAGCCGGACGCGCTGGAGGAGGCGGTCTCCGCGATCCGTAAGCTCTTGGGGGCCCGGACCTAGCCGAGTGAGCTCACCACCATCAGAGGCCGCCAGTCTCCCAATCCGTTTTCCGCCGCGAACTGCTTCGGGAACGGCTCTCCGCCGTGAATTCCGCCGGTGACGAAGACGAACGCGAAACCCATTCTCGCCGCCCCAAGCAGATCGGTCTGAAGCCCATCGCCGATGGCCAGTATTTCGTCGGGCGCTGGGTCGCCGCCAAGGTGCAGAGCGTGCTTGTAGATTGCCGGAAAGGGCTTGCCGTACCATTCGACGAGACCGCCGAAGCCCTCATAGATGTCGGCCAAAGCGCCGGCGCAGGGCTCGAGCCGGCCGCCCCTGATCACGACCCGGTCCGGGTTCAGGCAGTGCATCACCACGCCGCGTCCGGCGAGGCGCTCCAGTTCGGCGGTGTAGTCGCTGGCCTGGCGGCGGCATTCGTCCAGCCCCGCGCATGCCAGATCGGTGAAGCTGTCGTCGTCCGTGATCCGGACGCCTTTGTCCTCAAGGATTGCCATGTCCATCGCGGTGCCGATGAAGCCGACAGGCCTGGAGCAATGGCGGAGAGCCTCGATTCCCGCATCGCCGCCGGTCGCGATTCCATCCCAAACATCGCGATCGAGGCCAAGCTGATCGAGCTGAAGCGCGACGGCTTCAGCCGTTCGCGGAGCGTTGGTGATGAGGATGACGGTGCGGCCCTCACCCTTCCATTGCGCAAGCTGTTCCGCGGCACCTGGATAGAGGTGCACGCCGTCATGCACGCAGCCCCAGATGTCGCAGAGAATGACCTGGAATCGTTCCGGCAAATCGTCGAGAGTCATTCGAGACCGGCCTTTGCCAACGCTTCCTCGATCGGGGCCACGTCCTCGGGATTGTTGAGCTCGCGAAGGGCGAATGGCGGTGGCTCGACCTCCACAACCGCTACGGGAATTCCGGCAACTAAAAACCGTAGCTGTTCGAGGCCTTCCAGCTGTTCCAGTTGCGTCGGCGGCGTCTGCGCATACGCAGCGAGCGCGTTCGGCCGGTAGGCATAAACGCCGACATGGAGAAGCACCGGCGACAGCGGCTCGTCGAGCGCCCCAGCCGGGAGGTGCGGGATCAGGCGCTTGGAGAAATAGAGTGCCCTTTTCGCTTCGTCGGTCACCACCGTCGTACCGCCGACCCGACCGGCGGCTTCTTCGGCCTGCAGAGTGCGAACCTCCTCGCTTCTCAGCCGCATCGCCGGAGTTGCGACGTCGATCTCGTTGCGCCGCATGCGCTCGATCAGCGCCTCAACGAAATGGTTCGGAGTCAGCAGCGCGTCGCCCTGGAAGTTGATCACCAAATCTGGCTCATGCAGCTGCGCCAGCGCTTGGGCGCATCGTTCGGTGCCGTTGCGGCATTCGGGGGAAGTCATGATCACCCCGACTCCGAACCGGCTGCATGCGTCGGCAATCCGATCGTCGTCGGTGGTGACGAAAACGCCGTCCACACCGGCGATGCGCCTCGCTGCCTCAACGCTGCGCTCGATAAGCGGCTTGGATGCTCCACCGGCGCCGCGAAGCTCCACCAGCGGCTTTCCGGGATAGCGGGACGAGGCGTAGCGCGACGGGATCAAGATAACGGTGTTCACAGCGCAGCCGGGCAATCGTGGATGTGGAGAACGCCCACCGGGCGCTGGCCCTTACCGTCCTGTTCGGCGACAAATACGGAGGTGATCTTATATTCATCAAACAACGTCAGCGCGTCCGCCACAATCGAGTCGGGCTCCACCGTCTTGGGGTTGGTGGTCATGAAATCGGCGGCGGCGTGATCCAGCCCGCGCTCAATATTGCGGCGAAGATCGCCGTCGGTAATCACGCCGACGAGGTGGCCCTGATCGTCAGTGACCCCGACGATTCCAAGTCTCTTCCCGCTCATTTCGATCACGACCTGGTGCATCGATGTTCCGCAGTGCGTCAACGGCATCTGACTTCCCGAATGCATCAGTCGCCGTACGGGCTTGAGCCTTGCGCCCAGAGCACCGCCCGGGTGAATCCGACCGAAATCGGTACGCGTAAAGCCCTTCTGACGCATCACGGTCATCGCCAGCGCATCGCCGAGCGCCAGCATCATCGTCGTCGAAGTCGTTGGGGCAACCGCTTCCGGGCCAACCTCGGGCCAGTGCGGTAGAATCAGCCGCGCGGCGGCCGCCCCGGCAAGCGGGGACCCGGAATTGCCCGTGATCCCGATAATGGGTATTCCAACTGCTTGAAAATGCTCCGTGATCGGTTCGAGTTCAGCGGTCGTGCCGCTGAGGGAAACAAGGATCGCGACATCGCCCTTCGCGGCAATTCCCAGATCTCCGTGAATCGCTTCGGAAAGGTGAAGGAAGGTCGCGGTCGTCCCCGTCGAGGCGAAGGTGGCGGCAATCTTGCGGGCGATATGCCCGGACTTACCTAGGCCCCCGACGATCAGCTTGCCCGGGGCGTCGAGAATGAGGGAAACAGCCTTTTGGAATTCACCATCCAGCCGTTCCGCGAGCGCATCGAGCGCCCTCGCTTCGTCGTGCAAGACCGAGCGCCCGAACTCGACCACGTCGTGGTTTGAATCACCGCTCATCGTGGCCCCCTAGCCCACCAACCTCGACGCTGTGAAGCTTCGCTTGCTTCGGCGCGTTCTCCCTTCCAAGGACCGGAAATGAGCGAAGACGATCACGAGTACCGCCGCGGAGTCGGCGTAATGCTTCTCAACATGCAGGGGCAGGTATTCGTAGGCGCGCGGACCGACAATCCCCAAGACGCGTGGCAGATGCCGCAGGGCGGCATTGATGCGGACGAGAAGCCGTGGCAGGCTGCACTGCGCGAGCTTGAAGAGGAAACCGGGATCATGCCGGCACTGGTCGAGCTGATCGCCGAATGTCCCGAGCGGCTTCGCTACGACCTTCCCGAGGAGTGGCGACCGAGGCTTTGGGGTGGCAAATGGAAGGGGCAGGAGCAGGACTGGTTCCTCACCCGTTTCCTTGGCAGCGATTCAGACATCAACATCGAAACCACTGACCCGGAATTCCGCGCTTGGAAATGGGCGGACCCTCAGGACCTCCCCGGCCTCATCGTCCCCTTCAAGCGCGATCTATACGGGCAGCTGCTCGGTCATTTCGAGGCACACCTCAAAGCTTGATTGTGAAGGTGCGGGAGATCCCGATACCTGCCGCGAACTGGTTGGGCGATCCGTATCGCGTGATGATTGGCGAGTGACGGGCAGCCCCCATCAGCCGCTGATACTGCGCGTAACCAAAGAGGCCCCAGTTATGGCCGATCGAGAGTTGCATCCCAGCGACCGCGCCGGCGGCGTGAAAGCTGCGGCTAGGAGAATATTCCGGTAATCCGGAGGCGAGTGCCGCTGCCTCATCCACACCGAAATATGCGCGCTCGTAACGTGAATCGCCGAACCAGAGCCTCGGGCCGACGGAAAAGACGTACTTGTCACCGTCGCGCCAAATCTGGTCAGCGCCCACAAAACCCGTGACGCCGTTGTGGCCCCCCACCCCCCTGCGGAGCTCGGCGCGGAGCCGGAGCGACTTCACCGGATAATATTGGACGAAGCCGCCCAACTCGATTGTGCTCGGCACATGCCCGACCGGAGCGCCGACATCCGTATCCTCACGGTGCCGTGACAGGCTCGCAACGGGACCAGCACTGACACCGGAATTGGAATTCCCCAGAAGAGAAATTCCCGCGCTATCTCCTGCTGCCGAGAAGTTGAAGGGGTGATCCCCCTTCGCGACCGAGAAGGTCCAATAAGGATTCAGCCCGTCTGACCTGGCGCCTGGGAATTTGGGAACGACCTGAGCGCCGAGCCCTGCACGAACACGGTAGGTCCCGATCAGCTGGGCCGACGCGACGGCGGGGAGGAAGACTACGGACAGGGCGGCCACCGCCAGCGTAAATTTCATTCGGGACAAACTGCGATCAGCGGCAATTTGTTTCAACGGATGCGAGCGGCGGCCGGTGTGGCGTTCCCTCAGCTGCCCGGCTAGGAGCGGAACATGGGGATCAGCAGCAGCGAGCAAAGCACCGCCGAGCGCGCGGCGGCCGAGCCGATGTTGGATCAGGTGCTGGGGTGGAGCGCCATCAACAGCGGATCCGGCAATCTCGATGGTCTCAAGTTGATTGCAGGCGTTCTCGCCGATGCCTTTTCTGCACTTCCGGGTGAGCTGAAAATCCTCGATGCGGCATCGGTTGAAACGGTTACTTCAGCGGGCGACCGAGAGGCGCTGCAGCACGGGCAAAACCTGCGTCTCAGCGTGCGGCCGGACGCGCCCGTGCAGCTGCTCTTCACCGGCCACATGGACACGGTTTACGGGCCCGACCACCCATTTCAGCAGACACAGTGGCTTGAGGGCGGTGTCCTGAACGGGCCTGGTGTCGCCGATATGAAGGGTGGTCTCGCGGTCATGCTCGCTGCCCTGAAAGCTGTCGAAGCGAGCGGCGGAGCAAGCAGCGTGGGGTACGAAGTCGTCGTCAACAGCGATGAGGAAGTGGGCTCGCTTGGCTCCGCCCCCCTGATCGCCGAAGCTGCCCGAGAGAAAATCGCGGCTCTAACCTACGAACCCTCCGCTCTCCCCGACGGGACTCTCGCCGGAGCGCGACCGGGAAGCGGCAACTTCTCTTTTCTGATCCGCGGCCGCTCCGCCCATGCCGGACGCAATCCCGAAGATGGACGCAATGCGATCGTCGCCGCGTCGGAGCTGGCGCTCAGGCTGGCCATGTCGAAAACCCCGGGGCTGAGCGTCAATCCGGCGAAGATCGACGGCGGAGGGCCGAACAACGTCGTGCCGGAACTCGCCATTCTGCGGGTCAACATGCGGCCGCGAACCAGCGATGACCAGGAGATCGCCGGACGCCTGATCGCCAAGGCCGTCGACCAGACAGCACGCGAGCATGAAGTCTACATCGAAGTGCACGGCGGCTTTGCCCGCCCACCCAAGCCGATGACTCCCGAAGCGGATCGGCTGTTCGCACTGGTCAAGCAAGCCGGCGAGGATCTCGGTCAGGCGATCGGCTGGAAAGCGACAGGCGGCGTTTGCGACGGCAACAATATCGCCGCGCTTGGCGTGCCGGTGGTCGACACAATGGGCGTGCGCGGCGGCAAGATCCATAGCGCCGAGGAGTTTCTGATCGCCGACAGCCTCGGCGAGCGGGCGGCGCTTTCGGCACTCACCATCCTGCGCCTCGCGGAGGGGCGGTTATGACGTTCCGGGTCCGCCCTGTCCGAGCGCAGGATTTCGCCGCGATCTATGAAATGTCGAAGCTGACCGGTGGCGGGTTCACCAACCTGCCGCCCGATCGGGGAACTCTGACCGCAAAGCTTGCACAGTCGCAGGAGTCGTTCAGCCGAGACGACGAGAGCCGATCCGGCAGCCTCTACATGTTTGTGCTCGAGGAGCCGAGTTCCGGAAAAATCCGCGGCACTTGCCAGATTTTCGGGCAGGTAGGGCTCGCTCAACCGTTCTACAGCTATCGGATCAGTACGCTGACCCAGACAAGTCCCGAGTTGGCGAAGACGTTCCGGAACCAGATGCTGACCTTGACCACGGACCTCGAAGGCTCGTCCGAAGTCGGCGGTCTCTTCCTTCACCCGCAGCTGCGGGCCGGCGGCTGGGGCGCATTGATCGCGCGCAGCCGCTACCTCTTCATCAAACAACACCGGGCGCGGTTCGGCGATTGCACGCTGGCGGAGCTTCGCGGCGTGATGGACGAAGCAGGGAACGCGCCGTTCTGGGATGCGCTTGCGGGGCGATTCTTTGGAATGAGCTTCCCGCAGGCGGACGAGTTCAATGCCATCCACGGGACGCATTTCATCGCCGACTTGATGCCAAAGACGCCGATTTACGTATCGCTAATCGCGGAGGCTGGAAAAGCGGTCATCGGCCAGCCGCACCCGAGCGGGCGGGCGGCAATGAAGATGCTGGAAGGCGAAGGATTCCGTCACGACCGCTACATCGACATCTTCGACGGCGGTCCCACCGTCACCGTTGCTACCGACCAGATCCGGACCATCCGCGAATCGAAGGAATTCACCGTTGCGGAGATCGGTGACGGCGGAGCGGACAAGATGATCCTTGCCGCCGGCCGGCTCGAAGACTTCCGGGCATGCTACGGCTGTGCGCGCAAGCTGCCCGGCAGGTCGCTGGAGATCGGCCGGGAGGCAGCGGAGTTGCTCGAGGTGAGCACTGGCGACAAGGTCGTCGCGGTCGGACGATAATGGCTCTGGTTGAAATCAACTTCGACGGGATCGTCGGCCCAAGCCACAATTATGCGGGGCTTAGCCTCGGCAATCTCGCCGCAATGGGTCACGCCGGCGACGTTTCGAAGCCCCGAGCGGCGGCGCTCCAGGGATTGGACAAAATGCGCGCCAATCTCGCGCTTGGCCTGGTGCAAGGGATTTTCGTTCCGCACCCAAGGCCGGATTGCGATTGGCTTGGGGAACTGGGCTCCGATTTGGAGTCAGCAGACCCGCCGCTGGCAGCGAACGCGATGTCCGCTTCGGCAATGTGGGCAGCCAATGCCGCAACCGTTTCTCCCACACCGGACACGCAGGATCACCGTTGTCACCTCACGGCCGCCAATCTTAGGTCGATGCCGCACCGGAGCCACGAATGGCCGGCGGCCCTTGCGCAGCTGCAGCTGGCCTTTGCGAACGCCTCCGCCTTTGCGGTTCACCCGCCCGTTCCTTCGTTTGGTGACGAAGGTGCGGCCAATCACATGCGGCTGACGAGCGCGCACAGCTCAGCGGGGATCGAACTCTTCGTCTATGGCGTGAGCGGCGGCCCTTTCCCGGCTCGCCAGCATTTCGAGGCATCAAAGGCGATCGCGCGCCTGCACAGGCTCGACCCGGAGCGAGTGCTGTTCGTTCAGCAATCGGAGGAAGCGATTGCCGCCGGCGCCTTTCACAACGACGTCGTCGCAGTCGCCAACGAACGCGTATTGTTCGCGCATGAGAAAGCGTTCGCCCATCGCGAGCAGTTGTTTGGCCAGCTAAGCGAGAAGTTTCCCGAGCTGGAACTCGTCGAGATCAGCGAAGCCGAGGTGCCGCTGAAGGACGCGATCGCTTCCTACCTCTTCAACGCACAATTGGTGACTCCGCCCGATCGGCAGGTGACGCTGATCGTCCCGAACGAATGCCGCGAGACCCCGACCGTTTGGAGCTGGATCGAACGGCACGTCGCGGGCAATGGCCCAATCCGACAGGTGCAAGTGGTAGATGTTCGCCAGTCGATGGCGAATGGCGGCGGCCCCGCCTGCTTGCGGCTTCGAGTCGTCGCCGATCCCGCTGCGGTCGATCCGCGGTTCCTGGTCGACGAGACAGCGCTCGACCGTATTGCAGCAGTTATCGAGCAATTCTGGCCGGCGGAAATCCACATCCCGGACCTGCAAAGCCCAGCCCTCATCCGGTCCGTCGAGCTTGCCCGGACGAAGCTCCTCGAAGCGCTGGACTTGTTCCAGCTCGCCTGATCTGTCCCGGAATGGCACCGGCGATTCATTACCGGCCTCTTAACCTTGCCTATTAGGGTTTGAACGGCTCAAAACTGCGCTTCATCCGTTGGGCCGTTAATGATGAAGATGTTCCGCAAGATTGGCCGCCTTTTCGTAATCAAGACGCGCACCGAAGCGTGGCTGGTCATTTACGCGATTGCCGTTGGCTCCGTTGAGCGCGGGCAGCATTATCTGCACACATTTCCGGGTTACGGCGGCTATATGCTCGCCGTCGCCTGCACGGGTGTGGTGTTCGTCGCCGGGGCCAAGCTTCTCGATTCAGTAAGGCCCAAAGCCGCAATCGCGATCGGCCCCTACGCGCCGCCGACTTTCCGCCGGGCGCAGCTCACTGATAATCGACCCACAAGTTTCCGTTCGCGTCGCGGTTCAGAGTCACGACGCGGGTTTCGCACAGGTTTACGCCGGGCCATATCACCGTCTGCCCGTTCGGCAGCGTCGCCCGAAGATCAAACGCACAATCCTCATTCTTGAATTGCGCCGCGCCACGCCCGCCGCTCTTCGCGATCGGCAGCGGCGTGATCACTATCGGCTCCCACGACTGGGTGCCGTAACGCCGCGCGGCCAACCCGGTCATCTCGATGCCGGTGGCGTTGACGATCGTGAAATTGCCGGCACCCGCGTCCGCGGGCGCGCCAGTCGCAAGCAGGGCCGCAGCGACAATAAGAGAAAGCGCTCGTTTCATGGCCGCAATATAGGCCAGCGAGCGCTTTCCCCCAATCCGGGATTGTCCTGAGGGTCAGGCCGCGTTGAGATCCAGCTGCGGATACACCGGCCATGACCGGCCGACGACGGTCGCCGCCTGCCCGTGCCGATGACTTTCCGAAAGCGGAAGCGCAGTGGCGCAGAATGCGCATTCCGCAAGCATCCGGCCTATCATCCAGTGAGTGCGGCCGCAGCCCGGACAATGATTGACTTCGCCTTCGCGATACACAGCGTGATAGCCTCGCGCGTTCGGATCGAATGCTTCGCGGCCGTTTTGGAGTGAATTCAACACGGTGGGTTTCCTTTGAGCCATTTGCGGTATCAACGAGCGACGAATCGTTAGGTTTCAGAGCCCACTCGTTGCTGTTCCGAAATCGTCTGCTATCGTGACCGGCTGTGCCAGGGCGGGACGGCTGTGGATATTAACCACCTCTTCACTTCTGCCGCGCATGGTTTGCTGGTGGAGCCGAGGGGGTCAGCATGGAATCGAACGAGCGCTACTACCGCCGCCGGGCAGTTGAAGAGAGAATGGCTGCGCAACGGGCAATGACCGAACAGGCCCGGGCCTGGCATTCGAAGCTCGCCGAAGATTTCGCGCTTCGGGCGCAGGTCTCCACCAGCGCTGTAACCGCTTAGCCCCGGACTTCTTCCCTCTCACCTTCTTCAATCGCATCGAGCACCTCGCCGGGTGCAACCAGCTGCTTCATTTCTTCGACATCCTCCCCGTTCGCCTCTTCGACACCGAGACGCGTGGAAATTTCTGCGACAAGCTGCACGAGTTTCGTGATCTCCTGCTCCGCGAGGAGGCCCACCTGCAGGTCGAGCTCGGCCCGCCGATCGTCAGCGATGCTCATCCGGTTCTGAGTGATGAGGATGAAGGTCGAAAGAAATATTGCCTCGACCGACGCCACCATCGCAAGCACCACGAAACTGGGATCCCAGGCTCCAACGCCCGGGATCCAGCCGAGATTTGCAACAACCCAGAAGCCGTAAATCGCGAGATGCAGGTAGACAAACCTCATGCTCCCGGCGAAGTCGGTGATCCGCTGCGCAAGCTTTTGTTCGAGGCTTGCCGATTCCCGTTCCCGCCGACGCCGCTCGCGCAGGGTCTCGATGTTCTGCCGAAGGGTATTGCTGAGCGAGTCGGTCCGTGGTGTGTCGCGGTAAGTCATTCCGCGTGGGAACGAGCGGTCTTTCGCACCCGTTCCGAAGTGACTGAGCTTACTATGAAAAATCAGTCGAGCCGACGGAAAAGCAGCATCAAGTTATTGGCGGGCATTTGGCGTTGGTCGGTGAGTTCAAAGTCCCGCCTGGATGCTTCACGCACGAAGTCTTCGACCTTGCGCAGGCCCCAGTCGGGATTGCGGCGCTTGAGGTCGGCATCGAATGCGAGATTGCTCGGTGCCGTCGGCCATTCGTCGGTGATCCACGGACCATAAAGAACTAGAGGTGCTCCAGGGGCGAGAAGTCGGGCTGCCCCATCGAGTAACCCCAGCGCCGCACTCCACGGGCTGATATGGACCATGTTTATGTTCAAAACCGCATTGGCGCTGTGGATCGGCCAGTCGGAATGCGAGGCATCCAGCTGAATTGGCGGCCGTAAATTTGGCAAGCCGACGAGGGCTGACCAGACCCGGATCGAAGCGACAGCGTCTGGGCTCACATCGCTCGGCTGCAATTCGAGATTCGGAAATCGCTCGGCGAAGAGGGCGGAATGCTCGCCGGTGCCGCTCGCCACTTCCAGCACGACGCCGCTTTCCGGCAACCACTCGCGAAGAACGTCGGCGATCGGCTCACGATTGCGAAGCGCCGCCGGTGCGGAACGGCGAGCGTCGGGCCCAGTCTCCTCGTAGAAGCGGTTGCCCGCCATCAGGCGCTGCGGGCCTCCTCTAGGAGACGCCGCCCGCGAAGATACATTTCGACTCGCGTAAGCGCCAGCATTCCGAGCGCTAAAGCTATCAGGGGATCGGCAAGCATCGCAGGGCTAACCCCTTCCGCGCCGAGAACGCCACGTCCCAACGTTTTCACCGCGATAAGCACGAAGAGGAAAATCATTGCAACGGGGGAAGCCTTTTGGTTCAGCGCGTGGGTGCGCGGATCCACATTGATGTGCATCATCGTCCCGCGCTTCCACCCGAGTGCGGAACCAACGATCAACGCCGCGGCTGATGCAACCGCCACCCACCTTGTCGGTGGCGTCTGGATGAACATCAATACCGTGATCACGAGATAGATCATTGGCACGATCCAAAGCGTCTCCAGCCTCAGCGGCCGCATCTTCCCCATTCGCCGCATCCGAAGGCCGAAGACGACGAGTATGATGGCAAAGGTGATCGCGTATCCGATCCACGATTGCTGCGGTTGATGCGGATCCATTTGAACAGCCCCCTTTTCCCCGCGCTTTCAGTAAAGTGGGTGTATTATGGCGTCAACACAGAGATGCTGCGGTCACTCCGCTCCTTGCGCCGCGCAATAGACCAGCACCGGCTTCCTCGCCGCAAGCGTCTCGTCGAGCCGCCGCCGCGGCGCGTAGACGGGCGCCGACTTCAAGCTGTCATCTCCGGCCTTCGCGCGCTCGGCAATCGACCGCATGGCAGCGATGAACTGATCGAGCGCTGCCTTCGATTCAGTTTCAGTCGGCTCGAGCAACATCGCCCCGTGAACAACGAGCGGGAAGTACATCGTCATTGGGTGGAAGCCCTCGTCGATCAGCGCCTTGGCGAGATCGATTGTGCTGAGCCCTTCCGCGAACCCTCGATCGGAGAAGATCGCCTCGTGCATGCAGGGGCCGGTGGAAGCGAACGGAGAGTCGAGCACATCATCCAGTTCGCGAAGCACGTAATTGGCATTCAGCACCGCGTCCTCGGCGACTTGCCTGAGACCGTCGGCGCCGTGGCTCAGCATGTAGGCGAGAGCCCGGGTGAACATCCCCATCTGGCCGTGGAAGGCAACCATGCGGCCGAAGCTCTGGGCGTGGTGGTCGCCCGCGGTCTCCTCCTCGACGAGAACGAAATGATCGCCCTGCTTCTCCACGAACGGAAGCGGAGCGAACGGCGCCAGGGCCTCCGACAGCACGACTGGGCCCGAACCAGGACCGCCGCCGCCATGCGGAGTCGAGAAGGTCTTGTGCAGATTGATGTGCATGGCGTCGATGCCGAGGTCGCCGGGCCGCACCTTCCCGACGATCGCGTTGAAATTGGCGCCGTCGCAATAGACCAGTGCTCCAGCCTCGTGGACCGCCCGGCTGATCTCAATCATCTGCGGCTCGAACAGGCCGCAGGTGTTCGGGTTGGTGATCATCACTGCTGCGACATCGGGCCCCAGGCGCGCTTTCAGCGCTTCGAGGTCCACCCGGCCTGCCTTAGTCGCCGGGATGTTCTCGACCCGGTAGCCGGCGAAAGCTGCGGTTGCGGGATTGGTGCCGTGGGCGCTTTCTGGGACGAGCACCACTTCGCGAGCATCGCCACGCGCCTCGAGCGCCGCACGGATGCAGAGAAGCCCGCAGAGCTCGCCGTGCGCACCCGCCTTCGGGCTCATCGCCACCGCCGGCATTCCGGTCAGCGCTTTCAGCCACTCGCCCAGAACCCAGATCAGCTCGAGCGCGCCTTGAACCGTGTCGACCGGCTGAAGCGGGTGAATGTCGGCGAAGCCGGGCAGCCGAGCGATCTTCTCGTTGAGGCGCGGGTTGTGCTTCATCGTGCAGGATCCGAGCGGGAAAAGCCCGAGATCGATCGCATAATTCTGCCGGGATAGTCGGGTATAGTGACGCACTGTTTCCGGCTCGGAAAGACCGGCCAGACCGATTGGATCGGTGCGTTTGAGGTCACAGAGGCGGCTCCCGGAGATTTCCACGTCCGGCAGGTCGACGCCGGTTTGCTCAGTGGTGCCGCGCTCGAACAGCAACGGCTCCTCGAGCATCAGCGCGCGATTGCCGGTGACGGTCGCGCCACGGGACTCGGCAGAGAGCGGCGTCGAGGGGCGCCAGCCTGACGGATTCACGGTCACGCGCACACCTCCTTCAGGCCGGCTTCCAGAGCGTCAATATCCTCGTCCGTGACCGTCTCCGTTACGGCGATCACCAGCCCATTCTCCAGCTGCGAAGCAGCCGGGTAGAGCCGGCCGAGCGAGACGCCGGCAAGCACTCCGCGATCGGCGAGTGTCCGCACCGCCGGCCGAGCCTCGACCGGGAGCCGGATCGTGAACTCATTGAAGAAGCTGTCGTTGACCAGCTCGATCCCTGGAATCCGTGAAAAACGGTCAGCAACATTTGCTGTGAGAGAATGATTGAGCGCTGCCAACTGGCGCAGTCCCTTCTCGCCCAACAGGCTGAGATGAACGGAAAAAGCGAGGGCGCAGAGCACCGAGCTGGTGCAGATGTTGCTGGTCGCTTTCTCGCGACGGATATGCTGTTCCCGGGTCGAGAGCGTAAGGACGAAGCCGCGCTTGCCTTCGGCGTCGACCGTCTCGCCAGCGAGCCGGCCCGGCATTTGCCGGACAAATTTCTCTTTGCAGGCGAACAAGCCCACGTATGGCCCACCGAACTGGAGGCCCACGCCCAGGCTTTGACCTTCGCCAACAACGATGTCCGCACCCATTTCGCCCGGCGACTTGATGAGGCCAAGCGCGACCGGCTCCGTCACCACCGCGACGAGCAAGGCGCCAGCCGCATGTGCCGCTTCGGCGATGGGTGTCAGGTCAGTGATCCGCCCGAGAATGTCAGGATATTGGACGACGACCGCGCTGGTATCGGTATCGATTTTCCCGATCAGCCGCTCCGTGTCGGGTTCGGCACTCAGCTCCGGAGGAGTGGTCGCCAGCGCATCGTCGCTGAACTGAGCCATCGTGTTGCAGACACTCACGTAATGCGGATGCAGGCCCGACGAGAGGATCGCCTTCTCGCGTCGGGTGATTCGCGCCGCCATCAGGATTGCTTCCCAGCAGGCGGTCGAGCCGTCGTACATGGAGGCGTTCGCGATGTCGCAACCGAACAGCCGCGCAACCTGCGTCTGAAATTCGAACATCATCTGCAGCGTGCCCTGCGCGATCTCGGGCTGGTAGGGCGTGTAGCTGGTCAGGAACTCGCCGCGCTGGATAATATGATCGACCGTAGCCGGAATGTGATGCCGGTAGGCGCCGCAGCCGAGGAAGAACGGCACTTCCCCCGCGACCATGTTCTTGCGCGCCATCGCCCCGAGCTGCCGCTCGACGGAAAGCTCGGACGCGTGCAGCGGGAGGCCCTCGATCAGACCGCCGAGCCGAGCCGCCTGGGGTACATCGACGAACAGGTCATCGATCGATTCGGCACCGATCGCGGCGACCATTTCGCTGCGGTCAGAGTTGGAGAGTGGAAGGTAACGCATCTCAATCCTCGGGTGGGGGCGTGTTGGCGTCGACGACGCCGCGCAGCAGAACGACGTCGAGGTCGCGGCAGGAGCCAGTCAGGCAGTGCGCATCGAATTGCGCATCCACTTCGACATAGGTCGGGGTGAGCGGCGGGATCACGGAATCGAACTTGGCCTTGCCGCCGATCGTAAGGCTTTGGCCGGCGCCTTGCGGCGAGTTGGCGGGCCGTTCATCGATCAGGCACCCGCTCTCCTCACAGCGGTTCACCCAGCCGTGAACCCGGACAATCTTGCCGTCGAAGGCCTTGGGATCGTGCCGCAACGCCGCGATCGTCGTCTCGATCGGCTTCGGCGCCTCCGGCGCGACCGGGACCGCAGCCAGGAGAAGCGCGGCGATCACGACGGCTTCCTCATGATGAAGCGAAGCCGGACGTAATCGGCGATGTCAGAGCCAAAGCGCTCGGCAACCGCCCGACCGATCTCGGCCCGCTCCTCCTCCGGCACTCCGGCGCGGTCAAACCAGCCGCGGCGGAACGTCGGCACCCACTGCGCAACGCCGTGTTCCAGCGGAGTTGGCCGATCGATGAGGCGAGCATCAATCTGCACGAAGCCCGCTGTTTCATAAACGGCCGCGAATTCCTCCGGCGAGGGATACCAGTTCTTCCCGTCGGCCGGCGGCACATAGCCGCGGAGGATCATTTCCTCGTCCACCGCTTCCTGCAGCCGCGCGATATTCCCCTGCCCGCCCATCTCTCCAGCGAACCGACCCCCCGATTTCAGCGCATGGAACACGGCTGCGGCAACTCGCTCCTTGTCGAGCATCCAGTGAAGCGCCGCGTTGGAGAAAACCGCGTCGAACTCGCTGTCGAACCCCATCTCCGCGGCATCGAGCAGCAACACATCCAGATCCTTGGCCCGTGCGGCGTGGATCATCTCCATTGAGTTGTCGATGCCGGTTACGGTCGCTCCGCGCTGCGCGATCTTCCACGTCAGCGATCCCTCGCCGCAGCCGATGTCGAGTATCCGCTCGCCCGGCTGCGGATCGAGCAGATCGAGCGCAGCCTGGCCGAGCTCGGACACGAAGCTGCCCACGCGGGCGTAATCCGCCGCGTCCCACTTGCTGGTCGAGACTGCCGTGTCGCTCAAAGCGTCTTCACCCACTCGCGGTAGGAACCCTCGTCCATCAGTCCGTCGAGCTCGCTTGTGCTGGATAGCTTCACCTTGAAGAACCAGCCGTCCCCTTCGGGATCGCTGTTCACGAGCGCCGGGTCGTCAACCACGGCTTGATTGCCCTCGACCACCTCACCGGAAACCGGCGAATAGACGTCCGAAGCGGCCTTCACTGATTCCACGACCGCGGCTTCCTGGCCCCTGCTCAGCTGCTTTCCAGCGGCGGGAACCTCGGTGAAGACAATGTCGCCAAGCGCTTCCTGCGCGTGATCGGTAATTCCGATCGTCGCGGTCTCATCATCGACCCGAACCCATTCGTGCTCGCGAGTGAAATAGAGTCTCATTTGGCTGCTCCCTTGCGGTGATAGCGATGGGGGACGAACGGCATCGGCGTGACCCGCGCCTCGAATAGCTTGCCGCGCTGCTCGACCTTCAGCTCGGTTCCGGGTTCAGCGACGACGGTCGCGACATAGCCCATCGCGATCGGCCGCTGCAGCGACGGCGAGAAACCGCCACTGGTGATCCGGCCGACCTCGTTGCCTTCGCCGTCGAGCACCAGCGCGCCTTCACGGACGGGCTGGCGTCCTTCGACTTCGAAGCCGACGCGTTTCTGCGGCGCCCCATTCTCTAGCTCGTGCTGGATTCGGGAATCGCCGGGAAAGCCACCTTGGTCGCGGCGGCGCTTGCTGATCGCGAAGCTTAGGCCCGCCATTACCGGAGTAGTCTCAAGATCAATGTCGTGCCCGTAAAGCGGCAAGCCTGCTTCGAGCCGCAACGAATCGCGAGCACCGAGCCCGACGGGCCGCACCCGTTCATCAGCAACCAGAGCATCGGCCAGCTGTCCGGCCGCAACTGCTGGAATCGAGATTTCGAAACCATCCTCGCCCGTGTAGCCCGAGCGGCTGATCCACAGCGCGTGACCGAAGGCGTGAAAGCCGCGCCCTTCCATGAAACCCAACTCGGCAACGCCGGGCACAACCCGCTCCAGCACTTCGGCGGCTTTCGGCCCTTGAAGTGCGAGGAGCGCCTGGTTCGTCATGTGATCGAGGTGCAGTCTGTCGGGCAGCGACTGCCGCATCACATGGAGATCGCCGTGCTTGGTCGCTCCGTTGACGACGATGTAAAAATCGTCGCCGCGTCGTGTTGCCATCAGGTCGTCGATGATCCCGCCGTTGCTTGCGAGAAGCAGCGAATAGCGGAGCTTCCGATCCGGGAGCGCCTGGAGCTCGGCGGGAAGCAGCGCCTCGAGCGCCACATCCGCCTTGTCGCCGTGGACCAGCACCTGGCCCATATGGCTGACGTCGAACAGGCCCGCGCTCCCGCGAGTCCAGAGATGCTCGGCGATGATCCCCTCATACTGAACCGGCATCGAATAGCCGGCGAATCCGACCATTCGCGCACCACGCGCGCGGTGCCACGAATCGAGCGGCAACGTGTGCAGCGAATCAGTTTCGTCCGAACTCATGCACGGCTCCGCGACAGCGGCCGCGACACCCTGCCCCGGCCTGCCGCCCCCGTCTGTCGCTGCGCCTGAGAGCTTTGCCCCTTCGGCGGCCCCGGCTCGTCACCGAAGCACTTTCCAGACTGTCAGGCGCGCGCGGTCCCTGGGCCTGAGAGATTCCGGGGGCGGTTGCTCCTTCGGCG